>Ga0105356_10000098_pt1 | contig 69050 bp, 63 predicted proteins | sample GOMGulsemesocosm_3_FD_83502 | JGI IMG/M metagenome (GOLD analysis project Ga0105356, IMG submission 83502) | Methane-oxidizing microbial communities from mesocosms in the Gulf of Mexico - GOM9D Gulf of Mexico | ecosystem: Environmental > Aquatic > Marine > Cold seeps | place: Gulf of Mexico...
TAAGTGTTATCGATGGTGATAAAAGTGAGCTTCACAAGCAGGGATGCTTGTGTAGAGCCCCAAGGAAGGGTTTACGCGTCTCACTTGTTTACTCGACAACACTTAACTACAACAGAGCCAAATGTTTATATCGTCCAGTCTACAAGGTTGGTGTTCATAATATTATGCACTATTATTAATATTCACAAACATAGTCTTTATAGGGAAGTATTAAATATGGTTTTATCTAAAGTGATGAAGAATGCGGGGATCGCAGGAAAAATTTATGCCTTAGGAAATTTAGTGTACAAAAACTTTTTTAAAAATGAAAAAGACGCCAGTAAAGTTTACCGAGCGATTCAACCTAGTTTGCTGGCAATGTTCTCAAAGCATGGAAGAGAATCAGAAGAGTTTAATAACCTCTTGGATGTACTTGCACAGTTAGCACCATTGGGTGCGAAGCGCTACAACTTCGAAAAAAAGTTTATTAAAGATAAACAAGGTTGGAGACAATTACCAACAGACCCTAATGACATTATTTTCGGATATTGGTGGTAGTCATGATTGCTAGCAGGTTCAAATGGAAATTGCTGTTTTTTATAATATGTGCACTCTTAGCATCGACTTTATACGACAGTTTTACGGTCCCTGAAATTATTGCACCAACACATCCTTTATGGGTTTCGATCGCAATTTTGGTAATAGATTGCATGGTATTAGTTGGCGCTTATTCATTCGCATTTAAGAAGCAGCTTTTTCCAATAGCAATATTATGGAAAACGGTCATTTTGTCTCTATTTTCTCTTAATGCTTTGGTTCTGTTCTATGAATTTAGTAATAGGGCTGATGGTTACGAAATATATGACATGGTTTATACCAGTTTTTTTATGGCGATTATTGTTGGCGCTATGTCGCTACCAATTTATTTATATCTACAGGAAGATTTGAATAACTAGAAACCTTAATGCAAAAGACTTCTGTACGCTTTTTGCATTCGCAACATAAACGATACGCCTATCGTACGCCTAGCAATGAGGACACACGCATTCCTATAGAAAATCGGCCCAATCTAACATAGGTGCAATGCTCATGGTGTGACTATTGTAACCGTTTGATTTAACGGGTGATTCGATCGTAGTGACTAGGTTGTTCATCTAAATATGGCTACTCTAAATTATCTATATTTTCAATTGGTTATATTCATGACTTTTTGGCGGTACCCCTTATGTGCCCTATTATGGGTAGGACAAAAAATTCAAACAAGGAGTGCCGCGCTATCAATGGAGATAAATAGCCTGAATAAATTAGGCGGGATTATACAGGGGACTAGTAAATAATTCAGCAACAATACTCAAACTGTGATGTGGTTAGTTTTTGAGCTTAAAATGACAGGCGTTAGCGGTTAATTAATTCATTGCGATGAGGAAGTCCCGTACGCCACCAGAACTCGATTAATATAATTGTTCAAATTTTACTAAGTGAAAATACATTAAAAGTACGTATTATCTGAATTAGTAACGTTGTATGCTCGATATTTTGAGCGCATTAATAACCCCAGTTTAAGGGTCTGCGTATTCGAGAGCTAAATGACCATTGTCTTGCATCCTGATAGTGAACTTAGCATAAAATATCTTGGCCCCGTCATTTTCAATACTAACGTCACCGCCAACACTGTAATCACCTATAACAAGTTCTTTATTTTTTTGTTTCACGATCATGCCAGTAAGCTCTTCACCATAGTCAATCGTCAAAGTGGTCCTCTTAATATAAGTAAAAGTCCCGTCTTCGAGTTGTTCATTCATCACCGACCACATCATACAGTCAGATTGACATTCTCCCTTTCTGATTAAATCAATACTATATATTTGGATTGTCGATGGCTCTTTGACTCCAAACATTACAAATGACAGTTTGTTATTTTCAATAACAGGCTTCACGGACATAAATTTTTTACATCCTACCAATGAAAATAGTGAAATGGCGATTAGCAGTAATCTTATTTTTAGACTCATTTCGCTAGCACCCTTTTACAGATATTAAGCGCGACAGCTAGCGTCTCAAAAGGGCGCATCATTTAGGGTAAGTCCAGTCTAACGGCATAACACTCACGCTGGTGAATATCAGGTGCTAGGCGCCTCATTGATCTTGATACCTAAGCTACCATCTTCTTGTTCAATTATTGAATAATTCAACATAGAATATGTTGGCCCCGTCATTTTTAACTCCTATATCTCCGCTTACGCTATAATCACCTGAAACAAGTTCTTTCTTTTTTTGTTTCACGATCATACCTGCGAACTCCTCACCATAGTTAATAGTTAAAGTGTCTTTCTGAATATAAGTAAAAGTGCCGTCTTCCAAGTATTGATTTATCACATACCACATCACGCAGTCCGTCTGACAATTTCTCTTTACTAATTCAACGTTAAATATTTGGATATTCGTTGGTTCTGTTACACCTAACATTAAAAATGACAATTTGTTGTTTTCAATAACGGGCTTCACGGACATAAATTTTTTACACCCTACCAATGAAAATAGCGAAATGGCGATTAGCAGTAATCTTATTTTTAGACTCATTTCGCTAGCACCCTTTTACAAATATTTCTGCGTGTCTTGCCTGAACGTTTAACTTTACAAGAAATTTCATGCTTAGCATACGTTGGATTGGCAGTGAATTTTTTAAGCACAACAGCGAATAAGGTGTTTGTCTTTACCTCAGCGAGAGTGTTTTCCATATATTCTTTACCGAGTTTTGTTACTGGATTTACTCCTAATATATTTATTCTATAATAGTCTTCGATGATCTGTGCTTGTTGTTCAATCTCATAATTCAACAGATCTTTAGAGGTGTCTAGGGAATAGAAATAGGCCTTATCATAATCAAACCCATGTCTGAGTGTTTCCACAATCGCCGCAGAAATAGGAGATAATATCTTCATTTGATGTTGGTAGACATGAACCATTTCGTGAATGAAAAAACTTTTTAAGTTTGTAGTTGTTGCTGAATAGTCGCTAACATAAATACCACTAACATAGATTTGACCGTTTGGCGTCATGCCACTTTTGTCCGGTTGAATGTGTACTTAGCATTATGGATTTTCACCAAACTATAATTTATTGATGTTTTGAAAATTGACCTAGCGAGGGTAATTTCGCCAGCAGTGAGTCCGCGTCCTGCGCTCATATTGTTCCTTTACTTATATCAGAGTGACTTAATAAACTGTAGGAAAGGAAACATAATTAGTCAATATGCTACTTTAAATTACACAGCAATTTTCCACACGGAGTTTATATGTCCAGTGGCGAAGTTTTTGTTACTGAAAACACAATTAACATGCGCCTTGCTAACGAGACTCAGCATTGGATGGGGAAAGCTCAACTCAAAAGCTGTTATTGTTTATTTATTGGTAGTGAAGTGCAAGCAAATGACTCGACCTGCTATCTTTTAATTTTCGAACACAAATTATGGGTAATACCCGATTCAACAGTTGGTGTTCACCAATTAATAGCATGGGTAAAATCAGTCGTTGAAAGCAATAATATAATGATCGGCCAGATAGTTTCTTCATTTGAAAACAACCTTAGTTCTTAAATTTTCATCGATTAAATGATAATAATTATTAACATGACCTTATCAAATGATATTGCCCGTGATAGAGTTGTAGCTCTTACAGAAAAGAAATATATTTATGCCTAATGTAATCAACGCTTTATTAGATAAAGCACAGCTTCTATGTGAAGAACGAGGAGCACGTTTCACTCAAACTAGGCGTAAAGTGTTACAACTGATGTTGGCACATGCGAGTTCAATTAGCGCATATGACTTATTAGACAATTTGAAAGAAACGGATAGCAGTGCGAAACCGCCGACGGTGTATCGCGCACTCGATTTTTTATTAGAACAACATTTTATTCATCGTGTTGAATCGCAAAATGCATTTATCGCCTGTAATGATTTTGCTGATAGTCATCAATTGCAATTGTTTATTTGTGAGAAGTGCAATGAAGTTCAAGAGCTTCATTCGCCGCAGATCCAACAATCGCTTAATGAACAGGCAAGATTGAATGATTTCCAGATAAACACGCAGACAGTTGAAGTTCGTGGATTGTGTCACCATTGCCGCGAAGATTAACCCAGTAATAGGAATTAATAAATAACATGAACGTTGAATTTGTAAACCCGTTTTTAGAGTCGTTGTTAAACGTGTTGAGCACCATGGCTAGTACCAACTTGAAGCCAGGCAAGCCAGCACTAAAAAAGGGCGAAGTCGCTCACGGTGACGTATCTGGCCTGATCGGTCTCGTTGGCCCAGAAACCAAAGGATCGCTATCAATATCTTTCCAAGAGTCGCTTGCACTTGAGATTATGCAACGTATGTTGGGGGAGAACCCAGGGAAGATTAATGAAGAAGTTACCGATATGGTCGGCGAAATAACCAACATGGTCACTGGCGGAGCGAAAGTATTACTGGGTAAAAAAGGTTATGATTTTAACATGGCAACGCCGATTGTTGTCGCTGGTACTAACCATACGATTTCTCATATGTCCGATGGCACAAAAATATTGATCCCTTTTACCTCGCCTGATGGCAATGCCACCATCGAGATTTGTTTCGACAAACTCAAGTAATAATCCCAATTCCTAATGACCGCCGTATACTCTACGCGGTCATTCGCTTAATTTTCCAACTCCCAAATCGCCTCCATACTCTTATCCCTACTTTTTACCTTGATTTAACGCAATAAAAAACATTTAATAAAGACAATAATGATATTGATTCTTATTTGTAAAATAATGTAAACTTGCTCGTAATTAAACCATTGTAGAGAATTTTATTATGTTTAAATCTAAACCAAGTATCGTTGCAACTGCTGTTTTATTGTCATTAGGCCTAAGCGCTTGTGGTGGAAGTAGCAACAAAACACCTGAAGTAGTAAACGTAGCACCAACAGCTGTTGTCTTATCAGCAAACACCCTTGCTGAAAATGCAGTCGCAGCTGAGATTGGTTCTTTAACCACGACTGATACTGCTGGCGATACGCACACTTACACCGTAAGCGATGACCGTTTTGAAGTGGTTGGTGGCATGTTAAAGCTAAAGGCAGATATGTCGATTGATTTTGAAGCAACAGCGCAAGTGGTTCTTACTGTCACTTCAACCGACAACGGTGGTTTAAGCAAGGCTCAAGAGCTAACTATTGACGTGACAGATCTTGTCGATACTTATAAATTTGCCAGTCAAGTAACAGACGGTGAATCAAGTGTTTCTTACGGCGGTCAAATAGCACGCCAAGTATTGATCATGCAATTAACAAGTTACATTGGCAGTCTCGAAAAAGGTCAAGAGATTAACTTCGACGATAAAGCGGCGGTTGTTGCTAAATTAATGTCTCTTTATGCAGGCTCTGCTCAAGACTGGGAAGACGGCCAAGTTGATACAGTTGTTGACTTTGGATTGGATCTACCGACTAAGCAAAAGACAATCGGCGAAATTAGTTCATCGCACAAAAACCTGCAGGGTAAAATTGCTGGTAGCGACTTAAAAGGTCAGACTAACGACTGGACGAAGGATTTAGTTGGTTGGAATGCTAAGGGCTCAGTGACTCCTGATGGTTTAGTACAAGTATTTTTTGGAATGATTGCTGACAACGTCCAAAGTGAGATCAATGGCACTGAACGTTTCGATGTTAACGGTGCTGTCATCACTAAATTCTACATCACCGAGAACGGTTTAGATCTCAAGCAACTTACCCAAAAATTCCTATTAGGTGCGATAAACTTTTCACAAGGTACTGATGATTACTTAGATAACAATTACGACGGTAAAGGCTTACTAAGTGATAATATCGGTGGCGATAAAGACGGTGCGAAAGCTTACACCGCACTAGAACATAGCTTTGATGAAGGTTTTGGCTACTTTGGCGCAGCGCGCAACTACAATGACTACACTGACTTAGAAGCACGTGCCCAAAGTGGCCGTGATGGTTGGAGCAAAGGCTACAATGATCTAAATGGCGATGGCATGATCGATTTAACGGCTGAATATAATTTTGGTAACTCAACCAATGCTGCGAAACGTGATGTGGGTAGCGCTAGCAACAGCAACCCAACGGATTTAACCACAGAAGCGTTTGACGCATTCCTTAAAGGACGCACGATCATCAATGAAGGTGTTGGCGTAGCATTTACCGGTGCGAAGGTGACAGAGCTTGAAGAACAGGCAGCGCTGGCTGTTATGGCTTGGGAAAAAGCAATCTCAGCAACCATCATCCATTACATCAACGAAGTCATTGAGAAAGATTTGGCTGCTATTGGCACTGATGCATTTAGCTTTAGCGATTTAGCAAAACATTGGTCAGAGCTTAAAGGTTTCTCACTTAACCTACAGTTCAACCCAAAGAGCCCAGTGAAGGCAGTTAAATTTGCTAAGCTTCAAGAGCTAATAGGAATGGAACCTGCGTTAGTAAAAGCTGATGTTGCGGCTTACCAAACTAAGCTAGAAGAAGCACGCGATATCTTAAAAGCGGCTTACGGCTTCGATGCTGAAAACGTAACTAAGTGGTAATCACACCATAATACCTAAAGGCGCACTTGATTCTAAGTGCGCTTTTTTTTTGACTTCAAACAATGATAATTATTATTGTTTGTGTTTAAATAATGGAAACCCACCCTACATAGCACGTAGTAAAGAGCCTAGGGCATCACAATATTATGATAATTAACTCTAAGAACATCCGACCTTTAATCCTCTCAAGTGTCATAGCAACATTGCTAGCAGCTTGTGGGGAAAGTACGAGTAACAAAGCTGGTGCCAACTATGCCGGAGGTGAAACTGTTACACCAACACCTACGCCAACACCGGACACAGACTTTAATCAACAAAATTTAATCGCTAACCTCACTGACAACGTTATTGCGCCAGCCTATCAAGCGTTTGAACAATTAACAGAAGCTCAAACCACCGCAGTGGAGAATTTCTGTCAAACGCCAACAATACAGTCACACAAAGCCGCGCAGGATGCATGGCGCAGCGCGATGGCTAAATGGCAACAGATTGAAGTGATGCAAATTGGCCCATTAACCAACAACTCTTCAACCTTGCGAAATAACATCTACTCATGGCCTATAACCAGCAGCTGTGGAGTGGACCAGGATTTAATGTATTTTGAACAAGGTACAATTAATGCTGCTCCCTATGATATTAGCAAGCGTACTGCCACCCGTCGTGGTTTGGATTCAGTAGAATATTTACTATTTAATGAAAACCTCGAACATTCATGCAGTAGCCCAAAGGATATTTTAAGCACTTGGTCAGCGAAAACGAGCAGTGAACGTCAAGCAGCACGCTGTAATTTTGCTATTGAAGTCGCAGAAGATCTTAACTCCAACGCAAGCATCCTCGTCACAGCTTGGAGCGGCAGTGATGGCTATGGCGCGACCTTAAAACAAGCGGGTCAGCAAGATAGTCCGTTTAGTGATGTTCACGCAGGCGTTAATGCGATCAGCGATGCGTTGTTTTATATCGACCAAATGGCGAAAGACGAAAAACTCGGCACGCCATTGGGTTTATTTAGCAACGACTGTGGCGGTGTTGGTAGTGTTTGTGTGCAAAATGTCGAATCGCCATACAGCGACAACTCCATCGACAACCTGATTAACAATTTAATCGGCTTTAAGAACTTGTTTAATGGTCAAGGTAGCGATGCGACAAATACGCTAGGGTTCGATGATTATCTTATCGACGTTAATGACAGCGCAACGGCGACCCAAATCATGAGCAACACCGATGCCGCAATTACTGACTTACAAAGCTACAGCGACAGCTTAGCCACCAGCATCACTAATGACAGTGCAACAGCCGAAGCGACGCACGCTAAAGTAAAGAAAGTTACCGACCAGCTCAAAGTCGACTTCATTAATTCCTTGGCATTGAAACTTCCTCAAACTGCCGCTGGCGACAACGATTAATTAGGGCACTAACACTCATGAACAAAACATTATTAGCCTCACTAATCGGTCTATTGGCCAGTGGTATTAGTCTTAATGCCCTCGCCTTTGACGATCATGGCAAAGAAAAGAAAACCAAGGTCGAGAAATCGGAAAACGAAAAGAGTAGCAACGAAAAATTTGTTGAGCAGATTCGGATCATCGGTCACTCAAGCGGGCTGCGCACCGAAGCAGGTTCCGCGACGTTTATCGATCAAACCGAATTAGAAAAATTCGAATACGACGATATTAATCGCGTATTAGCCCACGTGCCAGGCGTTAATATCCGTCAGGAAGACGGTTACGGCCTGCGCCCAAATATTGGTTTTCGTGGCGCGACGCCTGAACGTAGTAAGAAAATAGCGTTGATGGAAGATGGTATTCTAATCGCCCCAGCACCCTATTCTGCTTCTGCCGCCTATTACTTCCCAATGGTTAGCCGAATGACAGGCGTCGAAGTATTTAAAGGCCCTTCGTCAATTAAATATGGACCGAACACCGTCGCTGGCGCACTAAACTTAACCACTCGCGCAGTCCCATTAGACGCTGAAGGCGGCTTTGATATTGCAGCCGGCAGTGACGGTTATAATAAAGTTCATCTACATTACGGCGACACAAATGGTGATTTCGGTTACTTATTTGAAGCGATGGATGTCGATGCCGATGGCTTTAAAGAGCTCGACAACGGCGGCGATACTGGTTTTAATAAGCAGTCTTACATGGCCAAGTTTAATTATGATTTGTCCAGTAAAGATGCCAACCAACTAGTGGAATTAAAACTCGGCTACGATCGTGAAGTCTCGAACGAAAGTTACCTGGGTTTAACCGACGAGGACTTCGCTGCCAATCCAAACCGTCGTTACGCTGCATCACAGCTAGATTTAATGGATTGGACTCATTCCAACGCGCTATTTACTCATTTCTACCAAACCGATGATTTTAGCTTAACCAGCCGCGCCTACCGTAATAACTTTGAACGCTCGTGGAACAAGGTTAATGGCTTTGGTATCTACGATGCCGCCAAACAGCCCGATGTTAAGCTCGAAGATATTATTGCTAAGCCACAGGAAGGAACTCATCAAGAGTTTTATGAGGTACTCACCGGTCGGCGCGACAGCGAAAGTGTGCGTGAATCATTGCACCTTGGCGACAACGCCCGTGAGTATTACTCACACGGCCTGCAAAGTGATTTAACCACTAGCTTAAACTTAGCTGGCATTGAGCATAACCTTGAAGTAGGTTTGCGCTACCACGTCGATCAAATAGAGCGAATGCACACCGTCGATTATTACAATATGATTGGTGGCACGCTAATCAAGAGAAGCGATGATGCACCGCAAAAAACCACGTTTAATAGTGAGAAAACGACGGCGATTTCTGTCTATATCCAAGACAGTATCACGCTCGATGCACTAACCCTAAGTGCAGGTGTCCGTGGTGAATTCATTAGCGCGCAGTACCAAAACAGCAACGATGCCCTCGATTGGCTTGAGAAAGATAGCCGCATCTGGCTGCCAGGTTTTAGCGCATTTTATAAAGCCAGTGAAAGCCTCGGTTTCCTGTTTGGGGTTAACAAAGGTTATGTACCGACAAGTCCGCAACAAGATCCTAAAATAAAGCCAGAAGAAAGTGTTAACTATGAGCTTGGACTGCGTTTTAACGACACAGTAACTCAAGCCGAATTAATCGGTTTCTTTAATGACTTTAGTAACCTCAAAGAGAGCTGTACCTTCTCGGCCTCCGCTAATTGTACCGGCGCTGTTGATACGGAATACAATGCCGGTGAAGTTGATCTTTATGGTATCGAAGCGTCAGTTAAGCATACAGTTAGCTTAACTGACTCACTGGACATGCCAGTGAGCGTGGTGTACACCTACAGTGCATCCGAGTTTAAGGAGTCCTTTGTTTCAGACTTTCCACTTTGGGGTGCAGTTGAAGCAGGTGATGAAGTCCCTTACCTCGCTAAAAATCAGCTTACCGTTACTTTGGGTTTGTCGGCAAACAAATGGCAGGCGTCATTACTGACCAAATATATTGGCGAAATGAAAGAAACCTCGGGTACGGGCGAGCATATTAACTTTGTGGGCGTGACCACCAAGCCATTAACAGTAGTCGATTTCGCGGCCAGCTATGACGTCGCCGATGGTGATGATGGCGCGATTTACGTCAAAGTCGATAATGTGTTTGATACGGTTGAGATCATTAGTCACCGCCCTTATGGCGCGCGTCCAAGCAAACCACGCAGCGCAATGATTGGTTATAAGATCACCTTTTAATCAATCAGTAATGGGGTAGAAATTTAGCCTAACGTTGTTCAATTAGCGAATAATTATAGCTTCAGTAAAATTTTGATGTGCTTTTAGGCTTCATCTTTTTATTGGAGTTATACACACGCACACCAGGTACCTTTCTTTGTCTCGCCAAAGAAACGTACCCCAAAGAAAGGCGACCCGTTATTTTATCGCCAATCTTAAATGATAAATTGTCTGTTCAATACCGTATTTGATCCGCGTCCTGCGGCAAATACTAAAAAATCATCCCTGATTTTTTCATTGGCCAATTTTTAATTTAAGACGATAAATGGCGGGAGTAGCCGCGCTTTGAGGCTCGCGTATTTATTTATTTGCTTGTTTCATTAGCTAATTATACCAAGATTTGAATTTGATATGAGCTTAGACTTAATTAATACTGCCGTTGTTAACTACGTAACCGATATTGCCAGCTATATCGTTAATGCCAACCAACGAATTTTTTGGTTGTACTTGGTTACCGCCATCCCTTTGGCCTACATTGCCTATCGCCGCTTTTGCGCGCGCAAACAGCGCCCGAGTAATCGTTTCCTCGCTTACTTCTTTAATCCGGCCATTTGGCTGCATGACTCTGCCAAACATGATTACGTTATATTTCTGATTAATAAAGTCTTAAAACTTAGCGGATTGACAATAAGTCTGGTGCTAATGGCACCGATAGCGATAGCGTTATCGGGGTATATTGATCAGTTTTTTGGCGAAAGTCGCTTGCTTGACACTCCGTTATGGTTAGTCAGTATCATCTTCACCGTGATCTTATTTGTCTTAGATGATTTCACTCGCTTCCTCGCGCATTATCTATTGCATAAGATCCCTTTCTTGTGGGAGTTTCATAAGGTTCATCACAGCGCTAAGGTGCTGACACCTATGACCATTTATCGCTCTCATCCAGTGGAAAGTCTTTTGTTTGCGACGCGGATGGCGGGCACCCAAGGTATGGCGGTAGGCATAAGCTACTATCTGTTTGGTGCAACATTAGAAATGCAGGCTATTTTAGGGGCCAATGCCTTTGTGTTTGTGTTTAATCTGATGGGTTCAAACTTGCGCCACTCTCATGTGTGGCTAAGTTGGGGAGATAGTATTGAAAAGTTATTTATAAGCCCGGCGCAACATCAAATTCATCACAGCAATTTGCCACGACATTTTGATACCAATTTTGGCTCAGCACTGGCAATTTGGGATCGGATGTTTCGCTGCTATTTACCTGCGTCGTCTGTCACCAAGCCACAAGATTTAGCCTTTGGCATTAGCCGCGCCAATACCGAACATAGCAGTTTGCTCGAAATCTACTTTATGCCCTTTGCGTTATCATGCAAAGTGCTAATACGCCCCTTGAAGCTGCTGATTAGCCGCAAGCGTTAGGAAAAACACCATGACACCAGAACTCTCAATCATCGCGCTTAATGTCATTATTATCGTGCTTTCTTATCTAATGATTTACCCGAAGGTCGTTGGCGGTGATTTAAATAAGCTGTTACTCAACGACCTAATCGCCTCAGTGATGGCGATTGTTGTTGCAGGTTCGGTCTATTGGGGCAGTAATGTTGCCTTTGATACGTTAGTGACCACCTGCAATTGGTTTTGGTTTACGCTGCTTACTTATACGCTATTAGAGATCCCCGTGATGCTATGGTATCTAAAGAAGTATAAAATATCACTGAAGTAACTCACGAAGGTTAAGGTTATAGCGCGAAGTCGTGTTAAACAGCGGGCTGCTCACGGTAATATCGAGCGGCACATTTGCGCTTGAGATTAAGCTAAAGACATTAGTGACTAGCTTACCGGTCGCTAAACTCAACGGCACTTCGATTTTGTTTATCCCTTGTGAGATTTGTTGATTAACCAAGGAACCGCTTAACAGATGACGCCCTTGGCTAGCGATTGAATAACTAATATTGTCTAATGGCAATTGAAATTCGTTTTGGTTGTCGATAGTCAATTTGGCCACAGCTTCTATGCGGCTGCTACTCGCGTTTACCACCTTAAAATCATTTAATTTTACCTGTGGTACATAAATAGTATCTTCATGCTCAAAAGGCAGTGCAATACCCATCACTTTCACATGCCCTGCTACCTTGTAATTGATGACTTTAGTCTTGAGTAAACTGCGCTGTAGCGTCTTAAGCACACCGCCAGTGAGGTTAACCGCTAAGGTTATCTCTTTCGGTTTATTAGCCTCAAGCGTGCCAATGGGTTGTGTTACGCCATCAAAAAGTTGTTGCCCATTTAAACTTAAGGTGTAATCCACCGTATCGACAGGAATGGGGTAGTTATTGGTGTTTAATAGGCTAAAGGTTGGCTTAAGCTCGATGTTATCACTACTCACGTCACCTAAGGCAACGGATTGATAAGTGACCGTCGGCTTATTTACCATATTGCCAAACGACTCCATGCTGGCGCATGCGCCCAGTAACATAGCAACGGTAAGTACAACTAAAGTATTCTTCATATTCAACTCCAAAAATTAATAGCAACAGTATAGTATTTTAAATTGAACAGACGCTGAATTAATACCAACCCGCATTAAAAGTTGATTTATTACGCTTGTTTAAACCGTCAAAGACTGCGTTGCTCTCAATCCCAATAGCTAGCTATTGCTCAATCGAGCGCCTTGACTTTAACAATTTATCCTTTGCCTAACATGATCACTTTTCAACGAGGATTAGTATCAATCCAAAAAAAAGAGCCTCGCGGCTCTTTTTTGTATCAGACTCAGTGCTTAACGGCTAAACACCATATTATCGATTAAGCGTGCCTGGCCTAAATAAGCCGCCGCTAAAATGACCAAGTCTCTATCATCATCGTTTACACCTGAAAGATCAGTGGCATTTTGAACCCGAATATAATCGCTGCAAAAATCGCTTTGATTTAATGTCTCAATGCCATTTGCGACGGCCAATTCAATGCACTCACCGCCTTGTACTGCCGACGCGACCTGCTGCATTGTTTTGTACAGCAATGGAGCCACATCAAGTTCGGCAGAGGTTAGATAGCCATTACGTGAGCTCTTGGCTAACCCAGACTCTTCACGCACGGTTTCAACACCGATAATGTCAATATCAAAGGATAAATCCTTAACCATTAACTTAATCACCCGCAGCTGCTGATAATCCTTAGTGCCAAATAAGGCGATGTCCGGGGTCACTAAATTAAATAATTTAGCAACAATGGTCGCGACGCCGCGAAAGTGGCCAGGCCGGCTCGCACCACATAAGATATTACTGAGCACTGGGACTTCAACATAAGTCTGTGCCTCCAATCCCTGCGGATACATGATCTCAGGAGTTGGCGTAAACAGCATATCAACACCTTCAGCAATGAGTTTTTGCTGATCTTGATCTAGCGTGCGTGGATAATTAGCGAGATCGCTTTTATTATTGAACTGCATCGGGTTAACGAAGATACTGGCAACCACTTTGGTGCCGCGCTTCTTCGCTTCTTGCATTAATGTCAGATGCCCACGATGTAGGTTCCCCATCGTCGGTACAAATGCGATGGTCTCACCATCGCGTTGCCACTGTTTAATCTGCGCGCGCAGCGTCTTAGTTTCTGCTACTACTAACATAATATTTTTACTCGAAGCTATGCTCAGGACCAGGGAATGTGCCAGCTGACACCTCTTCAACATACGCTGCTATAGCCTTATGAATATCACCCGTTAATGTCATGTAGTTTTTAGAAAACTTAGGAATGTAGCCAGTCGATATACCTAGCAAATCATGCATCACCAATATTTGGCCATCACAATGAACACCTGCACCGATACCAATCGTTGGAATAGTCAGCGCGTCGCTTAAACGCTTGGATAATGAACTTGGGATACACTCGACCACCAGCAGCTGTGCGCCAGCAGCCTCGAGAGCTAAAGCTTCTTCAATCATTAGATCGGCTTGCTGTTGCTCGCGGCCCTGTACCTTGTAGCCGCCAAAAATATTGACTGACTGAGGTGTTAGCCCTAAATGAGCACAAACGGGGATACCACGTTGAGTTAGCCCTTTAATGCTCTCTAATAACCATTTCCCGCCTTCAAGCTTGACCATATTGGCACCGGCTTGCATTAACTTACCGGCATTTGACCAGGTAGATTCAGGGGTTGAATAGGTCATAAAAGGCATATCGGCAATAATTAGCGAACCTTTATTACCTGCTTTTACGCAACGCGTGTGATAACAAATGTCATCAATGGTCACTGGCAGTGTCGAGTCATTACCTTGCAAAACCATGCCTAGTGAATCGCCAATTAATAATACATCGACATTTTCTTCACTAAATACACCAGCAAAACTGGCGTCGTAAGCAGTAAGCGCAGAAATTTTTTCGCCAGCTATCTTCTTTTGAATCAGCTTGGCGCCAGTCATATTCTTCTTCATTATTTCCTCGCTTATCTTTTTTATACGATTATTTAACTCGTCTCACTATATTTTTGTAGTCCATTTAATGGACATTCAATTAATAGATCACTAATCGTTTTCCCGTCGGGCATGCACAACGTTGGCGCAATCTCCACCAACGGGTACAACACAAACTCACGCAGCTTCATTCCATAATGCGGCACAGTCAGCCGTTCACTTTCAATCTGTTGTTCTCCATACAACAAAATATCTAAATCTAACGTTCTTGGGCCCCAGCGCTGCTCTTTACGCACACGGCCTTTTTCTAACTCTATCTGTTGCAATGTATCAAGTAATGCCAGCGGATCCAAGTCTGTTTCTAGTTGGGCCACTGCATTAATATAATCAGGCTGATCGGCGGGCCCCATCGGTTTACTACAATAGAGACTCGAATAATTTACCAACTTAGTCTGTGGTAAGGATTTAAGTGCTTCGATCGCCTGCTTAGCCTTGGCCACTGGCTGGTCTAAGTTTGATCCGATACCAACAAAGCAAACAGTCATTACGACTCTTTAGTCTTACGTGGGCTGCGGCGACGCTTAGGTCCGCCAAGTTTTCTGACCATATCACGCTGCACTTTTTCATCACTGTGTTGGAACGTCGTCCACCATTGCGCTAATTCTTCGACCTCACCGCCTTCAATTTCACCACGGACTAATAATAAATCATAACCAGCACGGAATTTAGGGTGCGTTAATAACTTAAAGGCGCGTGCACCAGTACGACGCGGTAGACGCAATTGTAAGTTCCACATGTCACGAGCCATCGCAGAAAAACGCTTGGGAACAGAGACACTACGACATTGAGCGTCACAAACATCGTTCATTGCAACCATGATCGCATCGTAATAACTAAGTCCCGCTTCGCTGATCAATGTCTGCGCATGACGTTCGATCGGGTACCAAAGGAATGCAGCAATAATAAAGGCTGGCGTCACGCGTTGGTCGTTAACAATGCGCTTATCGGTATTTTCACATACCAGCTGCATCATACGGTCTTCTTTGCCACCGGCATTATCGATCAGGATATCTGCCGACATAGGGAATAATGACTCAAACAAATCAAATTCATTAAGCATTTTATAGTTGGCTAGCGCTTTCCCTGATAAAAATAGCTTTTGATATTCTTCAAACAGACGCGCTGCAGGAATCGACTTCATGAGATGAGCCATTGGCTTAATTGGCGTGCGTGTTTCCTCGCTAATACTCATGTTTAATTTCGTTGCAAAACGTACCGCACGTAACATCCGTACTGGATCTTCTTTATAACGTGTTGCCGGATCGCCAATCATTCGTAACGTTGCAGTTTCCAAATCTTGCAGACCGCCACCAAAGGCTTTAATCGAATAATCGGCAATATCGTAATACATCGCATTGACAGTAAAATCACGACGTTCAGCATCTTCGTCGATGGTGCCATAGACGTTATCACGCAGTAACATACCGCTATCGCTTTGTTTGGCTAAGCTTTCGGTATCAGTCTCTTGATGGTGTCCACGTAACGTGGCCACTTCAATCACTTCGCGCCCAAACAAAATATGAGCCAGACGAAAGCGACGTCCAATTAGACGACAATTCTTGAATAACTCTTTGATTTGCTCTGGAGTCGCATCAGTCGCTATATCGAAATCTTTTGGGCGATGCCCTAACAGAAGATCTCGTACGCCACCACCGACCAAATATGCTTGGTAACCGTGACGATTAAGACGATTCAACACCTTAATCGCATTAACACTCATGTGAGAACGCGAGACGTCATGTTGTTCACGAGGAATAGTTTGTACGCTAAGCCCAGTATTAGTTGCATTGCCCGCTGGACTCTTTTTTTGCGAATGCCCACCGATAACTTTGCGGCATAGCCCTATAACCTTGGAAAAAATAACTCACCCCATAAATTTAATAATATTTTAAGCGGGCAATAATACCCTACCAAGGGGCGAATGATAAGCCTATATTGAGCTGATTAGGTAATTAATTGGGCTTGTTTTGGTATATCGTTGATACACCAGTGTTTACTGGCATATTCAAGCAGTTGTTCGAGAGTAAAATCTTGATATTGAGGTGAAATATTTTGACCAAGAAAGCTCAATGCTTCTAACAATAACGTTCTACGTTCATCTAAATTTAGCGCTTTAGCATGATTTTGTTTACTTAATTTTTGACCGCTTTGAGTAATTGCCAATGGCAGGTGTAAATAGCGCGCGAGCGGCTGCGATAATTGCTGATAGAGGCTCATTTGCCTTGTGGTTACTTCGAGTAAATCACTACCACGAACCACATCGGTGATCCCTTGGTCAATATCATCAAGCACCACCACTAATTGATAGGCATAGAGTCCATCTTTGCGCTTAAGGATAAAATCTTCCTTCGCAAAATCGTTACCGACGCTAACTGCGCCTAATAAACGGTCTTCAAACTGGCTAATGCCCTGTTGATTTCGCAAACGTAATGAATGGGGGTGAGTTAACTGCTGCATCGGTTTAGAACGGCAATGACCTTGATATAATCCACCAGCTTGCATAATCATTTTTCGGGTACAATCGCACCCGAAACAGAAACCTTGCGCAATCAGCTTTTCAAGTTGTTCTCGGTAGAGTTCATGACGTTGACTCTGATAAACAACCTCGTCATCCCACAACAGTCCAAATTGTTCGAGTGTATTTAGGATAGCGTCGCTGGCGCCAGCGACTTCACGCGGGGGATCGATATCTTCGATGCGAACAAACCATTGACCGTGATGGTGGCGTGCATCTAAATAACTGCCAAGAGCAGCAACGAGGGAACCAAAATGTAATTCGCCTGACGGCGATGGCGCAAAACGGCCACGATATGAGGAATTATGCATAAAAAAGAGAAGCATCATAACGATGCTTCCTTTTATATAGTGGTGCTAGCCCGCCATTTGGCGTTCTTTAATTTCAGATAATGTTTTACAATCAATACACTGATCAGCGGTAGGACGCGCTTCAAGGCGACGGATACCAATTTCGATTCCACATGTAATACAGAAACCAAATTCATCTTCTTCAATTAACGCTAACGTTTTTTCTATTTTTTTAATTAATTTACGTTCGCGATCTCGAGTACGTAACTCTAATGCAAATTCTTCTTCCTGAGCGGCACGATCTACCGGATCAGGGAAGTTAGCTGCTTCATCTTGCATATGATTCACAGTGCGATCTACTTCTTCACGAAGTTGATTACGCCATGCTTCAAGAATTTTCTTAAAGTGACCTAACTGAGCATCGTTCATATACTCTTCACCAGGCTTTTCCTGGTATGGTTCTACTCCGGCCAGCGCCATGATACCTAATTTTTTAGCTTTCTCTGTAGGCATTTCGTTTCTCCTGTACTAGCCAACATCTGCCACTTCATCCCAACCCCTATAAAAAGGGGCGGTATGTATAGCAAATAAAATTCACTTTGGCAATTACTCACCGTTATTTTCTTGGCTTTATAGATGGGGGCTGAGATCAAAAAGTTCAACCCTATTATTCAATAAAACTTTCGCCTGCTGATATTCTAAACAACAAATTACTGGCGACGGTTAAATTATTTCATTACTTTACTATTTAAAATAACGCATTTTAGACGTAAAACGCAATATTTTATCGTAACTATCAGGACTTAACGTATTGTTTGCTCAGTTTATCTGCAGAACAATCGCACTTTCACATTACTTGAGAATATAGCTGGTACTATTGACTAGGCCTTAACACAGGTTATTTAGCGTAAAGTTTAATTTCTTGTGGCGTGACGCTGGCGAAAAAGCTTAGTATTTCGACACCGGATGCTTTTGCCTCATCGAAAATAACGGCGTATTTCGCATCAATGTGTGCAGCGGCCTTAACCGAATCGATCCCCGTGTGTAGAACAGCAAAGACCAACACTGCTCGGCGACCACTTTGGGCGATGGTCATCAACTCACGTAAATGTTTTTGTCCACGCGTGGTTACGGTATCGGGAAAGTACCCTTGACCGTCTTCAAGTAGCGTCGCACTTTTTACTTCGACAAAGGCATCTTCTCGTGTTCCATCAGAAAGGAAAATATCGATTTTACTATTTTCATCGCCGTATTTGACCTCTCTTTTTAACGATTGATAGCCACTTAACTCTGAGATGATTCCGCTATTTATTGCCTCTTCGACTAAACCATTGGCGCGAATGGTATTAACACAGATAAAATGATCGGCCGCAGTCTGAGTCAGCTCCCAACTAAAGGGATATTTACGCTTCTTGTTATCGGAGATTGAATACCACACTGTGTCCCCAGGATTCGCACAGCCAGTCATTGCACCAGTGTTGGCGACATGAATAGTCGTTTCGCTACCGTCATCTAAAACTACATCGGCTAAGAAACGTTTATAACGCTTAATCAGCGTGGCTTTATTTAATTGGGGGACAAATTCCATGATCAATGTTCTCTCATTGTTACTTTGAGCGTATTTCATCATAATTAACCATATCACTCAATATCATGTTCGGTATAATCGCCTTTAACAAACAAAAATAATAACCAAGGATTTTTTATGAGCCACGCCTTAACGATTAAACTAACGACCCAAGCTGCCGACCCCAAATGGGGTGACAACGCCTTATTAACCAGTGATGGCTATAATATGCTTATTCACCTACCACAATCACCTGACGCGCATTTAGAAGCGGTTCAGCGCGGTGCTCGGCGTTTACAAAGCCAAGGAATTAAAGATGTTTCACTGGACGGCGAGCAGTGGAGTTTGGATTTACAGTGGGCGTTCGCCAAAGGGTTTAGCGTGCCACGTGGGCAAGCAGATATTTCATGGGCCAGCACCAATAATAGCGACATTGATGCACTAGATGCCAAGAAATCGTCGCGTGATTGGGCGGTGGCGATGATTAATGGTGCGCCAGAGGATGTTTACCCACTGTCGCTCATCGATAGTGCCATCAAAGAGATACAACGCGTTGCGCCGTCAACAGTAAGCTTTGAAGTGATCGCGGGGGATGAACTCATCACTAAAGGCTGGATGGGTATTCACACTGTCGGCCGTGCCAGTCACCGCCCACCAGCGATGCTTATCTTGGATTATAATCCTACTGGTGATGTTCAAGCACCTGTTGACGCTGCATTGGTTGGTAAGGGAATCACCTTTGACAGTGGCGGCTATAGCCTTAAAAGTGGACCTGGCATGGTATCGATGAAATGTGACATGGGCGGTAGCGCCACCGTAACGGCCGCCTTGTCGTTAGCCATTAGCCAGGGACTTAACAAGCGAGTAAAATTAATCTTATGTTGTGCCGAAAATTTGGTGAATGGCGCGGCTTACAAACTGGGCGATATTATTACCTATAAGAATGGCACCACGGTTGAGATTTTAAATACCGACGCTGAAGGTCGCCTTGTGCTTGCCGACGGGTTAATGGCTGCCGGAGAAACTGGCGCCCCATTGATCATAGACGCAGCAACGTTAACTGGCGCAGCCTTAACGGCAGTTGGTACACATTACAACGCGGTATTGGCACTCGATAATGAATTAGCGCAGCGAGCAATTAGCCATGGTAATTCGGTCAATGAAATGAACTGGCAGCTTCCACTAGCGCCATTTCATATGTTTGAATGTCCTTCGTCATATGCCGATACGGCTAATACCACTACTGGCAAAGGTGGTGTTGCCGGGGCGAGTAATGCCGCTGGTTTCTTAGCTCGTTTTGTCCCGAATGATGGTAAAGGCTGGTTGCATTTTGATATCGCTGCCTGTTTCCAAAACAGTGGTAATACCACATGGTCAGCGGGTGCTACCGGTGTTGGCATCGAGACCATCGCGCAGATTTTGTTAGCTGAGTAGCTAGCTTGATGCGATAGTTCCACAGCTATCGCATCATGCCATCATAATGTCGCTTTAAGCTTGAACAATGCTTGGCCGCTCGCTTGATATTTTCGTTCAAACGGGGTGATGGTTTGTTGCGGCATAAATTCCTCGACAAGCCCCTGCTTACCGGCGACATCCAACGCTACCGCAAATTCCTGTAGATAAAGAGACCAGTTACTACGCATTTCCAACTCTCCGCCCAGCGCAATAATACTAGGAAATACCGCTGCGCCATGCCAACGGCGCTTAACGTGTTTCGACTTTGGCCACGGATTCGGATAGAGAATATAATGTTTTTCGGGCAGCATTTGCGCGTCAACCGCCAAACGCCAGAAGTCATTGAGATCGGTACGCAATAACATAAAATTATCCACTCCGTGTTGCTCATAGCACTCATTTTTATTTAGACGATGACCGGATTTATCCATCCCGATAATGAAATGGTTTGGGTACAATTTAGCTAAGTTAACGGTGCTATCCCCAACGCCACAACATGAATCAAAGATAATCGGCTTACCGAGTGCAGACACTTGCTTTTCCACCGCTTTAAAACCTTCGAGCGACCGCGCGTGAATAGGCTTTTGAAAGGGATGCTCTAAATGTTTTTCGACAATGTCGATTAGGTGCTCATGCACCCCTGTTTGGTTGGTAATTATTTCGTGTGAATTTGCAAAAGACATTACAGTACCAATTCTATTAAGTTGATGTTCTTGTTGTGCTCAGGATCAATAATCTAGCGCAAGGCGCTCGTCGATTTAAACGAGCAGCAGTGGGCAGTTCATTATTGAATTTGGTGCCAGCTTCTATGATCGTAAACCAATACCGCGAGCAATCATCCAATGAGCCACGCTGTAAAGCACTACTACAAAACCGATGATCATCGAGAACGAATAAATAAGTGGGATATCACTAACCCCCAAGAAACCATATCGAAAGGTATTAATCATATAAACGATGGGATTTGCTTTTGAAACACCTTGCCAAAAATCAGGCAATAGCGACAGTGAATAAAAAACGCCGCCAAGGTAGGTTAGCGGGGTTAAGACAAAATTAGGAATGATGCTGATATCGTCGAAGCTTTTTGCCAAAATAGCGTTAATTAGGCCGCCCAAGGCAAACAACGTCGAGGTTAATAAGACACTGAGCACTAATACGCCGAGATTAAAAATGTTGAGATCGATAAAAAATAACGACAACAAGGTAACAATCATCCCCACCAATAAGCCACGGATCACCCCGCCCCCGACATAGCCTGCGATGATAATCCACGTCGGTACTGGTGCAACTAACAGTTCTTCGACATTGTGCTGAAACTTAGAGCTAAAGAAGCTGGAGGCCACATTCGAATAGGAGTTAGTGATCACAGACATCATGATGAGTCCTGGTACAATAAACTCCATGTAGCTAAAGCCCGACATTTGCCCGATACGACTGCCGATGAGATTTCCAAAAATAACGAAATATAAGCTCATGGTTACCGCAGGCGGCACCAAGGTTTGCAACCATATTCGAGTAAACCGACTGACTTCTTTGGTTAGCAGGCTCTTAAATGCAATGTAGTTTAATGACATATTATTTAGCCACTCCTTTACTCACTAGGCTAATAAATAGCTCTTCGAGACGATTCGCTTTATTGCGCATACTAAACACGCTCACTTGCTGCGCGCTAAGCTGGCTGAAGATACCGTTGAGCTCACTACCACGCTCTACATCAACTTCGATGGTGTGATCATCAAGGCGGCGGTATTGATAACCGTCGAGCGAACAATCAGGTGAGTTAGGCGCAAGATCAAAAACAAAGGTCTCGAGGTTTAACTTAGCTAACAGAGACTTCATGCTGGTGTTTTGCACAATAACACCATGATTAATGATCCCAATATTACGACACAACAATTCGGCTTCTTCGAGATAGTGAGTCGTGAGAATAATGGTCACGCCTTGCGCATTAAGCTGTTGCAGAAACTCCCACATCGAGCGTCTTAATTCGATATCTACACCGGCTGTTGGTTCATCGAGAATTAATAATTTTGGTCGGTGCATTAGCGCGCGGGCAATCATCAAACGCCGTTTCATGCCACCAGAAAGTTCGCGCGACTTATCGTTACGTTTGTCCCACAGTTCGAGTTGAGTCAGATATTGCTCAGCACGTTCTAGCGCAAGCTTACGTGGTACGCCATAGTAACCCGCTTGGTTAACCACTACTTGTAGCACCGTTTCAAATTGATTGAAATTGAATTCTTGAGGAACAAGGCCGATCTGCTGTTTAGCATGTTCTAACGCGTTATCTAGACTATGTCCGAATACTTCGACACTGCCAGCGGTTTTATTAACCAGCGACGAAATAATTCCTATTGTGGTGGATTTACCCGCGCCATTAGGTCCGAGTAGCGCATAAAAGTCCCCCTGCTCTACTTCAAGATCTATGCCTTTTAATGCTTCGACGCCGCCCTTATAGGTTTTTGCCAAGTTCTTTATCACCAACGCTTTCATCGAATTCCTTCAACATGTAACGTTCCCTCATCAAATTGAGTAAGAACGAATCTAAAAATAAATAGGGTGGTATTATACGCGATAATTCATAGCGGTAAATTTAAATGCAACAACATGGCGAGATTAAATTAACTTTGCTAGGCTAATCAAAGCGACGTAAATTAAAGGACAGGTTGATGGAGCATGACGACATAATCGATTTTTGGTTTAATCAAATTACCCCAAAACAGCATTGGGTTAAAGAGACAGAGTTTGATCACCTAATCACCGCGCGCTTTTCGGTCATTCATCGTCAGGCTCGATTAGGCGAACTGGCTCATTGGCGCGCGTGCAGCGAGGGGCGCCTTGCTGAAATAATTATTCTCGATCAGTTTTCTCGCAATATGTTTCGTGATACTGCCAAGTCCTTTACGTTCGATGGGCAGGCATTGGTGCTCGCGCAAGAAGCGATTGGCGCTGGGGTCGACTTGAAACTACCACCGAGTAAGCGCTGCTTTTTGTATATGCCATTTATGCATAGCGAATCGCTTAATATTCATAAGCAAGCGTTACGTCTGTTTAATCAACCTGGATTGGAAGATAATTATGACTTTGAAGCCGCACATTATCAAATAATCCAGCGATTTGGTCGCTATCCTCATCGTAATAAAATCCTAGGCCGTACCTCAACACCGCTAGAAATAGAATTTTTAGCGGGGCCGGATTCAAGTTTTTAGCTGGGCAAAAAAAGCCCTTCAATCGAAGGGCTCAGTGAGGCGTTCAATCAGTTAATCGAGTGGAATAACCTTGGCTACGTGCGGCAGGTTACGATAGCGCTCTGCGTAGTCGATGCCATAGCCAACGACAAACTCATCGGGGATACTAAAGCCAATCCAATCGACATCAACCTCAACTTCACGACGTGATGGCTTATCGAGTAAGGTACAAAGCGTTAACGAGCGAGGGCCTCGAATCGATAGGATCTCGACCACTTTAGATAAAGTATTACCGGTATCGATAATATCTTCGACGATGATCACATCGCGATTTTTAATATTTTCGGTCAAATCTTTCAAGATTTTGACATCACGGGTACTTTCCATACTCGATCCGTAGCTCGACACCGTCATAAAATCCATCGATAACGGCAAATCAATAGCACGAGATAGATCCGCAAGAAACACTACGGAGCCCCTTAATAAAGCCACCATGAGTAGATTATCTGAATCCTTGTAATGCGCTTCAATTTTCTTACCTATTTCGGCAACTTTATCCGCAATCTCTTGTTTTGAGATCATTACTTCAGTTGTGTGCTTTATCATGTCAACGTCCTAATAAAATAGTGAGCGCAGATCCTAGCGACTACGCGCAGTCTTTGCGAATTGTACGCCTAAGAGTTGTGACCTTGATCACTCATCCATGGCAAAACTAAGCTCTGCTCTATATTAAGGTGATCAAGAATTCTCGCCACCATAAAATCAATAATATCTTGTAGAGTTTGCGGCTTATGATAGAAGCCAGGTGCTAACGGCATCAGCGTTACCCCCATTTTCGAAAGACTCAGCATATTATCTAAATGAATCGTCGACAACGGGCTCTCGCGCCAAGCAATAATTAATTGACCGCGTTCTTTAAGAATAACATCGGCCGCCCGCTCTATTAAGTTGTTACTTGCGCCATGCCTAATCGCTGATAGTGTGCCCATTGAACAAGGACAAATCACCATCTGCTTCGGGGATGATGAGCCCGACGCAGGTGCCGAAAACCAATCACTACGCTCGAGTAGGTTTATCTGTTGCTCCCTAGCATTAAAACGCTTGCTCAAAAAATGTTGTGCTAACGCTAAGTCTTCAGGTAAATCAACATCGGCTTCGGTCGCTAATACAATTTTGGCGGCATCGGAAAGCAACAAATAGACTTGAACATTCGCTGCAATAAGTTGTTGTAACAAACGCAAACCGTATGGTGCGCCGGAGGCTCCGGTTAACGCTAATGTGATACGTTGAGTAAATTGTGTCATTGTCTACTCCGCTTTAGCCGCTAGTTTATCGAGTAATTTTTGGTGGATCCCACCAAAGCTGCCATTACTCATTACTAATAAATGATCGCCAGGTTCAGCTTGTTCGACGACATGCTCGATCAGTTGTTCTAAATCTTTCTCGACAGTAGTCGTTTGTTCAAATCCATTGGCCGTCGCCCGTATATCCCAATTAATATCATCAGGTTGATACATAAAGATCGCGTCTGCTTCACTCATCGAGTTAAACAGCGTATGTTGATGTACCCCTTGCTTCATCGTGTTAGAACGTGGCTCTAAGATTGCCAAGATACGCTGTTGCCCCACTTTGGCGCGTAGCCCTTCAATGGTGGTATAAATAGCGGTCGGGTGATGCGCAAAATCGTCATAGACGGTGATACCATTGATCTCCCCTTTAGTTTCGAGACGCCTTTTCGCATTTTCGAAGGTGGCCAAGGCAAGGATCGCTTGGCTGGGTCTAACCCCAACATGACGAGCAGCCGCGATGGCCATTAAGGCGTTAGCGACATTGTGTTTCCCTATTTGGGACCAATTTACGCGGCCTTGTAATTCATTTTGGAAATAGACTTCGAAGTCTGAGCCATCGTTGTTAAGTAATTTGTATGACCAGTCATGATTTTCACCTAAAAATTGTTGCTCACTCCAACACCCCATCTCAAATACCTCGTCGATGGCTTTGACGCCAGCGGGTGCCACCACCATGCCATTAGACGGCACCATGCGAATAAGATGATGAAATTGGCGCTGAATCGCCGCTAGGTTATCGAAAATATCCGCGTGATCAAATTCGAGATTGTTAATGATTAGCGTGCGCGGACGATAATGGACGAACTTCGAGCGCTTATCGAAAAATGCGCTGTCATATTCATCGGCCTCCACCACGAAAAATGGTGCTTCACCTAGGCGTGCAGAGACCCCGAGACATTGCGGTACACCGCCAATCAGAAAACCTGGAGCCTGCCCTGTTTTATCCAGGATCCAAGCCACCATACTAGCGGTCGTAGTCTTACCATGAGTACCAGATAATGCGATAACCCAACGGTCTTTAAGTAAGTTTTCCAATAACCATTGTGGGCCTGACGTATAAGGGATATTACGGTCCAATACATATTCAACACAAGGATTACCGCGGCTCATCGCGTTGCCAACAACGACTAAGTCAGGGGCCGGATCAAGCTGACTAGGATCATAGCCTTCAATCAAACCAATACCAATGTCTTCAAGTTGCGTACTCATCGGGGGATAAACGTTGGCGTCACTGCCGCTGACCTTAAAGCCAAGTTCGCGCGCTAAGATGGCAATCCCACCCATAAAGGTGCCGCAGATGCCTAAGATGTGAATATGTTTCATTAATAATTCTATATTTGATTAGCTAAACGTAATCATCATAGCAAAAAAATAGCCAAGGGATCATTAACCATCCGCTATACAAAGAAAAAAGCCATCAAACAATTGATGGCTTTTATACCCGTGACCATTGGAAATGCTTGTTTCAGAGTTTGGGTAGGAGACGAGTACAAGGCATGATTTTTAATTAATGGTCACTCCCTAATTATGAATCATAACGCTGTAATCGTTTTCTACCCAACCTCCCAAAGGGCAAGGCGATAAGCGACCAACCGGCAACTGCTCCTGCGTTGCTCTAGCTCCGGCATCCATGCCGTCGTACGTCATTATAATACATTAATTTAGAATGACTAAACGGCACGTATTATGCCTAGCATTTGGCACGCTTCTCGACTTGCTGAAATCACGCATTATCATTGGTCACGGGTATATAACGCTTAATCCCAAATATTGCTTAGTTGGATTTTAATGAGACAAATTCAGGGTAAGCATCAACACCACAATCGGCGATATCCATACCAAGATATTCCTCTTCTTCGCTAACACGTATTCCGACTGTTTTCTTAATCACTAACCACACCACGAAACTAGTGCCAAAGACCCAAGAAAAGATAATCGCAGCGCCCGTTAGCTGACCGATAAAGGTTGCGTCGCTGTTACTAAATGGTACTAACATCAAACCGAATAAACCGGCGACACCATGAACCGATACTGCGCCGACCGGATCATCAAATTTAAGTTTATCCAGTGCTACGATAGAAAACACCACTAATCCACCGGCACATAAACCGATTAACGCTGCCACAGGTAATGAAGGAGATAATGGATCGGCTGTAATAGCTACTAAACCTGCGAGTGCACCGTTTAAAATCATCGTTAAATCGGCTTTACCCCATAAGAAACGACATACCAGTAATGCACTGATTGCACCGACCGCCGCCGCCGAGTTGGTGTTAACAAATATTTTTGCTACTGCGCCGGCATTCTCAGCATCAGACACCATTAGCTGTGAACCACCGTTAAACCCAAACCAGCCCATCCATAGGATGAATGTACCTAATGTGGCCATCGGTAAATTTGAACCCGGAATAGGATTAATTTGGCCATTCTTACCGTATTTACCTTGTCGAGCACCGAGTAATAATACCCCTGCAACAGCCGCAGCCGCACCAGCCATATGAACAATGCCAGAGCCTGCAAAATCAACAAAGCCCAGTTGTGAGACAAAACCGCCCCCCCATGTCCAGTAACCTTCAACGGGATAAATAAAGCCAGTCAATACCACACTAAACAGCAGGAAAGACCATAATTTCATTCGTTCCGCCACTGCACCTGACACGATAGACATTGCCGTGGCGACAAACACCACTTGGAAAAAGAAATCAGACTCGAGTGAATGATCTGCATCGTTCGCCTGAGAACCAATAAAGCTAGCAAGACTTGGCAACCAGCCTCCCTCAGTATTATTGACATACATAATATTGTAGCCGACCAGTAAAAACATCGTACACGCAATAGCATATAAACAAATGTTCTTGGTTAATATTTCAGTGGTATTTTTTGAGCGTACAAGGCCAGCTTCTAACATGGCGAATCCTGCAGCCATCCACATCACTAACACACCAGAAATCAAAAAATAAAAGGTGTCTAGTGCAAAGCGCAACTCTGAGACCGTGGTGCCTAATTTTGCTAATTCTTCCATCATAATCCCCTTATAGTGCTTCTAAATCTGTTTCACCGGTGCGAATACGCACGGTATGCTCAAGCTGAGTGACAAATATCTTGCCATCACCGATTTTACCGGTATGCGCCGCACCAACGATGGCATCTACAATCCGCTCGACTTGATCGCTCTGACATGCTATTTCAATTTTTACCTTCGGCAGAAAATCCACTTGATACTCAGCACCGCGGTAAAGTTCGGTATGACCTTTCTGTCGACCGAAACCACGGATCTCCGAGACCGTTAATCCATCGACCCCAATATCGGATATCGCGCTGCGCACATCATCTAATTTAAATGGCTTAATAATAGCGGTGATCATCTTCATTCAATTTATCCTCAACTCAGGTTATTCCTGAACATTCAATTTCAAAATATGTAACGGCAATACTCCAAATTACATACCAACTATACAAGTCATTGATTTAATGATTAATTATTCATTACAGACAAATTAAACCGTCGTCGACGCACCATGACCGTGCACGTAAATATGCACTTTGTGCCAATCTGGCTCATTAAATTACATGCCTATGCACTTACTGAGGTTGTTATTAAATAAATAGGGGAGCAGGTTAAAGTAAGTCAACGGTTACTGGAATGGATGTCAGTTCAAGCCTCGAGCGCAAGCAGAACCCTTATGCCCGTGGCATAAGGAAGTCTGCTTAAGCAGCGATGGATTTACGGCAAGTTAAGCGCCTTTAGCTTGCTGACGTGAAGCATCTACATAGCCATGTTAAGTTAAGCGACGTTGTGCATATAAAATTCTATTAAGATGTTATTGAAATGTAATATAAATCCAGTAAATTAGATTTATTACTTTAAAAAGGGCAAGACAAATAATAGACTCGGACAAGGTATTCCAAAAATATAATTAGAAAAGGAAACAATTAATGCAATATACACGTCGTAAATTTCTTTCAACGTTAGTGGTTAGCGCTAGCGCCGTCGCACTTGGTAGTCTCGCTGGTTGTGGCTCAAGTAATAACACAGTTCCACTAGTAGTCAAACCAACGCCTGAGCCAAAGCCGACAGGCCTACAACCGGGACAAGCTTACTTCCCGCAATCTCTATTATCTGGAGACCCGAAACCCGGCAGTGTCATATTATGGACCCGAGTTGAGGATGCTGACGCCGGCGATATTGAAGTGCAATTGCAAGTCGCCTTAGACAAAGACTTTAATGATATCCGCGTCGATGAGACATTAACGGCACTCAGTGATTACGATCATTGTCTAAAAGTTCGTGTTACCGAACTTGATGCACACACACACTATTTTTATCGTTTTGTTTACACCAAAGACGAGGTGCAATATGTCACCAATGTTGGCCGAACTAAGACAGCACCGATGGAAGATGCCGACGTAGATGTAAAATTTGCATTCGTCAGTTGTCAGGATTACATCGGTCGTTACTACAATTCATATTTAAGTGTACTGGACAATGATGATCTTGATTTCATCGTTCACCTTGGCGACTACGTCTATGAAACGACGGGTGATGCGACATTCCAATCTACCGATGGTCGCGGTCTCGAATTCACCGACCTCGAAGGCGCACAAAAATTGGGTCAAGGCGATGGTACCTTCTACGCCGCTAAGAGTCTGTCTAATTATCGCCAACTTTATAAGACATACCGCGGCGATGATTTATTACAAGAGGTTCACGAAAACTTCCCTATGATCGCTATTTGGGATGATCATGAATTTGCCGATGATAGCTGGCAAGACACCGCTACGGCATTAAGTGGCGCGGCGAGCGAGCAGGATTTAAAACGTAAACAAGACTCAGAGCGTGCCTATTTCGAATACATGCCAATAGACCATGAGCACGCTAGTGATAAAGCACTCGATTTGGCGCAGGGTGAAATGAGCATTAGTGAAGATCACTTGTTTCCTAATACCGTCATTTATCGTGACTTTAAATTCGGTAAACACGTTCACCTATTGATGAGTGACTTTAGAACGCATCGCCCAGATCATCTCATTCCAGAAGATGGCTTCCCTGCCACTATCGTGATGGATCAAGCGGCTACAGCAGCCGTTGTCGCTGGCGCAACAGGCTATCCTCTAGAGACAGCAACCGCGATAGTCAAATCTAAGTTTATGTCTTATATCGATATTGACATGCCGCAATACCACATTACCAAAACCGTATTGCTCGATGTTATTTCAGGTCTTTACAAAGCCGAGTTCGTCAGTAAGTTGAGCCTAAGTGAGAGCGACGCTGACACTAAAGGTAAAGCAAAGGCTGCTGAAGTACTCCAAGGCAAGCTCGCTATTGACTACTTAAATGAAGTGATTAAGCAGATCCCACAGACTCTGCTCGATATTTACGGTGTCACTCAGTTTGAAGATGAAGGGCATGAGCAAGGCATCGCTTATTTCACCATGGGGAAAACAGGTCTTTTCACCGAGATGGGCAGCCGCTATATGGTCGTCAAAGACGTATTTGATCTCTATGCTGGGTACAAAGCAATGGCTAATCCTGCTAGTCAAAATGCCTATGGTGATGCACAAACAGCCTGGTTAGGTGGCACAGTGATGACATCAACCGCTACCTGGAAAGTTCTGGGCAGCTCGGTGTCTTTCGCGCCGCTAATCTTTGATTTAAGTAGCGACCGTGTATCAACGGGCATCGGACCACTTGAAACAATGCTCGACTCAGATGCGGTGCCAGCACTGTTCAAAAACCGTTTCTACGTTAATGTTGACCATTGGGACGGTTTCCCACAAGCAAAGCAGAAGATCATTAATGAGTTACTCAGCCCGGCAGGCGTGATCACGCTCTCTGGTGATGTTCACTCGAGCTACGTGACTGAACATGCTGTTAGTGCGCTCACAGGTCAGCGTAGCTTTGGCTTTACCGCCGCCTCAGTATCATCTGGCACATTAGGTGGATTCATCGACACTGCGTTGGGCGGCTTAGCCAATAGTGTGGCCCCCGAGTCGGCGGCCACATTTAAGGCACTCAACCCATTTTTCAATGCCCTAACCAAAACCGCCTCAATGCGTGACGATGTGGCGACCAAACTGACTATGTCAGAGTTATGGAAACATGGTATTGGCATTGTTAGCGCCAGCGCCGATCAGTTCGCGGTACAATTACATCAAGTACCAGCGCAGGGCGATACAGAATATGTCAAAGAGAGCTTCTATGGCGATAGGGAGACTTACTTAAGCGCCGTTGAGATCAGTAATTTTGTCGTTAAAGATGGTGCATTAACCAGCAGCTAATCACGACTCGCGATATCGCCTAATCTTTAGGCGATACCGTACCTACCAACCAGCACTAAAGTACCAGATTAATAAATTAAACGATATTTTTTAACTATTAACAATTGACTTAGTCATATTACATTTCCATTACTTAACAATTAGTTAACTTTAAACCACTCCCTTTTCAGTGCTTTAACGCCCCTAGAACAAGTACCAAGATACCCGTTAAGCTATTGTTTAATAGGTAACATTCCTTATAATATTAAAATCATATTTTTTAGATATGCTCAGAATGCTGGGTATTAGGGATTAACGATGGGGCATTTGCAGCCTGTTGATTATCACACCATAAAAGTAGGTAATCCGATTAATCAATCGATTTACCTTAAAAGTGGTGATTTGCTATTTAAGAGCGGACGCGTGGTAACCTCACAGCGTCAAAAGAAAGTGCTCGTTGCACAAGGGTTCACACGCTCTGTGCCCGTCGAAGTTCCCGTTCCTAAAGAGCAAGATGTTGTTCCACACTACGCTATCAAACATCAAACACCAGACCCTAAAGATACCGTGTTTGAAGTGAAAGAGCGCTGGTTAGGCGAACTTTATCATATATTTAAGCTTTCTAAAGAGCCGCTAGTGGTTAATTTCAGCTACAAAATACTCAAGCTAGCCAATGAGATACAATGGGTCTGTGAATACCACCAAAACGCAATATTGGCGGCATTTCATATTGATAATGTGAGTGATTACGGTTTACTCCATGCCCTTCATTGCGGCGTTATTTGTGAAGTAATAGCAAAGAATTGTGAACTATCGCGTTCGCAGCGCTTATCGATTATCGCGGGCGCTATCACCCATGATATTGGCATGCTAGATGAGCAGACGTCACTGCACGAACAGGATGCCGATTTAACAGAAGATCAGTGGCTTGCGCTACGCCAACACCCACTCAAAGGCTACCAGCGTTTAATTGAGCTTGGTGTCGATGACAAAGACTGGCTCGACATTGCCATTCACCATCATGAGCGTATGGATGGTTCTGGCTACCCTCACAAGCTAAATGCCGACACGATTCCATTATCGGTTAAAGTGGTATCGGTTGCCGATACTTACACCGCACTGGTTCGTCCGACCAATAGCCGACTCGGTAATTCAGGCAAAAAAGCACTCGCGATTCTATACAAAGAGCGTGATGTGAGCCTTGAGGATAACCTGGTCGATATTTTGATAAACATTACCGGTATATACCCGATTGGCGCATTAGTACGCCTAACTAATGGCGAAATAGGAGTCGTAATTAAGTGTGGTAAGAGAATATCTCAGCCGATAGTGTCAATTCTACTCAGTGGTGACAATCAGCCGCTAAGCGCCAGACGCCTACGCGATATTTCACTCAATCATTTTAATATTGAAGACGAAGTCTCATTAATTGATCACCTAGATTTAATTGAAGCTATTCAAAATCAGTGGACTGCGGTCGTATAAATCGCTGACATAAAAAATCCGCTGAGCATTAGCCCCGCGGATTTCTATAAATAGCAATCACTACATTATTTAACTTTACGGCGACGCAAGCCTAATAATGTTAAACCAAGTCCAAGCATTGCAAACATCGACGGCTCAGGAATTGCAGAACTAGGCGCAGACATAAATCGCAGATTATCCATCGCGTATCCTGATGCATCTTCCTTATTCAAATCGATAAATATACCCGCAATAGAAGCCATTCCGTTATCGCTTGCTAAACCCATAAACTCGTATTCACCTGACGAATCGGTTTCGTTCATCAATGAGCCAAGGTTAGTACCATCACGTGAAAATGCCGTCATCTCAACACTACCGATGATGTTAAATACACCGGCATCAAGTCCGACACCGTATTGGTCTTCGCTGAAAAGTATCGCAAGAGGACCGTAGTACGTATTAATTGGCGTTAGTATCTCGCCATCAACGCTGCCATCAGTTAATATTTTGGCCTCCGGGTCAGTGCTACTGAATGCCAATGTACCTGTTGGCGTTCCGACAACACAGGCCTCATCCATTACGCTCGTCATTCCTGGACAATCAACTGCTGGGTTTGTACTTATCGACTGACCTTGAAATAAACCAGAAAAACTGACGATCGTATCACCTGCACTACCGCCATAATCACTGGGGTTAAAAACAGGATTTTCTATCCCAACACTACTGCCAAAAAGGCCGCCGGAAAGTTCGTTAAACTCAATAAGATGTGACGAGCTGCCAAAAGCAGATTGGTCCACGTCCACGACGCCGGCATTGGCTGTGTTACTTAATAAAGCCGCAAAAACCGAGCCGATTAATGCCATATTTAAGTGTGATTTTTTCATATTAATTCCTCTATTAAGTTTTGATTGATTGATTGATTGAGCGGACAGCCGTAGCAGTGCTATATCTTGTTACAGCAAGAACTGAGCCAAAAAACATAAGCACTTGGCATAAAAGATTTTTTTTAAAAAAAATTAAGTGATAATTTGATAATGTAAAAAAAACAGACAGTCTGTCATTGCGATTAGCTTAAAGTAATAAAAATCAGTGTGAATACAAATCACTGTAAATATTCGAGTAAAAAAAAAGAGCAATTAAGTTTCCTTAATTGCTCTTTTTATTACACTGCCTGGCCTAGGTTAACTTGCCGTGACATTGTTTGTATTTCTTGCCTGAGCCACAAGGACATGGTTCATTGCGCCCTACTTTCTCAGTCTGACGAATAGCCGCCTGAGCAGGTTGCTCTTCTTCGCCATTTGCATTTGGGTGCTCGTAGCTATGCTCGACCGCTGCTGCTTCGCGACGTTGCTCTTCTATTGCATCGACATCTTCAGGTGCTTGTACCTGAATTTTACTCAGAAGGACCACGACATCAGTCTTAAGTGATTCAAGCAGTTCTTGGAATAACTCGAACGATTCACGCTTAAACTCTTGCTTAGGGTTCTTCTGTGCATAACCACGTAAATGAATACCTTGACGGAGATGATCCATCGCAGCAAGGTGGTCTTTCCATAAGCCATCGAGAGTTTGTAGCATTACCGCTTTTTCGAACTGGCGTAACACATCTTCGCCAACCATTTGCTCTTTAAGCTGATAGGCTTGTTCAACGACTTCTTGAATCTTCTCACGCAAATTTTCTTCGTGTAACGCTTCATCTTCTTTTAGCAAACGTGCGATAGGCATATCGATAAGGAAATCATCTTTCAAGCGTTGCTCTAATCCTTCAACATCCCATTGTTCTTCTAACGATTGCTGTGGAATATATTGGGTGATAGTTTCTGCAACAACATCTTTACGAATGTTACTGATAGTCGCTGATACGTCAGCTTCATCCATCAATTCGTTACGCTGCTCATAGATCACGGTACGCTGATCATTGGCGACATCATCATATTCAAGCAATTGCTTACGAATATCGAAGTTACGACCTTCAACCTTGCGCTGTGCGTTTTCAATCGCGCGGTTAACCCATGGATGTTCAATCGCTTCACCATGTTCCATACCAAGCTTTTTCATCATTCCAGTCATTCGTTCTGACGCAAATATACGCATCAGACTATCTTCCATCGATAAATAGAAGCGCGATGCGCCGGCATCCCCTTGACGACCCGCACGACCACGTAATTGGTTATCGATACGGCGCGACTCGTGACGTTCAGTACCAAGGATGTATAAACCACCGGCCTCAAGTACTTTATCGTGTTCCACTTGCCACTTGGCTTTAATGTCATCGATTTGAGTCTGAGTTGGATTATCTAACTTATCAATCTCAACTTGCCAGTTACCACCCAGTACAATATCGGTACCACGTCCAGCCATGTTGGTTGCGATGGTTACACGACCAACTTCACCTGCACTGGCAATGATCTGTGCTTCTTGTTGGTGGAACTTAGCGTTTAATACGCTATGCTCTATTTTCTCTTTATTAAGTAATTCAGAAAGATATTCAGATGACTCAATTGAGATTGTACCAACTAACGAAGGCTGACCACGTTCCTGACACGCTTTGATATCGAGAATTATCGCTTCATATTTCTCCGCGGCTGACATATAGATAAGATCGGCCATGTCATTACGTACCATCGGACGGTTAGTTGGGATGACAACAGTATCTAAGCCATAGATATGTTGAAATTCGAACGCTTCAGTATCGGCGGTTCCCGTCATTCCCGACAAGTTGTTATACAAGCGGAAGTAATTCTGGAAAGTGATCGACGCGAGAGTTTGGTTCTCGTTTTGAATATCAACGTGCTCTAGTGCTTCAATCGCTTGATGAAGTCCTTCTGACCAGCGCCGACCAGGCATAGTACGGCCAGTATGCTCATCGACAATGATAATTTCACCATCTTTAACGATGTAGTCAACGTCACGTTCAAATAAGATGTGCGCACGCAACGCAGCATTAACATGGTGCAATAAACTGATATTCGCGGCAGAAAAGAGTGAATCATGCTGTGGCATCAAATCATTTTTCTGTAACAACTCTTCGACAAAGATTTGACCCGTTTCCGTTAGATGAACCTGTTTTGCTTTTTCATCGACGGTGTAATGACCTTCACCGGTATATTCTTCGGTATCTTCTTTATCTTGCTTGTTGAGCTGCGGGATAATCTTATCGATCTGGCGATATAGTTCTGAACTATCTTCAGCCGCACCAGAAATGATCAACGGTGTACGCGCTTCATCAATCAAGATTGAATCAACTTCATCGATGATAGCAAAGTTTAATGGCCGTTGAACTCGCTCTTCCGGTGAGAATGCCATGTTGTCACGCAAGTAATCGAATCCAAACTCGTTATTGGTGCCGTAAGTTATATCACTATTGTATGCTTGCTGTTTTTCTTCATGATTCATGCCTGAAATAGCACAACCAACAGTCATCCCTAAAAATTCAAACAATGGTCGATTCCAATCGGCATCACGTGTCGCGAGATAATCGTTGACGGTAATAACATGCACACCATCTTCGGTTAATGCATTTAGGTAAGCCGGAAGGGTCGCAGTAAGTGTCTTACCCTCACCGGTACGCATTTCTGCAATACGACCCGATTGCAATACCATGCCACCAACTAATTGAGCGTCGAAGTGACGCATTTCAAAGACACGCTTACTCGCTTCCCGTACGACAGCAAAGGCTTCTGGAAGCACATCATCGAGTGACGTTCCAGCAGCTAATTGCTCTTTAAAGTACGCGGTTTTTTGTTTAAGCTCTTCGTCAGAAAGAGCTTCAATCTCTTTCTCTAACTCGTTTACTAATACAACAACTTTGCGTAGCTTCTTAAGCGTACGATCATTTTTGCTGCCAAATACTGAAGTAAAAATTTTTGTTAACATCTAGAAGACCATTTTATGATTATTTTGTAGTTGGCATCCGCCACAAACTACTTTTTGTGTTCACCCATCACATTGATTTGCTGTACCGTTTTAAGTAATAAAGCGCGGAAAAACAAAACAATGTAATTGATACTAAAATTCGCAGCATATTATTATTTATTTACGATGGAGAAGATAGCCCTAAAGACTGCTTATCGTGAATATTTTCTATAATACAAAAGATATGGGGACGATAATTAAAATTACTAGGGCAAGCGACTCGACACCGAGCCGCTGGGGGGAGATTAGCGATAAATGTATTTTCGTGGATTAACTTGACGTTCTTTAGCTAAAACTTCGTAGTGAACGTGTGGCCCTGTCGAACGACCAGTATTACCCATTAAGGCGACTTGTTGCCCTTTAGTAACGACGCTTCCGACATTAACTAGGACCTCTTTTGCATGACCGTAACGGGTTTTTAAACCGCCACCATGGTCAATTTCAACTAGTAGACCATAACCCGAACGCTCCCCCGCCCAACTTACGACTCCGGCACCAGTAGCCATCACAGGTGCCCCTTCGGTCCCCGCAAAATCGACGCCTTTATGCATCGATAGCCGGCCGTTGAAAGGATCGTTACGCATACCATATTGTGAGGACATCCAGCCGCGATTGATCGGACGCCCTTCGATACGGCTTTCTTCATCAATATCGTGGTTGAGTATCATGTGTTCTAACGTGGCCAATTGATCTTGTTGAGTATCTAGATGAGACAGCACATTGTCCATTTGACTTAGCAATGCACTTAGCTCACTGCTCTGTGATAAATTACTCGCACTGCTCGGCCCGCCTAGAGCAGGAAGTTGCGCAAAGTTAAGTTCCTTAAAATCACCATTTTGTGCCAAACGTTCCCCTAGCGCATCAATACGGTTCATTCGGGCGGTGAGAGTGCCCATGCGTTGCGCTAACATGCCCAACTGCAATTGAGTCTGCTGCTTTAGCTCAATCACTTGCTGGCGCTGTTCGCTAACATGACTAAGCTTATCCGCTATATCTTGGCTGACAACAGCGGGCTTAACCATGTAGTGGTTAGTAAATAAAACACAGGCGCCAAGCAATAAACCTTGCACCGTTAAAAAACTACAAATTCGTTTAGGCGTTAGTCTCAATTGCCAGCTCATGCCGCCATTATGTTGTTGGTCTGTTGTGTTGTTACTTGCTACATTCATACTAAAATCCCACTAAATCAAACACGTTGAGGCGCTCTATCAGCCAACGCCATCGCCCAAATTTTATTGATGACATCGCCAAGAGTTCAGGTCAGTTTGCTAAAATACAACAAAAGGGCGAGAAACTCCAAAAAATAACCATTTTTTAACAAATTAATGACTTCTCGGTAGCGATGAATATTGTTGCCAATATGCACCAGGAAATACTGGTGATCGAAGTGGCTTTAGGCGTTTGGTTCACTCGCTTAACTAACTGCTACCGCCGACCTTTCTCACCATCGAAATAAAAGTCAATCCGAATCTATTTATTAAATTAGAATTGGCCGAACAGTCTCCACATACCCTTGCCCAGAAACTACAACGCCTAGCGGCATTGGCTAGGCGTTGATTCTTCCGTGACTGATTGATTTATTAGGCTAAAACAGGTTCACCATAACAAATTGGTGATTTTGCTTCACCTTCATAGGTGATCATTTCATAAGCATGTTGCTGTGCAAGCATTTCACGCACTAATAGATTATTAATATGGTGACCCGCCTTATAAGCTCTAAACTCGCCAATAATACTATGGCCAGCCAGATATAAATCACCTAAGGCATCAAGCACCTTGTGCTTAACGAATTCGTCATCGACACGTAAACCGTCTGGGTTTAGAATACGATATTCATCTAACACGACGGCGTTTTCCATGCTGCCACCGAGTGCTAAATTGTTAGCACGTAATAACTCAATGTCACTCATGAACCCAAAGGTACGAGCGCGTGATATTTCATGCACGAAAGACGCACGAGAGAAATCCATCGTCAGGTGTTGCTTGGTATTGCTGATTTCAGGGTGTGCAAAGTCGATAGCATAGTCGACTTTAAATCCATTATAAGGAACGAATTCAGCCCACTTATCGCCATCTTCTACACGAATCGTTTTATTGATTCGAATAAAGCGTTTAGGAGAGTTTTGCTCTTGCACACCAGCCGATTGTAATAGAAAAACGAATGGGCTTGCGCTGCCATCCATAATTGGAATTTCAGGCGCGTCAACTTCTATAATGGCGTTATCAACACCAAAAGCCGCTAATGCAGCCGAGATGTGCTCAACGGTCGATATTTTATTACCGAGATCATCAATCAAACAAGTACAAAGCGTTGTTTCACGAACCAGCTTAGCATCGCCCGGGATATCGACACTTGGCGACAAATCCGTACGACGATAAATAATGCCCGTGTTTATAGCAGCAGGCTTCATCACTAGGTTAACTTTGTTACCCGAGTGGAGCCCAACGCCAACCGCATTGATTTCTTTCGACAATGTTCTTTGCTTAATCATAATAAATTAGCAACCTTTTTTGAGTTCAACATCTTTCACGGCGGCATTCTAACATAAAGTCTCGCTGCTTAACAAACGAGCGTTTAACTTTATGTCAGGAAAGTGAGCCCACCGACACTTTTCTGTTTATACCATTTGTAGATATCCACCAACTCACGGCATCATACAACGACAAACTGAACCGCGAATTAATCCGCTTGCTTACGCAGAAATGCTGGAATATCTAAATATTCTAATCCACCACTACTCGCCGACTGTGGCTGACTGTTGACTGCCGCCGCCATTGGTTCTTCTTCTAGGTCAGGGGTTTGTGCATGAATAGGCTGTGACGGTTTAGTCACAACTTCTTCAGGCTTGATCAATTTAATGTCTGGTTGAATTTCAGCGCCGATACCGGTCGCAACGACGGTAACACGTAGTTCATCGGTCATTTCAGGGTCAATAACAGCACCAACAACCACGGTAGCATTTTCAGACGCAAAGCCTTTAACGGCATTACCGACGGTTTCAAATTCATCGATACTAATATCCATACCAGCGGTAATATTGACTAAGATGCCACGAGCTCCTGCCAGATCTATATCTTCTAATAGTGGACTAGAGATCGCTAATTCTGCGGCTTCATCCGCGCGTTCTTCACCACGAGCAACACCGGTGCCCATCATTGCGGTACCCATTTCAGCCATCACGGTACGCACATCGGCGAAATCCACGTTAATTAAGCCAGAGCGTGTAATAAGCTCTGCAATACCTTGTACTGCACCAAGTAATACGTCATTAGCCGCCTCGAACGCTTGCAGTAAACCAGTACCTTTACCTAACACCTTTAATAGCTTGTCATTAGGGATGGTGATCAATGAGTCGACGCTATCGCGCAACATGTTGATGCCTTGATCGGCGTAGTTAAGACGTTTTTTACCTTCGAAATTGAATGGCTTAGTCACGACGGCAACGGTTAGGATACCCATTTCTTTCGCCACTTCCGCCACGATAGGTGCAGCGCCGGTACCAGTACCACCGCCCATGCCTGCAGCAATAAAGACCATATCAGCACCATTTAATGCTTCCATGATTGCTTCACGGTCTTCCATCGCGGCTTCGCGACCAACCTGTGGATTAGCGCCAGCGCCAAGTCCCTTGGTGGTGTTCTTGCCAATCTGAATAGTAGCTTCGGCCGATGAGTTTCTCAACGCCTGAGCATCAGTGTTAGCGACAATAAATTCAACACCCTTGATTGTTTTCGATACCATGTGTTCGATAGCGTTACCGCCACCACCACCAACACCGATCACTTTGATGACTGCTTCTTCTGCATGTTCTGATACTAATTCAAACATATTTTATCTCCATTACGTTTAAACAAGCGAGTTAAAGCTCGCCCTTTATCCAATTCTTGATGGTGTGAAAAAAGCTCACACCATTACTTTCCGTTCGTTCGTTACGCGCATTGGCGCGCATCATACTTCCAAATTTCAATAAACCAACCCCAACAGCGTAGCTAGAGTCTTGTACATAATCATTAAGCCCTTTAACCGGCATTGGGTTCGCTAGACGCACCGGCATACCAAAGCATGCTTCTGCGAAATCTACCGCCCCTTCAATTTTGGCACAGCCACCCGTCAGTACGATCCCTGCGGCAATTTGTTCATCAAATCCAGCGCGTTTAAGCTCGACAAGCACGAGTTCAAATAGTTCTTGATAACGTGGTTCAACGACTTCTGCTAGCGTGTGACGAGACATCGTACGTGTCGGACGTCCGCCAACCGATGGCACTTCGATATTGTCTTCCTGGCTCACGAGTTGACTCAAGGCACAAGCATGCTGAATCTTAATTTGCTCGGCATGAGACATTGGCGTGCGAAAAATATGTGCTATATCTGACGTTACTTGTGAGCCAGCCACCGGAATAACCGCGCTATGACGCAATGAACCATTGGTATAAACTGCGATATCCATGGTACCGCCCCCCATATCGACCAAGCAGACTCCCAGATCTTTCTCATCGTCGGTGAGTACCGCATAGCTCGAGGCAATCGCCGAAAACACCAACTGATCAACTTTAAGACCACAACGCTGAACGCATTTCTCGATATTTTTCGCCATGTCGCTGGCACAAGTCACCATATGTACCTGAGCTTCCATCCGCATACCAGACATCCCAATCGGCGATTTAATGCCTTCTTGGACATCGATCGCATACTCTGTTGGCATCACGTGTAATATGCGGCGATCATCAGATATTTTAACCGAGCGAGCAGTGTGAATAACATTATCAACATCATACTGCGTCACTTCTTCGTCGTTAATCGAGACCATGCCTTTCTCATTTTGACACGCGATATGCTTACCAGAAATACTAAGGTTAACCGAAGTGACCTGACAGTCAGCCATAAGCTCCGCTTCATCGAGGGCGCGTTGCACTGTTTTAACCACAGAGTCAAGATCGTTAACCCCGGCTTTCTCCATCCCTTTGGACACTTGAGAGCCAATACCGACAACACTAAGTTCGCCATCAGCGAGTACCTCACCGATAATCACTGCGACTTTTGATGTTCCGATATCTAATCCGACAATTAAGTCTCTTTCATTAGCCTTGCTCATTGCTCGCCCTATCTCCTGGCTGTTTTTTCCAATTAACTGCAAATCCTGAATCATAACGTAAATCAACGTAATCAATTGATTTTTCGCTAGGAATAATATGTTTATATACTCTTAAAAATCGCTCAATTCTGGCATTACGCATCACCGTATTACCACGCCCCAAAATTAATTTTGTACCATCAGCTAAGATCACTCGCCATGACTCTCGTTCCGTCAATTCAATACGAGAGATATCTAGCCCTTCGCTCGTAAATAATGGCAATAATGCACGGTAGCCTTCAAGGACCGCCTTTGACACATTATTTGGCGCTAAAAACAGCGGCAACTGACTGCTGATCCGAGCCATTGGGGCACGGAAAATATCCCCCTTACTATTAACCAAGCTGTCCCTATTCCAATAAGCAGCAGGCTGTTGATCTGTAATATGAATCGACAGACCATTTGGCCATTGCCGGCGTACTGCGGCCTGTTCTATCCACGGTACTTGTTCTATTTTTTTTTGAACCGCCGCTACATTTAGCGAGAAAAAGCTTTCGTTAATACTGAGGTCGCTCAACGCCTTCTGCACCTCGCTATCACGACTGTAATCACGTTGTCCGGTGATTTGAAGCGTCGATATAGGCATTTCACGTGCGCTCATTAACTTACCGTACATGCCATTGGCTATGTAACTTAGACCGAGCAGCACCAAGACAAAAAATAACACGCCAGCCCAAAAGACACCATCGGCTTTTGTTATGGTTTTTAGTGCTTTATCTAACCGCTGCCCCATCGTGACTACTTAATCCTTCACTGTTTGACGTAACACACGATAGACCAGCTGCTCAAAATCAATACCAGCTTGTTTCGCTGCTTTTGGCACCAGACTCGTTTCTGTCATACCGGGCACTGTGTTCACTTCAAGTAAGCACCAATTGCCCTGCTTATCGCGCATAAAGTCGACACGTCCCCAGCCTTTAGCATGTACCGCCTTAAATGCTTTTATCGCAATATCGCCGAGCTCTTTTTCTTGCTCAGGGGGTAGACCGCATGGGCAGTGATATTGGGTGCTCGTTGACTGATATTTAGCTTGGTAATCATAAAAGTCATGGGGCGTGGTCATCCGTATCGCAGGAAGCGCCGTGTCACCGAGTATGGCCACCGTATATTCATCGCCCTCTATCCACTGCTCTAGCAACACATCATCATCGTAGCCAGTCGCCTCTTTGATGGCGCTTGCCAATTCTTGCGCGGTGCGTACTTTAGCCATACCAATGCTAGAGCCTTCATTAGCCGGCTTAACCATAGCTACCCCGCCTAGGGACACCAATACAGTTTCTAATGAGTCAATAGACTCGCCGCTTGATACTATCTTGTAGTTGGCCGTCGGTAGCCCAAGCGCATTCCACACCTGTTTGGTCTTAATTTTGTCCATCGCTAATGCAGCGCCCAAAACACCTGAACCGGTATATGGCATATCAAGGATCTCTAGCGCCCCCTGCATGGTGCCATCTTCGCCACCACGGCCATGCAATACGATGAAGACGCGTGCAAAGCCGTGCGTAGTCAATTCGCTTAACGGTTGCTCTTTAGGGTCGAACGCGTGCGCATCAATCCCTAGTGCTTGAAGAGCCTTAAGGACCGCATTACCTGAGTTGATTGACACCGCACGTTCGGCGCTATTACCGCCAAACATCACTGCCACCTTGCCAAATTCACTCATTATTTAGCACCCTTATTGGTCATTGCATCAATATCTAATTTCAGTTCACTCAACTCTTTCGCCAAGCTTCCAACGCTGCCGGCCCCTTGAGTCAATACTAAGTCGCCACCTTGCATTACCTTAGCTAGACTCGCCGGTAATAGTTGGGGTGTCGCGACATGAATCGGCTCAGAGTTGCTACGCGCTCTTATGCTCCGGCATAAGGCACGACTATCGGCGCCAACAATCGGCTCTTCACCCGCACTATACACTTCGAGTAATAACAGCTGATCGACCTGTGATAACACCTCTACAAAATCTTCATAAAGATCGCGGGTACGGGTGTAACGATGGGGCTGATAAATCATCACCAGTCGTTTATCTGGCCACCCATCACGGGCCGCTTTAATTGTCGCTAGCACCTCACTAGGGTGATGACCGTAATCATCCACTAACATCACATCGCCATTACCTGTTGCAAACTCACCGAGTTGCTCGAAGCGACGACCGATGCCCTGAAACTTGTTGAGTGCACACACAATATCTTGATCGCTTATCCCATCTTCCATCGATACCGCCATAGCTGCCATCGCGTTTAACACATTATGGCGACCAGGCAGATTTAAGGTTACCGCTAATGGTGGCACACCTTGGCGATGCAACATAAACTGTGAACTATTGGCACTTTGTACAAAATCACTGGCTCGTACGTCGGCCTGCTCGCTAAACCCGTAGGTTATGGTTTGACGACCAATACGTGGCAACAATGCCTTAACCACAGGATCATCAACACAGACCACCGCTAACCCATAAAATGGCAGATTATGCATAAACTCAATGAAGGTATCTTCAAGTTTACTAAAGTCACCTTGATACGTGTCCATATGATCCGCTTCAATATTAGTTACCACGGCAACCATCGGCTGTAGGTGCAAGAATGAGGCATCACTTTCATCCGCCTCGGCGATCAAATAACGACTAGAACCCAATTTCGCATTGGTACCCGAACTATTAAGCAAGCCGCCGATAACATAGGTCGGATCAAGTCCTGCTTCAGCAAATATACTGGCAATGAGCGAGGTAGTTGTCGTCTTACCATGTGTACCAGCAACCGCCACTCCATGACGAAAACGCATCAGCTCAGCCAACATCTCCGCGCGTTGTACAATAGGTATACGCAGTGCTTTAGCCGCGACAACCTCGGGGTTGCTCTCATCGATTGCGGTCGAAACAACCACCACGCTTGCCCCTTCCACTTGCTGCGCTGCGTGCCCGATAAACACCGTTGCACCCAAATCGATTAAACGACGAGTGACACGGTTTTGAGCCTGATCGGAACCGGTAATAGTATAACCTTCATTGGCAAGTACTTCGGCGATACCGCCCATACCAGCGCCACCGATACCAATAAAATGGATTCCCTTTACGCGGCGCATTTCTGGTATCTGGATTCGGATTTGACTTAGTTGCTCGTCGGTTACTTTACTCATGAATCACTGCTCTTTATTTTATTTGTTGACGACAGGTCTACGCTTAACCCAGCCAATTGACGACATACATCGGCAACTTGCTTAGTGGCATCTCTTTTGGCTAAGTGGCTACTAGCGCCAGTCATAGACGCAAGCGCGTCCGTTGAAATTATTTGTTTAATTTGTTGCGCCAGCGTTTCACAGGTCATCGATGCTTGAGGCATAATCACAGCGGCGCCAACGTCGGCTAATACTGCTGCGTTCTTGGTTTGATGATCATCGACCGCATACGGTAATGGCACAAAAATCGCTGGAAGCCCTAATACTGCGATTTCAGACACCGTTAACGCGCCTGCGCGGCATACAACAATATCGGCCCAGTGATAGGCGCTCGCCATATCATCGATAAAATCGACCACCTCAACGTTATTGTGCTCACCATAGGCTTGTATAACACCGACACTATTGCCCTTTCCTACCTGATGCTTAACCGCGATGGTTTGTTGCTCTAGTAATGCAACGGCCTCCGGCAACATCTGATTAAGCGCTCGCGCGCCTAAACTTCCGCCGACGACCAATAAGTTAACCCGTGGTTTACGAGTAAACTGACGCGGTCCGAGAGCGAGAATATCTTCGCGTACTGGATTACCGACTACCGCAGGCATATGATCTGACAACGCACTATCAAACGCCACCATCACCTGAGTTGCAATCTTAGCGAGATAACGATTGGTCATTCCCGCCACCGCGTTTTGCTCATGCAATACTAAAGGAATACCCGCCAATTTAGCCGCAATGCCGCCGGGACCACTGGCGAAACCGCCCATCCCTAAAATAACATCCGGCCTGAACGTCTTAATCACTTGACGCGCCTGCCACACCGACTTAAGCAACTTAAACGGCGCTTTGAGCAAACGTACAATGCCATTGCCGCGCACACCTTCGACATCGATAAAATTAATTTTAATATCATGCTTAGGGACTAAGGTTGCTTCCATACGAGTCGCACAACCTAACCACTGCACATCCCAGCCACTATCGCGCAACATTTTTGCCACCGCGAGCCCCGGGAATACATGGCCGCCAGTGCCGCCTGCCATCACTAAAAGACGCTTAGTCATTAACCAACCCCCCTTTTAGTCGCTTGTACGCAATTTAGACGCTGCTCGTGATCAATACGAAGCAACGCAACAATTGCTAGCGTCATCACCCACAGGCTACTGCCACCATAACTAACCAGAGGTAACGTTAAGCCCTTAGTCGGCAAGATGCCACTAGCCGCACCGGTATTGACCGCCGATTGAAAACTTAACCACATACCAATGCCTAAGGCTAGAAAGCCATTAAAATACTGCTGTGCAGCCAACGCCTTGCTGCCAATAAATAGTGCACGCAACGCGAGGGCGAGCTGGAGACCGAGTAGGATAATGACACCGATCAGTCCTGTTTCTTCTGCCCAAATGGCGAAAATAAAATCGGTATGCGCCTCGGGTAGATATTCGAGTTTTTGGATCGAATTCCCTAACCCTTGCCCCAACCAGTCGCCACGACCAAAAGCCATGAGCGATTGCGTCAATTGGTAGCCTTTACCGAACGGGTCTTGCCACGGATCTAAGAACGAGGTCACTCGAGCCATACGGTAAGGTTCTAAAATAATTAAACCAACCACCACACAAATCCCGGTGATCATTAAGGCGAAGAAATCGCGTATTTTCGCGCCCGCGAGAAATAACATACCGACGGTGGTGACAAACATCACCACCACAGTGCCTAAATCTGGTTGCTTTAAGATCAATCCAGCCAAGATCACAAAAACCGCCAGCGGCTTGTAAAATCCTTTTGCATGCTCTGTCACTTCATTATGACGCCTGACAATATACGCCGCTAAATAAACAAAGAAGGACAGCTTAGCGAGCTCCGATACTTGAATATTGATCGGTCCAAACGACAACCAGCGCTGACTACCATTAACAGTTTTACCGATCACCAGCACCAAGGCTAACGCAACAATGGAGCCGACTAAAATAGTACCACTATGTTTTTGCCACTGATTCATCGGCACCTGTAAACCGACCAACAAAATAGCGACACAACCGGCTAAATATAGCGCATGACGCTGAATAAAATGGAAAGGATTACCCGTCAATCGCTGGCCTTCGGGCATCGATGCAGAAGCAACGATCACAAAACCTATCAATAATAATGAGCACACCAAGCCAAACAAAAATCGATCATAAAGTTGAGCATGCTTTGCCTTACCCAGCCCACGGAGCTCATTCCAAATTTCAGAGAACGAGGCGGGAAATAGATTAGCAGAACGACTAGACATCTAATCCCTCCACCGCTTTGATGAAGGCCTGACCACGCGCTATATAATTAGTAAACATATCAATCGAGGCGCACGCCGGAGAAAGTAACACTGTATCACCCGCGTTAGCATAAGAGGCCGCAAGCTTTACGGCATCTTCGAGCGTATCGCAGCATTGCGCCTGGGGGTAAATATCACAAAATAACTGTTTGTCTTGACCAATAACTATCAGCTGACAAACCTTGCTTGAGAATGGTTCAACTAACGGGCTTAAATCGCCGCCTTTAGCATCGCCACCAGCAATCACAATCAACTGACCTCGTCCTGACAAACCATCAAGCGCCGCGAGTGTCGCGCCAACATTGGTTGCCTTCGAATCATTTAGCCAGCAGATACCATCGTTCGTTAACACTTGTGAACAACGATGTTCAAGGCCTGAAAATTGACGCAAAGTAGACAGCATAGGTTCAATTGCCAATCCAGCCTGCTGGCCAAGTGCCAATGCCGCTAGCGCATTAAGTTGATTATGTTGTCCGATCATTGCTAGTTCAGCGACGTCAATCAAACGCTCAATACCACGATAAAGACCGCCATCACAAAGGCCATATTCGCTATCGCTATTTGGCTTATCCGTGCCGAACGAAACAGTGTTTTCTCGGTTAGTCTGACTCAGTGTATCTTGGCGGTTAATCACGTTAAGCGTAGAATGCGCGTAGATACGGCGCTTAGCTGCAGCATAATCTTCGAGCCCGTGGTATCTATCCATGTGATCATCACTGACATTAAGGACAGTGGCGGCGCATAACTTAAGCTGATGAGTGGTTTCAAGTTGGAAGCTCGAAAGCTCTAATACAAAGAGTTCGATGCCAGGCTCCATTAGGCCATCGAGTACCGGCAAACCGATATTACCGATGGCTAACGCTTTTACATTTTCCTGCAATGCCATTTCAGTCAACAAGGTGGTCACCGTTGTTTTACCGTTTGAGCCAGTAATACCAAGTACAGGCACCTTCACAAAATGGGCGAATAATTCGACGTCGCCCCACACTAAGGTCCCTGTTTTTTGCGCCTGAGATATAGCAAGCTGATCGATAGCAATGCCCGGACTCACCAATAGCAATTGATGGTCACTCAGCTGCTCACCACACAACGCACCTAATGTCACTGGCAACTCAGGTGCTAATGCATGAACTGGCGCCAGATCTAACTGTGCTCGCGTATCATAAAGGGTAATGGTCACGTCTTGTTGTTGCAAGAAGCGCACACAAGAGCGTCCTGTGAGGCCAAGGCCAATCACAGCAACGTTTGTTATCTCTTGCCCGTTTACATTCATCAAGGTTACCTAATTTTCAAGGTCGCTAAACCAACTAACACCAACACTAGGGATATAATCCAAAAACGCACGATCACGCGTGGCTCCGGCCAGCCTTTTAACTCATAATGGTGGTGAATAGGTGCCATTCTAAAAATACGCTGTCCGCGCAACTTATAGCTTCCTACTTGCAAGATCACCGACAGCGTCTCCATCACAAATACGCCCCCCATGATCACTAATAAAATCTCTTGTCGTACCAATACTGCAACAATACCTAAACAAGCGCCTAATGCGAGCGAACCTACATCGCCCATAAAGACCTGTGCAGGGTAAGTATTAAACCAAAGGAAACCGAGTCCAGCTCCGAAAATAGCAAGACAGAATACGGTTAGCTCACTGGTCATCGGAATATGTGGCAGGTTTAGGTAACCTGAGAAATTAGCATTCCCGGTAATATAGGCAATCAATCCAAGTGCACCGGCTACCATAATCGTTGGCACAATAGCTAAACCATCAAGACCGTCTGTTAGGTTAACCGCATTACTGGTTCCTACTAACGTAAAATAGACTAAGGCGATATAGAGCAAGCCAAGTTGTGGCATCACATCTTTGAAAAATGGCACAATAAGCGCGGTTTCGGCGCTTTGGGTGGCGCTAAAATACAGGAAGCTGGCCACAACAATAGCAATGGCTGACTGCCAAAAATATTTCCAGCGGGCGATAAGGCCGGCTGAGTCTTTGCGAATAACCTTGCGATAATCATCGACAAAGCCAATTGCGCCAAATCCACACAGCACAAATAGTACAACTAACACGTAATAATTACGTAAGTCCGCCCATAGCAAGGTGCTTATCATGATGGCAGCCAGGATAAGTAGGCCGCCCATGGTCGGCGTTCCCGATTTAGCCAGATGCGACTGGGGACCATCGTCTCGCACGGTTTGACCAATTTGCATATCTTGCAGGTAACGGATCAATTTAGGTCCCATCCACAACGAGATAAGCAATGATGTTAGCGCCGCTAAAATGCCGCGAAAGGTCAGGTAAGAAAACACGTTAAAACCTGAAATATATTGAGTTAAATATTCGGCCAACCACACTAACATTGCTGACTCCTTTTGATATTGTTATTATTTTTTAAAAATTTCACTACACTTTCCATTCGGGTACTACGCGAGCCCTTCGCTAACACAACAACAGGCTGTGCGCCAAAGGCAATCAATTGTTTTTCTAGCGCGAGGTTTAGTTGCTCTTTCTCCTGAAAATGCAGGTGAACACCTTGATAACCGTCGCCATAATACTGACTATGTTCGCCATAACTCATCAGTAAATCTATCTTGTTGCGCTCGATAATAGGACCCAATGACTTATGCGAATCGATGGCATATTCACCGAGTTCGCCCATTGCCCCCAACACCAAGACTTTCTTGGCTCGATATTGCGCTAATAATTCTATTGCCGCGCCAATTGATGTGGCATTGGCATTGTAGCTATCGTCAATGACCGTCAGAAAAGACGATTCTTGACTAATATTCAAGCGGCCAGATACGACATTCATAGCCAATAACCCGCTCGCTATATCTGCCAAATCAACCTCTAACGCGATAGCAGCAGCACTTGCCGCAAGTGCGTTAGCCACATTATGAAGACCCGGTAACGCCAGCGTTAGTTCAACTTTCCCTTGTGCACAATGAAGCGTAAAACTGGCACAGCCACCACCATCACAGCGAATATCGCTTGCGTAAACCTCGCTGGAAGGCGAACGCCCTAGCGCACAAAAGCGCGATATTTTACGCTGTTGGTTTAACAATTGCCACTGCTTTGCATAGGGACTGCTGATATCAAAAATGGCGGTTCCTTGCTTGCTTAAGTGTTTAAAAATCTCACTCTTGGCTTTAACTACGCCGTCGATACCACCAAAGCCTTCTAAGTGCGCCGCACCAATATTGGTAATAATCGCCACATCGGGTTTAACAAGCGCACCAGTAAAATCAATTTCGCCGATGTGATTGGCACCAAGTTCGATCACCGCCACATCATGTGCCTTAGTTAGGCGCAATAAGGTTAATGGCACGCCAATATCATTATTAAAGTTACCGGCTGTGCTGAGTACATTAAATTTTGTCGAGAGTATCGCCGCCAGCATTTCTTTAACGGTGGTTTTACCACAGCTACCAGTGATCGCCACTTTCTTCGTGTTACTGAGGGTCGCAATTAAGCTAGCCAGTTGAGCTAACGCCACACGCGTATCATCTACCACCAGCTGAGGCGTATTAACACGCTGCTCGTGGCTGACAATAATGGCACCGGCGCCGTCATCAACAACTTGTTCGATAAACTGATGGGCATCAAAATTGTCACCATACAAGGCGATAAAACAGTCACCAACATTGACCTTCCTTGAGTCAGTAACCACTTGATTAATCTCAATATCTGGTCCAACATGTCGCCATCCTAAAGTAATGGCAATGTATGATAGCTTAACGTTAATCATTAATAGCGCCCCACGATTTTCTGCGCCAGCGCCCGCTCATCATAATCAAAGCGCATATTATCGATAATTTGGTAGTCTTCGTGACCTTTGCCTGCCAACAGTACGATATCGCCAATCTGAGCGCTATCGATCGCCAGAGCCACTGCTTTACGTCTATCGGGTTCAATCACTACATCGTTCGGCGCGCCAAGTCCGCGTTCAATATCGACTAATATTTTGCTAAAAGGCTCACTACGCGAGTTATCTTGGGTAATAAAGAGGCTATCGCCATGCTGCTGCGCCGCTTGAGCCATTAACGGTCGTTTGGTGTTATCACGGTCACCGCCACAGCCAAACATCACGATCAATCGACCATCACAATGGCGTCGTAAGGCCTTAATAGTTTGTTCTAAAGCATCTGGAGTATGTGCATAATCGACTACCACGGTCGGAGACTTTGCTTGCTGAAATACCTCCATTCGCCCAGGAATAGATTCAATGCTTGGCGCCAGCTCTAAAATTTTTGAGAGCTCAAAGCCCGCCGCACAAAGCACGTTAATCGCGCACAAAAGATTATCTAGATTAAACTCACCGAGTAACTTACTACTCAACACACCTTGGCCGAAGCTCGATTCAATGGCCGCTTCAATGCCTTCGCTACTATAACGAACCTCACGCGCCAACACGTAATCGCTGGCATCGGACAATTTCTGATTGTAACTGCTCAGTGGATTTTCACTATGCCAGTCTTTCGCCCAGCTAAGTGCGGTTTGATCATTGCCGTTGAGCACAGCATGTTTCGCATATTTGGCACTAAATAATTGCTTCTTGGCCTTAGCGTAGCTGATCATATCGCCGTGAAAGTCTAAGTGGTCTTGACTCAGATTAGTAAAGGCCGCGATATCAAAGGTCAATCCATTAACTCGTCCCAACTCTAAGCCATGTGAAGACACTTCCATCACCACATATTTAGCGCCCAGCGTCTTGGCATTAGCCAGATTAGCCATCAGATCAAGTGCATTAAGGGTGGTGTTGGGACTTGCAACCAACTGTCGACTTAAGCCATTGCCTAACGTGCCCATGCTATAGGTACATTGGCCCAGCTTTTCTAGCCATTGGCTGATTAGTTGAGTGACCGTCGTTTTGCCATTGGTGCCTGTAATACCGATTAAACGAAGGCCTTGTTGTGGATGCTGATAGAACTTAACGGCAATCGGCGATAGTAAGTGAGTTAACTTAGTTATATAGATTATCGGCGTCGTACCGCGATATTCAATATAGTTCGGCTGCGTGGTCGCCTGCTCACATAACACGGCAACAGCGCCCTGCTCGATGGCGCTATCAATATAGAGCTGGCCCGCGGTGTTCGCACCATCTAGCGCAACGAAAAGAGCGCCAGACTTGACCTGACGCGAGTCGAGGGTAATGTTATCAATGACGACACCATCGAGCTGCGATAACAATGTTAGGTTAATAACATCACTAATCAGTGATTGAAGCGAACAAGTGTACGAATTATTGCTCATTTATCCTCCAGTCATCTAATGCCGCTGACGGAGTCAGACTTGCTACGCTCATAGGCAAGGAAACTGTTTTACTCGGCGCCACATTGAGCAATTGCAATGCCCCCGTGGTCACTTTAGCAAAAACTGGAGCCGCAACATCGCCGCCATAATATTTATCACCTTGCGGTTCATTAATAATAACGATGGTAACTAAGCGCGGATTATCAATCGGAGCGATACCAGCAAAAGACACCACGTAATCGTCACCATAACCACCGGCGATGGCCTTACGTGCGGTACCAGTCTTACCCGCGACGCGATAGCCACCGATACGTGCTTTAGTCGCCGTACCGCCAGCTTTGGTTACACCTTCCATCATTTGTAGCATAGAGCGGGCGACCATAGGTTCAATGATTTGCTCCCCTAGTGGTGCTTGGTCGAGCTTTAAAATGGATATCGGATTACTGCGCCCTTCGTTGGCGATAACCGAGTATGCTTTAGCCAATTGTAGCGGCGTAACCGCCAAGCCATAGCCAAACGACAGCGTTGCTATTTCAAAATCTGACCAACGGCGACGTTCTCGCAATACACCAGCACTTTCGCCAGGTAAATTAATATTGGTGTGCGAGCCAAAACCGAGGTTATAAAAACTACTTAAGAAAGTTTCTTTGGGCACCGATAAGGCCATTTTACTGACGCCTACGTTAGAAGATTTCGAAATAATGGTCGCCACATTAACTTTGCCCAGATTGCGTGAATCACGCACGCGATTACCCCCAAGACGATACCAACCAGGGCTGGTATCGATAACTGAATCAACACTGACCTCGCCAAAATCGAGCGCCGCCATTGCCGCCAAAGGCTTAATCGTTGAGCCGGGCTCAAAGGTATCGGTGATAGCGCGGTTACGACGTTTATAAGCCGCCATGGTACGGCGATTGTTGGGGTTATATGATGGCGTATTAACCATCGCCAATATTTCGCCAGTCTTAACATCGAGCACCACCACGGAACCAGAGGTCGCGCGGTGATATTCGGTGGCTATCTTTAATTCTTTATAGGCAATCGCTTGAATACGCTGGTCGATGCTAATCACCACATCATTGGCGTTCTCGCCCTCTTCCACGATGTTAAGACGCTCAACCACCATACCATCGCGTGACTTTCGTACTTTACGTTTAACGGGTGCGCCAGTGAGCCAATCGTCAAACGTTCGCTCGATACCGTTTTGTCCCTTGTCATCAATATTGGTAAAACCGACCACGTGTGCGGTGATTTCCCCTGTTGGGTAGTAACGACGTGACGACGCTTTAAGGTAGATACCAGGGATTTTTAATTCTTTAATATAGTTTGCTTGCGCAGGAGATACCTGTCGTTTGAGGTAGACAAAGCGGCGCTTGGGGTTTTTAACCGCCTTGAGTAGTTTTTCGACCGGCTTGTCTAACACATCGGCCAGCGCCTGCCACCGGCGCATATCAGCAAGCCCATTATTAGCATGAACTATTTTAGGATCACTCCACACAATCTCGACTGGCACACTAACCGCTAACGCAGTACCATGACGATCGACAATATTCCCTCGATGCGCCTGTGACACTATAGTTCGTTTAGAGCGTAGGTCTCCCTGATGGCGCAAGTGCTCAGAATCAATAACCTGTAAATAGGCGACACGAGAAGCTATTCCAGTAAACACTAGAATAATAAATGAAACCACCACATAAAAACGCCATGTGATCAAGCTAGGTTTCTTGTTAGATTTAGCTTGCTTATTCATCTTGCTGACACCGCTATTTCTTTTTCAGTTTTTGGACGTTTCATCGCCAATTGTTGAGTTGCTATTTGCTCAATTCGATTATGCTCCGCTAGCGCCATTTCTTCGAGCAACAGATGCCTCGCCTCTAACTTCAACTTGTCGTGAGCTTCGCGTAACTCTTCCCACTGGCCGATGAGCAAACGGTTCTGATGACTGCTATAGATAACGGCTATTGCCGAGCACAAAACAGCAGCGACTAATAACACCAACCAAAAGTGAGTGGTTAAATCTTGCCAAATAGCCTTAGCTAAGTTGACTTGTCGCTGCGCAGCCATTTAAGTATCAACCCCTTATAATCGTTGCGCGATACGTAATACCGAGCTTCGCGAGCGAGGGTTTTGTTCTATTTCATCCTTAGATGGCTTGATGGCCTTGCTGATCGCCTTATAAGTGCGTGACTTATTAAGTTGCTCTTCGGTCATCGGAATGCCAAACGGGACATCATCCCCTTTAGATTGCTTACGAATGAAACGTTTAACAATTCTGTCTTCTAACGAATGAAAGCTAATCACCGAGAGACGTCCGCCCGACTTTAGCACGTCGATAGAAGCCAATAACGCCTGCTCAACTTCTTCAAGCTCACTGTTAATGTAAATACGGAATGCCTGGAAAGTCCGCGTCGCCGGATGCTTGTTCTTATCTTTAACCGGTACGACGCGCGCAATAAAATCCGCCAGTTGCTTGGTGGTTTCAAATGGGGCATCAACTCGATCCTTAACAATGGCGCGAGCGATATGAACGGCCCAGTTTTCTTCGCCAAATTTTTTGATCACGCTGCTAATCTCATCGACTTCCGCCTGTGCCAACCACTGCGCGACGCTGCGACCAGAGGTTGGATCCATACGCATATCCAATGGGCCTTCACGCATAAAGCTAAATCCGCGCTGCGCATCATCAAGTTGAGGTGAGGACACACCCAAATCCATTAATACACCGTCTATTTGTCCCGTTAAGCCGAGTTCTTCGACATAATCGGCCAGGCCAGAAAAGGGGCCTGGTAGGATTTTAAAGCGGCTATCTTCGAGCTCTAACTCGCTGGCCACCGCTATCGCAGTTGGATCGCGATCGATGGCAAAAAGTTTACCTTGTGGTCCTAATTGAGCAAGCAACTTGCGGCTATGACCGCCCCGACCAAAGGTCGCGTCGATATAGATACCGTCGGATTTAAGCGCAAGTCCGTCGAGTGCTTCGTCTAGCAGCACGGTAATGTGGGAAAATTGTTGAGTCATAATTTACAGAGCCAATTCCTTTAAGCGACTTGAGGAAGAAAAATCGAGCGCCCGGGCAATATCCAGATCTTTTTGCATCTGTACTTGCCATTGCGACTCATCCCACAATTCGAATTTATTTACTTGGCCAATTAACATTAGTTTTTTTTCTAGCCCTACGCGTAAACGTAATGGTGCAGGTAATAACACCCGACCGTTTTTATCCATGTCGCAATTATTCGCGTTACCTAGGATAAGACGTTTCACCGCAGCTTCACCGGGTTCAAAATCCGATAATAGCATGAGCTTCTGTTCGATAATTTGCCATTGAGAGAGTGGATAAAGCATTAAACACGGACGATTGATATCGATAGTAGCGACTAACTGACCTTCACTCTGAGCGCACAACAACTCACGATAGCCTGTCGGCATCGTTAAGCGTCCTTTCGCATCAAGGTTAATGGCAGCAGTACCACGTAACATGTATAAATTCCTTATTTAATCCCTAAAGATCCACTTTGTGACACTTTACGCCACAACAATCAATTTTAGGGTCAAGGTCAAGACACGTCAAGTGACAATCGGTACTATTTTTCAATACTGATTCAACAGGCTGAACTTAATGGAAAAGTAATTATCGATTTTGAGGGGAGGTAGAGCACTGTATTAGCGTTAGCAAAACGCCATAGCAATGAGAAAATCTATTAACTATCGCTAGCATCAACCACTTTGACGGGATAACTAATCATAAATTCAACACCTTGTCCTAGGTCACTATCGACGCTAATACTACCTTTGAGCTGCTTGGTGATGATGTTGTGGATAATATTTAGTCCGAGACCACTGCCACCATCGTTACGGTTGGTGGTAAAGAACGGTTCAAAAATTTTGGGCAAAATATCCTTATCTATGCCTCGACCATCATCGCGATAACACAGCTCTAGCTGTTGTTGCTTAATATCGAAACTGATAGTAATAATGCCAGGTTGCTGTTGCGCAAAGGCATGGATATTTGAATTTAGTACAAGATTTGACAAAATCTGTGACAAAAGCCCAGGATAACTATAAATCAACGCTGTTTTGGGGCCGACAATATTAATGCTTATTTGGGTGCGCTTAAGCACACTACTCAAACTAAGTAATATTTCATTGATGTATTCATTTATTTCAAACTCCCGTTGTTGCTCACTCGTCTGATCAACCGAGACCTGCTTGAAACTCGTGACTAAGTCAGCAGTACGCTCTAGGTTCTTAAAGATAAGGTCTGTTGCTTCACTAGATTGTCGTAGAAAAGTCTCAAAATCGTTTTTCGACATGCTTTGCGACGAGTACTTTTCATTGAGGGTATTGGTGATGCCCTGTAAATGAGTGATCCCCGTTAATCCGATACCGACTGGAGTATTGATTTCATGAGCGACTCCGGCGACTAATGCCCCTAGTCCGGCAAATTTTTCCGCCTCAATCAATTGTTTTTGTGTTTTACTGATTAATTCAATAGAATCGTTGAGTTCTTTATTCGTCGATTCAAGCGCTTGATTTCGTGATAAAATTTTAAGTTCTAAGCGCTTTTTCTCCCCTATATCACTGACCAATACATGAAGATGCTGAAAACCATCGAGGCTTATTCGGGTGAGTATCACTTCGCATAACAATTGATGCCCCAATTTATGAAGGAATATACATTCAAACTGCGCCTTACCTACACTCATACATTCTCGCTCAAACGAATCGATATAGCCGGCGGTAGAATCACCGTTCAATTGATATTTAGGGCACAGCGATACCATCGATAGCAATAACATGTCACTCTTATCTTGATAGCCAAAGAAATTGATTAAACAATGGTTACAGTCGATGATGTCACCATTGGACAGCAGGCATAAGTTAAAAGAGGCATCATTAAACAGTGATTCAAAATTTTCTTTTTGTAGTCTTAATTGCTTAGTTTTTTTGGTTAAGGTATCGCGGACTTGCGTCAGATCGTTGACCGAGGCATTAAGCTTAATATTAGTTTGAGTAATAGCGTTACGCCCTTTGATTAGCTGGCGATAAAACAATGCAAGTATAACGAGGATCACGCAGAACCAGGCGACGATTCGAAACACCAGCGAGTAATTGACAATTCGTCCTTGCTGCCTAATCCAATTATTTCGAATATTCTGGTGCTCCTCAAAAGAAATACTAGCTGCCACTTTATCCAACACTGATTTGAGTATTTCATGATCGGCATGAACCAGTAGTCGATGATCCCTTACCGCCTGACTTAAGCCCACTATTTTAAGCCCTGGAAATTTTTCGGCGATAGTATGCCTCACCACTAATTCATGCCCAACCACATAGTCCACCTCATTATTACTGAGCAAAGTAAATGCATGATAATGGGTTGGAGCTACAGTTAGCTGCACTGAAGGAAAATTTTCCTGGATATAAGCACTGGCTGCGTAACCATCAACCACAGCAATTTTGTCCTTTTTTATATCTTCAATTTTATTAACATAATCGCCAGACTCTCTGCTCACTATAGCGAAGCTGTATTGTACAAAACTATTACTCTCGAGCGTGTGACTACCGTTGAACTCTCCTCTAGACGGAATAATATCGACGATATTATTATCAAATTTTTGATATAACTGAACGAATGAACTCGCCGGCTCAATCACGAAATCGAGGCCACTTTTTTCACTAATGAGCTTAAAATAATCTGGGATCATCCCGACCTGAATATCACCATCAGCAAGCATTAGAGGCGCCCTTACGACGTTGCTATAAATCAGCGGACTGGCGGCAGCAATGTAACGAGATTCTTGCTCAGTAAAATCGATTAACCGGTTTAAATAGCCAAAACGCTTATACTCCTGCTCAATGAAGCGGTAATCGGCTTGATGTCTAAACATATTCAAGCTGGGTATAAAATCTTTGTTATCGCTAATTTTCTCCATCTGCGAAAAATCATACATTACCGATATCCGGCCAACTAATTCGATACCCTGATCACTACTGTAATAGCTGTTGGCTTGCTTAACGCGTAAATTTTCCACTAAATTACCGGCAACAAACACCCCATCCTGTTGCGAAGTGACCTCGATGTATTGAATATAGTCGAGCGAAACGAGTAACTTTAGCAAGCTGTTAATACGCTCGCTGTCATCAATCGCTAACGCATGAGATAAAATCGCCGCGATAAACTGGCTTAAGGCATTTTTTGCCCATACAGTTCCCTTACTATAGTCAGATATAATTTGCTGATAATGCCCGCTGCGCTTAAGTATGGCCAACTTGCTATCGAATAAATCGCGCTTATCACGCTCTTTAAACGCCACATGATAGTCATTATTACGGGGGAATATATAATCATAGTTAAATTGTTGCTGTGACGGCGCGAGTTCATTTAAAAACCAGGTAAAAATTCGATCATCGATAATGATCGCATCTGTTTTATAATTAATAAAATCATAAACTTGCTGGTATTGTTCTTTGTATTCTTTATATTGGCGGTGATTAGAGTCTGGGCTAAACATCGCGTAATAATCATCTCCAAGGTAACGATAAGCCTGATGCCATGCGCCGACGGATAGTTGTTTAAGTGATCCGATTCCCTCAACAAGTAAATTATCACTTTGGCGTGTAACGACCATATCCTGGAAGGCTATAAAGTTTTCAGAGTAGAAATAATTGTCGTTATCCTGCGGCACGCCAACGATAGCATCAATAGTAGGGTCATCGGAAAATGCTTGTTCTAATTGCTCACTGTCAAAGTTGAGGGCTTTAAGTTCTATATTCCCGTCAATATTTAGTACGGCCTTGACTAAATCATGCTCAATCCCTTTGGCGATGCCGTCTTCAAAAAAATAAGGTTGACTACGCCGAATAAACCCCATGGTTAACTTCAAACTGTCGTGTTGTAATTGCTGTTGAACAGTGTTTTTTTGTTCTTTGATATGGTTGATTGATTTATTAATGACCCTTTGTAGTAGTGTTCTACTCGCTAGCGTCTTTAAGTGAAGGTTGAGTTCGAATTGCCCGAATGACGAGATATTAGATTGCGAATATCGAGGTGTTTTTTTACGCTGATCTTTGTCAATTAACACAAACTCGACTTCTTGCGTTTCGATAAGCTCAATAGATTGCAGAAAATCACCGGCTGGTCTCATTTTATTATTGGCCAGCCATGGAATGTGATCACTGTATTCCATCAATGAATGGGGCACAGCGATGCGATTATCTGCCAGTTGTTCAATATCATTAACAGCTCGGTGGCCCTTATTGCCAATCACCTCAAATAAAAAGGTGTCAAGATTCGGGGTTATAATGCCCCAGCCGCGCTCTGATGTTAATAATGTCGGGACAAGGTCGATTGTTTTCTTGACCAATGCGGCTTCGAGCTGTGACTTACTCATCGATTCAAACCCAAACTCAATATTCGCCAATTCAGCTATTTTTCTCATCTTGTCGCGTAGGTACTCCCCATCAATAAGCGATGAATTTTTATCAAAGCCAATAATCAGTTTCGGATGTTGACGAATAAAATACTGTTCGTGGCGATTAAATAGTGATGTTTTTTTCGGTTCAGCGATCCAACGTTCTCGTAGCTCTAGCCTCTGCTTGGCGCTTAATGAATTTACTCCTTTAGTCATAATACCAGACAATATCTGTTGCTGTTTATTGGTGGCAATTGAAAATTCACCGCCTTTGGTAAATAAGCGCTTAACCACTTTAAACTGTGGCATATTAGCGATGATCCCTCGCCCGCCGCCTAAGATCACTGCATCTGCTTTTCCTGACTTGATTAAATTTAGCGCCTCGCTGGTTGTTTCTACGTAAACCTTGTTGAACGAGGTCAAATTGGCATCAAGATATTGATCGATAATCTGTCCCTTAAGACTAATCACTGTCTTATGATTAAGATCGGACACTTGCGAAATATCGATATTATCTTTGTGGGTGATAATATCGCTTTTCTCATATAAATAGACCGGAGAAAAGTTAAGTAACTTAGAACGAAGAGGCGTCCAAGACACGCCCATTAATGCGTCGAGATCACCAGTTTTCACCGCTTCTAATCCACTATTCCACACATCGAAACGACTAATTTGAAGGTTAATCTTTAGATTGTGATTGATCATCTTGATCAAGTCGACATGGTAGCCTCGGAGTTCGTTGCTTTGATCGACAAAACTATAGGGAAACCAATCTGGTATCAGTCCAACTTGAAGCAACTTCTCTTTTCGCAGCCAATTTTGCTCCTCGCTATTAAGTTGAGTACCGACATCTAGCTTGGCGACTTGTGCAAATAGCTGTTTGTCGATAATCCACTGTTGTTGAATTTTAACTTCTTGTGCAAGGGTGATTTGAGCGATGCCGCGATTCACCAGCGCTAGCAATTCATTTCTGTTCGCGGAGACTCCAGCATGGACTGAATATTGCGGATTAACCCCCCTCACTTGTACAAAATCACCGAAATAACCTGTAGTAACAAGGTCTAGCCATATTTTTAGGGCGTCACCAAACATAATGTCGACATTGTTCTGGACACTAGGGCTCACCAGCTTGAGCCTATCGGGAAAAGCTCGACGATTAATCTTAGGATAATGTTGCCGCAGATCATGATCAAACGGACTGTCTTTACTCACAGCAACATCACGATTGTTTAAGTCACTTAAGCCCTTTATTTCATTGACCAAATGTTTTTTTATATAAAGGTGGCCAGTGGTCTGAAAAAAATCATCACTGTATAGCAATAACTGTTGGATTTTGTCGTCATGATAGACGGCAGGCAAGATATCAATCGCATTAGTCGATATTCCCGCGATGGCTTCACCATAATCTGTCACGACAAATTCAATGTCCCGATTAACCTGACGGCCCCATAGTCCCCAATAGTCTACCAGCATGCCTTTTGGCACACCTTGTTGATCTACAAACGAGTACGGTGCTTGATATTTAAATACCGCGATCTTTATTGGCTGTTGGGCCGATGAATAAGCGACATAGAAATAGAGAATGAAGAAAGCTAGCGTTTTATAAAACGATAATAGAGTCACCCTCTCACCTCCCAATCTGCCGTGCATTTGATCATTAAGACTAGAATAAAATGAGGGATTTACAATATTGGGTAAGAATTAATCGACAGCTAAAGAAGAAAAGGTTGCGGCCGATATATATTATATTAGAACTGAGGAGTGAATTATGTCAAATATCAGTGCAACAAATAATAGCGGCGAACAACTATTAAGTGCTGCGTTAGCAAAAACAGCACAAGAGCAAGAAGCGAAAATGGCACTAGCCTTATTAGAGGCTGCAGTCAGTTCGTCGCCTAGCAGTGCTAATCTTGCAGCGCCTACGGCGAACTTAGGTAATCATATCAATATAAAAGCCTAACGTGGTATAATACCAACCGAGCAAAGTACCTGAACATTTTTAACGGCCTAAATTAACGATGGCTGTGTTATTTCTTTTCTATGGAGAATAACTACATACGTAAAGAAATGCCTCGCCTACACGGATGTAGGTGCTTATGTTCAGTCGGGAGCTATGAACATGTGCCCCAGTCAATTTTTACTCGTGAAAAATTAGATCACTTACTTACCTAGATTGGTATCACCATATTTCGGCCTAACTCTTTGGCTTTGTATAGGTTATCGTCAGCACGGGCAATAAAGCTGGTGAGAGTGTCCTGTGGCGTGAATTCTGACACGCCAAATGAGGCGGTAATTGAGTCAATTAACTTCGAGGTACGCTTATCACGCAGCGTGAGTTTATCGATTAGCTTGCGCAGCGTTTCAGCATATTGCCGAGCGATACGTATATTGCCCTTAGGTAATAAGATCGCAAACTCTTCGCCACCGAAACGGTAAGCAACCGCGCCGTCTCGAGATGCATCGAGTAACCGTCGCCCCACAGCCTTAAGCACCTGGTCTCCCAGTAAATGACCGTATTCATCGTTAAATTTCTTAAAATGATCGATATCGGCTAAGATCAAACACAAACCTTGATTCTTAGCCTTGAGTAACACACTCAATTCGGTATCAAACGAATGGCGATTAAGTAATCCAGTCAATGAATCGTAGAGCGCTAAGCGCTGGCTATGTTCTAGCTGGCCTTTTAATGATGCTATTTCTTGCTGTGCCTTCTCTAGGCTCGAGCTAAAAAACTGGGTGGAATTACGAATGGCTTTGGAGCCACCGACAAGCTCACGCACCAATCCCATCACCTCTTCAATTGAAAAGCCTTCATTATCCACTTTTTCCAATTGCGAGAACGTCTCATCCAGGGATGACTGAAACTTATCTGTATCAACATGAGTGTCTTTGAGCGATTGAGTCAATTCAAATAACATCGCCTCAATACTTTCACGCATCTGCCAAGTCGAAGACTCTATTTTATCGGCGACAAAGTTGCGGTACAGGGATTGCGCCTGGATCGGTGGCAGGATTTGATGGTGGGCTAAAATGTTATCAAGCTCAGTGGTCAGTTCAGGTATCTCATTTGCAACATAAGAATACCACAACGCATAATTGATAGGCGTAGTAGGTACTTGATATTTCATCATCAACGGCACTGCTTTCTTTAGGTGCTTAGTCGATTCAATAAACAATTCTTGAGTCATTTCAATCCTTCGCAATGCGCTTTTAATCTCATTAGATTAGCGCAAATTACCAGACAATGGCAGTAAAACTTCCATCTCACGTTCAGGTGGAAGCTTAAAAAACTGCAGGGAGATTATCTGACAATATCCATTTCGGCGATAATATTATTGGCACCATCGACATGTTCCATCAACCACAAGATATAGCGAATATCGACATGGATTGCGCGGGTGATGCGCTGATTGAAATACCAATCTTTAGTGATCGACTCGTAGGTCGAGTCGAAGTTAAGTCCCACTAAATCGCCATCACCATTCATTACCGGCGAACCAGAGTTACCACCGGTGGTATCGGCGCTGGAGAGAAAGTTGACCGGCACAGAGTTAAACGCCGTTTGCTCGCTCTTTCCACACAACAGCATCTTACAATACCATGTACTGTGTTCAGGTTTATCAAGTGTAGCCTGTAGATACTGGCCATAATCCTTAGCCTTTATCGCCTCCACGAGTTTCAATGGCGCGGTGAATGGCTTATCTAACGTGACCTTGGCGAGCAAACCTTCAAGACTCGTAAATGGCGTCTTATACACACCATCTTTGGCCGGATAACCATCAACGCTGCCAAAGCTAATACGCAAAGTACTATTAGCATCAGGATAGACTGGCTTACCGAGGCTGCGGTTATAGGCGATAACGCCGCGCATAAATTGTGGGCGCACCTGAGCTAATTGACCAGCCATCTCTTTATACTGATTTTCGAAATCACTATTTAATTGATAGAGCGCCACCGCGAGCTTAATAAAGGCGTCGTCCGATTGCTCAAATTCAGTCACTGACTTACCGATCCAATCGAGACGAGTTTGCGCATCGCTCAATTGGGAATTAGCGTAAAAATCAGCCAAATGTACATTGACTTGTTGGGTGCTCATCTCATCACTTAGCCCTAAGGCTTTGTTAAACGCCGTGACTTGAGTGTTGTTATCTTGGCTTAAGTATTGCGAAATTGTCATCTGCCAAATAGCTTGATCAACACTCGGCACGAAACGTGTCTTTAGGCGATTAAGGCGTGATTTGATGCGGTTAATATCACGCTCTTGAAAACCTATCTCACGTTGTGCATTCGGCTTCTCGCTTTCTTTCGCGAGGCGGTACAAACGAGAAGCGGCATTGAGTAGGCTAGAGTTTTTAGCATAACCAAAATAAAAGTCACGTTTGGCATTGGCCTGACTCTGGCGCAACAATTGAGACAATTGCTGATGAGACTTACCGTATTGTGCACGATTTGAGTCTTGCTCAAACCAATCGAGCATAGCCTGCTCTTGAGTTAGTTTAATGCCATGGATGTCGGTCACTTTAAAACCATCCATTAGCCCTTGACGTTTTTTCATTCGATTATTAATGCTCTTCACGGTCGAAGAATATTTAACCTGATACGCCGAGTTCCCCTGTGTCGCTTGCCCTATCGCAGCCAACGTTTTAGTGTACATTTCAACCTGAGTTGGATAGTCCCACTTACCGGCAAAATCAATTTCAGTGGCTAATTTATAACGACTAGTACGACCTGGATAACCCGCTAGGATAATACCATCACCTTTTTTAACGCCTTTAGCGCTTATCTTAAGATGAGATTTAGGTTTAAAAGGTACATTGTCTGGGCTGTAATTAGCGGGTTTTCCATCCTTGCCAACATAGGCACGGATAAAGGTAAAATCAGCTGCATGACGCGGATATTCGAAATTATCAATATCGCCACCAAAATTTCCTACCGCATCACTTGGTGCATAAACTAAGCGTACATCTTTAATCATCAGCTGCTTAAGCAGAAAGTATTCCATGCCGTGATGAAATGAGCTCACCGAACAGCGATAGACGGGATCGGATTCACACTGACTAATGATACGCTTACGTTGATGTTGAATCGCCTCATAACGCGCCTTACCAGTTAGGTCTTTGAGTCCACCTAATACTTGCGAGGTAACATCGGTAACTTGCTCGGTAATGTAGATACGTTGCTGCGGCCCTCCAGGAAGCTCTTCACTCATCGTTTTAGCCAAGAACCCCTGCTCGATGAGGTTGTTTTTTGGAGTAGAGTTATTGGCGATAGCGCCGTAAGCACAGTGATGATTGGTGACAACAAGGCCTTGAGCGGATACGAATGACGCCGAACAACCGCCTAGTCCAACAACGGCGTTCATCGGATATTGATCCAGCGATGAGACTTGCTCAGCCGATAACGTAATGCCGACTCGGCTAAATTCATGCTGTAAATCTTTTATTTGATGCGGCTGCCATTGGCCTTCGTCGGCCAGTGCCGTTGACGCTAATGCGAGTAATGACCAAGAAATTATTTTTTTCATTATTATTTTCTTATGATTAGTGATAGTTATGGCGTGTATTTAATCATATTGGGTCAAGTGACTCAATTTCTTGGACAAAATTAAGTTGAAAAAAACAACAAGAAACTATAAAGTGATATCACTTTGATATCACTTTATCTAATTGGAGAAATAAATGACACCGCATACCGTAGAAAAAATCAGCTGGAGTACCAGCGGCTACCCTGTCGTTGGCCTATTGTTGCTCAACATAGCGATATTTCTTACCACCCTTATCGCTGTTGACGGTGAACAAAAATTGATTGCCTTTGCCCTAGTGCCATTGAGTATTTTTATTGGCGTTGGATTTTATATGGTCCAACCAAAGCAAGCACGTGTCTTAACACTGTTTGGTCAATATAAGGGAAGTGATAAGAGTGCTGGTCTACGCTGGTCAAATCCGCTCTATCTAAAAGGTAAGATCTCACTACGCTTACGAAACTTCGAAAGCGATAAACTCAAAGTCAACGATCAACTGGGTAACCCGATAGAGATTGCCAGTGTGGTGGTATGGGAAGTGGTCGATAGTGCCGAAGCACTGTTTGAAGTGGACGATTACGAAAGCTTTGTCAATATCCAGTCGGAAGCGGCCTTACGAAACCTCGCCACGAGCTACCCGTATGATCAACATGATGATGAAGATCAAATTTGTCTACGCTCTCACGCTAACGAGGTAGCAACGGCGTTACAAAGTGAGATTCAGTCTCGCCTGTCAAAAGCTGGAGTCAATGTTATCGAGGCGCGAATTAGTCATCTCGCTTATGCACCTGAGATTGCTAGCGCGATGCTACAACGTCAGCAAGCTGTCGCTATTATTTCGGCGCGCGAGCGAATTGTCGAAGGGGCTGTAGGCATGGTGGAGCTGGCGTTAAATCGCTTGAGTGAAAAGAACTTGGTTGAACTTGATGAAGAGCGAAAAGCGGCTATGGTTAGTAATCTCTTGGTAGTACTATGCTCCGATAAAACGACGCAGCCTGTAGTTAACACAGGTTCATTGTATAACTAACCCGAGGCGCTACGCTAATGGCCAAACGTAAAGCCTATCCGCTACGGATTAATGAAGACATATTGGCGGCAGTTCAGCGCTGGGCAGATGATGAACTGCGCAGTGCTAATGCGCAAATCGAATATCTATTGCGCCAAGCGCTAGTAAAGAGTGGTCGCGTTAAGCTCGTTGATAAGGTGATCACAGAAGTTGTGGACACTAAGGAAGAATAACGCGCTTAACCTTCATTCCTCGCGCAGCAAGTAGCGCCGGCACTCCTTGTTCGCCGGCTAAATGTGCTGCGCCAACGACCACAAAGTGACTATGCTGACTTGTCAGCATTTTACTTATTTTAGTGACCCAATCTTGATTACGCTCGGTTAGAATTAACGCCAGCTGCTGTGGTGTCATTTGCTCAACGGTGAGTCTATCCAGCTCTGTCATATTGCCAGCAAGCCAATAATCAACCATCTCGGTCACCGCGCCTTGCGGCATTTCAAGCACCTCAACGAACGCCGCTTCATCCTTAAATACTTGCTCAAGCATACCAAGCTGAAACGCCACAGTTTCCAGCTCCAATATCGGCTTATTAGACGCTGATGCGCTATTAATGAAATACATATCGATACCGTACTGCGGCAGTAACCCTTGCTTCATGTAAGGCAAAATAGCAGCAACTGTCGCGGCTGCCCAAGGCTTTAATGAATCAAAGGTCGCCAGCGGTACCCCGAATGAGGCGGCATACGCCGTCAGTTTGGTATAGGTATCGGCCCTCAAAAGTTGTTGCAATGAACTTCCCTGAGGCAGTGCCATTGCTTGTTGAACGTCACCGCCGTGTGTCAGAGTGTTAAGCTCCACCACTAAAGATCTTGAGCGCTCAAAAGCATCGGTGATCGCCACTGGTAATGGATACCAAGACTTCTTACCGATATGAATTGAACCAAATAAATAACTCACCGTCCCTTGATGCTCTACCTGCCATAGCGCCGGTTTTACTTCAAGTTGTTGAGCGGTGGCAACGTTCGCCCCGCAAGATAGCCCTAGCGTAATAAGTAACGCCAAACGTAACATCATGTTCATTTTAAAGTCCTTGTATTGCTACCTTGTCTATCAATTACGTTAAGCGGATACCATCGCTATCGATAGTGATACGGCCTTGTTTCAATAGATTACCGATTGACTGCTTGAATTTCTTCTTACTAACGCCAAATAAACGGGTAATTATTTCAGGAGAACTCTTATCACTGACGTGGCTATGTCCTTTATTTTGCTTTAGGAATTTAACAATTTTAGCCGCAAGTTCATCGTTATCGGTATAGCCAGGTTTTTCCAATAACAAATCAATCTTGCCATCGTCACGGACTTTGCTGATATACGCTTTGGTTTTATAACCAACACGTAACTCTTTAAACACTTGGTCGCGGTATAATACCCCCCAATGCATGCCATTTATTGCGGCTTTATATCCGATGTCAGTATGATCACATACTACGATCTCGACTTGCTGATGGGGTTGATAAAAAGCAGGTTCACGGTCAAGACGCTTATCGAGTTTAGATGAGGCTACGATACGATTACTGACGTCAACGTAGACCACCACCAAGTATTGCTCACCTTCAACCATACGCTCAGCTTGCTCTGAAAACGGAACCAATAAGTCTTTTTCTAAGCCCCAATCGAGAAAGGCACCAATTTGAGTGGTGGCATTAACACGTAAACTGGTGACCTGCCCCACTTGGGCATGCGGTGTTTTGGTGGTCGCAATGAGACGGTCTTCCGAATCTTTATACAAGAATACGTCAACCATATCACCACTACTATAAAGCTGCTCACAGCTATTGTGTGGCAGTAATATCTCCCCGAGATCTGCGCCATCAAGGTAGTATCCAAAGTCAACTTCTTTAACGACTTCAAGTTGATTGACGCGACCGAGCTTTACTAGCCCTCTTAATCTTGGCATGGTACTAGCTCCGCTGAAAATTGTTGGCTAAGGTATTGGTTAATATCTGATGATTCATAGAGCCACTGCACTTGGCCATTTGATTGTTCGATGCGAAGACAAGGTACCTTATGACGGCCCCCTTGCTCAGTTAGCTCCGTCTTAAACGACAGATCATTTTTGGCATCACGGGTTTGAATATTTAATGATAGACGCTTAGCTTGGCGGCGTACCTTGACGCAAAATGGGCAGGCAGCAAATTGATATAGCGCTAAATTAGCGCATTGCTCATCGACTGACTGCTGCTGTTCGGCACTGCGCTTGACGCCGCGCGGGGTAAAAATAAAGTCTAATAGCAGAATAAATCTGCCCAAAATCCAACGGATCACAACCATGATAAGTACTCAGTAAAAAATTTGGCGCGATCCTAACATATAACGACGATTAACTCACCTTATTGAGTAGTACATGTCAGTTAAGGAGAAGTAGCAACAGTTGAAGCGCGGCTGCTCCCGCCATTTATCGCCTTAAATTTTAAATTGACCAATGAAAAAATCAGGGATGATTTTTTAGTATTTGCCGCAGGGATGCGGATCAAATACGGTATTGAACA
>Ga0105356_10000103_pt1 | contig 68347 bp, 60 predicted proteins | sample GOMGulsemesocosm_3_FD_83502 | JGI IMG/M metagenome (GOLD analysis project Ga0105356, IMG submission 83502) | Methane-oxidizing microbial communities from mesocosms in the Gulf of Mexico - GOM9D Gulf of Mexico | ecosystem: Environmental > Aquatic > Marine > Cold seeps | place: Gulf of Mexico...
AACAGTAAAAGCATCGCTTCCGGCGTCGCCCTGCCGTAAAATTGCCTTTTAGCTCCGTGAGAGCACGCCTATGAGGATGTTCATTGAAAATTGTTGAGATATTTACCGACGGCGCCTGCCGTGGCAATCCCGGTCCTGGTGGCTGGGGAGCGCTGCTGCGCTTTTCGGGTCAGGAGAAAGGAATTTGGGGTGGGGAAGCTGATACCACCAATAATCGCATGGAGCTGAGTGCAGCGATTGAGGGCCTGAAACAACTTAAAGAGGGTTGTGAAGTAGTATTGACCACCGACTCGCAGTATGTGCGCAAAGGTATCACTGAGTGGATGGTCAACTGGAAAAAACGTAATTGGCAGACCGCCGCCAAAAAGCCGGTTAAAAATGCGGACCTGTGGCGGGCGCTGGATGAACAGGCGCAGCGACACCAGGTCGACTGGCGCTGGGTCAAGGGTCACAGCGGTCACCGGGAGAATGAAATGGCCGATCAGTTGGCCAATCGAGGTATCGACGAGCTGGGGCTAAAGGCCAGCGACAAAACCAACAGAGGGGGGGGCTAGCGATGCGCCAAGTGGTACTAGATACGGAAACTACCGGCCTGGAGCACAGTCAAGGTCACCGCATTATTGAAATTGGCGGTGTTGAACTGGTCGATCGCAAACTCACCGGTCGCCATTATCATCAGTATATAAACCCTCAGCGCGAGATCGATGCCGGAGCGATGGAGGTGCACGGGATTAGCAATGAATCCCTACTCGATAAGCCGGTCTTTAGTGCTATTGCAGAAGACTTCCTGGAATTTGTCACAGGCGCTGAGTTAGTGATTCACAATGCGCCCTTCGACATCGGCTTTCTCGACAGCGAATACAAGTTGCTGGCGGCCAGCAAGCCTAAGACAATGGGCGATTACTGCAGCGTCGTCGATACCCTCACCATGGCGCGCAAAATGCACCCGGGGCAAAGAAATAATCTGGATGCGTTGTGCCAGCGGTACGGAGTCGATAACTCCCAGCGTGACTTGCACGGCGCGTTGCTAGATGCTGAAATACTGGCGGATGTCTATCTGTTAATGACCGGTGGCCAGACCAACTTGTTACTGGCGGGGGAGGACAAAAAAGGAGATAGCTCCGCGTCGAATGAGATTCGCCGTCTGTCCCCAACGAGAGCGCCGCTGAGGGTTATTACCGCCAGTGGCGAAGAGTTGGAACAGCACCAGCGGCGCCTCGATGTGATCGACAAGGCCAGTGGCGGACAATTACTGTGGCCTCGTTAGCAGGCGGGGCTCGATAGAGTTCCCCGCAATTTGACTATCTACAGCATATATTTCACCGCAGTGATGCCGGCTATACTCATGGTAATAGTGTAGGGCAGGGCCATAATCACCATCTTACCGTAGGACAGACGTATTAGTGGTGCCAGTGCTGAGGTTAAAAGGAACAAGAAGGCGGCCTGGCCGTTGGGGGTGGCAACACTGGGAATATTGGTGCCGGTATTGATCGCCACCGCCAGTTTGTCAAATTCTGCACGGTCGATGGCACCGCTGCTGAGGGCATTGCTCAACTCATTAATATACACCGTGGCGACAAAGACATTGTCGCTTATCATCGACAATAGGCCGTTGGCGATAAAAAACATCACTGGGCGGACCGAGGCGTCCATCGCCAGTACCGCGTTGATAATGGGGTTGAACAGGTGCTGTTCATGAATAACACCAACAATGGCAAAAAACACAACAAGCAGTGCGGTAAAGGGCAGTGCCTCCTCAAAGGCTTCGCCGATTTGATGCTCGTCGATAATGCCGTTAAAAGCAGTCAGTAGCACAATGACCGCCAAACCCACCAGGCCCACTGCGGCAATATGAGTGGCTAATGCCACTACCAGAAAGACGGCGGTGAGAGCCTGAATAATAAGTGCTGCACGATCGCGATTACTGCGGTTGGCGTCCTGCTCCGCAGAGTGCGCCTCCAGCACATCACGCACATTTTTGGGCAGTTGGGTGCCGTAGCTGAATACTTTAAAGTATTCCAGTGCAACACAGGTTAGTAATCCGATGGCCAATACCGGCATGGTGACCGGTGCCATAACTAGGAAAAATTCGATAAAGTTCCAGCCTGCTTTTTCCGCGATCAGTAGATTTTGCGGCTCGCCCACTAGTGTACAGACACCGCCCAGGGCAGTGCCCACCGCGCCGTGCATAACCAGGTTGCGAAGAAAACTGCGGAACTGGTCGAGGTCTTCCCGGTGGTAATCGACCACCTCGGAGTCATCGCTGTGGTCGTGTTCAGCTTGGTGGGCTTTGCCGCCCCCCGAGGCGACCTTGTGGTAGACCGCATAAAAACCGGTACCGACACTAATGAGTACCGCAGTCACCGTTAGTGCATCGAGAAAGGCACTGAGGAAGGCGGAGACCACCGAAAATAGTAGCGATAATGCAATCTTGGATCGCACATTGAGCAGTATTTTGGAGAATACAAATAGCAGTAAATCCTTCATAAAGAAGATGCCCGCTACCATAAATACCAGTAGTAGAATCACTTGAAAATTACTTACCGCCTCTTGGTAGACCACATCGGGCGAGGCCATGCCAATTACAATGGCTTCGATAGCGAGCAGTCCACCGGGTTGCAAGGGATAACATTTAAGCGCCAGCGCCAAAGTGAAGATAAACTCGAGAATTAATACCCAGCCTGTAATAAAGGGGCCCGCGGTGAGTAATAGCAGTGGGTTTAGCACCAGAAACGCCAAAATAGTCTGTTTGTACCAGACCGGCGCCTGGCCGAGAAAGTTGCTAATAAATGATTGCGCCATGGATTGCGGCATAGATTGCGACATGGGTTAGTTTTCCTCGAGCGTAGTTTTACGGTAGTTGTCACCGTTCCGGCGGCCAACTATCAGCCTAACGTATCAAAATTACAGCTTGGGCGCTAATTATCTAACCATTTCCTGGTTTTTTTTAGCATGCAGCGCGGTTTTGACGTGGAATGAGCGTAAGTTGGGACAAAATGGCCCTACAGTACTGCCGCTCCAGTCAAGTCTAGCAAGTACGGCGCGATTAGTCAGTGTGTTTATTTTTAAAAGTGTGATGCAAGTAATTGTAAGTATTCAATAAAATAGCCGAAAATACTGAATTTGCTACTATACTGAACATTGTTATTCTATGACTAAGAGCTGTTGTCGGCGATTAATCGCTGTTCACTAGCTCTGCCAGCACGATAGCAATGGTATTATCGATTAAAATAAGGAGTCTTGGTGTCCCTAGAAGTCGAAGTTAATCTCAATTCCCTGGCCGTGGTAAGAGACGAAGTAGAAGACGGTATTGCACAATCGGCGACGGAGTTCGAAGCGTTTCTTGCAGATCAGAGCAAGCGGGAACACCTCGGTTCTTCGATCGACAAAATCGTGCAAATTGGCGGCACCTTTCGATTGCTTGAATTCCCCGGCGCCGCGCTGCTGGCAGACGAGATGGCGCTGCTATTGCGGGTTATCGACCAGGGCGCGGGGAAAAATAACGAGGCTATGCTCAAGGCCCTGACCCAGGCATATTTTGTCCTGCCGCGCTATATCGAATACGTTGCCACCGAGAAAAAGGCGCTGCCGATTTTGGTGGTACCCTATGCCAACGAAATGCGTGTCAGTCGCCGCGCTGATTTACTGCCGGAGCACCATTTTTTTAGTGGTGATATTGCCCTAGATAGTACTTTGCCGCCGGTGGCTAACAGCTGTCAAAGCGCACTGTTGGCAGCGGGCGCCAAGCGATTGAGCCATATGTTTCAGACCGGTTTTGTCGGCCTGATGCAAGAGCCCGGTAACGCTCTTCACTACCAGTACAGCCTGCGCGCGCTCAACCGAGTAGTCAGCCTGTTGGGGGATCACCCCGGGGCCACCGTATTGCGGGTGGCGGCGCCGGTGATGGCAGCGCTGGCCGAGGGCAAGCTCGAATTGACTCTCAATAGAAAGCGCACTGTGGCCAGTATAGAGAAACTGCTGCGCGCTATAGCCAGCAACGGGGAGGCGAGCCTTACCGAGATGCACTCCGATGCGGTGCTGCGGGACCTGCTGTTTATGTTGATGTTGTCGACCTATGACAGCCCCGATGCCAGTGCGGTAAGAACGGCGTTTTCACTGCCGCTGCTGGCAACCAGTGACGACGATATTGTTGCCCGGCGTGCGCTTATGCACGGCCCCAATCAGGACACTATGGAAACGGTGGTCAGAGCGCTGTCGGAAGAGTTGCGTGGGGCCAAGGATGTACTGGAGTTGTGCGCGCAGCAAGAGGCGATCAGTGACGCCGACAGCGGTCAACTGGGGGCGGTGATCAACCGCGTTGCCGACACGCTCAGCATTCTCAACTTGAGCGGGCCCAGAGCCGTATTGATGGAGCAGTTGCCGGAACTGGCACCGACTGTCGGTGCCAGTGATGCGGCCCGGCTAGCCAGCTTACAGCGTTTGGCCGATGCGCTACTCTATGTGGAAAGTGCCCTGTCGAGCCTCGATCGACGGCAGACAACGGTCGCACAGTTAAACGCTGCCAACGCTGATCAGCGCAGTACCATCGTGGCTGATAGCTATCTGGCCCAGGCCCAGCGCTGTGTTTTCGATGAGGCCAAGAGTGGTATTAATAATGTCAAACAGTCCATTTCCTCTTACTTGGATGCGAACTTTGACAATGTGCATATCGCTTCGGTCGCGGCGACCCTGAATACGGTGGGCGGCGGTTTGCAGGTATTGAAATACCAACGTGCAGCGGCAGTATTGAAAAGCTGCGCAGCCTTTGTCGACAGCCATATCAAGCAATCCAGGGCCCAAGATCAGCACCATCAGTTATTGGAAACCCTAGCCGATACGCTGATTAGTCTCGAATACTATCTCGATGAATTAGAATTTAGCCATCGAGCCAATGACAAGATCCTCGATATTGCCGAGGAGGGCTTAGCAGCCCTCGGCTTTGCGATCGAGCAAGTGTCGGTGGTGCAGTAATAGAGTTTACCCTATGGCCTTTTCCATTATTGCTGCGATTAGTGTGGCTGCCGCCTTTGTGTTGGCGATACTCGCCTGGCGCATGCTGTTTAAGCGCCACTGGTTTTTAGCTTGGCTGCGGGGCATGCTGGGCTTTTTTCTGATCGTAACCGCGGCAACGCTGGCGCTGGCGGCGCTGGATGTCTACAGCTACCAGCAATTGAGCCGAGAACAAACTATTGCCACGCTCAGTTTTGAACACACCGGCCCCCATGCCTTTGACGTTACCGTGGTTGCGCCGGGAGGATTGGAGAAGCGCTACGCTGTCAGTGGCGATTTGTGGCAGTTAGATGCGCGGTTGTTAAAATGGAATACCCCGCTGGCGGCGTTGGGATTGCAACCGGGCTACCGACTGGATCGACTGAGTGGGCGCTATTACTCCCTCGAGGACGAACGCAATAAAGTGCGCACCGTGTACGACTTGAGTCGCGCGGATAACCCACTGCTATTGGGGTTGGAATTGGATGTATGGAGTTGGTTAAAGGAGCATGGTCGTTTACTGGCGATTATCGACGCCAGTTACGGCAGCGCTACCTACCTGCCAATGAAAGATGGCGCTAAGTTCACCGTCACCCTGGCCACAAGCGGGCTGATTGCCAGGCCACTCAATGGCGCCGCGAAGGCGGCGGTATCACAATGGGAATAGTTCGTCTTGACTTCGACTCCGGCAAGGGAGAAGATGCGCGATTACCCTGTCTGATTAAAACCTTTAAATAGCAGTGCTCGACTGCCTGTTCCCGGCACTTGAGGCCCGCAGGTATAAGGCATAAATACCGGAGTCTATATTGGAATTTTTGAGTAACTACGGCCTGTTTCTGGCCAAGGCGATTACTGTTGTCGCCGCTATCTTGTTTGTTGTGGTCGGTATTATTGCCGCCGGTAGTCGCGGTCAGAAATCCGCTGATGGCGCCATTGAAGTCAACCGTATAAACGATGATTACGACGATTTGGAAGAAACATTAAAGGCGGCTGTGTTTAGTGAAGAAGAGTTCAAAGCGGAGCAGAAACGGCTTAAAAAGCAGCACAAATTGGACAAGAAAAAGCACAAGAGCGAAGACGAGCAACAGAAAAAGCGCGTATTTGTGTTGGATTTTGACGGCGATGTGAAAGCCTCTGAAGTTGAAAATTTGCGAGAGGAAATTACCGCAATTTTAACCATCGCCACTCGCGAGGACGAAGTATTACTGCGTTTGGAGAGCCCCGGTGGCATGGTTCACAGCTACGGCTTGGCGGCCTCGCAATTAAATCGTATTACCCAACAGGAAATCCCACTGACTATAGCCGTTGACGCTGTTGCAGCTAGTGGCGGTTATATGATGGCCTGTATCGGCAACAAGATTCTGGCTGCGCCCTTCGCCATTATTGGCTCGATAGGCGTAGTGGCACAGCTGCCCAATTTCCATCGGCTGTTAAAGAAAAATGACATTGATTTTGAGTTGTTTACCGCCGGAGAGCACAAACGCACAGTGACAATGTTCGGTGAAAATACCGAAAAGGGACGGCAGAAGTTCGTCGAAGAGTTGGAGGACACCCACGAACTGTTTAAAGAATTTGTCGCCAATCACCGGCCCCAGGTGAATGTTAATACCGTGGCCACCGGCGAAATATGGTACGGCCAGCGGGCGCTGGAACAAAATTTGATAGATGATATTCAGACCAGCGACGAATATCTGATGTCACAGCGCAAAGACAGCGATATATTTAGTGTGCACTTCGCCAAGAAAAAGTCGCTGCAGGAAAAACTGGGTATTGCCGCGAGTGTTGCTACCGACGGTGTTATCAATCGTCTCAGTGCCCGTTTTGGCAGTCGCCAGCACCTCTAAAACCCCCGTTTCGCTAGGCGCAGCCCTTACCGCTAGAAGTACCAAGCCAGTTGCAGCAGCACGCTGCGGCTGGGCTCGGTGCTAAGCCCTACTTCGCCGTCATAAAAACCACTATCTACGCCGCCAAACTCGGTGTTGCCGGAGCCGCTGGGCAAGTTGACCGCCACGAATAATTGTAGTTCTTGTAACAAATTATGGCGGCTGGTCAGTTGCAGCAACGCTGAATGATCGTCCAGATTGGCAAACAGTTGCGGTGTTAATTGCCACAATGGAGTCATTTCGATAGTGAGGGCGGCGGCCAGGTAATTTCTGCCGAGGGTAAATAATTCGCCGCGCTGTAGTCGCTGGGCCAAGGCACGGTTGCTCAGCAGTTCTCGCGGTGAGTAACGATTGCGGTGTTGACCAAAGCCATTGTGATAATACTCTACTGAACCACTCATGTTTTTTTGTTGCCACAGCCAGGAGTAGGACAAATTGCTGACTAAACTAGTCACCACTCCCTCGTCGGTATCGCTGAGGGTGATGTCGCTACGCCACAGCGCCCCGCCGATACTGCTGGCGCCGCCTAGGGCGAGCATATTCTCGTCGTAGTGCCGGGCGAGGGCGATATCGAACTCCCGCTGATCAATAAAGCCGTGGTATTTAAGCGCTACAGAATTGCGCCGTGTATCGCGTTTACCACTGGTTCGGTCCCGTCTAACCACCCACACCGATTGCCAATCGCTGCCACTGTCATTCAAATATTGGCCGTACAGCATGTCGTCGCCACTTTTATACTCCCGGTCTACGGCGGCGGGATCGAAGGGGTTGAACACGTCCATAGGGTTGTAAAACAGTCCGTTACCCCAGCTCACAGCCTGTCGGCCCAGGCGTACTACTGCCCGATCGCCGGTATAGGCCAGAAACAGTCGGTCGAGGCGATGTTGAACCACGCTGTGATCGTGGCTGCGGCCGGTGGCGGTCAAGTCCATTAGCCTACCGGCATCGCTACTTACCGTGTTGTTATTACCGCCGGTTAGTTCCGCTAGCTGTTGGCCAGAGCCGACACTGTCGCCGAACAGGCCCACTAATTGGTAGTCGGCGCGCCACTGCCAGCGCTGTTGTTGGCCGCTTAAATTGATGCGCATATTGACACGCTGATCGGTGGAGCTCGCCCCTGCTGTCTCCCGGACCAGGCTGTCGGCTCGGTGGCTTTGGCTAAACAGTTCGTACTTAATGTGGCTGTCAACCGAATACTCGGCGGCAACCAGCGCTGGCTGAATAAACGCTAAGGCAAACAGTGTAAGGTGTCGCTGCAACAGGCGGTAATGCTTTGGCACGCTAGGCATCCGAGCGACGGTGAAGATTGTCGGTTTCGATTTTTCCGTCGCGCATAGTTATTAGTCGTTTGCAGTAGGCGATAACACGCTCGTCGTGGGTGGCGATAACAAAAGTAATACCGCGATCCCGGTTGAGGCTTTGAAATAAGTCCATCAATACGGTGGCGCTGCTGGAGTCCAGGTTGGCAGTGGGTTCGTCGGCCAGTACCAGCACCGGATCGCTGACAATCGCTCTGGCCACCGCAACCCGCTGCTGCTGGCCACCGGACAGCTGCGAAGGGCGTCGGTCTTCCATGCCTTCCAGGCCAACCTCCCGCAGTATCGCCATCGACTTCTGTCGCCTTTGCTCGGCTGGCAGGCCTTGGATTTGCATCACAAATTCGACATTTTCCCTAGCACTGAGAACCGGTACCAAATTGTAGGCTTGAAATACAAAACCGATTTGGTGCAGGCGGATGTCAGCTCGATCGGCGCTGCTGAGTAGGTCGATACGTTTATCTTGCAATGTGATCTCGCCGCTGTCGGCGGTAGCGAGACCTCCCATGGCATTGAGAAGGGTGGTTTTACCGGAACCCGAGGGCCCCGACAAACAGACAAATTCGCCGTTGTCGACGGCTATTGTGACCTGGTCGAGGCCGGTTATCGTCTCCTCGCCCTGTTGAAAGGTTTTGCAGAGATTTTTGCAGAAAATGGCCGGGGCTTTGTTGTAGTCGCTGTTGTTCTTATTGGCATCGCTGGCGGTGGAATGTTGTACTGTGGTATTGCTCATAATATCGTTGCCTATTGCGGTAACAGAGTTTATCGACTCAATTTTTTGTCAGTGCGGTAACCGGGTCTAGATGTGATGCGCGCCAGGCCGGTAACAGGCTTGCCAAAACACCGAGAATAAAGACGACGGTATTGGCCAGAATCAGATCTTGCCAATAAAAAGACGGAGTGAGTTGACCACTGGCACCGATCATCGCCATGCCCTCGGCCACCGCTGAAACATCAATTCCTGCGGCTAGTAACCACAGTGTTAGTGCGGCTAGGGCATTGCCCAATGTAAGACCTAGGGTCAACAGTAGCAGTGCCTCGGCCACGGTCTGCAATACAATCGAGATAGGCCGCATACCCAGTGCCAGCATCAGGCCAATTTCTCGGGTGCGCTCAAAGATGGCCATCACCAGGGTATTGACCAGACCAAAAGACAGTGCCGAAAATATCACCAGCACATAGATAAACACGACGCTGTCCATCATTTGTTGGGTGATACCAAGAAAGGGGTCCAGTTCGGTCCAGGTCAGTAGCTCTAGCGCTGGCGCCGCCACAGCGAGGTCCTGGGCCAGGGTGGCCAGTGCATTGTAGTCGTGGCCGTGCACTGCAATCTCACTAATGCGGTCGCCCATGTTCAGCATTTTTTGCGCGTAGTCGCGGCCGGTGTAAACTTGGCTCTCTTCTTGGCTCTCCAGTTTAGCGGTAAAAATCCCCACGATTCTGAGGCCACGGTCGACTACGTTATTGTCCGGGTCTTGGCTCATTACCACCACCCGTTTACCTAGGTCGGTTTCCAGCCGGCGGGCCAGCTTAGCGCCGATGATCAGACCCTTATCGTCGCTGCTTTGTAAAAATCGGCCCTCGACAATATCGGCGGCAGTAATGCCAAGAGCTCTACTTGGGTCGATACCCAGCAATAGCACGCCCCGGCTGTCCCGTTCACTGGCCACTACCGCCGATACCCGCACGCGATCACTCCACCGCTCGACAGCTGTGCTGTCGAGGGCCGCCAGTAGGGTGGTATCTGGAGGTGGCATACTGTTTTCGATATTGGGATCGTCGCGGTACTGGGGGTGATGAATTTGGATATGTCCTGGCAGAGTGGCAATACCGCTGCTGACCATATTGTCGATCATGCCCCGAGTCATTGCGGTGAGAAATATCATCGCCCAAGCGCCGACCGCAACGGCAACCAGCATAATCAGCGTGCGTCGATAATTGCGCCACAGATTGCGCCAGGCGAGAGTGGCGATCGAATGTAAATCCATTTCTGTGAGCTATCTCCTTTGCGGGTAGAACTGGGTTATGTGTTAGTGGTTACGCTGCGCGCATCGCCTCAACGGGCTCTATGCTAAGTAGTCGTAGGGCAGGGTATATTGCCGCCAGCATACAGCCGATAAAGACCACTATTGGGCCGAAAGTCAGTGATAGCAGTGTTATTTTTGGGTACAGGCGCGAGGCCATATTAAATTTACTGGCCATTTCCTCCATGCCCTCAAAGGCGATGCCGCTGTAGCTAAACCAGCTGGTAAGAACAAAACCGAAGGCTATGCCCAGCACCAAGCCAATAATGGCCATTATCAAGGTTTCCAGTATCACCAGTGTGCCCAGTTGCCCCGGGCGCACGCCGAGGGCGGTCAAAATACCAAATTCGCGGGTGCGTTCCAGCACTGACATCAACTGGGTATTGAGCACGCTGAAGGCCACTAATACCGCCAGCACCAGGTAGATAAAACCCGCGCTGAGCATATCCGACATAATCGCCTGGTTGAGGCCCGGCAGTAGCGCGTCCCAATCCCGGGCGGCCAGATCCCTGTGGTGCGAGATCAGCGCTTGGGTTTGTTGCTGTAACGCCGCCGCTTCAGTCAGTTTGGCACTGCTGATAACAATACTGTGGGCCTGATCTTGCATAGCGAAAAGCGACTGAAAATAACCCAGCGGCATTTGGGTCATAGCTCGGTCTATATCATTGACTCCGGAGTCAAAAATACCCACCACGGTAGCAAAACCAGCGGCAAAAGAGCTGTCCCGGCCGCTGCCAAGCAGGGTGATTTCATCACCGACCCCCACTTGTAAGTTGCGCGCCAGTACCTTGCCAATAACAATTTCACTGGCATCAAAATCGACCAGATAGCGGCCCTCTGCAATTTGTCCGGGCAGGCTCGACAGGCCCGGCTCCCGGCTCGGCTCCACGCCGCTTATCTGCAGACCAAAGGATCGGTTGTCGCTGGAGGCCAGCGCAAAGGCGCTGGCCCGAGTGGCGATAGTGAGCTCGGCAAAGGTATTGGAGGCGTTTAAGGATTCGCGCAGCTGTTGGGCCAGTGCCGTCGCCTGGGGAATACTGTATCGCAGCTTCGGTTCGGCCAGGTACTCAGTGTGCTGCACCTGCAACTGCCCGATAAACAGGTTCAGAGAATTTTCGATCATCGACTGGTAGCTGCCCTGTTGTGTTGAGACGGTGAACACCAGCAGAGCATTGCAAAATACCATGGCACCGACGGTCAACCAGGTGCGCCGGCTGTGGCGCCACAAATTGCGCCAGGCCAGGTTCATCGTCAGTCTAGTATTGGCCAAGGGCATATTCATTGCTCGCGGGGATTGCGCAAATTGGACAGGGTAAATAGATTGCGCGGCAAACTGACGTCAAAGTCGATACTGTCGACTCGCATTTCGGTCCATTGTCCGCCACTGTCCACTTTTTCCATATGCAGTACCGTGGCCACTGGCCGACCCTGTAGCTGCTGAATTTCGGTAGCTTTCAACGTTTTAACCAACAGCCCGTCCTGATCCCAAAACTGTTGTTCTAGCAGTACATAATCATCGCGAATGATTAGAACTTCTTTACCCCAGACCACCGCAGCATCTTCCAGTGGGATCGAGGTGACGGTGTATACGGTATGGCCATCGCGGTTATCGGTGGCACTGAGACTGTGGTTGTAGCTGTCGAGGATATCGGTGCCCTTGCTAATATCTCGGCTGGAAAAATCACTGCCCATCCAGCCCTGGGACATCATCGAGGAGGGGATTTTAATAATGCGATTGATCTTGGGGGCAAAGGTCCACATGGCAGTGTCTTTGACTAGGGTACCATTGCCGCGGTCTTTTTTTGGGGCGGTGATACGCACCAGCGATTGTTTTTGACCTTCGGTCCAGGAGCGCATCGACATAGTACGCTGCCAACTGGGTCGGTGTATGGTCATGGTCATCTCGGAATAAGAGTTGCTTCCGCGCCACTGTTCCATGGCTGCTTCGACCAGCTCTCTCGGTGTTAGCGCTTGGGCCTGCGTCGCCACAACGGTGATTAGCGTAACTAATAAGGGCCATAGTGTTGTCGGCGCAATAGGGCGGCGGCACAGGTCGGTCGATAGGGTATTAGCAATGCGCAATAGTGTATCCTCTGTCGCGTTTTTTGCGAGAAGTGTATTCAGGGCAGCGGTGGCTGCCAGCCTGACTTGTATTATTAATGAACGCCGCGCCAGTGCAGGATTGTTGTCAGCTCACAGCACTCACGAGTGTACCGCTGGCATACTTTGTAGTTATTGCTCGGGATCAATATAACATGATCGAAGAGTGGATCAATTATCGGCTACTGCGACAACCCCGCTGTTATTAACTATATTTCGGCGCCTCGCCAGTGGCACGGCTTGCCCCCGCTTTAACCTGCACCATTAAATACAGAGCCATAGGGTCGGTGATAACGCTGGTAAACCAACCGCGCTGCTTCATACCCTGCCCCAGCGCGATAATATTCAGCTCACTGGCTGCCGCGGAGCTTGGATTACAGCTGTCGGTATAAGTAAGCGGTTAACCCAGTGTTATCTCAAAGTCATCGGCATCCAGGTGGCCGGGAAAACGTAGACGGTACTCGCGCAGTTGTGTTGCTTGTAACGTGCTGGTCAACATCTGCTCCCGGTCCTCGGCGTCCTCCAGTACGGTGCCGTCTGCTGCCAGTATCAAGCTGTCGCCACTATAGTGCAAGCCGTTGTCGTCACTGCCAATGCGGTTGACCGCCAATACGCAGCTCTGGTTTTCGATGGCCCGGGCGATTAGCAACTGACGCCAGTGGTAACGACGTGTAGCGGGCCAGTTGGCGACATAAATTAACGCGTCGTAATCGCCTCTATTGCGGCTAAAAACGGGAAAACGCAAGTCGTAGCACACCTGCAGGCACAATCGCCAGCCCCGCCAAAGAACGATACAGCGCTGGTCGCCAGGCTGGTAGTGTTGGTGCTCGCCGGACATGCGAAACAAGTGTTTTTTATCGTAGTGATAACAGTGCTGGGGTGTGGCAAACAACAGCCGGTTGCTTACCCGCTGGCCCTCGCGGGTGGCAATACTGCCGGCAATAGCGCAGTTTTTCCGCATTGCGAGATCCCGCAGCCAGCGCTCTGTAGGCCCAGCCACGGGCTCGGCGATATTCTGGCTATTCATTGAAAAACCGGAGTTAAACATTTCCGGCAGCAAGATCAAATCACTGCCTTCGAGGGCATTGATTTTCTGTTCGAAATAATGACGGTTGGCGCCGGCATCCTCCCACTGCAACGGTGCTTGGATCAAGCTGACAGTGAGATTGTTCTCTGGGTTAAGGCCGTGTTGTTTGCGGGTCAAAATTCCTCCTCATAGGATGTAGCGGCAGTGGACAAGGGGTCGCGACTCTGTGGAGAGCTATAGTGTAGCGTGTTTATAGTTGGCACAGAATATCTGCAGCGCGTTTGAGCGTGTCATCATTTTTAGCAAAACAAAAGCGCAGTAAATGTTGCGCCGGCGGCGATTGGTAAAAGGGTGACAGTGGAATTGAGGCGATACCGTGTTCTCGTGTTAGGTAAATAGCGAGCTCACTGTCGAGGCTCTGCTCAATGTTGTTATAGTTCAGCAGTTGGAAATAGGTACCCGCACTGGGGCTAAAGGTAAAACGTGAGCCCGCCAGCAAGTCGCAAAACTGATCCCGTTTACGCTGATAGAATGCCGCCAGACCGGCAGCATAATCCGGTTGTTCCCGCATAAAGTCCGCCAGCGCCATCTGTATCGGGGTGACTCCGGCAAAACAGACAAACTGATGCACCTTGCGCAGCTCCCGGCTCAGCGCTGGCGGAGCAACACAGTAGCCGGTTTTCCAGCCGGTGATATGGTAGGTTTTACCAAAGGAAAACACCGCAAAGCTGCGCTCGCGAAGCTCGGGATATTGTAGTGCCGAATAGTGTTGCTGCCCGTCGTAGACCAGGTGCTCATAGACTTCGTCGCTCAATACCAGCAGGTCCTGGCTACAGACCAATTGTTGCAGCTTGAGCATGTCCTGGTGACTTAGTACCGAGCCGGTGGGATTGTGCGGGGAATTAATAATAATCATGCGACTGCGTGGAGTGACGGCCCTATTGAGACGAGTCCAGTCAATTGAAAAATCCTCTTCTGACAGCGGTACATGTACTGCTATGCCGCCGGCAAGAGCAATGCTGGGTCCGTAACAATCGAAGCAGGGGTCCAATACGATCACTTCATCGCCGCGGTGAACAGTGGCGTTGATGGCGCAGTAAATGGCTTCGGTGGCGCCGGGCAATACCGTTATCTCGGAATCGGGGCAGCAGTCGACCTGGTAATAACATTGTAATTTTGCGGCAATTTGTTCCCGTAATGCCACCACCCCGGCCATCGGCGCATACTGGTTCATACCGTCCATGACATTGCGGGCCAGCGCTTCGCGCAGCGCTAGCGGCCCGTCGTAGTCGGGAAACCCCTGCGACATATTGAGGGCGCCGCAGTTGGCGGCAAGAGCCGACATCTCAGTGAATATGGTGGTGCCACTAGCGGGCAATTTGCTAACTAGGTTCATTGCGCTGACTTAATATTGCGGCTGCGCTCGTCGGCCTGGGTTGCAGCCGAGCTAGCAGAGCTTGTTATTTTTGCCCATTATTAACCGGGGTAAAGGTGTCAAAGTTTTCCATCAGTGAGTTGTCTTGATCAAATTCTCCCTGATTTTCACTAGCCTGGCGCTGTAAGGTTTTCATAAAGTTGTAGCGTCGCTGGCTGACTTGCCGTACCTGCTGGTCGTTTTTGAGAATAAGCGGATGAATAAATACCATCAGATTCTTTTTAGTGTGGTTGACCCCGCGGCTGCTAAATAGTCGGCCTATCAGTGGCAAATCACCCAACAGCGGCACTTTTTCTCGGACCTGTGTCTCCTCGTCGCTTATAAGACCACCCAACACCAGCACCTGGTCGTCTTTGATCAGCGCCTTGGTGATTACCGAGCGCTTATTGGTGATGATATCTGAAGCGGTTTCCACCGAGGGCGCAATCGATTCGGTGGTCTGTTCTATTTCCAGGGTAATCGAGTCACCTTGGTTAATACGCGGGGTGACCGTCAGGGAAATACCGATATCCTGACGTTCGATGGTAGTGAAGGGGTCGTCGGTGCCGGCCCCTGCGCTGGTTGCTTGGCCAGTTTTAAAGGGCACGTTTTGTCCCACTAATAACGACGCGGTTTCATTGTCGAGGGCGACAATGGTGGGAGTGGAGAGAATGTTGGCATTTTGGGAGGCGTTTAGTGCGCGAATAGCAGCCTGCAGCGAGCCTTTTTCAAAGTAGCCAAAGGTAAAACCCCGGGCATTAGGAAAGGCCAGCGTAGAGCCGTCGCTAGTGACTTTGGCAGGGGATAGGTCACCGAGGGCATCGACCGCCGCCACCACACTGTTGCCGGGACTGCTCACCCAGCTGACACCGATATCGCTAGCGACGTCGCCGCTTACCTCGACTACAAGCGCTTCCACTAACACCTGGGCACGGCGTATATCGAGGTCGGTAATCACCCGTTTGATGGTGTTCAACATAGAAGGTGGCGCATTGATGACCAGAGCATTGGCACTATCACTGGCCTCGATGGTGATCGAGTTACTGTCTTTTTGCTCGCTTTGAAGGCTGCTGGCCAGACTCTTTAATATCGGTGCGATCTCCGCGGCATCGACATAGTGTAAGTACACTACCTGGGTATTGCCTTGGCCGTTCAATGGCGAGTCGAGCTGGGCGATTAGTTTTTTGAACTGGCTGCGCTTGGCCGGGTCCCCGGCTAGTAAGATACTGTTGGAGCGTTCATCGGCTGATATGCTGAAGGTGAGGCCCTGGCCGTTACCATCTAGCGTTGAACTCAATGAAGCGAGGTTACTGCGAATGGCATTGGCATCGGCATGGAGTAATTTTATGACTTCTATCTCGCTGTCGCCGGCAATATCTAATTGCGCGACAAGTGCTCTGAGGGAGGCGATATTGCTGGCGTGATCGGCGACAACTAGTGCGTTGGTGGCAGCGTAGGGCTTGAGAAAGGCATCACTGCTAGCTAGGGGGCGCAGAATGTCGACCAATTTTACCGCCGACACATGTTGAATTTTCATTACCGTTACAATCATGTCCGCGGTGTTTGATTGCGGCGACAGGCTTAGTCCTGCACTCTTTGCCAGATTGATGGGAACAATTTTTAGCGCTTCTGCGGTTTCCACTGCGGCAAAGCCATGTACCTGTAGCACCGATAGAAAGACCTGGTAGGCCTCGTCAACACTCAGCGTGCTGGGGGAGAGCACGGTGACCTGGCCCTTCACAGCCTTGTGCACGATGATATTTTTGCCGGTGTTGTCCGCCACCCACTGGATCAGCGCATGAATATCAGCGTTGCGCATATTCATCGTCAAGCGGTCCGCAGCATAACTACTGGGAATTAAATACAACGCACAGAAAACCAGTGGCAATAGGCGGTAAGCAAATCTATACATAAATCAACCTTTGTTCTTGGAGCGATTGCGAAGCTCCTGTAGCCGCGTTTTAATTAATTGCTGGCGCTGCTGCGCACTCATTGATGTGCTGTCTAGCGACTTGGCCCTGGGGCCAGATTGATCGATAGACACACTATTGTTGCTGTTAGGTCTGGCGTTTCCCGCGTCACTGCCCGGGCTAGGGAATTTTAACACCTCCAGCTGCCCGTCTCGAGATAACACCACGTGATTGGGAAACACGCTGTGTAACTGGGTGTTGGCACCGACCTGCATATTGACTCGGTAGGTGCGGGTAACACCATTGCCGTCCTCGATCATGGCGCTGCCCTTCTCGGGGGTGCTGGCACCAAAGGCACCGCGCAGGATTAATTGCAAACGGGTAGAGGGCAATTTAGCGGCAGTGGGGCCCACCAGCGTGCGGCCAAATAGGTTGGCGGCGGTGATGGTCTTCGCATCGTACTGTTGTCCCTGGGGGGGTGGGCTCACTAGGGCTATCGTTGGTTGAAAATAAAATGTCAGGTAGCTGCGCCACAGCAGTTGCGTGAGCAGGGCCAGCAGGCACAGTGCTAGCGCAATCGTTAGCCAGCGCTTGTATTGGCGCAGGTCCAGTTCAGAAATATCTTGGATTAGACGGTTGAGCACGTCGTTACCTTCTGAGTTAACAGCATGTTTTTGCTGTTAGAGGGCCTTGTTGCAGCCCTCTGTTAATGGTGTATTGTGGGCACGGTCATCGGTAAATGTCGATAGCGGTAGCAGGTTTTTACTGCCATGCTCGCGAAGCCGTCGCCGAAGGTTTAGTATAGTTGTAAAATTATAGCGTAGTAACAAGAACTTAGGATTGAAAGTTAGTGGAAATTCAACTTAATTTTCAGTTTTGTGCTGCATCGCGCATCACCGCAGCTGATATAGGTGTCAAAATAGCCTCAGGTAAGGGGCCGTCAGCCCGTAACCGGCGCGCGCAGTGCGGTGGCGGTGATGGCGTTGCCACAGCTATACTGGTGTAATCACCAGCTAAAAAAAGATATACAAAGAGAGGTTACCATGAGTAGTAGCGGTGTTAGCCCACAGAATTTACCCTTTGGTTTCGCCAAGCGGCACGGTGTGTTTATTCAATATTCCAATGGCACTGCTCCGCTGTTGTGTCACCAGGCCAAACTGTCGTCAACGGCCTATGCCGAAGCGCGCCGATTTGTCGGCGCCGATATCGCTTGTCAACAGCTAGAGCAGCAGGAGTTTGACCGTTCCCTCGCCGCGGCTTACGAGCGCAACTCCACCGACGCCATGCAAATGGTCGAGGATCTCGGCGAAGAGGTTGATCTGGCAAGCATTGCCAGCGCCGTGCAGCCCACAGAGGATCTATTGGAGCAGGAGGGCGGCGCGCCCATCATTCGTCTGATCAATGCGATATTGAGCGAGGCGGTGAAAGAGGGAGCCTCCGATATTCATGTCGAAACCTTTGAGTCGCGTATGGTGGTGCGCTACCGGGTGGACGGGGTGTTGCGAGAAGTGGTCGAGCCCAAACGCGAATTGGCGCCGCTGTTAATCTCGCGGATAAAAGTCATGGCGAAACTGGATATTGCCGAGCGGCGAATCCCTCAGGACGGGCGCATATCACTCAGAATTGGCGGCCGAGAGATCGACGTGCGGGTCTCCACCATGCCCTCCAATATGGCTGAACGAGTAGTGTTGCGGCTGCTGGAAAAGCAGGCGGGTAAATTTAGTCTCAGCGCGCTGGGTATGCCGCGGCTACGGGATCAGCAATTCAGCCGACTGCTGTCCCGCCCCCACGGTATTTTACTCGTCACGGGACCCACCGGCTCAGGCAAGACCACCACCTTATACGCCGGCCTGTCTTCGATTAATAACAGCACAAAAAACATACTTACCGTGGAAGATCCTATCGAATACAACTTGGAGGGCATCGGCCAGACTCAGGTTAATGTCAAGGCGGATATGACGTTTTCTCGGGGGCTTAGGGCGATTCTGCGGCAGGATCCCGACGTGGTTATGGTCGGTGAAATTCGCGACCTGGAAACCGCTGAGATAGCTATTCAAGCCAGTTTGACCGGGCACTTGGTGCTCTCTACGCTGCATACCAATTCCTCCGTCGGCGCAGTAACCCGGCTGCGGGATATGGGCCTTGAACCGTTCCTATTGGCTTCGAGCCTGATTGGTGTGATGTCGCAGCGACTGGTGAGAATGTTGTGTGAACACTGTAAACAAGAGCAGCAACCCAGTATTTTGGAGCGAGAGTTCCTCGGTGATATATTGGAACAGGACGACAAAATATATAACCCCGTGGGCTGTGAAAAGTGCAATAACCTGGGTTACAAAGGTCGTACCGGTATTTATGAATTGTTGATTGTCGATGAACATATCCGCAAGCTTATCCACAGCGAGGCACCGGAGGAAGAGCTGGTCAAGGCGATGCGAATAAATAGTATGCAAAGTATCCGTTCCGATGGGCGCTCTCGTATACTCGATGGTATTACTACCGTTGAAGAGGTACTGCGAGTGACCCTAGAGGATTAACCATGGCTGCATTTTCCTACGCCGCGCTGGATAGCCTTGGCACAGAAAAAAAGGGAGTGGTCGAGGCCGATAGTACTCGGCAAGTGCGACAAATTTTGCGGGAGCAGGGTTTGGCGCCGCTGCAGGTACGGCAGGCGTTGGCGCCTCAGTCCGGGGGCGGCCAACTGTTTGGCGCTGGCCGGGCAGCCACTCTCAAAGTCGCGGAACTGTCGCTGATTACTCGCCAACTGTCCACCCTCATTCAGGCGTCCATGCCCCTGGAAGAGGCTCTTAATGCAGTGGCTAAACAGTCGCTTGGCGCCGGTGGTAGTAAGAAAGTACACACCATCGTATTGACGGTGCGCTCCAAGGTATTACAGGGACATTCGCTGGCCGACAGTATGGCGGACTTCCCGCGCGCCTTTCCCCTGCTATATCGCGCCACCGTCGCCGCCGGTGAACATGCCGGGCATTTGGATTTGGTGTTGAGCCGATTGGCGGACTACACCGAAAACAGTCACAACACGCGGCAAAAAGCCAAACTTGCGCTGCTCTATCCGTGCTTGTTACTGGTCATGTCGATCGCTATCGTTTCCGGTTTAATGGCCTTTGTAGTACCTGATGTGATTGAGGTTTTTAGTGGTCAGGGGCAGAGCTTACCGGGCCTTACGTTGGCGCTGATAGGTTTGAGTGACTTTGTGGTCAATTACGGTCTACTGCTATTGCTGACGGTGGTAATGGCGGTGCTGGGCTTGACTGCGGCTCTGAAAAAGCAAGACCTACGGCTGCGTTGGGACCATGCTATGTTGTCGGCACCGCTGTGGGGGCGATTTATTCGTGGCAGCGACACCGCCCGTTATGCCAGTACCCTGAGCATATTGACCAGCAGTGGTGTGCCGCTGGTCGATGCGATGAAAATAGCGGCGGAGGTGGTTGCCAACAGCCGGCTGCGACAGTTTGTCAAAGCGGCGGCCCAACAGGTGAGGGAGGGCGGTACGTTGCACACCGCTTTGGACCACAGTGGTTATTTCCCGCCGATGATGGTGCATATGATTGCCAGCGGCGAAGCCAGCGGTGAGCTCGATACCATGTTGGAACGAGTTGCACAGAGTCAGCAGCGGGAATTGGACAATCTGGTGGCGACACTGATCGGTATCTTTGAGCCGGTTATGTTACTGGTAATGGGGGTGACCGTACTCACTATTGTATTGGCCATTTTGCAGCCCATATTCGATATGAATCAACTAATTTGACACCGTGGTAGTGAGTTGCCGACAGCCAGACTAGCGTCCGTTGCGCGAGCCAGTAATGTTACAACATATTAGTTACAGCAGTGAAGTTACAGCACTATCGTACCCGCCTAGGTGGGGTTAATTAGGGAGATGAAAATGAATATCAATGGCAGCAAATCAGGTTTCACATTGATAGAAATAATGATTGTTGTGGTTATTATCAGCGTGTTGATTGGGCTCGTTGCCCCCAATATATTAGGCCGAGTTGACGAGGCTCGGGTTACCGCTGCCCAGGCCGATATCGGTACCATGGAGCAGGCGCTGGAAATGTACAAACTCGATAATTACCGCTATCCAACTACCGACCAGGGGCTGCAGGCACTGGTGCAAAAGCCCAGTGGCTCACCGGAACCGAAAAAGTGGAACCCTTCCGGTTACCTTAAAAAGGGCGTTCCCGATGACCCCTGGGGGGGGCAGTATCAATATCTCAGCCCGGGCTCCGCCGGTGCCTATGATCTCTATTCTCTGGGCGCCGACGGGCAGGAGGGTGGCGAGGGCTACGAGAGTGATATCGGTAACTGGGATCAGTAAGTGGTGATCGGCAAACGCGCTAAATTCGGTGCTGACCAGCCGGCAGTGAGCACTCATCGAGCTGGTTTTACCTTAGTCGAAGTGATGATCACCCTGGTCATAGTGGCGGTGATCGCGGGTATGGCGACACTGTCCTTTGGCAAGAATCCTGCCCGGGAGCTGGAGCGTGAGGCTGCTCGGCTGCAATTGCTACTGCAAACACTGAGTGACGAGGCTGTGATGCAGGGCGCTGAGTTCGCTTTGGCGCTACCCACAGAGGGCTATCAATTTTTGTCTTTAGATAGCGAGACCTCGCAGTGGCAAGCGCTGGCTGAAGAAGCCTACCTATTCTATGCGCTGGCTGCGGATATCACCATAACCGTGGAGATAGAAGGCGAATCGGTCGAGGCGCAGAAATTGCTGCAACAACAGGCCGGCGCTAGTGGCCAAGAGGCGCTGCGGCCGGTGCTTTTACTGTTGTCCAGCGGTGAGACCACGCCTTTTCGCATTGCCCTGAGCCGCCCTGGAGCAGGGGAGTATACAATCAGCAGCGATGGCGTTTCGGGGATTTATATCCAATGAGCTGTTGGCAGTATGACCGGCCGGCTTCGAAGGGGGCCCGGCAATGGGGCTTTACCCTGTTGGAGGTACTGATTGCCCTAACTATACTAGCCATATCCTCGCTAGCAGTCATTCGCCAAATCGGCCAGAGTACGATCAACCTAGCTCAACTGGAACAAAAAACCCTAGCGGCGTTGGTTGCCGATCGGCGCATCGCGCAATACCGCATTGCCGAGAACTGGCCACCATTAGGTTCTGACAGTGAGCTCACCGAGATGGCAGGTCGGCAATGGCGAGTCGACACCGAGGTGGTGACGACCTCAGAGCCGCTATTGCGAAAATTAACGGTGGCGGTGGCCCTCGACTCATCGCCCAACCAAGCCGCGGGCAAAGTACCGCCGCTGACAGAATTTATCATCTATCGCGGGGCCCACTGATGGCTGTTTACTCGATAACAGGGGCCCGGCGCCGTTATTCCCATGGCCTGACCATACTCGAAGTTCTTATCGCTCTGAGTATATTTGCGCTAATTGGGGTGGCCTCTTATCGCATGCTGACCGGTGTGATTAGTGGGCAGCAGGCCACCACTGAGCACTCAGTCGAACTGGGCCGTTTGCAAAAAGCGATGTTGATCATGGGGCGAGACCTCGAGCAGAGCGTAGCGCGGCCGATTCGATTATCGAGCACCGACCCGCTGCCGGCATTGCAGATCAATAGTGGTGACGTCCAGTTGCAGCTGACCCGGGGCGGGCGGCGCAATCCGCTGCAGTTGCCACGTAGTTCGCTACAGCGCGTAGCCTACGAAATCGGCCCCCACCCGGATAGGAATCGCAGCGGCAGTCCGTTTTTTGGCGATGAGAGGCGCTATTTACTGCGCCAATACTGGCCCAATTTGGACCGGGCTGGACAGGTTGCCCCCCATGTTCAAGCGCTGTTGGCGGCAGTGGAGTCGATGGAGCTGCGGGTGTTCACCAATCGCGGAGAAAGGCGGCAATGGCCCCTAGCTAGCGCCGGTAAAAAGACAGCTCCAGGTGCAGCGGCAACTGCCCCGGAGCTGCTACAGGCGATTGAACTGAGTATCGAACACGGTCAGTTTGGCCAAATTGAGCGTCTATTCACGGTGAACTAGATGATGAGTCGGGGCGCGATTGCGCCACCCAGGCCTCACCCCAGCCGTCAGCGTGGCATTGCCCTGATCAGTGTATTGCTCGTATTTGCCCTTGCTACCGTTATCGCTAGCGAGATCATTGCTCGTAATGCGCTGGATATTCGTAAAACCGCCAATTACCTTAATAGTCAACAAGCCTATTATTATGCTCTGTCGGGCGAGGCCTATGGGCGGCAATTACTGTATCGAGATTTCAGCGAGACCGCCGGTAATACGCCCAGCGATGGTCTAGCAGACGACTGGGCACGGTTGAAACAGGGCTTTGACATCGACAATGGGTCCATGACGATTACTATTGTCGACCTGCAGGGACGCTTTAATATCAACAGCTTGCGCACAACCCAGGGTACTATCGATGCCGGGGCCCGCAATACGTTATCAGCGCTGCTGCGCGAGCTAGGCATTCGCCGGGATTATGCACCGGTGCTAGTGGATTGGCTGGATGCCGATGAGTTACCGGTAAAGGCCGGGGCGGAGGATAGCGGCTATAGCGCCCTAGGGTATCTTCCAGCCAACGCTTTGCTAGCGGATATTAGCGAGCTGCGGTTACTGCAGGACTTTGCAGCTGAGGACTATGAGTATCTGCGGGGTCATGTTGTGGCTCTTCCTGCCGCTATCGAGAATAGAGCCCGAACATACAATATCAATACACTTGATGCTAAACTAATCAAAGCGCTGGTACCGAGTATAGCGGCCCCAGAGCTCGAAAGAATCGAAGCAATACAGCAGCGCGGCGGATATACGACTGTGGCCGCCTGGGTTGAAGCCAGTAGTGCGCTAGCCGCTGTCGCCGGTCAATTGGGGGTCAGCAGCGAGTTCTTTGAGATAACGGTCACGGTGAAGTTTGCCGGCCGCAGCGCTCGGCTGGTCACCCAGGTTCAGCGGGTGGCCAAAGACGGTGATATTAGGGTACTTAAGCGGCAACAACTGCCGGATTAACGGGCGGCAGTGGTAATGTTACCGCTGTCCGCCAGCAATGATGAAGGCCTATGAGCGAACACAACAAGCATTTGCTACTTCGTATACTGCCCCAGCAGGCTGAGCTGAGCAGTGCTGGCACCGTAGCCTGGAATCTGGTTGACGAGCGGGGCGAGTTAACCAGCGGTGTTAGCTCAATCGCTGAACTCGGGGTACAAGTTGGCGATGTGGTAGCGCAGTGCTCGGTCAGCGTGATTGTCCCAGGTCTCGATGTGTTGTTATGCAATGTGGCAACGCCCACCAGCAATAGTCGGCAACTCAACCGCGCGCTACCTTTTTTGGTAGAAGAATTGCTGGCAGAAGAACTCGAAAATGTCCACCTCGCACTGGCCGAACCCCTAGATCTAAGCGCTGGTAATATCGATGTAATGGCGATCAGCCACCGCGTATTAATCCATTATCTGGACGTATTACACAGCAATAAATTGTCCCCTGATCGGCTTAGCCCAGATATTCTGGCGGTGCCGCGGTTGGGCGGCAGCTGGTCGGTACTGGTTGACGCAGAGGACATCATTATTCGAACCGGGGTGATGGCGGGAATGGTGGCGGTGGTCGACGATCTCGAGATCGTGTTTTCGTCTCTTGTGGCCCGCGACAGTAGCGGCGAGGCAGGCCTTGTAGTGACGGTTATCGCCAGTGATGGCGAGGCCGAAAATATCGAGCGGGCGACGGTGATCGCTACCTTTCTACGCGATAACTATCCGCTTTTAGAAGTGAAGGAGGACCGGTACCGCGAGAGCGTTTCTCAATTGCTGTTGGGCAGCTATCTGGCCGAATGTGACGGTCCGGGTACAAGTTCAGCTGCCAACTTCCTACAAGGAGGCTATCGTGTCACTGAGGAAAATAGCAGTGGCTGGGAACCCTGGCGACCGGCAGCATCGCTAGCAGCGATGGGGTTGATGGTTTTTCTGTTGTTCTCGCTGGGTAGTGGCTGGTATTTTACCGCTAAGGCGACGGCGTTAGCAGCGGAAAACAAGGCATTGTACCAGCAGTTATTTCCCAGTGAGCGACGTATTGTCAGCCCCAAAAAGCAGTTTCAAAATCACCTTCGACTGGCAGCTAGTCCCGCCGCCCACGGTTCTTTCTTGGCGCTGTTGACGCAGTTTACCGCCTCGGTATTTCCAGTGGCTGATGCCGCGAATGGGCGCAGCCCTGCAGCTATTTCGATGGTTAAATTGCGCTATGATCAGGCCGTTGACGGCCTGCACTTAGAGTTGCAAAGCAAGACAATTGATCAATTGGATCTGTTGAAAAATAATCTCGCCGATGTGGGGTTGCACGCGACGGTCAATTCCGCCACCGAGCAGGGAGACACCATGGTGGCCCGGTTGTTAGTGGAGCGCTTATAATGATGATTGAAATACTTAAGAATTCTGCCATGGTGCAGGGACTGCTGGAAAAATACCGAGCCTACAGCCAGCGCGATCGACGCATCGTACTGGGGTTGGGGGCAAGTTGTTTTGCTGCGGTACTGGTTTTTGGGCTTTTGCTACCGGTCGCCAGTTACAATGATACTGCACAAGTGAATTATCGTGCTCGCTTGGATACCTACCAGTTTATGCAGCAGAATAAGGGTGTATTCGATACTGGCAAAGAGGGGGCATCAGTACGAGACACTAATCAGTCGCTGCTGGGCTTGGCCAATACCAGTTCTAAGGCCTTCGGCTTTGTGTTTAAACGCTATGAGCCCGTGGGCGACAACGGGCTGGGCTTATGGCTTGAAGATGTATCCTTCAATCGTGTTGTATTGTGGTTACAGCGCCTTGATAGCCAGTACAATATTCATGTTACCGAAATTGTTGTAGACCAACAAAGCCGCGCGGGCATGGTCAATGTTCGTCTGGAGCTACAGGGGTAGTGCGCTGAATGTATCAACGCTATTTTGATCTTGCCGATGCGCCTTTTTCTATAGCACCGGATCCGCGCTATTTGTTTTTAAGTGAAAAACATCGGGAGGCACTTGCCCACCTGTTATATGGTGTCGGTGATCAAGGTGGTTTTGTACTGCTTACCGGCGAGGTAGGTACCGGTAAAACAACGCTGTGTCGGAGCCTTTTGCAGCAAATTCCAGCGCAGACCGACGTCGCCTATATCATTAATCCAAGGCAGAGTATTAACCAATTGCTGCAGTCTATATGCGATGAGTTGCATATCGAGTACCAACCGGGGCGCACTAGTCGCGACCTGGTCGACGATCTCAATAGGTTTCTATTAAGGGCTCACGCGGCTGGCCGCAATACGCTATTAATTATCGATGAGGCGCAAAATTTAGGGGTCGAAGTATTGGAGCAGTTACGGCTGTTAACCAATCTGGAAACCAATGAAAAAAAGTTACTGCAGTTGGTGTTACTGGGACAGCCAGAGCTCAGTGAACTGTTGGCTAAGCCGCAGTTAAGGCAACTGGCCCAGCGCGTGACAGCACGCTTTCACCTAGGACCGCTATCGAAAGCTGAGGTGGCACAGTATATTGCCCATCGACTGTCCGTCGCTGGTTGTGCCAAAACACTATTTTCCGAGGCGGCTGTCACAGCGGTATACCGCTCCAGTCGTGGTATTCCACGGCTTATCAATCAGCTATGCGATCGATCATTGTTGGGTGTTTATGCCACCAACGGCGATACAGTGACACGCTCTATTGCAAAAACCTCCTCCCGGGAGGTGTTCGCCTTGGGGGGTTCTTCCACGCGATGGCGCCCTGTCTATATCGCATTACTGGTGTCAGTACTGGTATTGCTGCTGAGCTTTTGGTGGCGCTCGACGCAAACTGCGGCGTCTCTTCAAAGCACAGTGGCGCTCGGCGTACTCAATGCCGGCAACGCTGGCGAGCACCGCGGTGATCGAGCTCTTAGTTATATATTGCACGGTGTCAGTGAGCGACGAATGGTGTCAGTTACCGGTGCAGTAAGTAGCATCGGCATCGCTGTAAACAGGCTCTAGAACGATGTCTTATATTCTCGATGCGCTAAAAAAATCCGACCGGGAGCGGCAGGACAATAGCGGTCCAACACTGCAAACCATACAGCGGCCGCTGCCTAGGGCCACACATCTTAATAGCCGTTTAATACTGCAGCTTGTTATTGTTGTTTTGTTGTTTCTACTGGCGTTGGCAGCGCTGTGGATTGTTAACTCAGGGGTTGCTAAGTCGGCGCCCCAAAATGCTGTTGCAAACGACGTCAGTCCCGCCAGTGAGCCACTGGCAGTGGTGGTCACTGAACCGCAGACGCGCGTCACAGCGGTGGAATTGCCCGTTTTAGTGCCTTTTTGGCAGCTGCCGGACACCGTGCAACAGGATATTCCACCGCTGACGTTTTCGCTGCATATTTATGCAGAAAACCCCAAGCGCAGAACAATTATAATCAATAAAAATCGAATGACGGAGGGTGACAGAGTATTGCCCGAGTTGCAGCTGGAGAGTATTACCAAGCAGGGGGTGATACTTAACTGGAAAAAAACCTATCGCTTTAGTATCGATGTAGTAGAAGCATGGTAGCAAGTACTGGTCCCCAGTACGTGTAGCTAATGGTGAAGCCTGGTTGTGGTAATGCTTATTAGTTGCACCGCGGCTGTTATTGGGCCTTCACCTGCGGTTTGAATTCAATAAAGTCTTTTACTGAATTGACCGTGGTCGGCAGCTTATCGCTATTATAGTTTTCGCTCAATGCCTTAATGGAACGATATTTTTCCGCCGACACAAGCTGAGATTTCTCCGCCGTATCGATAATACTGGGGTGAATAAAAACCATTAAGTTTTTCTTTGTGGTCTGTTCAGTAGACGATCGGAACAGTGCGCCCAGCAGCGGTATGTCACCTAGCAGGGGTACTTTGCGCACAAGTTGCGACTGCTCGGTGGAAATTAGTCCGCCCAGGACTAATATGCTGTCGTTTTCGACCAATACTCGAGTTTTGATACTTCGTTTATCGGTGACAATATCGTTGGCAAATTGAGCCGAGGGGGAGACAGTTTCGATTTCCTGCAATATATCCAAAGTAATAGCGTGTTGCTCATTGACCTGGGGAGTGACTTTGAGGCTGAGGCCTATGTCTCGGCGCTCTATGGTCGTAAAGGGCGAGTCGGTGGAGGCGTCGGCAGTGGCCTGGCCGGATATCAGCGGAATATTGGAGCCCACCAATACTGCAGCAGTTTCATTGTCGAGAGTGACAATAGAGGGAGTTGATAGAATATTGGCACCGGTTTCATTGGAAAGTGCATTAATAAGCATTCGTAACGAACCATGACGGTAGATGCCCAAACTGAGGCCCGATCCCGCCGCAGCGGTCAGCGCCCTGACCCCAAAATCGGTAGCGGCTTCGACACCGCTGGTATTGTTTAACGCACTGTTCCACTCAACGCCCAGGGTTTCGGAATATGTTTGGCTCACTTCTACGATTATGGCCTCCACCAATACCTGAGCGCGTTTGATATCGATATCGTTAACAACTTCTGCCATTGCATCCATAATACTCGGCGGGGCGGTCATAATGATCGCGTTGCTGCTCTCGCTCATTTCGATGCTAATGGGGCCGTCGACGTCTTTTTTGTTGCTGCTATCACTTATCATTGCGGTGCTGAGACCGCGTAAGATGGGCAGCATCTCTGCGGCGTCCAAATAAGCCAAATGAATGACCCGGGTGTTGCCGCTACTGTTAATGCTGCGATCGAGTTGCCTGACCAAGCGTCGAATTTTCTCTTTACTGCCCTCGTCGCCACTAAGCAGTAAGCTATTGCTCCTATCATCGCTGCTGATAGCAAATCGACCGGCGCCGTCGCTTTTTAATAAACTCAGTACTAGGCCAGTGACACTTTTCGCCGATGCGTATTGCAGCGGGATAACCTCAATCGACAAATCACCTGATCGATCCAGTTGGGTGAGAAGCTGTATGAGACGCTTCACGTTCTCCATTTCGTCGGAAATCAGTAAGCTATTCGTTTCCGCAAGAGAGGCAATATAGCCACTGGGGGGAATAAGTGGTTTTATCAACGCGGAGAGTTTTTCCGCGGGTATACTGTTCGCGGTAAATACATAGAGTATTTGGCCACCGACTTGCTCAGGCTTGGTGAAGTCACGAATCAACTGACTGGGGGATGACTTGGCCATAGCGGCGGGGTAAATACGTAAAATACCGTTCACTTCCGACGCTGCAAAGCCGTAAATATCCAGTAGCGACAAAAATGTGCGATAGGCCTGAGTGACTGTCATAGGGGCGTTAGAGAGTACCGTCACATTGCCACGAACTCGAGGGTCGACCACTATATTTTTCCCGGTTTGCTCTGCTATCCATTGAATTACTTCAGAAATATCAGCGTTGCGCATATTCATTGTCAGCAGCTCGTCGCCCTGGATTGACTCTGCGGCGACGCTGGGAGTAGATGTTAAGACAATGACAATAACGGCAAAAAGATGCGTTAAAAAGGGGAGTCGGATGGGTGAGTTTTGACGGCGCATAATATTCTGGATAATGACAGATGCTACAATTGTAGACTAGATCCTGGTGTCTCATCGCTCTTTTTATTAGTAATTCGTCGGTGCTGCGTCGACGACGCATAAACGCGGTACTGTCTGCTATCTCCGCGTGGTAGCTGTTGTGACGAGTATAAACCATTAAGTGACACCGCCGAAATCATAGCCGGCAAAAAATGTTCCGCAATTAACGTCTATACTGCTGTTGGGCAATAGATGCCGATAGCAGTCAGCACTAAAGGGTTTAGCAGGCAGGCGCTGGCTGAATTGGATGTTTTGCTCAATGGCGGGCATATAGCCGGCGGAAGTATGGATAATAATCGTTTTACAGGGAGCGTAGGGTGAAGATTCTACTGGTTGATGATCATGTTATTTTTCGCGATGGGTTGAAGTTGGTATTAGATGGCTTAGAGGCGGGGATAGATTTTTTTGAAGCGGGCAGCTGTGCAGAAGCTTTGCACTGCATTGATGGCAACGTTTTCGACTTAATTCTACTGGATCTTCATCTGCCCGATTCAAGTGGCGAGCAGACACTGAAGGCAGTTTGTACGCAAATGGGGGTCTGCTCCGTTGTGGTGCTGTCGGGAGAGGACAGCCCGGCCATTATTCGCGATTCTATCGGCCAGGGCGCTTCGGGTTTTATTCCCAAATCGTCGAAATCGAAGGTTCTGACCGCCGCCCTGCGACTGATACTCGATGGTGGTGTTTATTTGCCGCCCAGCGCCCTAGACGACCTGCGACTGCCCGGTGGGCCCAGTTGTCACCGGACTCTGTCCAATAATATTCCGGTCGAAGATATAGTATCGCTATTGTCGGGGCGTCAACAAGAAGTGCTTATTCACGCGATAGAGGGAAAATCAAACAAGGAAATTGCCAGGGCTATGAATATCTCCGAAGGCACTGTCAAGTCCCATTTGTCCCAAGTCTATCGAGCATTAGGGGTCAAAGGTAGGGTCGAGGCGGCCTATGCCGCGTCGAAGCTGGGCATGGTTGGCAAAGTTATGACGCACTGAGAAAAGGCCGCGAACGCAATGCAAACATCAGACAAACACAGCTGAACAGTTGAGCCTGCCCTAGGGCCAGCTAAATACCCATGGTCATTGTTGCATCGGCACACTATTGATTGTTGCAGTACCATTTTTAGCCGCGCAGGCTAATTTTGACAAGCGGAGAGAATGGCCAGTTTTAAAGATTCCACCAGCACCGGTTTGTGTAGCACAGCAGTACCCGAGGCTTGAAGTTCGGCCAGGGGGCTTGGTTCGGTATCGCCGCTGGTGATAATAGTGGGCAACCCAGGGTAGAGTGTTCTCAGAAGCTGTACAGTCGCTAAGCCATTGTCCTTTTCGGATAGCTGGAAATCCAGTATTGCGACATCCGCTTGATATGCAGTTGTCGGTGACAGTGCCTGGCCAGTGTTTTCAGCTACCATTACCGTACAGCCAAGTATCTCCAGGAGCGTTTTCATTTCCTGGCAATTATCAGTATCGTTAATAAGTAATATTGTCAGGGCCGACCAGAACATGTCATCACTAGCATTGTTTTTTTTTGGCTCATCATGGCGAGAGCCCTTGACTAATTTCAAGCTAAAAATGGATCCGATACGCGGCTTGGAGTAGAGTTTTAGCTCGGCGCCAAGTAATGTGGTATGGCGGCGAACAATGGACAAACCAAGCCCTAAACCCTTGCGGCGATCAGCATTTTTACTGTTGAACTGAGCCCGATGTTTCCGTCTGTTACGGTCATCATCATAAAACTGGTGAAACTCCTCGAAGATAGATTCTTGGTCTTGCTCGGCAATGCCAATGCCAGTATCGATAATATTAACAAAGACATGATCGTCGGTGATGATGACCTGTATACTTACTTTTCCCTGATCGGTGTATTTAACGGCATTAGATAATAAGTTTCTCAGTACGCGCTCGAGTAAGTTGTTATCGGTAAATACAGCGCACCGAGGCGGGCAGTCAATCTGCATTGCAAGACTCTTAGCGGTGGCCAAGGGAAGAAAGTCGCTGTAGATACGCGCTAGCATCAAGGACAGATCGAAGTCGCCTTTGTTAACCGGCACGATCCCAGCGTCGAGTTTTGAAAGATCCAAAACCGCATCCAGTTGCGCGCCGAGCGATTCCACCGCCGTGGTCATACTGTCGGCGATATCACGGACGTTATCATCGAGGGGTTTCATTGTAAGTGCCGAGCAAAAAAGAGTCAGAGAGTGAATCGGTTGGCGCAGGTCATGGCTAGCCGCAGCGAGTAATCTAGCCTTTGAGGCTATATCACCCAGAGCGGCAGCTAACTCGTAATGTAGCTTGCTGTTGCTCTGTTCAAGGTTAATGCGTGCCTGTAACTGGCTGTAGAAAACGGGATGATTGCGGCGGGAGGCATACAACTGGCCGCTGACATAGATAACAACTACGGTGAACAATGTGTATTGAATAGAACTATCCGCAGGCAGATAATAGATCCACAGAGCGGCCAGCGGTATAACAACGGTAACAATATGGGTCAGCAGAAAGGGGCTGTAGCCACTCGCGCTGGCAATAAAATTCCGCCCGATGGCCGCTAATAACAATGCTAGGGCGATTTGCAATGGTGGTTCAAGCATTGGGAAATAAAACAACGACATGCTAAAGCAAATACTTCTGGCAAGATTAATGCCTGCTGCCAGGGTCATTTTCTTGCCGGGGGCGCATTGGTAGAGGCTTATAAATCGATTGTAAAATGGCCACTGAGCCGCCTGAATAACGAGTGCCGCGATTAACCAGCTCGCCCAGTAAGCTGTACTCACCACCCCGGAGCCTAGATAGGCAATATAAAGCAGTGCGCAAGTGGTGGGCAGTAACGCGTTATTGAATCTGGCAATGATTTCTCGAAGCAGTTCTCGTTCTGTTGCTTCTTGCGCGGCTGTTATGTCGGAAGGTTCGTAAGCGTTGTTATATTGCATAGCTGCAAGTGATCCCTATCCATAGAGATTCAAAAATGGTGGTGACTACAGTGCATGCTAGTTAAGATATTAGCAAGTTCTAATTAATTTGTGCGCCGCTGTCTAACCCCTTTAGATTACCTTGCTAGGCCACATGACCTAGCCGTTTTATAGCCGTTTGGCCAATTGGGTGTTCGTTGAACGTGGTGCATACTCCGTTGCGTATAATTAGTGCTCCTTTGCAGTCGCCTGTCAGGATGACTCGTGCTGAACAGGAGCTACATATTTAACGGACTAATGCATTGCCGCGGAAAGTGGCCTTATAAATAAGGTGCTTTCTGCGACTAATGGCCCCTCAGGGACGAGGACCTACAGCGAGTAACTGTTTATTGCGGTGCTGTACAGTAGACCGATTGAACAGAATACTGTCAGCTTTGCAATTGCTTGCTCAGTAGAGTGCGGCATTTATAGTAAGAAAGCGTTTGAATTTGAATGCAAATGGGCGGCAATTCCGTTGCAGATACATAAGTCCAGCCCGGTTGCAACCGTCGCAAACATCCTTCGAAATTGACCGTGCGTGGCCCAGATCGACATCCAGTTGCTCGGTTTCGCCAGGGGCAATAGTTTGCTCCACTACTTTGTATTCGCGACATCCTTGGAGATCCATTCACTTTGCTGTGCAAGTATTTCTGCTTTCAATGCGAAATACATAGTATTGATTGTCACCGTCCCAAGCCCAGATTGTTATTGCTGAAAATGTGTAGTGGGAATCTTTGGCGTGGGCGGTGATAGTAGGGGGCTGCCGATTTGCATCATAAGGTCATTGATTTAGCCAAGATTATAAATTAGATTGTGGTGCGATATGCGTGGCCCAAACTCACATGTTAATTGCCCCTTTTTGAATGACAAATTCTTGAGAAATAGACTAGGAACAGACTGTAATGACATTGTTGAAAAAAATACTAACATACGCGATCTCATTGGTTCTCGTTGGCATCTTTATTTTATATTATTGGTTTTGGGGAGCTCCGGTTGGTGTGAATAACTATATCAACAAGGTATCAGCTCAGTTATTACTGCGTTCTCCAGAGATACTGACAACTCTAGGCTTTATCGACAACTCGCTGCTGGATTTCCACAGCGACAAGCTCGACGCCTATGATCTGGCGTCGGACCAAGAAATGTTGTCCTTTTTACGTGAGAGTCGCGATTCGCTGGACAATTATGGGCCCGGGGGGCTCGCGGGGCAGGAACTGCTCAGTTGGAAAATTCTTGCTTGGTACCTAGACGATGTCATTCGTCAGAGCGAGTTTGAACACGGTACTTATCGTGTCAATCAAATCTCCGGTGTCATGGTCAATATGCCGCAGTTTTTAACCGATAGCCATCACATTGTGAACGAAGCCAGCCTAGAGAATTACATTTCTAGACTGAGGGAATTTGCCCGTGTTATTGGCGAAGTTAAAATGCGTGTTATGGATGATCGTGACCACGGCACTCTACCGCCGGACTTTATTATCGAAAAAGCGTTAGTTGCCATGCGCGCTTTTGCCGCCGAAGGTGCTGAGGAAAATCCTCTGGTCACTACTTTGCCCGCTAAGCTCGAGGCGCTGTCCGATATAAGCGCTGCCCGCAAGGCCGAGTTGTTTCAGCAGGTTGTTACTGCCGTCGATGAACGAGTGTTGCCGCAATATATCGAGATGATTGCACTGTTTGAACAGCTGCTGCCCTTAAGTGATGCAACAGCGGGTATTTGGCGACTGCCCCGGGGCGAGGCGATTTATATTGCAGCGCTGCGCTCCAATACGTCCACTAGTTTGACCGCCGATGAGGTACATCAGTTGGGGTTGTCTGAGGTGGGACGCATAGAAGCGGACATGGAATCAATTCTCACTAAAGAAGGGCTGGATAGTGGTTCTATTGTAAGTAGGGTGCGTCACTTGATGGCAATGCCGGCGCATAATTTCGCCAACACCGCTCAAGGGCGACTGGAGCAGATTGCCTATTTAAATGAAATTAACGACAAATTGATGGCAGGTGTAGCTGATTATTTTATTACCGTTCCACCTCAGCCATTGGAGATTGTCAGAGTTCCTGAGTACGCGCAGGACTCATCGGCAGGTGGTTATTATCGACCACCGGCACTGGACGGTTCAGTGCCGGGGCGATTCTATATTAATCAAAAAAACACCACAGACAATCCACGTTGGACATTGCCCTCCTTGATGTATCACGAAGGTTCACCGGGGCATCATTTCCAGCTATCGGCGGCGCAGTTGATAGAAAACGTTCCTTTTATACGCAAGTCACTGCCCTTTAACGCGTTTGTCGAGGGTTGGGCATTATATGCTGAACGCATTGTTGCCACAGACATGGATGTTTATCGGGACGATGCTCTCGGGGATCTGGGCCGGCTTCAGGCGGAAATGTTTAGGGCCGTGCGCTTGGTTGTCGATACTGGTATGCACGCCAAGCGCTGGACCCGTGCGCAGGCTATCAGCTATATGCTGGCCAAAACGGGGATGCAAGAGGCAGCGGTAATTCGTGAGATCGAGCGCTATGTGGTTTGGCCGGGCCAGGCCACCGGCTATAAGGTGGGTCAGTTAACACTATTGCGCATGCGGGCGATGGCCGAACAGCAGTTGGGCGATCGCTTCGATATTAGAGCGTTCCATGAAATGATTTTACTCAATGGCGCCATGCCTTTGGTTATTCTTGAAGAGTCAGTGAAATCCTGGATTGAGACTGTGAAAGTGGCCGGCTAAAAGGATTTTTCGCGTGCTTATAGTACGGCGAAAATGGGGGGTTCACAGACTAGAGCAACTGAATCCAAAGCATAGGAAATTAATAGATTCAGTCAACTCTCGGGATAATAGTTGTTACCATAACCCGCAAACGTTTCACCCGGAGTTATAGTTAAGCCAGCGCCGAAGACAGGCGCTGGGTTAAGGCCTGCAAGCCTTTGCCTTTATGGCTGATTTTCCACGCCAGAAAACTATCGTAAACCGGGTCGTCCGTCGATTCCAATATTATCAGTTCGCCAGTGACAAGTTGCGTTTCAATACGTTGTCGCGGCAGGTGGCCAATGCCTATTCCCGCGCGTATAGCCTCAACTTTTTGATCGATATTTTGCACGTAGAACATTTTCCCGTCGCTGCTCAAACCGGCGCTACGGGCGATATCAAACGTTGATGTATCGTGGGTAACAACCCGGCGAACATTGGCAAGTAGTTGGTCGAAGTTGTCAGCGTTAACTGCCATGGCAGCTAGCTCATGGTCGCAGGCAATCACTATTGCCAGCTCTGTTCGAGGTAGGGCTATTGTGCGGTAGCCCTTTTGCAGCGGTACTGGCCCCGGCGCGCCAACAAGCAAATCGACACGACCTTGCTGCAAGGCCTCCCAGCCGCCATTGAGTACCGATTCACAGACATCGATTTCGAGGGTGGCGTGCTCGTTGAGAAAGTCCCTTAACACAGTAAAAAAGGCCGGGTAAGACTGCAGTGACTCTACCGCAATGCGAATGCGTGGTTCCCAGCCTGTAGCCACTTCTTGTGCCTTGTTGGCTAAGCGTGCAGTGGTTTGCAGTATTTCTCTACCCTCAACCAATAATAAGCGCCCCGCGGGGGTTAATACCGAGCGTCGTCCCTGCCGTTGGAATAGAGCAATATCTAACATTTCCTCCATTTTTTGCACCGTGTAAGATACGGCCGAGGTGGCTTTGTTCAGTTCTTCGGCGGCTTTTGCAAAGCTCCCGCGTCGATCAATGGCGTCTAATGTTTCGAGAGCCTCAATGGTTATGGGGTTTTTTCTCATTTATGCTGCTCAGAATAGGGCTAATAGTCAGAAAATTCTAAACTAAAACCGGGTTGCATTGTGAATTATTTACTATACAAACCGTCGAGGGCAACTGATGTGCAGCGGGCGATTACAGCTAATCAGCAGTTACTGATGACAGCGTTGTTTAGTTAGTTTCGGTGCAGTACAGATGGAGTGATATGGGTGTATCTCGTCACAATCGCCGTCGGACAGTGAGATAAATCAATAGTCTTTTTACTAAGTCAACGATGTATTGTGTGTCGAGCGCTGCTTAGTCTGAGGGCTTGCTGACTTTCTGTCGATTGTAGTGGAAACAGCGTAACCCGTTATATTGTGCCATTGAGAGTGCGCAGATGGGATTTAGATACGCGGGCCTGAGACAGCCCGTTTCAGTCGCTGTTTTTATCTCGTTCTTTATCGCTGTCGTCACTACCACCGGAAGCTGCCTTGGCAAAGCCTGATACCAACTTTTGAAACTGCTCCATGCCTTGACCTCCCAGGGGTAAAAAGCGTTTCATCATGAGTTCGGGGTTAGTCATTTCCTCGATCGAATTCTCCATTTTCTCCTGCACTTTGGCTAAGATTTTTTGTTGCATGGGCTCTACATCGGGCAATCCCATTATTTTCCTGGCTTCTTCTGGGCTTAGGTCTATATCGACACTTATTTTCATGGAGTTACCGCTGAGTTTAGATGCTAATGGTGGTTATAAGGGTGATCGGATTTTGTCATTACTTATACCGCTAAGCTCGTTAGCTTGTCAATTTTTTGTGCCATTGCGGTCGGGCAGGGCCGTTCGAATAGGTTTGTATTATTACGGACAGAGAGAATACATACAGCTAAATGGAGCATTTAGCGGGGGGCTTACAAGCATGTAAGTATCCGTCTATACCGTGTTTTCATGTATCCGCTAGGGTTCAGTTTGAAGTAACCGTGGTTACTATTCTTGCGCGGTATGTGATGGCGCGCGTACCTACGGGGTGATAGCACGGGGATATTACCCCAATTATTGAACTGGCCTTCTTACCCGGAATTAAAATGTTTCATTTTCGCTGTGCACTGACACTGTGGTTTCGCCAAGAGTACTCGAAGAAATAATAAATGTGATTGGCCTGCAACAAATCTGGCAGTCTTCGATATATTCCTGCGCCATGTCCTGGCTGTCGATAAGTACGTCGATAGCTTTTCCACAATAGGGGCAGTTAATCGTTCTCTCTTGTAGCTGATGCATTTTTTGCCCGCGGTCGCTGTTATCGTTGCCGTAATCGCAATCATCCAATCTTGCCGGTATTGTGATCTGAGTAGCAAGTTGTAGGCTCCATTGTTGGAAATATTGACAGCAGATATTTCGAGCCGGAGATAGCTGGCAACACCCTTCGGGTCACCAAAATGCTTAGGTATCTATCATGCGTAGTTGTTAGTAGAAAATCAATCTGCTCGCTCATGTTTCTCGCAAAGTAGGGCGGTTGAGACGGTCTGGGTCAGGCAGTCCTGCGATTTTCGATGAGTGGCGAGATTTGCGACTTAAATAAGCCTACATAAATAGGGTGTATTGAATGGCTCAGCTATCAGTATTTGTATTCGGGGGTGTTTTAATTCAGTGCTAGCAGTCGGCTGGAGTTCTGGTAGAGTGGTGCGGCAAAACTATTATTCACAACAGGGATCTCGCGATGAATAAACTCGACATGGGCGGACAGTTACCCGACTTCAGCCTGAAGGTGGGTGAATCGGATACGATCAAGCTGCCATCGGATATTGAATCTGATTATGCAGTTATTCTATTTTATCGCGGTCATTGGTGACCTTATTGTATCCGTCAGTTGGGCGGCTACGAAAAAAATCTAAAAGCACTAGGTGATTTGGGCGTCAGTGTTTTTGCTGCCACCGTGGACTCTTTAGAAGATACCGTTAAGGTGGCTGAGCGGCTTTCATTTCCCGTAGCTTGGGGGGTCGATCGGGAGCTAGGTACTCTATTGGGCGCGTTTTGGGAAAATCGCCGGGATCACATTCAACCTACTGAATTTCTGGTCAATCAAAAAGGGCGGGTATTATCATCAACTTACAGTTCGTCACCGCTGGGAAGAATGGACGCTGATGAAACGGTCACATTGATGAAAATGATCACCGCTAGTAAACGCTAGTGTTCGAATACCGAGCGCCCTAAAGCCTGGGGGCACTGGCCTCAGTCAAGTTGGGCATCAACACTGGGCGGTTGCTATCACCGTGACTGTTGACACTTGGGTAAGCTACTCACAATCATAGCACTGCAGTCACGGGCAGTAAGTGTTGTCTCTATTAAGCCTTGGTTAGGCTCTGGAATCCGTCTACCGCTAGGTGTAGAGTAGAGGTACCCAGCGGGAGATTGTTGCTGTTCGATTGTAAGCACTAATCCGAAATCAATAATAATGGTGAGACAAGCTAATGTCACCTGCTCGAGCTACAGTCAATGGACGGGGCATGGGCAGTTAATAGCTTACTCAACGCCGCTAAAGATTCTATTGATCAATAAAAACAAGTTGTAAGGCGTTTCGGTTCACCAACGAATTCATCAAGAGGCTATAACAATGATTACGCTAACTATCAATGACCAGCAGAGGTCACTGGGCGATATCGATCCAGAAACGCCTTTGTTATGGGCGCTTAGAGACACACTGGGTTTAGTCGGCACCAAATTTGGCTGCGGTATTGCTATGTGCGGGGCCTGTACCGTGCACATAGACGGCGCGCCAACTCGGGCCTGTCAGTTGCAAGTAGGGCAACTGCAGGGCCGTGCGATAACGACTATTGAAGGCATCGCACCATCGGCCGATACCCTGCACGTGGTACAGCAAGCCTGGATCGAGCACGATGTACCCCAATGTGGTTACTGTCAAGCCGGACAAATTATGAGTGCGGTTGCACTGTTGAAAGACAACCCCAGGCCCAGTGAGGGCGAAATCGATACCGCTATGTCGGGCAACTTGTGTCGCTGTGGTACCTATACTCGTATCGTGGCAGCTATTCAGGATGCGTCGGAGAAAATTGCGCAACGGGCTATTGTTGGTGGCCTAAGCCAGGGAGAAATCGCATGAAAAAACACAGTGATAGCGGTTTTTTTGATCCCAGCGATGCGCTTCTAGCGGCTCAATCCAACGCGCCTACGTTTACCCGCCGGCAGTTTTCGGTATTGCTAGGTATTGGCAGTGGTATTGCCCTGGGTATGGCCAGTGGTGTTAATGCTGCCGGGACAGCGAGTGCCGCCAGCGCCAGTGCCGGCGATATGAACGCCTATGTCCATATTAGTGATAGCGGCGAAATTACCATTTATGCACCCAATCCTGAGGTGGGGCAGGGCGTTAAAACCTCGCTGCCGATGATTGTGGCGGAGGAACTAGACGCGAATTGGGACAGTGTGACGGTTGAAAATGCAGCGGTAAACGGCGCCAAATATGGGGCACAATTTGCCGGTGGGTCTCTGTCGGTACCTCAGCGTTGGGACGAGATGCGTAAAATGGGCGCAATGGTCAGGCAGATGTTGCTAGCCGCCGCCGCACAAAAGTGGGATGTCTCGGTCGCACAACTGTCCACTAAAGACTCTGTGGTCAGCCACAGTGCCTCGGGTAAAAAGGCCAGTTACGCCGAGCTTGCCGATGCCGCAGCGAAACAGAAAGTGCCTTCACAGAGCGAACTACAGTTTAAGAAAACAGCCGACTACCGGCTGTTGGGTCGGCGTATTACCGGCGTTGACAATCATCGTATCGTCACTGGTGCACCGGTGTTTGGTATTGATACTACTGTGCCCGGTATGTTGTACGCCACCTTTACCAAGTGCCCGACTATTGGCGGCAAAGTGGTATCGGCCAATTTAGACGAGGTGAAAAAGCTGCCGGGTGTCATCGACGCCTTTGTTATGGACGGAAATGTCGATGTCTATAAATACGATTCACGGGGTGCTGAGCTGTCCTCCGGGGTTGCGATTGTAGCCGGCAATACCTGGCAGGCGTTCAAGGCACGGCGCTCTCTCAAAGTCCAGTGGGATACCAGCAAGGCCTCAACCGACAGCTGGACCGCAATTAGTAAAGAGGCGCGCAAAATCGCCAAAGGTGACGGCACTAAAGTCACCCTAGAACAAGGGGATGTCGACAGTGCCTTTAACAGCGCCGATGCGGTGGTAGAAAGTTTTTATAGTACTGACTTTGTCTCCCACGCGCAGTTGGAACCACAAAACTGCGTGGCCCATTTTAAGGGCGACAGCCTCGAGGTATGGGCTCCCACCCAGACCCCGATGGCGGTGCCGGGCTCCTTGGCGGGCTTAATGGATATGCCGGTAAAAGACATTACCGTACACCAGATTCGTGGCGGCGGTGGTTTTGGGCGGCGTCTGACCAACGAGTATGTGCACGAAGCTGCACTTATATCGAAAAAAGTGGCAGCCCCGATAAAACTGCAGTGGACGCGGGAAGACGACATGGCTTTCGACTACTATCGAGTGGGGGCGTTTTATTCGATGAAGGGCTCGCTGGACAAGCAGGGTAAATTAAATGCTTGGAGCAATCATGTTATTGCGCTGTCTGCCGATGGTGAAAAACCCAATGCCGGAGCCGGTATTCGGGCTTTGGATTTCCCCGCAAAAATGGTCGAGCATGTAAAAATCAGCCAGAGTTTAATTCCCTCTAAAACTCCCACCGGTTTTTGGCGGGCTCCCAGTTCTAATACTTTTGCCTTTGCTGAGCAAAGCTTTGTGCACGAGCTGGCGGTTGAGGCGGGGCGTGATCATCTCGATTTTTTAATCGAGTCTCTGGGTGAGCCCAAATGGCTGGAGCCCGACAACATAGGTTCGTTAAATACCGAACGGGCCATTAATACGATTAAGCAGGTGGCAAAAAATGCGGGTTGGGGTAAAAAAATGCCTGCGGGCAGGGCGCTGGGGCTCAGTTTCTACTTTAGTCATGCCGGCCATGTTGCCGAGGTGGCCGATGTCAGTGTTGATGCCAATAAAAAAGTGACCGTACACAAGGTATGGGTTGTTGCCGACGTAGGTCCTATCATCAATCTGAGCGGTGCAGAAAATCAAGTGCAGGGCTCTGTGGTTGATGGCATCAGTACGTTGGCGGCGCAGTCTATTAGTATTGAGGGCGGCGCTGTGCAGCAGAGTAATTTCCACCAATATTCGCTGCTGCGAAGTAATCAGCGGCCGAAAATTGATGTACAGTTTTTGGCTACAGACTATAAGCCCACTGGCTTGGGTGAGCCGGCACTACCACCGATTGCCGCCGCGGTGTGTAACGCTATCTTTACTATTAGTGGGCACCGTATCCGGCAGTTGCCTATTCTCAATGAGGGCTTTGTCGTTTAACGAGCGGCTGGGTGATAACTAACTCCTCGTCGATGGCACGAAAATCTACACCAGTATTCGGTGATCCGAATAATCTGCCAGTCCTAGTTAATACGGTTGTACCCATTGTCTTTGACAAACCAGTGGGCTGCGCTGAAATAGTTGACCGGTAGAGTGCTGTCGGTGTGAACTTTCTAAGCTCGGACCGCAACTACAGTACATGCTCTTGGTAATAGCCTATCTTCTTGCGAATGAGTTTTAGGCTTTCCCGTGTCTTCTGTAGTTGTTTTACGACGTCTCGTTCATGATTCTCCAATAACTCCATCCTCGATTGGGCGGTGTGTTCACCCTGCCTGTACAGTTCGATATATTTTTTTATCGAGCCTATAGACATTCCCGTTGCGCGAAGAGCGGTAATGAACTTAATCGCGCCAAGATGATGCTCACCGTATGAGCGACGGCCGCCATTATCTCTAGGCACGTCGAGCAACAGAAACTCCTTTTCGTAATAGCGCAGCGTATGAGGAGGGAGCCCCGACTCCTTGGCCATCTGGGTGACAGTAAAACTGGACATCGTTGACCCTATTGAAGACGCGTTATGTTAGCGCTAGCAAGTTCGCTTGACTTAAAGTGCACTCTAACATGCATACTGCTGGCAGAAAAAACATTTTGTACAAAGCCGTACTCCAACAGCTGAGCAGACAGAGGAAAGCACGATGAAGTTAACCGTCAATAAAACCGAGCATGAATTTGATGTCGATGATGATACGCCTTTGTTATGGGTGCTGCGCGACACTCTAGGCTTGACCGGCACCAAGTTTGGCTGCGGTGTTGCCCAGTGTGGAGCCTGCTCCGTGTTGGTAGACGGTGAATTGCAACGTAGCTGTGTCGTACCCATTTCTACAGTTGAAGGGCGCGAGATCTGCACCATCGAAGGACTCTCTGGGGATAATAACCATCCCGTGCAACAGGCGTGGATAAAAGAAGATGTGCCTCAATGCGGCTACTGCCAATCGGGTCAGATCATGGCGGCGACAGCACTGTTAGCTAAATCACCCAAACCCAGCGACGCCGAGATCGATGAGGCCATGACGAACATATGCCGTTGTGGCAGTTATTCTCGTATCCGTAAGGCTATCCATAGCGTAGTCGCTTAGAGCTCAAGGGGAATTTGGAATGAATATCAATAATACGAGTAGACGACAGTTTCTCAAAGGTACAGCGATTTCGATGGCAGGCCTATCGCTAGGTTTAACCCTGCCCGGTTGTACCTCCAAGGCAAGTAAAGCGGGCACTATCGGCAACAGCGATGTGTCGGCCTGGATAAATATAGGCATCGACGATGTCATTACTATACAGGTACCTAGCTCGGAGATGGGACAGGGCGTACACACTTCTCTGCCGATGATTATCGCCGAGGAGCTAGATGCCAACTGGCAGCTAGTCCGCTCGCAAACCGCTCCAATCACACCGAGTTTTAGCAATCCGTTAACGGGCTCACGGGGCACTGGCGGCAGCTCAGCAGTGCGACTCTGGTGGCCGACCATGGCCAAGGCCGGTGCCACGGCTCGCGAGTTGTTGGTGCGTGCAGCAGCGCAAGAGTGGGAGGTAGCAGCTTCCGAACTTACTACTGCCAACGGTATGGTCTTTCACGCCGGTAGCAACCGCCGTGTTAACTACGGCGCTCTTGCCGAAGCCGCGGGTAAATTAGAGCCAGCAACCGATATTCGATTAAAGAGCGCCGAGCAATATACGATTATTGGTCAACCTGCTCGGCGACTAGACACGCCCAGCAAGGTCAATGGTTCTGCCGTCTTCGGCATCGACGTGCAAGTGCCAAACATGGTCTACGCCAGCATGGCTGCATGCCCTAACTTCGTTGGTAATCTACAGTCTATGGATAGTGCTAAGGCCATGGCTGTTAGGGGCGTTCAGCAGATTGTTCCACTGCCCGCAACAGCGCAAGTACAGGCGGGTGTGCAAGGGATCGTCGCCATGCCCGATGCAGTGGCAGTTGTTGCCGACAGCTATTGGCAGTCCCATAAAGGGCTGCTGGCTTTGGATCCACAGTTCAGCGATGGCGGTGTTGCCGCGGTCGACGGCGCGAGCATCCGCGCCGAGATGGTGGCGGCTTTAAGCGATAAAGGTTCGCTGATGCGTAGTGATGGCGACGTCGCCGGGGCAATCGCCACCGCTCACCAAGTTGTCAATGCTGACTACACAGCGCCCTTTTTAGCCCATGTATGCATGGAACCGATGAACTGTACTGCCCACTATCAAATTGATAGTGATGGTAACGAGAGTTTGGAAATTTGGGCGCCTACGCAGGGCGAATCCCATGTACTTAGCGTACTATACCGGGTGTTTGGCCTCGGCGAGCAGCAAATCACTCTCCACACAACCCTTATGGGCGGCGGTTTTGGTCGTCGTTATGAGGCTGACTTTGTGCTGCAGTGTGCATTAATTTCAAAGGCAGCGGCCAAACCGGTGAAACTCATCTGGTCCCGCGAAGAAGATGTACAGCACGACTACTACCGCCCCGCCAGCGCCTCACGTTTTCAAGTGGGCCTGGACATGTCAGGAACCCCTATAAGCTGGAACAATTCCGTGGTCTGCACCTCGGTTGCCAAACGCAATTTCGCCGCAGCCCTGGTCGATGGCAATGACCCATTCTCTGTCGAGGGGGCGGTCAATATCCCCTACGCTATTCCCAATCAAAGGGTAAGTCTTAAGGAGTATCACAGCAATATACCATCCGGTAGTTGGCGCTCTGTGGGTAGTAGTCATAATGGTTTTTATGTGGAAAGTATGATGGATGAAGTCGCCTTAGCCGCAGGCAAAGATCCGTTTCAGATACGCAGAGAACTGCTGCAACATAAGCCACGTTTCCTGGCGGTACTTAACAAACTAGAAACTGAATCGAATTGGCTCAGCGACGCGCCAGCGGGACGCTTCCGCGGTATGGCTATTCACGAAAGTTTTACCAGTATCGTCGGTGAAGTCGCCGAGATATCGGTGCGGGCATCCGGTGCTATAACAGTCCATCAGATGACCTGTGTTGTGGATTGTGGGCAGGTTGTCAATCCGAGCATAATTGAATCACAAATGGAGAGCTCTATGATCGATGGCCTAACTGCAGCATTGTGGGGTGGCGTTAACATCAAGAAAGGGCGTATTGTACAATCGAACTTTCACGACTATCGGCTGATGCATATAAACGAAGTGCCGAAGATGAATATCCAGGTTATGGACAGTAGCGCGGCGCCGGGTGGTATTGGCGAACCCGGCGTTCCACCGAGCATGCCGGCACTTAGCAATGCCATATTCGCTGCGACTGGGCGGCGGGTACGCTCTCTGCCGATAGAAGCCTAGCCTAGAAAGTCGAAGGATAGGAGGTCGAATCCAGCGCGACACTTTGCTAAGTGCTAATGAAACGATTCCACCGTGTTACGACCATTAGCTTTAGCCCTGTATAGGGCAATATCTGCATTGTCTATAAGTGTTGAGGAGGTTAGTTTTTTTGTCGCTACTAGTGTACTAACGCCGGCACTGATACTGATAAAATCAGAAGTCTCAGATTTGTTGTGGAGTATATTTAATGCAAAAATTTTCTTCCGGCACAATTCAGCTAAACTGCAAGCCTGCTCATGAACTGTGTTGGGAAGTAATAGAACAAATTCCTCGCCACCAAAGCGAGCACATAAATCTACCGATCGTTGCGGTACCTGAGCTAAACCTTGAGCAATACTTTTCAAACACTGATCACCTTGTAGGTGACCATTATAATCGTTGTATCTTTTAAAATAATCCACATCACAAAGGATTAGTGAAAGAGGTTGCCGCTCTCTTATACTTCGGCCCCACTCACGCTGTAAGCTTGTGTCAAACATTCGTCTGTTCGCAATTTGGGTTAATCCATCTTGTTGTGAGATGTACGCCAGTTGCTGGTTGGAGAGTATCAATTCAAGGTTTATTTCAATTATTTTTGCAAAATGATTAACAAGGTCCTTTTCATCTTCGGATAAATTTCTTTCGACTTTGTCTAATATACACAATGTTCCGAATGTAGTTTTTCCCGGCCAATTAACGGGAACACCGTAGTAAGAAATCATCCCTAACGCGATATCGGGATTATGGTCCCACTCAGGGTCTATAAGTGCATTGGGGACAGCTAAAGCATGTTGTGTTTTTAAAACTCTTTCGCAATACAATTCGTCATTCAATGGTACTTTTTCGTGTGTTTCATAGGGTGAGTCAGGGTGTGCTGATGTGGACATAACCTCCATTGTTGTAGCATTTTTACGCATAATCAGAGATGCGGGAACATGGCATAGCTTTGCCACGAGATTAGTTGTTTCTTGCCATTGGGCTAAGATGTGTTGGTCTATATCTGGATAATTCATACTAGGTTTATCCTTTCTAGCCCATCAGTAACTTGAGAATAGCACGTACTTATAGTTTGAGAAGCTGCTTATCAGCCGCATCGGCTTTTCCTTAAGCGTGCTGCAATACGAGGTCTTGCAACGGCCAATTGACCGCAAAATATTGTAATGAGTGTCTGCTGTAGAGCAGGCTAGATTACTGATTACGTAAGTCGGCGCTGCAGTCAGCCTCACACACCGGTTGGAGTTAGGTGAAAAGCACCTGAAATACCGCTCCAGACGGCCACCTCCACCATTTCAATAGGAATAGTCCAGTTTAGTGAGAATGGCAGTTTTTACACTCTCATATTACCTTGAAAATATTAAGCGAGTCAGTATGATGCCACTCAGTTCAGTCGCGACCCTCTATAGACGCAGTGTTATGGCTATGCGGATCTGTTTATAGAAGAGACTAGCAGATAGCACTGTCAATGTAGCGACGTTTGGTCTGTGGTGGCCCTAGCCCGCGTTGTACTTATGCCAAAGCTGGGGCTAATATAGTTGCTTCCAAGGCTCTTTGCTCAGCCCAGTTACGCTAAGCAGTATCACTGGGGTCTATAGTTAGTAAAGCACAATAATAAACAATAATAACGGGGTTTGCGCAAATGCTAAAAAAAATCGGACTAATGTTACTTACGCTGGTATTGGTACTGGCAGCTTACCTTTTACTGTGGCCGGTGCCGATTGCGCCTGTTGCTTGGACAGCGCCAAGTAATAATGGTTATAGCGGCCAATTTTCTGTCAATTCAAAATTGTCGGGCTTGCAGCGACTGTCCATCGGCGACCACCACGGACCAGAAGATGTGGCGGGGCGTATGGAAGACGGTGAAATGGTGCTTTATACCTCTACTCAGTCCGGTGACATTATTCGCATAGTGCCATCGAGCAACAGCCACGAGGTGGTAGTCAATACCGGGGGTGTTGCCCTGGGGCTACAGTTTGATGCGGCGGGCAATATCATCGTTGCCGACGCCCACCGGGGCCTGTTGCAAATCGACCCCCAGCGCAAAATTACCGTGTTGAGCAACCAGGCCGAACAGCAGTCGCCCATTTTATACGCCGACGAACTGGATATTGCCGCCGATGGAAAAATCTATTTTTCTGATGCGTCGACCAAATTTGGTGCTAAGGCCGCAGGTTCCACCATGGCGGGTAGCCTGTTAGAACTAATGGAGCACGGCAGTACTGGTCGGGTACTGGTATACGATCCGGTTGATAAGAGCACCAAAACAATCGCCAGCGCAATGAGCTTTCCCAACGGTATTGCTATGTGCCCGGATGATGAATGTGTCCTGATTGCCGAAACCGGTACTTATAGCATAAAGAAGTTGTGGCTCAAGGGGCCAAAAGCCGGTGATATGGAAACGGTCATCGACAATCTGCCGGGCTTTCCCGACAATATCAACAGAGGCCAGAGCGGGCGCTACTGGCTGGGTCTGACCAGCCCTCGCTCCCAAGCGATCGACGATATGGCAACGCAGCCGTTGCTGCGTAAAGTTTCTATGCGCTTGCCGCAGTCTATGCGTCCAGGTGCTTCAAATTACGGCTTTGTTATGGCGATCGATCACAACGGCAAGGTACTGGAGCAGTTGCAGGACGCGACCGGAGCGTATCCACTGACCACCGGTGCTACCGAGCCGGGGGATGGCTGGTTATATATCGGCTCGCTGGGGGCAACGTATTTAGGTCGCAAAAATCTACAGGAATAGTATTGGGCTGCGAGGGACAGAAAGTGAAAAAAGTATTTGTCAGTTATCAGCTGCCGGCGGAACAGTTAAAGCGTTTGTCGGCGGTTTGTGAGGTGGATTTGTGGCGGGGCAAGGGCGCTATTCCCAGAGACGAACTGCTGGTGCGGTGCGCGGCGGCCGATGGTTTTATCTGTTTGTTGAGCGATAACATAGATAGTGAATTGATAAATTACTGCCCCCGTTTACAGGCTGTGTCTACAGTCTCGGTGGGTGTCGACCACGTGGATGTTGAATCCCTCAGCGCACGGGGTATCGCTCTGGGGCATACGCCGGGTGTGTTAGTCGAGGCCACCGCCGATCTCGCCTTCGCGTTGCTATTGGCCGCCGCCAGGCGCATACCCGAGGGTGATGGCTATGTACGCAGTGGTGCATGGCAGGGGGCGAGTTGGTCGCCGAAAGCTTTTTTAGGTTGTAGTGTTAGCGGTAAAACACTGGGTATTGTTGGCCTGGGAGAAATCGGTCAAGCAGTAGCCAGGCGAGCCGCGGGTTTTAATATGCCGGTGCTGGCTTGGAGTCGCAGCCAGCGAGAAGTGCCGGGGGTGCAAAACGTTTCTCTACCAGAACTGCTGGGGCGCTCTGATTTTGTCAGTATTAATATTGCTCTAACCGATGAGACCCGGGGATTGATCGATGCCCAAGCACTGGCGACAATGAAAGCCGGTGCGGTGCTTGTGAATACAGCTCGAGGCGGAATTGTCGACGAACAGGCCCTGGCTCAGGCGTTGACCGAGGGCCGCTTGGCAGGGGCAGGGTTTGATGTATTTCTCGAGGAGCCCGTAGCGGCCAGCAATGCGCTGTTTTCTGCACCCCATTTTGTCGCCACGCCCCATATAGGGAGTGCCACTCCTGAAACACGTGCGGCAATGATGGACTTGGCGGTGGACAATATGTGTGCGGCCATGTCTGGCCAGGTCATGCCGAGCTGCTTTAATAGCGAGGTCTACGATCGGCCTGACGGTAACTAGTTAAGCGCCGGGGCGGGGAAGCCGCGGCTTCGGGCGCTAACTATTTACTCTTATCTCTTTGCTAAATGACTAACACAAACGGGATTTCTTGCTGCGGTAAAAAAGTGGCCGCTATCGAGCATACATTTTAATGCTATACCGCGATAGCGGCCTATACAGCGTCCAGCGATCAAGTCTAGCCGATCAGCTGAGAGGCTGTGGGCTTAAGCCGGTTCTGTCGGTTGATCTTCCGCGACAGCGGTATTAATACCATGGCATAGACCGGTACAAATACTATCGCCAACATCGCCAGGGCAAGGTTCACCCCACTATAGTCGACCAAAAAACCGGCCATTGGCCCCAGGGCAATAAACACAGCGCGAATCAACAGGCTTACCAGGGAATTAACCGTTGCTCTAAATTCTGCGCTAAGGCGCTTGTTCAGGGCCTGGTAAAACATCACCAGACTGAGTCCGCGGCCCAATGGAAAAACCAGACAAAATGCTAATCCCAGTAAACCGTCGAACATAGCCATACCGGCAAAACCCACAATAGGCAGGGTTGCTACTACCAGGATCAATCGGGTAGCGCCCAGCGTTCTTTCCACTGCCGCAGCGTAATGTGCACTGATACTGCGAACAACAGACAATATCGCCCACAGATAACCGAACCACTCTATCGGCACCTGTTGTTGTTGCCAGTACTTCTGAAACATCCAGAACGACAGCAGCGCCGATAGGCTTAGTGCAACAATCGCCAGCACTGTCCACAGTACTAAGGGGTCCCTGGTAATGGCCTGTTTTACCTGGCTGGCATTGTCCCGGTGGCTGCTAAGGTTGATTTGCCGCGGCGCTTCAATAAGCGTTAAGGCGCACAGTAGTACCAAAAAACTAATCATTGCCTGTACCATCAAGATCCAATCTAACGACCAATAGCTCAATAGGCTAGCGCATAGCGCCGCACAGCCGCTGCCCAGGCCTTCTAATGTTGTCAGGCGCGAGATATGCTTTCCGCTGTCTCGGTTGTGTCTTTTGCTACAGTTATTCAAAGCATTTTGGGTGTCGTAAACCAGCGCCATATCAGCACCAGAGCTGAGGCTGACGGCAATACCCATAAGCAGCTCATACAGCAAAAAATCGTTAAAGCTGTTGGCTTGTATCAAAAAGGTAAAGGCGACAAAACCAATCAATGCACCACAAATGATGACATTTTTACGGCCCCACAAGTCCGCCAGATAACCACTGGGTACTTCACAGATAGCCACGATGGCCGCGAACAGTGCCTGAGTTTGTAATACTTCAGCCATGCTCAAGCCGTGGCGCTGTAATAGCGGTACAAACACAGCCGTGATAATCATCGCCGACTGCAAAAACGTCATTAGGTATATTCTAATGATATTGCGCTGAAGAATTTTTTCCATGATGGCACCTCTACTACAAACACTTACGTAGAAGCTGTAGAGAACCCAAAGTAGGAGAGTTGTAAGTTAAGAGTCACAATAGTGATGAGTCATAACGAAAAAAGCCCCCGGACTTTGAGTTCTCGGAGGCTTTTACGTTAATCAAAAAAAATTAATTATTATACCTTCGGGAACCGCCCCACATATTGATGCACTCGCACCGAGCACATACATGTACTCAGGGGCGTCGTGGCCTGTGGTGTTTGTTTACGGTTAATGGTATTCATGATTAATTTTCGTCGTTAAAATTAGGGGGACGATAATCTATCTATTTGTAAGTCAAGTCAAGCACTACGTGCTTATAGTTTTAGAAAAATAGGAAGAGGCTTTTGCTAAGAAAGGGGTTGGCACGGTCTTACGTTTTTTTAGTCGGGTCGCGCAGTGATGTTAACGCGATGGCTGAAGTGGGGAGGCTAAAAAAAATCATTGTTAAACTGAGAAGTGATGTTTAAATTTACTCGGGCCTTGGTATTATAAAGCACCGTGAAATTACCGGCAGCAAGCAATGAAAGCGATAGTGTATAAAAACTACGGTGGGCCAGAACTTCTTTATATCGAGCCATTGGCAGTGCAGTGGTTCCGGTTACCACTGCGTCTCGCAATGGCTATTCGCAGGCCTAAAAACCCCGCGTTGGGCGGGTATTTTTCCGGAGTCAGTGCCAAGGTGGCTTGCTGGGCAGTGAGTAATACCTGATTACTGCAAGCTCTTTTACAGCGTTGTTTACCAGAGGACATCTAATGAAAACGCAGGCGGCGATTGTACGTAATAAAAACGCAGTTTTTTCAATCGAAGAGGTCGATTTACGCGACCCCCTAGACACCGAAGTTCGGGTTAAGATTGAGGCCTGTGGTATTTGCAGAAGTGACCTCAGTGCGTTGGAAGGAAAGGAGACTATTCAATACCCTGCGGTATTGGGCCATGAGGCCTGTGGCCGGGTCGAGGCGGTCGGCAGCGCTGTCAGTAAGCTGCGGCAGGGCGATGCGGTGATATTATCCTGGTCGCCGGCCTGTGGGCAGTGCCCGGGCTGTTTGCGCGGTCAGGTACATCTGTGCCGCGAAATTAGTATGAGCACCGGGGGCGCGGGGCCTCTCAGCCAAGACGGGCAGGGTATTGATCGGTTTATGGGCTTGGGTGCCTTTTGCCAGCACGTAGTGGTACCGGAAGCGATGGCTGTGCCTATCAATAGCACAATTGCGCCACAGCATTCTTGCCTAATAGGTTGTGCCGTTAGTACCGGTTTTGGCGCAGCGGTCAATAGCGCCGAGATTTGTCCTGGCGAAACCGTGGTTGTATTGGGGTGTGGAGGGGTAGGGCTGTCAGCTATACAGGGCGCGAGAGTGGCCGGGGCTAGCGCTATAATCGCAGTCGACCCCATAGCGCAGCGCCGGGCCGTCGCCAGTGCACTCGGTGCCAGCGACGTTTTAGCGCCTGATAATTTGGTCGCCGAAATTCATAGGCGTACCGGAGGAGGGGCCGACTGCGCCATTGAGTGTGTTGGCAATGTGGCGACAATGCAGCAGTGTTTTGAAATGATTCGCCCGGGAGGGCGGGCCATCGTGGTGGGTTTGCCAGGGTATACCGATAGACTGACGATTCCCGCTATAGGATTGCTGGCGGAAAAGACCTTAACCGGATCGATCTATGGCTCCTGCCAACCCAGCACCGACTTTCAAAAGATATTGGCGCTCAGTGAGACCGGGCAGTTTAACTTCGAGCCACTAGTTGATAAGGTTAGGCCCTTTAGCGAAATTAACCAAGGTTTTGACGACATGCGGCAAGGTTTATTAACACGGGTGGTGTTGGCCTTTTAGCGCGTAGTCATCGCTAAGTGTTTATTGACGCTAGCTAGTATTTATTAGTAGCCTATTTGTATTATTTATAAAGTCCGCAGTTACGCGCGCGTATTGACAGTGAAGCCTAGTTTTGTCACTTTAGTCTCAGCGCTTAACGTCATTATTGATACACATCGAAAATTGAATTCTAAGGTTGTAGCTGTCTAGCGAGATTGCTGCAGCAGATTGCCCTGCGGCCCATATTGTTGCAGTCGAACTGATCAGAGGAATAATTAATGACCGCTAATGAAACCAGTCATCCCGCAGCACCAATTGAACGCCGGTTTGTTGAGGCCAATGGTCTACGATTTGAGGTGGACTATTGCAGTAGCCAACAAGGTGATGGGAAAACCTTGGCATTGTGCCTGCACGGATTCCCGGAACACAGTTATTCTTGGCGTCATCAGCTACCGATGTTGGCGGCAGAGGGCTACGAGGCCTGGGCGCCTAATCTTCGGGGTTATGGTAACTCGTCCCGGCCTGAGGGCATAGACGCCTATAGTCTAGAGGTTCTAATGGATGATGTGGGTGCTTTAATTGATGCCTCTGGCTGCGAACAGACGGTACTTATCGCCCACGACTGGGGCGCGGTGATAGCGTGGTTTTTCGCGATGCGGAAAATTCGACCACTGCAAAAACTCATTATTTGCAATGTGCCGCACCCCGCCGCTGCCGCTGAGAACTTGGGCTGGGCGCAGCTGAAAAAATCCTGGTATATACTCTTTTTCCAAATCCCCTGGCTACCAGAGAAACTATTGGGTGCCAATAAAGCCCGGGGTGTGGGTGATATGATTAAAAAGTCTTCTTCTAATCCTGAGCGCTTCGATGATGAGGTGATCGATGTTTACTCCAGCAATGCAGCGCAGCCCGGCGCGCTGACTGCAATGTGCAACTATTACCGAGGGCTACTACGCGGTGGTGGCATGAAACGTCAGAAGCAGTTGGGTTATCCACTAATTGATGTGCCAACGCTGATGGTCTGGGGTGAAGAAGATGTGGCGTTGACCAAGGAGTCTACCTACGGCACCGATAAGTATGTAACCGAACTTACCATTCGCTACTTACCGAGAGTGTCGCACTGGGTGCAGCAGGACGCACCGGAACAGGTCAATGCGATGATGGCTGCATTTCTCGCGGATAGTCCCGTTCCCCAGTTGCAGTGGCAGCCTACCTTGGTGGCGCCTGCATAACATTGTTCCACTAATCAAAAGTCTAGCCCCTGGGGTTCAGCGTGTATTGTAGTGACGTGTGGGACCCTGTGTAGTGGGATTGTATGTAGATAAACGCTCATGTACTGCAGCGATAGGTTTATGCGATATTTTTTACTAACTTGTTTGTTACTGGTAATGGTTGCTGAGACCTCGGCTCAAAAGCCCTTGCCCTGCGCCAAAGCTACTGCGGTTTCTTTTGGTATGGTGCCGGCAATCTCCGCCAGTTTGAGCTCGCTGTGGTCAAAGATTATCAATCGGGAAATGAAAAAGCGTTCGTGCTTGAAGTTGGTGTTTGGAAGTGCGTCAAATTTCCGCAAGTATATTGAAAAGGCTGAACAGGGACACTACGACTTTCTTGCGGTACCGGCGCATATAGCCAGTTATCTTATTACTAGTGCCGCTTTTAGGCCTGTGGCCTTTTTAGTGTGGGAGTCTAGCTACTTGTACATTGTTCCAGCTGACTCAGGCATTAATACAATACAGCAGTTGAGCGGACACACCGTGGCACTGCCAGATCCATTGACGGAAGCCAGCATTCTCGCCCATGCTGACTTGTCTGCCACTTCAGAGCCGGTAGTCTACCGGCACTACCAGGGCTATGGTCAGACGATTCAGGCGCTGTTGAGCGCTGAAGTTGACGCCGCAGTGGTGTTATCGCCTTTTTTTAACCGTATTCCTAGACAGCAGCACGATGCACTTCGGGTGGTACACCGTGTGCCTTTTCCCTTTCATGGATTACTACTCGCCGCGCCGCGTACCAGTGAACAACAACGCCAGACCATGTTTACTGCACTCGCCGCTTTTGCCCCGGGCGCAGGCTTTTTCTGGCAATCCTTTCAGCGGGTTTCAAATCGGCAGCTTAGTGCTTTACACCGCTCTCAGCAGGACTCGGTGGCGGTATTGAAAGGCTTAATCAACGCCGACTGAGGCTGCAGCGGTTAATGACGGCGTTATCGAATTGCTCGATGCTCACTTTATCCACCGCAGCAAAAAACACTATAAAAATATTGCGCTACACAACGTCAAAAAAGGATAGCTATGAATAATTATTACCTTGCCAGTATTACATTCCGTCTGCGTCGGCAGGCCACTGCCCTGTTATTAAGTCTATCGATATTCGCTGTACCCGCATTGGCTGTAACCCAGGTGATTCACGCGGGTCAGTTATTGGCTGTGCCCGGTAAGATGCCACTGGCGCAGCAAAGCGTAGTTATTGTCGATGGGAAAATTCAATCCGTACTGGCAGGGTTTGTCGATCCATCGCAGTACCCCGATGCTGAGTTCATCGACTTGTCTTCGAGTTTTGTCATGCCAGGAATGATGGATATGCATGTACATCTACAGGCTGAACTGGGTCCCCATAACGACCGAGATAGGCTGCGTATGTCCAGTGCCGATGTCGCCATGAGCAGTGTTAATAATGCTCGCAAGACGCTGCTGGCGGGTTTTACCACCGTTAGGGATTTAGGCTCATCGCCGGTTGAAATGTACGCTTTACGCGATGCTATCGCCAAAAAATGGGTGGTGGGGCCACGTATTATTGCCTCCGGTGGCGTATCAGTAACCGGTGGTCACGGTGATGTCGATGGTATGTCACCCGATTTAATGGAGGCCAGAACAGCCAAGACTGTCTGCGACGGTCCCTTTGACTGCCGCCGAGCAACCCGCAGGGCGATTAAATTTGGCGCTGACATCATTAAAATCACCTCCACCGGCGGAGTGTTATCCGATACCACTACCGGTACTGGCCAGCAGATGACCCGCGATGAACTACGTGAAGTCATCGATACAGCCCACAGTTTGGGCCGTAAGGTTGCCAGCCACGCCCATGCCGCAGCGGGTATTAATGCGGCGCTGCGGGCAGGGGTTGATAGTATCGAACACGGTAGTTATGCCGATAAAGACAGTATTAAATTATTCAAGAAATCCGGTGCCTACCTAGTGCCGACATTGCTAGCCGGTAATACGGTAGTGGCCATGGCTATGGACAAGGCCAGCAGCTTTATGTCCCCGGCCATTAAGGCCAAAGCTATACGGGTCGGTGGCGATATGATGTCCCACTTCGAAGCGGCCCATAAAGCCGGGGTCAATATTGCCTTTGGTACTGATACCGGAGTGTCGCCACACGGGGCCAATGCCCAGGAGGCCGTGTTAATGGAGACTGCCGGTATGAGCCGGGCCGATATTTTAAGAAGCGCTACGGTCAATACCGCCGCGCTAATCGATAAAACGGCTCAACTCGGTACCCTGGAGCCGGGTAAGCAGGCAGATATTATCGCCATGCACGGTAATCCGTTAGAGGATATTCGCGAATTGTTAGATGTCGATTTTGTGATGAAGGGGGGAAGGGTTTACAAGTCGAAATAGTGATTACGCTGTGCTTAATCCAGTGCTGAGACCTCGCAAGGGTGTAAGTCAATGCAACTCGTTACCGCTACCGATCGCATCGACTCGCTGTTGCTATCTGTTCTTGTATCCGGGCTGGATATCGTATCCGCGTTAACAGCTAGCTGTTGGCTAATGGGTTTGAAAGCGCTCGCGGTAGCGTTTAGGTGCAATGCTGAATCGCTGACTAAACGCCTTGGAGAAGGTCGCGGCATTGGCAAATCCGCACTGATCGGCAATGCTCTTGAGCGGCACATTGAGTTGATGTAATAAATTGCGAGCGCGTTCCAGTCGTAATTCGCTAAGTACCTGGCCAGGCGTTAAATCCAGTGCGTCGAGGCAGCGCCGGTGTAGGGTGCGAACGGATGTGCTCAGCCTATCGGCCATTTGCTCGACCGTTGTAGCTTGTTGCAGGCGGCTTTCCAGCCAGCCGACCAGTGATACAATATCGGAGCGGCTGGCTTTTGACTGCAGGTCTATGGGGCCGGAAAATTGCGACTGACCACCGTCGCGGATTAACGATACTACCAAAGAGCGAGCAATTCGCAGTGCAGTGGCGCTGTCCAAGTCTTGGCTGACCATAGCCAGCATCATATCGACGCCGGATAACACGCCGGCAGAGGTCCATAATTTTTGGTCCTCCAGGTACAAACTATCGTCTTGTACTATTGCCGCAGGAAAGTCACGACGCAGATCGTCGGTGCCTAGCCAGTGGGTGGTCACTCGGCGGCCATCGAGCAATCCCAGCTGTCCCAGTAAAAAGGCACCGGTGCAAATGGAAGCGGTGCGTTCGGCGCGGCTGGCGGCGGCGCCTAACCAACGCATGAAATATTCATCGGCGCTAGCGTGTTGCAATGCCGCCGGCACGGCGCCGGGTACTACTAGTAAGTCGACCGGCCCATCATTCGGGGGCAGCGCGTCAACGGCAAGGCCTAGGCCGGCACTGGATTGCACCGTGCCACTGGCTGAGTTGGCGATATAGCATATTTTGTAAACCTGTCGGCCCATTTCCATATTGGCCTGGGACAATACCTCGGCAGGACCGGCCACATCCAATAGTTGCACCCCCTCATACAACAGGAAAAAGACAATTCTTGGGTCGCTGGTGGTTTTGGCAGTTTGAGACATGTTTTTATCATAACTGTCATTGACGCAATTAGCTACACTGGGTGAAACCATTATTAACTAGGAGTTAATCGCCATGAAAATACTAATGCTAGCCTACTCGGGTATGACACCACTAGACTTAATGGGGCCGCTACAGGTTTGGAGTCAGTGGCCCGAGGCAGAAATTCAGATTGTGGCCAAGTCAACCGAGGCCATCAGCACCGATACGGTGTTGCAACTGCTACCTACGCACAATTTTGAAAATTGTTTCGAACGTCCAGATATACTGTTTGCCCCGGGTGGCACCAAAGCTACCTTTGAGCTGCTGACTGATCAGATCACTATTGAATTTTTACGGTCAAAAGGCGAACACGCCCACTGGGTCACCAGTGTCTGCACGGGTGCGTTGCTGCTAGGGGCGGCGGGATTACTGGAGGGCTACAAGGCGACAACTCACTGGGCAGCACTGGATAATCTAAGTAATTTTGGTGCAAGTGCAACCGAGGGAAGAGTGGTATTTGATCGCAACCGGGTGACTGGTGGCGGCGTAACGGCGGGTATCGATTTTGGTTTGGCCCTAATAGCCCAAATATCCGGTGATCAAGCTGCTAAAGAAATTCAATTGGCGGTGGAGTACGCGCCGCAGCCACCCTTCAATTCCGGTACGCCGGCGCAGGCATCGGAAGAAACGGTACAGGCCATATTGACTCGATTTTCGGAGTCGCTGGCGTAGATAGTCCTAGCGGGTTGAAACTGCGTCGCTCTGCTTGCATTTATTGTGTTTGCGCAGCCTAGAGCGCGGGTTTTTTTTGGATAAAGCCAGGTAAGTACATAGGCGCTCCGGAGAGTTTATACAAGCATCAACTCTAGCTTGTATGGCTAACCGCACTTCTTCGGAGCGTGTTTGAATTAGCGGCATCAGGTCGGTTGTCTACAACTGTCAGTCTTTTCCCCATACATCTCACCGCAGCTATTTGCAGCGTGACATTAGCCCTTGTAAAGTACCTAGCATCAGTGGCATTGTTGTCGCACCGTGTTGACGAATTTCACTGTAGACTAGCGCGCAATAGCATGTTCAAAGTGGAGTAAAAGACCTTACATGAAAATCCTTGTAGTAGACGACATGGCGTCAATGCGTAGTGTTATTTGTCATATTTTAGATGGCATAGGGTACTCGGATACCGCATCGGCCGTAGACGGTGTGCAAGCGCTGACGAAATTACGTAATGACACATTCGATCTTGTTATCTCCGATTGGAATATGCCCAATATGAATGGTCAGCAGCTTCTTGAAAATATCAGGGCTGATGAGCAACTAAAGCACACGCCGGTATTGATGGTTACAGCGGAGACTGAAAAAACCATTGTCGTGAACGCAGCCAAGGCCGGCGTAAACGCCTATATTGTTAAACCCTTTACGCCTCAACAGCTGCAGGCAAAGATGGCGTTGATGTTGACCCCAAATTAACACCCACCGTAGTGCGTATTAGCAATTCTGTTATTTTAATGGAGTGGGCATTGCTCGCTATGGCGCAATACTGAGCGCCATAGCTCAAACAAACTTTCAGGGCTTCAGAGCGGCGATCAAGTTCGGGGGATCTAACAGTGCGAGCGTGTTAAGATGAGGTTTTGCTGCCCGCTTTGTGGTGGATTTTTGAGCAAAACAACATCGTTGTAGTGGCAGGCTCACTATCTGGAATAGTCATTATCAATCCCTGCTAGTGTGGCAGCGTGTACTTTAACAGCGAGACTGCCTTATGGTAATACATTATGAATAATCGGTCTTTTTCTATTGAAGAACAGGGACTTTTGGAATCTATCTTGTTATCTCGCCGAGATGTACGAGGCAATAATTTCACCAATCAGGCCCTTACCGAAGACTCGATTAATAAAATTTTACATGCTGCATCACTGGCGCCCTCCGTCGGTTTTTCTCAACCTTGGGAATTCGTCGTTATTCGCGACATTGCGGTTAAGCAGCAAATAGCCGCGAGTTTTGAGCTGGAAAACGATAATGCGAAAGAGGCTTTTTCCGGTGAAAGGAGGCGGCTCTATAGCTCGATGAAGCTGGAGGGGATTGTTGAGGCGCCCGTCAATATTGCGGTATTCTACCAGCCTCCTAGCGAGCCGGTGTTGGGACAGAACACTATGCTTGAAATGGGTGAGTACAGCGTTGTTTGCGCGGTACAAAATATGTGGCTTATGTCCAGAGCCATGAATATTGGCCTGGGCTGGGTAAGTATACTTGACCCGAATAGAGTAAAAGATATTCTTAACGCACCGCCGGCAAATAAATTAGTGGCCTATCTCTGTCTAGGCTATGTAGAGGCGTTTTTAGACCGACCCGAACTGGAAACTAACAAGTGGCAAGCGAAAAAGTCGCTAGGTCCCGCTGTGCACCGAGAAAGTTATTGATTAAAGTGCTACGTCACCGGCTGGTGACATTCGATGGCATTGTTGTCGGGGTCTCTAATAAAGATGAACGAGGCTCCCGCGGGCGTTGTTTAAGCTGTGTTGCACGGTGGCGCGATACCTTCAGGTGTTCCCTGGCCTTTTTCTAGCAGGGCACAAAGGCTTTCGAGAAAGTAGGCCCAGCTCATGGCGCAGTCTCTGAATAAATCGTTGATTTCCGGCCAGCCCAGATGATCGAAGCTGACGAGGGTTTTACCCTGATCCACTCGAAAAGAGAAACAGATATCGGTACCAAACCATGGATTATCCGCGCTCACACAGTGCCAGACAATGCGCAATGATGGTGTAAGTTCGCTAACGACAAAGCGGGTTTTGCCCCATAGCTGAAGCTGAAGTTCTCCGGTTTTCTCGTCGCTGAGCATCGTAGCATCGGTAAACCATTTGGCAATGCCCTGGGCGGTGGCGACCTGTTCAAAAACCGTTTCAATCTTTTCGTCAATGCGAACTAATAGTGAGATTTGCGCCATGGGTAACCTGCTTGAATCGGCCAACATTTTCTGGCCCTGGCCTATTAGGAGGTATTTCCTATTGTTACAAGCGTGATGGATCAGTGCAAGACAGAGCGGCTAGAAAATAGTGAGGACATAGAGACAGGCCGATTGCTTTATTTGTCCTCCTGGCTGATTTTAAGCAGGGCTTGTTCGAAGTATTCGACCGGCTGGCCACCACTGATCATATATTTGTCATTAATAATAAAAGCCGGAACCGCACTGATACCCATCTTCTGGTTCTGTTGCTGCTCGGCGCGTACGTCTTCGGCATACTGACCTGAGCTCAACACTTCAGCGGCCTCTTCCCGGTCCAGGCCGACAGCGGCTACGGTATCTAGCAGCTGTTCTGCGTCTGAGGGATTACCTCTGCGGGTGAAATACAAATCAAATAGAGCCAGTTTTAACGCGTTCTGTTTGCTGTACGGCTTTGCCCAGTGCAACAGGCGATGGGCGTCGAAGGTATTGTAAATTCGATTGTCTGCAGCATAGCTAAATTCGAAACCAAGATCCGCGCCCATTTGCTTAATGCGATCGCGGTTGCCGGCGCTCTGCTCGGGACTGGCGCCATATTTTTCCTGAATGTGCTCGCCAATATCCTGGCCTTGTGGCGGCATATCTGGGTTAAGTTCAAAGGCGCGCCAGCTAATATCGGCGCTGACACTGTCCTTTACCCGTGTTAAGGCCTGCTCTAGCGCCTTGTAGCCGATGACACACCAGGGGCAGGAAACATCGGATACTATGTCGATTTTAAGAACAGTCATTGCAATGCCTAATTAAGATGGAGTTGGACGCCGCCAAAATCGATCTGCTCAAATTTGGCGGCGTCGTTGGGGTCCGGTTCATCCGCCCGTTACCAGTGCGGGGCTGGCACTCTATTTTGTGTCGGCTCGGCCCATAAATTTACGTTCTTCTACATTGATTTTTATCTTGTCACCGGTGGAAATATGCTCCGGGACCTGCACTGTTACACCGGTGGACATTTTTGCCGGTTTTGTTCTCGATGTTGCGGAGCCACCCTTGATAGAGGGGTCGGTTTCTACGACCTCGAGCTCTACATGGGCCGGAAGATCCAACGCGACCGGTATATCGTCAACAATGATCACCAAAATGCCCTCGGTGCTCTCATTGATAAAGAGAATTTCCTCGGCAATAGACTCTTTGTTGAGGTTGTAGGGCGTGTAATCTTCGGTATCCATAAAGACGTATTCGTCGCCGTCGATATAAGAAAATACCACGGCTTTACGCACTAAGTCTGCTAGGTTTAACAGGTCGGAGTCTTTAAACGTCTCGTCAATTTTGTTGCCGGTGACAACGTCATACATACGCATACGATACAGGCTGCCCCCGGCGCGTCCCTGGGGTACAGAGCGATCGATAGAGCGCACGATATAGGTTTTTTTATTGTACTCGACCGCTGAATTTTTCTTTATTTCGCTTGCCTTGGGCATGTTCTCTATTCCTGGAAGTGTAATGTGTTAAGAGGGGGATGTTACCACTGTAGCGATGCTAGGTATTGCTGTGGGGTGGTATAAGGTACATTTTACTTGTTAGCACCAGCGCCGGACCTCGCGCTGGTAAGCGCGGTAGTCATCGCCAAAAATCGACATTAGCGCCCGTTCCTCCGGTTTGATTTGAATGGTATTGAGGGTGAGTATAAAACCGGCCACAGCCAAAAGAGACAGCGGTGATGACAAATAGATCGATAATGATAGCAGTGCGAGGGCAAAACCTAGATACATTGGGTTTCGAGAATAGCGATAAATGCCACTGCGAACAAGAGACGATGCAAGCTCTGGTTTGAGTGGGTTGACGGTCGTTTTTGCGCGGTTAAAAGAAACAATACCGGCAATACAGCAAAACAGACCCGCGCTGAAGGTAGCCAGACACAACACAATACGAATAGCCCAGTGTATTTCAAGGATTGCTGATGATGCTGCAAGCCACCACAGCAGTAGCGCAAATACCAAGGCCAGTACTGGCGGCGGGACTTTGTTTTCGAGTGCTTCCATAATAATCCTGTGATCGAGACTCTAACACGGTTACAGCAAAGGGTAGCTTAGAGTCATTCAGTGGCAATGGCGGGGTATGTCCCCACGCTGCAGGCGACTTTTGAGCCCTATTGGCTACTACGCCCTCTCAACTACGCCCTCTCAACTACACGCCTTCCAAACCACTAGTTGCCTGTGCACACACTATAATACCTTTTATACACTGGTGCGACTCGCTAGAGTATTGTGCTGCTGCCAATATACGCTTGTGCCCGTAGCTGAGCGACGATATCTTGCCGCAGCGAGGCGCTAGCCGTTGTAAACCAGTAGGAGTCGTTGCGGGAAAATAGTTGCCAGCCAACCGGGCATTCAACCATGCGGTCTGGAATTTTATTAAAGCACTCGGCGCGAAAGATCAACGATATCTTCCAACTGCTTCTCATTCAAATTATCCAATAGGCTGGCGGCGCAGTGTTCAACACTCACTCCGGCCTCTGCATAAAGTTGTTGACCAGCCTTTGAGAGTTTAACCAGGCTTTGGCGCGCGTCTCTCGGGTTTGACTCTTTTTCCACAATGTTAATCTTTTCCATCGGCGCGATTAGGCGAGTAATGCCCGAGGCGCTTAATCCCACATGTTCTGCAAGCTCTATCCTACGCATTGTTTTAAGTGGCGCGCCGCTCAAGTGATGCATAATCATAAACTCGGTGAAACTAATGCCGTGGAAGCCCAACTGATGTTCCATTTTCTTGGCTAGTTTAGAGGCCAGTAGGGCATTTTGAATGATAAAGGTAAAGCTAAGCGATGGTTTGTTCATGACTAGTCCTTGAATTGAGCTTGATATATACTTGAGTAGTCAACTATATTGCAGTTAGATTTACTTTGCAAGCGCAGTCTTTGATCGCTCTGTCTTTCCTCGTGTTGCGCTTGAACGGCCGGAGTCGGTGTAATGGTAGGTCCCACAATTGATGCGACAAAGTAGGCTGGGAGTCGATCTACGCGGTCAATCTTCGGCTTGCAGTGTGATTAATAACCGCTGTGCATTGCTGCTGATCGAAGGGCTGTGACGCTGCTCAATAACCGTTCTTTGTCGATCATATTCACTCTGCTCGGAACGGCTCAGGGCCTGCCAGCGATCCAATATAGGAATATGCGCGGTCTCATTGGCCAATTGCTCGAATACGCTAAAGGCAGGCAGCTCAGCAAAGGGCTCAGCTAAGGCCATACGGTAAGCGCTAATGCGTATAGCGGCTTCTGTTAGCAATATCTGTCCTTGCTCGATAACGCGCAGCAAAATAATAATATTCTTTTTTGCACTCTCAGCACTGCGTTGCTGTTGCACTCGTTGTGTGGCTTGTTCGGCGCTGAGCTGTTGGCGATGGTGCCGCAGTCGCCACACTTGCAATCCGGCGTAGCTCGCCAGAACAATGACAATAGCGATCGCCAACGATGCGAGTACGATTGTCAGCATGGTGGTGTCTTGTTAGTAATAACAATGCCTTTGGCTGTGCAGGGTAGATGCGCAATGAGCCGGCCTACCGGCATACTCATGCCTGCGGTGACAATAGTTGATTGTCCGAGGCCGTTATATTATCGGGTCGGTGTGGTTCGATCAGCTGAGCCATCATCTCGATATGAGTCGCCGCGTCGTTCAAACAGGGGATATAGTGAAACTGTTTGCCGCCGGCGTCGGTAAAGTAGTCGCGGTTTTCGCTGTCAATCTCTTCGACTGTCTCCAGACAGTCGGCGGCAAAGCCCGGGCACAACACCGCGACATTTTCGATACCAGCACCCGCCAAATCTTGCAGGGTTTGCACGGTATAGGGTTGCAGCCATTTGGCTTTACCAAAACGCGACTGAAATGTGGTGAGCACACAGTCGGCATCCAGGCCCATATACTCCACCACCAAACGGGTGGTTTCGTTGCAAAAGCAAAAATAGGGATCACCTTTTTCAAGACAGTTGAGCGGGGTGCCGTGGTAGGAGAATAGTAGCCGCTGGGGCATGCCGTGCTGGTCAATATGCTGTTGAATACTGTCGCTCAAGGCCTGGATAAAAAGGCTGTTTCGATGATAGCCACTGATAAAACTCAGTTCGGGAATCCAGCGATAACGAGACAACTCTCGAGCCACGGCATCAAAGGTAGAGCCGGTAGTGACGCCACTATACTGAGGGTATAGCGGCAGTACGGTTATTTTGGCAACGTTTTTGTCCTTGAGTAATTGTAGGGCGCTGGCGATTGACGGATTCCCGTAGCGCATGCCAGTTGCGACGAAGTAGCGATTGGCACCAAAGCGTTGGTCTAGCTGAGCCTGTAGGGCGCGGCTCTGGCGTAGGGTAATGTCCATTAACGGCGAGCCATTGTCGGTCCACACCTGTCGGTAAAGCTTTGCTGAGTGCGCGGGGCGCAGCGGCAAAATAAACAGGTACAATATTACCAGCCACAGTAACCTTGGAATTTCCACTACCCTTGGGTCCGCCAAAAATTCGCGTAAATAGCGCCGCACCGATGCTGTGTTAGGCGCATCGGGTGTGCCCAGGTTATTGAGCAATATACCCTGGGGCAGGTCTTTGCCCCGATGCTCGTATTCAGTCTGGCCTAGGTAGCGCATTGATCATTCCATGTAAATGTTTAGCGAAGTATACCGCAGCGCGGCGATACAGAGTTAGCAGCGGTGCGCTTAACTATCGGCAGATTTCAAATGGCCAAATACCCGCTCAAGGGCATTGGGGCCGCCCATGGTGCCGTCGCCGGAAATGGGCATGTCGCCGCCTTCGAAGTCAGCCAGTGTCTGCAGGCCGTCGCGGATGTTCTCCGGTACCGGGGCAGCAATGACACCTTCTTTTTCAGTAGCAAACAGTGGTGCTGATCGCGCCCAGTTAAGCTGCGCGAAGTAACCGCCACCGGCTTCAAACAGCGACGCCTCGGCTTGGCAGTCGCGGTGAGCGAGCCATATCGCCATGGCGGAAACCTTGTCCGGAGATAGTCGCTGCATGATCGCCGCCGGTGCGGTGGCAGTGGGTTTTTTGCCCGCGGCGATACGAGTCTCATTGACCGAGCTGGCAAAATCCTCGGTCATACGCGTGCCTGCTTGGGGAATGAGTACATTGCATTTAATGTCTAGCTTGAGTTTTTTCGCCTCAAGCTGCAGGGAGTGGGAGAGGCCAATTATACCGGCCTTGCTGGCGGCGTAGGCGGCAACACCGGCGCCGTACATGGCCGGGGAGGCGGTCATTACGCAGCGCCCATATCGCTGCTCGACAAAGACTGGCCAAGCTGCCTTCATTACCGAGAATACACCGGTTAAATTGACATCTATGGTTCGCTGCCAGGATTCCAAGGTCAGTTCAGACCAAACCTCAGGGGTTAGTATACCGGCATTGTTGATAACAATGTCGAGTCGGCCGTAGGCCTTGAGTACGTCGGCGACAATACGCTCGCCCTGTTCGACGGAGTCGTAATTGGCTATAGCTTCACCGCCGGCGGCCTTAATTAAATCAACGACTTCGTCTGCTATCTGGCCCTGGGCGTCACCGCTACCATCAAAGGCGCTGCCTAAGTCGTTGACTACAACTTTGGCACCCCGGGCGGCCAGTAGCAGTGCATGTTCCCGGCCGAGGCCGCGGCCGGCGCCGGTTACCAGCGCTACCTGGCCACTAAAATCTAAGAGCTCGTTTGTCTGTGTATTACTCATATTGCGGTCTCATCTCTGCTGTTTTTTTGTACAGTCAGGTGCTGTTTGATCAGTACAAATCGTCTTTTTCGTTTTGTGCCAAGCTGGCGTCTATCGCCTCCGGGGGAACATCCTTTAGCGCGAGTTGATCCCGGTACATGGTGCCGGTAGAGGGTAACACAGACCGTGCTTGCTGCCGCTCGACATCCCACAGTTGCGAGCGCACGAGGGCCTTAGTGCAATGTAAGTAGGCCTCTTTTACCTGTACCACAATGACGCTTTTAGCGCTGCGCCCGCGCATACGGAACAGGCCGGTAATAGCGGGGTCTACACTAATCTGCGCAGCGCCGTTGACTCGCAGCATGTCGTTAAAACCGGGGATAAAAAACAACATGGCGACGGTGCCGGCGGCGGCAATATTACTGAGACTGTCGAGTCTGTTATTACCGGGCCAGTCCGGCAGGTACAGCGTGCGGGGATTGGCCACCGTCACAAACCCTGGCTCGCCGCCTCGGGGCGACACGTCGGGCAGAGCGTCGCCCCGGCTGGTGCCAATAGTCACAAAGGGCGACAGTGCAATCAGGGAGGCACAGTGGGGGTCTATATGGTCTAGTTGCTTGTCCACTGCGCCGGCATTGGCGGTGGCATAGTGAACTCGCAAGTCTGCTTCAGAGTGTAGTATGTGGTCCATGAGTACTGCCCGTTGATTGCTGCGATGGCCGATTGTATTGGCGGAACATCATATACTATCTGCCATCACTTTTGGCACTCTATTGCTACGCGTGAGGGGCAAAAAAGGAGAGGGGCAGTGCAAGGAGATTAAGCAATAGCGCAGCTATCGGCAGCGCACTGGTGCGGATTTAGTTTTTTCTTGTGTAAGCTGAAGTATTTATCATTGACGTTTCTAGCCCGAAAAAAATCAGCGGCGGTCTGCCCTTTGGATTGTTGTACTACTAATAATTGTCGTCAATCTTCCCGGCTAGGCCCGGTCATGTTATTCACCCGATGGTTTTCAGAGTGCTTAGCTAGGCGAAAACTGTAGATCTAACCCCCTAATATTTGACGTGGGCGGCTGATTAAAATCTGATACTTAACTGATAGTTCACCGAGCGCCCAGTGACAATAGGTACTTCATTAACGCCCCTGCGGCGTACGTATTCAGCAATATTCACTTGCTCGTTGGTGGAGTTATTGATCCTTATATTATGACTAATGCTATAACTAGAGAATTGTTTTTTATAAAGAGCATTAATATACAAAGTTGTAGAAGAATCAATCGGAAATTCAGGTGCTCGCGTGCCATCACGATAAGTTACCACCGCGGCCAGAGAGATAGATTTCCACTGTTTATTAAGCCCTGCTGATATATTGTAACTAGGGGCAAACTTAAAATTATAGAATCCGTCAGTGCCGGCCTTGTCCCCTGCATCACCGTCTATATAGTCAAGTGTAATGAAGCCTGCCCACTTATTATTTGTCTGATAACGGGCTTCTATTTCTATTCCTTTCCCGACAAATTTGTTGCCGTTACTATATATATTGACATCGGTTACCTGGGTGCCATCTTCCAGTCTAGTATCGCCAATTTTCCTAAAAATTTTATTATCATAAGTAGCGTAATACATTGTACTTTGTAGTGCCCAGTTCCGCTGGACCAGTTGATACGAAAGTTCGTAAGAATCACTGGTTTCGGGGGCTAGATGGGTATTACCATAGACACCGGAAGTTTCATCAACAAAATACAATTCAAACAAGGAAGGGGAGCGATAGGACTGAGAAGCGGTAAATCTGACCTTTTGTTTTTCTGATAAATCGTAGCGATAACTCAAACGGCCAGATAAGTTATTGCCAAATATCTCGTTCTCGTTGCTGCGCAAACCAAACAACCAGTGATGCAATTTATTGACAACTCCTATTTGGGTCCAAATGGAGTATGAATAAAGAGAGCGATCGGTAATATCATGCCCTTTAATAAAATTACCCCTTTGGTCATAATTTGAAAAATCTAGGTTTTTTATCGAGTTGTAATCGGCTCCCAATTCAAAAGTATAATCGCTGCTAAACTCGACAAAATAGGACAAGCTATTGTATAGCCTGCGGCTTTCCCTCTGACTTGACTCCCGTTTGTCCTCAAAACGAAAATAGTCTTTTTTAGTGTTGTCATAAACAAACTTGTAATTAAGTATGCCGCTGGATGCCAATTGTTGTTTATAACCATAACTAAACATAGTCCCTTTATTGCTCAGGGCCCCGCCTGCACGGCTTAAGAATGGAACAACTGTGAAATAGTTTTCGTCGATATCGTAAGCATTAAACAAAAAAGTATGGGTTTTATGGGTCAGCGTCACTGTAACATTATCGTTATCTATATACTCCGCGACACGATCAAACTCTCCGTTCTCATCCCTAAAGTCTCTTCGCTGCCTTGCTCCTTGCTCGCTTGATAGCGACCAAAAAATCTTGCTTTCCTCTCCCAGCTCCATAAGCTGTGAGTAATTGAGTGAATGGTGGTTACGTTCAGATAACTGAAGATTTATATCGCCATAGTCGCTTCGATGATTTTTTAACACTATATTAATTGTGCCTGCGTAGGCATTAGTTCCATAGAGTACAGAGCTCGGGCCTTTTAACACTTCAATTCTCTCTATATCACGAATATTAATACGATTTAATTTGTTATCATTGTAGGTTCCATCCCAAGTGGGTGTTTCGTTAATCATCACCAGCACCTTATTGGCATAATTGTCCTGTAATACGCCACGTACAGTAGGTAAAGTTTTTTGAAAATAAGTGTTTGCTATGTTCACACCCGCAAGCGTACTAATGGCTTCGGCCACCGACTGATAACCGTATATGCGAATGTCCTGGGCGGTGATCACCGAAACCGAAGAAGCACTTTCTAGCAGTAGCTCTGGTTGGGTTGACGCTACCGCAATTTCTATACTTATCAGCTCTTCCAAAGACATATCATAAAGATCTTTACGGTTTTTTATTTCCAGTTCTGCGGCTAAAGCAGGCAATGAAGGTAGCAGCAGGCCGGCATACAAAATAAAGCCAAAAGTAATAATTTGAAGTGATTTACTGCTAGTGCTGATAAAACCCATATAAACCTGTTCATTTTTTGATTGGCAAAAATAATAAGTTAGTGAGGCTAGGAGAAGTGTCGCGATTTCCACCGTACTTTTCAATTTCTTATAGCCAATTATTTGCATGACCTGCCCACTCGGCGTCTTTGCTATCGTAGTGCATCAGCCATTGCGTCAGGGTTGGTAAGCTGATAGGAAACTATGTTTCTATTCCTAAGTGATGCTATCAAATACAATTTTAGCAGATAGTTAACAATAAGCTTAGACACGATGCTGCAATTGTACATATTCAGTCTAACTAAACTGAATATTTGATAGTGCTTGAAGTTATAGC
>Ga0105356_10000114_pt1 | contig 65894 bp, 32 predicted proteins | sample GOMGulsemesocosm_3_FD_83502 | JGI IMG/M metagenome (GOLD analysis project Ga0105356, IMG submission 83502) | Methane-oxidizing microbial communities from mesocosms in the Gulf of Mexico - GOM9D Gulf of Mexico | ecosystem: Environmental > Aquatic > Marine > Cold seeps | place: Gulf of Mexico...
ACTTGGTCGGCAATATCTTTCAGTTCGGCAAAGCTGTAACCATCTCCCGTCAACCCCAGCACAATGCCGAATACATCGCCGTATTCATCGTTGACCACCACGTCGGCAACGCCTGCGGGCAACTGACGCTTGGCGGTTTCTACCTTGCGTCGCAACTTGTCCCAGATTGGCTGCATATCCTTATAAGACTCTTTAATATTGGCGGTGATCATCGCCATGCCAGTGAAGGACTGGGAGTCTACAAAATCTAATTCTGGCATTTCCCGAACGGCTTTTTCTAGCTTGTCGGTGACTAGCTTTTCCATACGCTCGGGGCTGGCGCCCGGGAAGAAGGCGGTGACCGTCGCAGCGCGAATAGTAAAGCCTGGGTCCATATTGCGCGGTGCGGACAAAAAGGCAAAATAACCGCCCAAGAACATGATCATCAGCAGCGTAAGGGTGATGCGATTTTTGCTAATAGCTATATCCGTCAGTCCCATGACTTACTCCGCCACTGCTTCAACAATAGGCATTTTCACCAGCAAACTTTCCGACATAAAATCTCGACCCGCAATAACCACCTTGTCTCCCGCGGTTATGCCAGACAACAGCTCCATGCCCCGCGCGGTCAGCTTGCCTATTTCCACGTCTTTGCGTGACACCTGTCCCACACCTGCCTCATTAGTATCGAACACCACCCATACAAAGCGACCCTTTTGATCTGCCGCTACGGCGGTGGTGGGCACATAAATGACTTTTTCATCCGCCTTGCCCTCAGCCAGAGAAAGTAAAACAGACGCCGCCATTCCCGCGCGAATATTAGAATCTTGCTTGACCAGTTTTACCGTCACGGGATAGGCAGAACCGGCAGAGGCGGCGATGCCTACCTCAGTGACTCGAGCTTCGTAGGAGTTATTCGGTACCGCATCAAAGGTCACAGTGGCCAAGTCCCCGGCATTGATTTGGGAAATATAGTTTTCGGGAATACTGAATTCAACTTTAGGCTCTTCGCCACAGTTTAACTGGGCGACTTGCTGGGCAGGGCTAACATTTTCATTTTCGCGAATGTCTACCGAGGCAACGGCGCAGTGATCAGGAGAGCGCAGCTCGGTATATTTCAGCTGGTTGCGCGCACTGGCGACCTGCTGGGTGGAAGACGACACATTGGCCTTGGCCGAATCTGCATTGGCGCGCGCTGCGTCCAAATCCGTGGCTGAGGCATTATTGTTTTCATATAACAAGCGGGTGCGGTCGTAATTGGCCTGGGCATTGCGCTGTGCGGCCTTGGCGCTGTTCAAATTCGCCTGGGCTTGTTGCAAGCTGATCTGATAGTCCTTAGGGTCTAGGGCGAGTAATAGCTGGCCCTTCTTGACCTCATCGCCAACCTTAATTTTCTTGCGCTTTAAGGTGCCACTGACCTTAAAGCTCAAACGCGACTCCAAACCCGCATGGGAAGTTCCCGAGAAGGTCAGTTGCTGTGCCGTGCCCGTTTGCACCGCTTCAATAAAGCGCACAGGGCGCAAGGGTTGCTCAACAACGGCGGCCTCCTCCGCACAACTCGCCAGTAGCGCAATAGACAGCAAAGAAAAAGACAGCTTTCCAGCATATCCGCATAGAGTTGATTTAACGTGCATAGTATTTTCCATTATTATTCTGACGCCTCAGTTGGGCTAGAGCGGTTAAAAAATGTTTCGATACGCTGGTACCAAGCTTCTTTATCACGGTTATCGCTCAAGATATCAAAGCGACCGACCACCCTTTCTAAATTAAAGTAATTGATCATAAAGTCGTACACCGCATTCACGCCATTAATCTCTGCGCTGAGTGCCGAATTTTGCGCGTCGACCAGGCCGATGATAGACACCGTTCCGCGCTTATAAGCGTCGGTGACTAAGTCCAAGTTCTTGCGTGAAGCCTCTGCCGCATTGGCCGCATATTGCATGCTGGGGTAGGAAGACTCTGAGGCGAGCAACTGGGTGCGCACTTGTTGCTCTATGCTATTGCGCGCCGCGTGTTGTTGCATACGCACGGCCAATAGTGTCTCGCGCTGTATGCTAACATTGGCGCTATCCCCTCCACCTGAGAACAAGGGCAGCGAGGCGTTCACCCCCATGACCCAAGAATCAGTCTCTTGAGCTGAATTTGACCCTTGCCCACTCGTATCCAACACATCCGTTAAGCTGGCGTTGGCGGTCACCAAGGGTGCCCAGTGCTTGCGCTTAGCGGTGGTTAAGCTGCGTTCCTGCCCCGCCACTTGGGCATTTAGCTGCTGCAGCTGAGGCGAGGTTAGCATCGCCTCCTCTACCATAAAGCTGTGGAACTTGCGGAACGACCAAGGATTCGCCACATAGCTATCAAAGCGTGAGTCATTAAAGAAGAAGCCCGAATTTTCTACCGTCACAGGATCTAGGCTCAGCTGCTCTTCTTGGGGGTAATTCAATAAACTCAACAAGGCGACATTCAGTTGATTAGCCTGAGAGCGCGCTGCCGCATAGTTACTGCGATTGGTGGCGATCTCTGCGTCCCAACGATACACCTCACCCGCCGAGGCGCTGCCCACATCGCGGCGCACCTTGGCTAGCTCTAAGTTGCGACTGGCGCGCTCCAAATTTTCCTTTTGCAGGCGCTCGACTTCACGCGCTTTGAGTAAATTCAAATAGCCCGTGGCAGCATTCAAAGCTGCATCTAAACGCTGCTGTTCTAATACTTGCTCTTGTGAAAGCTGCTGGTATTTCTGTGTAGCGTAAAAACCCAACGCCTCATCGGAGTACAGCACTTGCGACAAGCTCAGTTTCGCCTGCGTGCGCTCCTCTGGGTTACCAGCGGAGGCGATTTTGTCCTGCACTCGTTGATAATTCGCCGACAAATCCACATCGGGTAACAGGCGGGCTCGGTAAGAACTCAAATTGGCCTGACTAGCTTCGGTTTGATAAGCGGTGACCGCCACATTCAAGCTGCGCTGCACGGCCAACTGCATAGCTTGTTTTAAATTCAAGCTGCGAGATTTGGCCTGCTGTCCTTGGTTAATAATCACAAACTGATCAACAATGTCGAAGCTGGGAAAACGATCCAGCGCATAGGCCGTAGCTTGGTTTAAGATGATGCGCGACTGGGATTTGATTAACACGGGAATGTCTTCGGGCTTCTCTCCCAGTACGATACGCTGCACATTCAGAGCAATACGGCGCACTAAACGTTGATTCGACTCGTCGGTGGCATAGCCGGCCAACAAGCCCTGCTCCACTTCTGCGCGGCCGTTGATCGTGAAGCTGGGTAACTTGCGCTTGATCAGTCCCTCGGCGATGACTTTAATCTCTGCCAAGCTTAAACGCGGAATAGGCACAATCAGCACCGAATCATAATCGCCCTTGTCGATATTCGCCAATGCGGATAAGCCAGAATCACCAGCAGGCAGCAACTCCATTTGCATACCTAAATCTTCAAAGCGGTCCAGTAGGTTCTGTAGGTTGGGAATACTCCTGATTACCGCGTCCTCAGCCAGCACCGCTGTCTTGCTAAAGTGAGTAATTTTTTGCAGCTGCCCAATAAACTCCGTCGGCCGGCCACCCTGAGTAATATAGGTGAAATTTTTCACTCCTGACTTGCCATCCACCATCTTCACACCCTGTAGTTCAGGGTCGAGAATAAAAGGTGCAATCACCGGCTTGTTGAGCATCTGGCCTGCAAAGTAATTGGCGTTGACCACTCCCATAGCGATGATCAGGTCAACGCTGTCATCCTTGAGCGCCTTATCACTCAGCACCTTAATCTTAGTCTCGTCAAAGTTAGCGCCGTAGCGATAGCGCTCGTCAAAGCTGAGCTTAAACTCGCGCCCCAGCAGGCTGGTGATCTCGCGCTTCAAGGCGGCGGAGTCGATATTTGAACGCTCCAGCTTGGCATCGCTGAGTATAGCGATATTGACTTCACGCTGGACCGCATGGGCCGAAGGCAAAACAAAACAGAAGATAGCTAAGACTAAAGCCAGGCGCTGAAACAGCATAGATACTCTCCTAGAGTAGGGTTGTTATGATTGTATTAACTCAAAGCATAACCAAAAGATCCATTTTCCACAAAGGCTCCGAATACTCAATGAATCTTACACAAACTGGATACAGCGTGAAACTAGTAACAACCATAAAGGCTCAATATCATTCCGGCGTTTTAGGGTAACTATATATTTTTATCGTTCTTAATACCGAGTCAACTCACCGCTGTAATAGACAATTTTAATGGCGAAAGAACTTAACCATAGCACCAATACCGGTCACAATAAATTGATCTACCGCAACCTGAACATCTGCGATTTCCATTTGATCCCACTTACTCAATAATTGCTCACCTCGTATTTTCCGAACCAAAGAAAACAGAGGTTCCCGGCTTACACTGTCTACGCCAGAAACCTCCACATAGATATCAACATCCTTATCTCTAAATCCAATAGCAGCACCGGCTCCCGCTATCACTAGTTTAATAGGTATAACATCAAGAAGACTTAAAGACTCGTTTGATACTTTGACTCCTGTGATAACCATACTGACCTCCACAACACCTTGACCAGCCTCTTTACCCCAAAAACTTTGTTGCTGAGCAACTTTTATAATTTGTAAATTTATATGACTTTTCAAATTAGCCAAGGCAGAAGCTGCTACCTGCCCTGAAGCCTTCAGCTTCGGGTAAAACTCAACCTCTTTAAACTTCGCCTTAGCATACTGCCCTTTCTCCAGCTTAGGGTTAATCCATCGCAAAACCTCCTCCCCATCAGCAGCAATTGACGCATTCAAACGCTCATAATTTGCCAAAAAACCACTGTACTCCGCAGGTTTTACTAAATTAGCCGTACAGCCTGCCAATAAAAGTAATCCCGCCCACCCCAGATATTTCATTAATTATTCTCCCTGTTAAATTCATACTCGAAGCATCAAAAGCATTTCACCGCCCCTTAAAGCTTACTACTAGAGTATAAATTACTACATATCAAGTATTTAGGGCGTACACTGCTCCGCAAAAACGAATGCAAATTAAGACATTTAATTTTCTAGGGTGACCGGCAACTCCAATGCCTGCTTGCGCAACCGGGAAATTTCATCTCGCAAATTAGACGCCTCTTCAAACTCCAAATCCTGCGCATGTTTGTACATCTGCTTTTCCATTTTTTTAATTTGCTTCATCGCCTCCTGCGGGCTGAGCGCTGCGTACTCCACCTCTGGCTCGGCGATTTTCATGCGCCCCTTGCCCGGTATTGGCGAAGCATCGAGGATATCCGCAATCGAGCGCTTCACGCTCTTGGGTACAATGTCGTGCTTTTCGTTGTGTTCCATTTGTTTGGCGCGGCGGCGCTCTGTCTCACCAATCGCCCGCTGCATAGAGCCAGTAATTTTGTCGGCGTACAGTATGGCCTTACCGTTTACATTTCGCGCTGCTCGCCCCATGGTTTGAATCAATGATTTATCCGAGCGCAAAAAACCTTCCTTATCAGCATCTAGAATAGCAACCAAGGATACTTCTGGCATATCCAGCCCTTCACGCAGTAAGTTAATGCCCACTAGTACATCAAACTCACCCAAGCGGAAATCGCGGATAATCTCAACCCGCTCTACCGTATCAATATCCGAGTGTACATAGCGTACCTTCACACCGTGCTCCGCTAGGTAATCCGTTAAATCCTCTGCCATGCGCTTGGTCAAAGTAGTAATCAATACACGTTCATCTATCTTTGCACGAATATTGATCTCAGAAAGCACGTCGTCTACCTGTATACCCACGGGGCGCACTTCGATCTCAGGGTCTAGCAAGCCCGTCGGCCTCACCACCTGCTCTGCCACCGCATCCGCATGCGCTTCCTCGTGCTTACCTGGCGTGGCTGACACATACAGAGTTTGCCCGGTGAGACGTTCAAACTCGGGAAACATCAAGGGACGGTTATCTAATGCGGATAGGAGGCGAAAACCGTATTCCACTAAGTTCTCTTTGCGTGCACGGTCACCCTTATACATGGCGCCAATCTGTGGCACGGTGACATGGCTTTCATCGATCACCACCATACCGTTATCGGGCAAGTAATCGAACAAACACGGCGGTGCCTCACCCGGCTTGCGGCCGGATAGATAGCGGGAGTAGTTTTCGATGCCGTTGCAGTAGCCCAGCTCTTGGATCATTTCCATATCGTAGACTGTGCGCTGCTCTAGGCGCTGAGCTTCGACTAGCTTATCCACACTGCGCAGATGCTCCAAACGCGTTTTCAGCTCCGCCTTAACCTTGTCGATCATCTGCAACAGAGTGTCTCGCGGCGTGGCGTAATGGTTTTTTGGGTAGACGGTATAGCGCGTCAGCTTACGCAATACCTCGCCAGTGAGCGGATCAAACAGGCTTATATTTTCCACTTCATCATCAAACAGCTCGATACGCACCGCTTGCTTTTCTTCATCGGCGGGGTGTATATCAATTATCTCGCCGCGCACTCTATAGGTACCACGGCGCAGCTCGGTATCATTGCGGGTATACTGCAGTTCTGCCAGTCGGCGTAGGATCGCGCGTTGATCAATAGTGTCACCCTTAACTACGTGCAACATCATACTCAAGTAGGCATTCGGATCGCCAAGACCATAAATAGCTGACACCGTGGCGACGATGATCACATCCTTGCGCTCTAGCAAGGCCTTAGTAGCGGACAGGCGCATCTGCTCGATGTGTTCGTTAACGCTGGCGTCTTTCTCGATAAAGGTATCAGAAGACGGCACATAGGCCTCGGGCTGATAGTAGTCGTAGTAGGAAACAAAGTATTCCACCGCGTTGTGGGGAAAAAACTCCTTCATCTCCCCATACAACTGGGCGGCTAAGGTTTTGTTATGCGCCATGATCAGCGTCGGCCGCTGCATCTGTTGAATCATATTCGCCACGGTGAAAGTTTTACCCGACCCCGTCACACCCAGTAAAGTCTGGCTGGCCAAGCCTGCGTTAAATCCGTCCACAATGACTTTAATGGCTGCAGGTTGATCCCCTGCAGGCTCATATTCGGTAACTAATTTAAACGCTTTGTGCTTTTCAGGCTCGGTCATTGATGAGAATCGCTATCAAACAGTGGGGTAAATAGGGTATTATACGTGGTTGCTGGCACCGCCAGTAAATAAATACATTAACCGTAAAAATAACAGGATTGTAAACGTGGCAGTTAAGCTTTCAAACCGTGTGCAGCAAGTAAAACCTTCTCCTACCTTAGCCATCACTGCCCTTGCCGGACAGTTGCGTGCTGAAGGCAAGGACGTAATTGGCCTAGGCGCCGGCGAGCCAGACTTTGATACGCCAGAGCATATCAAGGCAGCCGCTCAAGAAGCGATCGAGAATGGCTTCACCAAATACACACCGGTGGACGGCACCGTCAGCTTGAAAGCAGCGATTATTGAAAAATTCCAGCGTGACAACGGCTTGGAATATGCCCCTGACCAGATTCTAGTATCTTGCGGTGGCAAGCAGAGCTTCTTTAACCTAGCTCAAGCCATGATCAACCCTGGGGACGAAGTTATTATCCCAGCCCCTTACTGGGTCTCTTACCCAGACATGGTACTACTGGCCGACGGCGTACCCGTGATTGTTGCGGGACAGCAAGACCAACAGTTCAAAATCAACGCCGAACAACTAGATGCGGCGATCACCGACAAAACCCGTTTGGTCGTTTTGAACAGCCCCTCTAATCCAGCCGGTACTGCCTATACTCGTGTCGAGCTAGAGGCCCTGGGTGAAGTACTGCGTAAATACCCAGACGTAATCATCGCTACCGACGATATGTACGAGCTGATCATGTGGTCGGACGAGCCTTTCTGCAACATCGTTATGGCCTGCCCTGACCTGTATGACCGCACTATCGTGTTGAACGGCGTATCTAAGTGTTACTCCATGACGGGCTGGCGCATCGGCTATGCAGGGGGGCCTGCTGACCTGATTAAAGCGATGAAGAAAATTCAGTCGCAGAGCACCTCTAACCCGACCTCAATCTCTCAGGTGGCCGCAGAGGCAGCTCTACGGGGCAGCCAAGAGTGTGTTGCCACCATGAACACCGCATTCAAGCGTCGCCATGACTTTGTTCTAGATGGCTTGAATGACATTCCTGGCTTTGAGTGCATCAAAGGTGACGGTACGTTCTACCTGTTCCCGAATGTAGAAAAAGCTATCGCCAACTTAGACGGTGTAAGCAACTCCAGTGAGTTGAGTTCCTTCCTACTAGAGAAGGCAGAAGTCGCCCTAGTGCCCGGCTCAGCTTTTGGCCTAGAAGGTCACTTGCGCTTGTCCTTCGCGACTAGCGACGAAGCGCTAACGGAAGCCTTGCGCCGTATCAAGGCAGTACTAAGCTGAGCGAAAAAAACTACCCACATAAAAAAAGCGAGCCAAGGCTCGCTTTTTTTATGTCTGAACTTAAGCATCAAAACCCAGCGATTACCTTCGGCATCACTTCATTTACCATCAGTGGCTTGCTATAAAAATAACCCTGAATAGCATCACAACCAAAGTCAGCCACCATTTGGCGCTGCCCTTCTGTTTCCACCCCTTCGGCAATCACAACTAAGCTTAAACTTTTACCCAACTCAATAATGGTTTTAAGTATGGCTGCATCAGCAGGATTAGTGACCGCGTCTTGTACAAAAGAGCGATCCACCTTTAGACCGTCTAAGGCAAAGCGTCGCAAATGGTTCAATGATGAGAAACCCATGCCAAAATCATCGATATGCGTATGTATACCCATGGCCCTAAAATCATTCAAGCTTTGTATGACCACATCCTTACCTAGGGAATTTATACTCTCCGTCACCTCTACCGCAAAGTTCTTGGGAGGTAAATTAAACTCTTCAATATAGCTGGCTATACGCTTGACAAGATCATGCTGCTGAAATTGTCGCAGCGACAAATTAGCACTAACCAGTATATCTGAATCCATACCCTGGTCTAACCACTGCTTAGCTTGCTGTATACACTTGCGCAAGACTAGATCGCCCAAGGGAAGAATAAGCCCAGTATCCTCAGCCAAGCCTAAAAACTCAATAGGGCTCAATAGACCTCGGTCAGGATGTTGCCACCGCACCAAGGCCTCTAAGCCCGTCACCTTACCGCTTTGTATATTGACCTGCGGCTGGTAGTGTAGAACGAACTGTTCCTCTTTAATGCCGCGGCGCAGCTCTTGCTCTAAGTCTAAACGACGCTCCACTGTTTTATCCATAGAAGGGTTAAACAACTGATAGTTCTGTCGCCCTAGCTCCTTCGCCCGATACATCGCAGTATCTGCGCTCTTTAACAAGCTGTGGGTATCTTCACCGTCTAGCGGATAAAAGCTCACGCCGATACTAACCCCGGCGTATAGCTCGTGACCATTTACCTCTAGGGGTGACTGCATTTTATTCAGTATTTTTTGCGCTACCACACAAGCGTCCTCTGGGGAGCGTACTTTAGGCAATAACAATGCAAATTCATCACCTGCCAATCGAGCAAAAACATCACTGTCACGAATACAACTTTGAATATTTTTGGCGATCGATTTTAAAACTTCATCGCCTACATCGTGGCCCAAGCTATCATTAATCGTTTTGAAATAATCCAAGTCTAAAAACAATACCGAAAACTGCAAGTTCATCGCCCTTGCATGGCTTACGGCTCTATCTAACTCTTTGCTAAACAATACGCGATTAGGCAAACTAGTCAGACTATCGTAATAAGCCATTTCACGCATTTTGTCTGCGGCCAGCTTTTTCTCAGTAATGTTCTCTGCAATAAGAATATAGCTTTTAGAAACCAATTCTGAGCTTGGTACTTCAACCACGCCCCAATACAAATTAACCCATACACTACTGCCATTTTTGCGCTTTAAGCTCGCCTCAACCGTCGTCAGCGTGCCGTCTAACAATAGATCAAATGGGTTGATCTCCTTGTCACCACCCTCTGCTTGAAAGACAGGCTCAATAACATCAGCCAAAAACTGTACTGATTCACCAATTAATTCGTCACTGCCGTATTCAACCAAGGCTTGAAAACTATTATTACAAGCCATAAAGCACTGCTGTGCATCTAAGTGAGCAATACCCACTGGTGCGTCCTGGAAAATAGTGCGAAAGCGCTCTTCATTTTCTTCAACTTGCAGTGCGCTTTCCTTGCGCATGCGCCGCTCTTGATACAACTGTATAGCAACCTTAGATCGGGCAAACAATTCCACTTCATTGACCGGCTTAGATATATAATCTAGAGCCCCTGACATAAAACTTTTTTCCAAAGCCTCATTTTGTACATAGCCACCACCGGTGACTGCAATAACAGGAACATCACGGGTGGAGGGGTTATTAGTAATATAAGAGCAGACTTCATAGCCACTCATACCTGGCATCATTAAGTCCAATAAAACTAAACCGATATCACTTCGCTCTTTGAGTACCTGCAAGGCTTCCTCGCCACTCTCAACCAACACGACCTCTTGGAACCCCTCTCCAACCAGCAAGGCCTCCATCAAATCAAGGTTGTCACGAACATCATCAACCACAAGGATCGGCACTTGATATTCACTCTCTGAGATATACTGCTGCATAACCATTATTTAACTACCGCCTCTTTCAATACTTCTAACAAACGACCCTCGGTCATTTGTCCGCCTTTTTCAACTATATTAACCACCCGCAGCTCTAGCTCTCGTCGCTCAGCAGCAGAGAGCTGCTTGGCAGTCGCTACGACTACAGGCAAGCTTAACAAATGTTTATCGGTTCGCAAGATACGTAGAAATGTTAAACCATCCATCTCCGGCATCATTAAATCTAAAAACACCATATCCGCATTGAATGACTCTAGCTTTTGTAAACCGACTCGACCATTCTCAGCAAACTCCATTTTTCCCACCGATGCAGATAAAGCATCTTTATACAGTTCCCAGATTTCTTTATCATCATCAATGATCAGTATGTTTTTACCCGCACTAGCGCCAAGGCTGCGCTGTAGCGTTGCCAACAGTTCGCTCTGCACTACTGGTTTAGTCACGGCATCAACCGCACCCAGCACGGTCGCCTTACTCTTCTCTGCCACTATACTCACCACGACTACTGGGATAGAGGTAATTTCCGCATCCGCCTTAATGGCTTGCAATGTTGCCCAGCCATCTAGGCCCGGCATCATAATATCAAGCGTGATTAAATCAGGCTGGTGCTGTTTAGCTAGCCTCAGGGCTTCTTCGCCACTCGCCGCAGGAATAATGACGGCACCTTGTTCAACGATATAGTTACTTAGCAGATCCCTTGCATCAGGGTCATCATCAACCACTAGTACTTTCTTGCCGGATAAGCTTTGTGCATCAATATTGAGCGTCTTAATCGACACAACTTCAGCCTGCTCTTGCACTTCATTAAAAGGAAGTTCGATGCTAAATGTACTACCCTTATTTAAGGTGCTTTCTAAGCTAATCGACCCACCTAACATATCCGCTATTGAACGCGATATTGCCAAACCTAAACCTGTGCCGCCATATTTTCGTGTAGTACCCGCATCCGCTTGCCTAAAGGGCTCAAATACGGCCTGTATTTTATCCTCTGCAATACCTATACCGGTATCCTTAACCTTAACAACAAGCTTGCTGGCTTGCTGCGACAACACTACCGTCACAGAGCCTTTTTCCGTGAATTTAATTGCATTACCAATCAGATTAATCAATAACTGCTTCAATTTATCGCTGTCGGTTTCAATACGCGGCATGTCTTCGGGCACATCAAACAGTAACTGAATATTTTTTGCCTCTGCTTGAGACTGCAGCATGTCACAGGTATCAACAATAACATCCTGTAAACGTGTCGCGCGCAGTTCCACATCCATCTTGCCCGCTTCAATTTTTGACAAGTCTAGTATGTCATTAATCAAGCCTAATAAATGTTTACCATTGCGATTGATTTTCTCTACGTAACTCATATCTTTTTCAATTAAGTTACCATTTCGGTTTTTAGACAGCACGGAAGAGAAGCCAATAATTGAATTCAGTGGCGTGCGTAGCTCATGACTCATATTGGCAACAAACTCACTGCGTAAGCGGTCCGATTCCAGCAGTTCCTGATTGGCCTGTTCTAATTTAAACGACTGCTTTTGCACTGTTTTATAGGTGATGGCGTTATTCAGGCTACCACCCATAGCATCCAATATATTCTGCACCTGCATGCGCCTTACCGAATCAAAATCATCCATAAAGCCCAGTAACATAACACCCAGAGGTTTACCCTGGAAAGCTAGTGGTGCGGCAACCAACGTCAACAAATCAATCTTGGTAAAGCCTAAATTTATTTTAGGCAGTACCGCTCCGCTAATTTTTTCAACAACAAGCCATTCACCTCTGCGTATCGCTTCTGCGGGCAGTCCACTAGAACTATTACTCATAGCCTCGAGTGCGTCACGATCTATCCCCTGCTCAGCAAGCAACTTTAAATCCCGATCATTTTCTACCAGATAAAACTGGCCCAATATAGACGAGGTCAATTCCATCACATAGCGCAGACCATTATCTGCAATAGTATTGATATCAACTGTATTCAGCTGGCCTAAAAAACTACCAAAAGATGCTTGGCGATCATACTCCGAGCTAAGCTGACTGTGCTGTTCCTCTAGTACGTGTCTATTTTTTTCTAACTCTTCTTGGTTAGACTCAAGAGCATCTACGGAGCTTTGAATTTTATCTACCATGGCATTTACAGCACGAGACAGGCCTCCTACTGCGTCGCCACCTTCATCGCCGGAGCGAACCAGGTAATTACCACGCCCAACCAAATCGGCCACTTCAGCCAGTGCCGCCAAGCGATAATTCAGACGCCTGATCAGCAGCAAGCCCACAATGAGCATGGATAACACTGCAGCAACAGTGATCACCTCCATTATTTGCCGATTGACATCAACAACATAGGGGACGACTAAAGTAAGCAGTAACACCGACAAAAAGAATAGCAGCACCCAAGTTAAGCGGCGCATTTTAAAAGGTGATTTATTTTGCATAGGGGAGATTAAAACTGGCTATTTATAATGTCTAGCATAGAGGTTTCGTCAACAATAGGCTTGCTGACATAGGCATTAAAGCCTGCCGCCAGAAAACGCTCTTGATCCCCTTTCATTGCATGAGAAGTCATAGCTATAGAGGGAATGGACTGTAAGGCAGGTATTTTTTTCACTTCACGCAGTAGCTCTACACCATCCATATCGGGTAGTGATATATCAAACACAAATAAGTCGGGGGGATTGATAGATTGCAAACACTGCAAGGCATCTATGCCACTTTCTACAGCTTTCACATCGTATAAATGAGCCACAAAGGCCTCAAATAAATCTCTATTATCAGGGTTATCTTCTACTAAGAATATTTGCTTCACGCTTACTCCAAAAACTAACCACTGGCGAACACCAGCGGCAATAAGCCCAATACCCTTTAGTCTTTCCCACTTAGTTATCGCTTACGCGTGCCCAACCAAGCTTGCCCCATTAATTTTTTAGTACGTGATGTGCCAACATTCCTTTTGGCCCCGTTTCCAAGTCAAAGGAAACGGGCTGCCCCTCTACTAAGGTTTTAAAGCCATCTCCTTCTATCGCCGAGTAATGAACAAACACATCTCCATCGCCAGACTGAGGAACAATAAAGCCGAACCCCTTAGCATTATTAAACCACTTTACAGTTCCCGTTGTTGAAACAGTCATAGCCTCTCCTCTTTTATAATCTGCAAGCCCTTAAGGCCTGCCTTTACTAATAAACACTTGCGTGTAACCCTCTGGTCTTAAGGACTATACCCCTGTATTTTTTATCGCACAACAGTTTCGACAAAAAAACACAAGACAACAGAAATACACAACCACAACAAAGACTTACAAATAAAAACAATTCATATTTAAAGCTTTCTTGCTTCTAAAAGTATTTTTTTACTCCTCCAATCCGGTAACGCCTGATCCATCATCGCGTAAAATTTAGGCCCGTGATTAAATTCACGCAGATGGCATAGCTCATGTATTACCACATAGTCCAACTCCTTCTCAGAGTACTTAATTAGTTCTATATTTAAAGTAACCACCGCCTTACTAGAACAACTGCCCCAACGAGTCTTCATCCAGCGCAAACGCAGGCTAGGCTCAGGCAAGTTGAATTGCTGCATCTGCTGCCAGCACCGCCCCAAACTATCTTCAAACACTATTTGGGCCTGCTGCTTATACCAGTTTTTCAAAACACTTTGAGTACGCGTCTCGTCACCCACATCCAAGCTGTACAACTGCAATACATCGCCCCGCACTGCAACTCGTTGTGGCCTGCCCTGTTGTATCTCTAGGGTATAGGGCTGACCACGAAAGTAATGTGTTGAGCCACTAATAAATTCAGGGGCAAACTCAATAGGTTTATCTTTAAGCTGATCCAGCTGCCGGACTATCCACCCACCGCTCTTACGTAAATATTGCTCTATCAGCTGTGGTTTTACCCTATGGGGCACGCGCAACTGCACCCTGCGGTCGGGGTAAATATATAAACCAAGTGTTTTTCTGCGGGTGTGTTTCAGCTCATATTGAATCAGCTGGTCGCCGTGGTAATGCTCAAATATTTTCATATATACAAAAAGGGCCCCTTGCGGAGCCCTTTCAAATCAACCTATATCGTTTATTACAAAGCGCTAGCTACTTCAAAGCCTTCTTTTATCGCACGCTTGGCATCCAATTCACCCGCTAGCTTAGAACCGCCAACTAAATGAGTCGGCACACCTGCAGCCTCTAAATCTTCTTGCAGGTCGCGACGTGAAACCTGCCCTGCACACAAAATTATATTGTCACATTCAATGACGCGCTGCTCCGTATCATTGATAGTGATGTGTAAACCTTGATCATCAATTTTGTCGTAAGACGCACCCGTGATCATCTCTACATTCTTCATCTTCAGCGATGCACGATGTACCCAACCCGAAGTCTTGCCTAAACCTGCGCCCATCTTGCTAGACTTACGCTGCAGCATGGTTACTTGGCGAGGAGATGCATCAGGCTGAGGGGCCGCCCAAGCACCACGGCCGGTGTAATCCTCATCAACACCCCACTCTTTGTTGAATTTCTTAATATCCAAGCTAGGCGAGTTGCCTTCGTGTACCAATAACTCAGAGACATCATAGCCAATACCACCAGCACCAATCACAGCAACCTTCTCACCAACCGCTTCGCCCTTGGCAATCACGTCGATATAACCTTTCACCTTAGGGTGATCAATACCTTCGATGGGCGGAACACGAGGGATAATACCCGTAGCCAAAATGACTTCATCAAAATCCGCATCGATCAAATCTTGTGCGCTAACTTTCTTGCTTAACTGAACATCTACACCCGTCAACTCCAGCTTATTGCCAAAGTAACGCAACGTTTCATAGAACTCTTCCTTGCCAGGTATCTTTTTAGCAATATTAAACTGCCCGCCGATCTTGTCATCAGCATCGAATAGCACTACATCGTGCCCACATTCCGCAGCCACCGTTGCTGCGGATAGACCCGCTGGGCCTGCTCCGACCACAGCAACTTTCTTTTTCTCAGCCGCAGGCGTCAACACCATTTCAGTTTCAAAACAGGCACGTGGGTTAACCAAGCAACTAGCACGTTTTTGTTGGAACACATGGTCCAAGCAAGCTTGGTTACAACCGATACAGGTATTGATCTGCTCTGGCTTACCCGCAGCCGCTTTGTTAACAAAGTCTGCGTCCGCTAAGAACGGGCGTGCCATCGACACCATATCCGCATCTCCACGGCTAATGATGTCTTCACCCACCTGAGGGTCATTAATACGGTTAGTAGTGATCAAAGGAATATTCAGCTCTTCCTTCATCTTCGCCGTGACCCAAGTAAAGGCGGCACGCGGCACAGAGGTCACAATCGTTGGAATGCGCGCTTCGTGCCAGCCGATACCGGTATTGATAATCGTCGCGCCTGCCGCTTCAATAGCCTTACCCAGCTGTACTACTTCTTCCCAGTTACTGCCGTCCTTAATCAAGTCCAACATAGACAAACGGAAGATGATGATGAATTTTTCACCTACCGCCGCACGTACCGCCTTAACAACCTCCACAGGAAAACGCATACGATTCTCGTAAGAGCCACCCCATTCGTCTGTGCGCTTATTGACGTGTTCAACCAAGAACTGGTTAATCAAATAACCTTCCGAGCCCATAACCTCCACACCGTCATAGCCCGCCTTCTTAGCAAGCTTAGCGCAGTTGGCGTAATCTTTAATTGTGCGATATACACCCTTGCTGCTCAGCTCGCGGGGCTTAAACATAGAGATAGGGGACTTGATCGCAGAAGACGATACACATAGGGGGCTATAGCCATAGCGGCCTGCATGCAAAATTTGCAAGGCAATCTTGCCGCCTTCAGCGTGTACCGCCTCGGTAACTTGGCGGTGGCGTTTTACTTCCCAAGGCATGCTTAGCTTGCTGCCAAACGGCCCCAACCAACCTTCTACATTCGGCGAAAAACCTCCGGTTACCATAATGCCAACACCGCCACGGGCTCGCTCGGCAAAATAGGCCGCCAGCTTAGGGAAGTCCTTTGCCTTATCCTCCAAGCCTGTGTGCATAGACCCCATCAAGATACGGTTGCGTAAGGTTGTAAAACCCAGGTCGAGGGGCTCCAACAAATGAGGATAGGGCTTAGACATGTATTCTCCACTTCCAGCTTTATAGCTGAATATTATATTTTCTAAAAAGTTGCCTTATTGTAATCCCACCGCCGCTGCTTACAAGCTTTAAACCTGCTTTTTTCAGCGTACAACTGCACTCACCTACAACCAAATTAAAAACACACATAATCCTTTTTTTTCATAGACTTAGAATCAATTAACACAAACTAGCGAGTACACCTAAACACTGAAAAACAAGGCGCCAAACAACAGTATTAACACGCCAGACAGTGTTTCATAAAAAAACCAGCATCAACCACTTGCCCCACAAACAATAAAACGTATAATCCCGCCCCACCTAATGCGGAAGTGGCGGAATTGGTAGACGCGCTAGCTTCAGGTGCTAGTGGCCTTATGGCCGTGGAGGTTCAAGTCCTCTTTTCCGCACCATCATTTGCCTTGCGCAAGAAAAAACGGCACTCTTTAGCTCTACTTCAAAGAGCCTCAACGTGACTGCCCCCACATTTAAAGCCGCCTGGTGGATGAAAAACCCCCACCTGCAAACTATCGCCCCCAGTCGTTTGCGCAAGCAAGCCAAACTAAACCTGCAACGCCACCGACTACAGCTTCAAGACGGTGACTTCCTTGACCTCGATATAATTGATAGTAGCAAGTCATCACAAGCTCCCATTCTTCTGCTATTCCACGGCCTCGAAGGCTCGGTAGAATCTCAATATATACAGGCCATGCTACACCAAGCTAAACAGGCCAACTGGACCGCCATCGGCATGTACTTTCGCGGCTGCTCCGGAGAAAGCAACCAACTACCACGCAGCTATCACTCAGGGGAAACCGAAGACCTAGAGCATACCATTCAATACGCCCTAGACACCTACCCTGGCCGCCCCATTCTGGCCGCAGGCTTTTCCCTAGGCGGCAGCGCCCTACTTAACCTGCTCGACCACAGCTCCTATGCGGATAAACTGGCAGCGGCCTGCACCGTCTCGGTACCCTTCGAGCTAGCCGAGTGCGCAAACAAAATGAACCAAGGCTTCTCACGCGTCTATCGCAACCATTTCTTAGCCACACTGCGACAAAAAATCCGCAGCAAGCAGCACTTATTGAAGGGTCATGAAATTGATTTTAAACAGGTAGAGCAGAAAGATGATTTTTGGACCTTTGACCACCTAGTCACAGCTCCTCTGCACGGCTTCCTGAGCGCCAAAGACTACTATCAGCGCTGCAGTAGCCGATCAAAACTAAAGCACATCAGCCGCCCCACGCTTATTATCCACTCTCTAGACGACCCTTTCATGCACCCGGGCTGCGTGCCCAAGCCCTCAGAAGTATCCGCTTCTATAGAACTGGAGATAACCCAACACGGCGGCCACCTCGGCTTTGTCTCTGGCAGCACTCCCTTTCGCCCCGACTATAGCTGGCTAGAAACACGCATCATGCACTTCTTTACCCAACAGATAAAATCAAATGCACTGGCATAAAAAAAGCGCCTTTAAGGCGCTTTTTTTATCACACGTATCCACCGACAGAAACTACAGCTGATTGCGATTCGCCTTGCGATAGACACCTGGAGACATTCCCGACCAACGCTTAAAGGCATTGTTAAATGTCGCTGGCTCAGAAAAGCTTAAGTTCGCTGAAATAGTTGCCATATCCAGATCAGTTTCAATCAAGTAACGACGTGCATGCTTGTACAGCACCTGGTCGCGCAGCGCGGCATAGGTAATCGCCTCCTCCTTCAAGCGACGCTGCAGCGTTCTAGGCGTGGTATTGAGCTTATCCGCAACCTTCTGCATCGACAGCACGGAATGGCCAATATGCTCTTCGATACAGCGCACCACACGGGCCACCAAATTATCTTCGGTAGGCAGCTTAGACAGCTCTGACATGGCCTTCTGTGAAGACAGCTTCTTGAACTCGGGAGACGCGCTGCTCAGCTCGTGATCTAACCACTCGGTATTGAAGACCAGCTCACTGCGCCTAGCGCTGAAGTGAACCACTTCGCCGAAGATAGCTTCATAATGCTGCATATAGCCGGGGTCGGCATGAGCAAAATTCATCTCAACGATTGTTGGCCCGCGCCCAATTAATAGCTGACTAAGAGACACAAAAGCGGAGAAAAACATTTCTGCGTAGTAGATCTTCTCAGCGAGCGGCTCAGCTTCATCGGGCTCGTAGACCACCGATGTGCGCCCGCCACCTAGATCTAATAACTTGAAATTAGCATAGGGGTGAATAATGTCTTTAAACTGGGTGAAATCATCAAAGGCTTCTCGCGCCGTTGCCGATGTGGCTACCATGGACCCCACTGCACCGAGGGAGTCAAAGCGTATGCTCTGCCCTAGCTGCAGGAAGAACCCGTCTCCACTTTTAATGTCGCGATAGGCTTGCAGAATACTGTCTACATCCTCCACGCTGAGCATTACCTTGGCGCGACTGATTTCCTTGATATCAAGATCAGCTCTGCCATACAGCGAGTCTAGGCTTACGCCGTACTTTGCTGCTAATGCAATGAAACTTGGCACTAAGGCCATTCCCGCAAAAGGCTTCATATCTCCCCTCTAGTCACTATTACCCAGTAAGCCCTAAGGCTTAAGGCTTAATTTTTTCTTTATCTTCTATATCCGTTAGTAGAAAGTTTTATGTCGCGAATTGCAAGGACTATTTACAATACGCGACAAATAATCTAGTTTAGGTATTTCTATACAGGCAATAAAAAAGGCAGCCGAAGCTGCCTTTTTACACTAAGAGGGCGCCAGCTTAAGCTTCAGCACCCTCTACTTCCTTCATGCTTAGGCGTACACGACCTTGACGGTCTACCTCTAACACTTTTACCTTAACCACGTCGCCTTCATTAACCACGTCAGTCACCTTCTCTACACGCTCAGCTGACAGCTGAGAGATGTGCACTAGGCCGTCTTTACCTGGAAGAATCGTAACAAATGCACCGAAGTCCATGATGCGAGCAACTTTACCTTCGTATATCTTGCCCACTTCGATTTCAGCGGTTAGCTCTTGAATGATCTTCTTAGCCTTCTCCCCGGAGGCCGCTTCAACAGAGGCGATTTTGATCGTGCCGTCTTCAGCAATATCAATAGTAGCGCCCGTCTCTTCAGTAATACCGCGGATCGTAGAACCACCCTTGCCAATCACGTCGCCAATCTTCTCAGGGTGAATCTTAATAGTTAGATAACGAGGTGCGTAGTCAGACATTTCCTGCCTAGCAGAAGAGATCACTTTGTTCATTTCGCCCAAGATAAACAAACGACCGGCTTTCGCCTGCTCCAATGCCTTCTCCATGATCTCCTTAGTGATACCGGTGATCTTGATGTCCATCTGCAATGCGGTGATACCACCTTCTGTACCAGCCACCTTAAAATCCATGTCGCCCAAGTGATCTTCGTCGCCCAAGATGTCAGACAAGACAGCAAAGTCGTCGCCTTCTTTGATCAAGCCCATGGCGATACCCGCAACCGGCGCCTTCAAAGGCACACCCGCATCCATCATGGCCAAGCTAGACCCGCAAACCGACGCCATTGAGCTAGATCCGTTAGATTCAGTAATCTCAGATACCACACGTACTGTGTAAGGGAAGTCTGCTACCGAAGGCATCACTGCCTGCACGCCGCGCTTCGCCAGCTTACCGTGGCCGATCTCACGACGCTTAGGTGAGCCCACCATACCCGTCTCGCCTACACAGTAAGGAGGGAAGTTATAGTGCAGTAAGAAGTTTGAAGTGTACTCACCCGCTAGTGCGTCGATACGCTGTGCGTCGCGCTCTGTACCTAGGGTAGTCACAACAATGGCTTGCGTCTCACCACGAGTAAATAGCGCTGAACCGTGGGTGCGAGGTAATATGCCCGTCTGCACGTCAATCGCACGTACCGTATCAACAGCACGACCATCGATACGTGGCTGACCGTCGATGACGCGAGATCGAACAATGCTCTTCTCTAGCTTACTGAACGCGCCTTTAATATCGTCCTTGCTGAAACCTTCCTCGTCTTCTCCGGCAACAAGCTGGGCAACAGCTAGGTCACGCAACTCGCCTACACGGGTGTAACGGGCCATCTTTTCAGCGATCGCATAGGCTTCAGTCAAATCAGCCTTAGCGATACCAGAAACCGCAGAGGCTAAGTCTTGATCTACAACAGGAGCTTCGTAAATCCACTTCTCGTTACCCACTTCTGCAGACATTTCGTTAATCGCAGTAATGACAGCCTGGAACTGCTCGTGGCCGAACATTACCGCGCCCAACATAACTTCTTCTGATAGGCAGTCCGCTTCAGACTCAACCATCAACACCGCGTCTGCCGTACCGGCAACCACTAGATCAAGATCAGATGTCTCTAGTGCAGTCTTGTTAGGGTTCAAGATGTACGCGCCATCTTTATAACCAACACGTGCTGCGCCAACAGGGCCAGAAAATGGTGCGCCAGAGATACTCAGCGCCGCAGAGGCACCGATTAACGCAGGAATTTCTGGGTCAACTTCAGGATTCAAAGAGATAACCGTCGCGACGATCTGCACTTCGTTAAGGAAGCCCTTAGGGAATAGCGGGCGGATTGGACGGTCAATCAAACGGCAAGTCAATGTCTCTAGTTCACTAGGGCGACCTTCACGCTTGAAGAAGCTGCCAGGGATTTTACCGGCGGCGTAGGCCTTCTCTTGATAATTAACGGTAAGCGGGAAGAAGTCACGACCAGGAACAGCCTCTTTCTTAACAACCGCAGATACTAGAACAACCGTTCCGTCGATATCGACCATCACAGCCGCAGTAGCTTGGCGAGCGATCTCACCTGTCTCTAGGATGACCGTGCGATCACCAAACTGGAATTGCTTTGTTACTTTATTAAACATTTATGTTCCTAATAGATTTAGATTCTAAACAATATTCTTTTAATTTTTGGGGTCAGAAAAATCTCTAAGATGAAATTTAATCATGCGAGGTAAATTCCATTTAAGAGTTTTCTCATCCCCCTGCTTCGAGCCCTAGTTCAGCTCACCTCATCCACATCCCATGATGTTTCTAAGGCTCAAACAAAAACCGCGCCCTGAGGCGCGGTTTTTAAGCAATCTTAACGACGTAGACCTAGTCGCTTGATTAGCTCCTGATAACGACCTGCGTCCTTACCTTTCAAGTAGTCTAGCTGCTTGCGGCGCTGGTTAACCATGCGCAACAAACCACGACGTGAATGGTGGTCGTGCTTGTGCTCTTTAAAGTGCTCAGTCAACTTAATGATGTTTGCAGTCAAAAGTGCAACTTGAACTTCAGGTGAACCAGTGTCACCTTTAGCTTGAGCGTAATCGGCTAAGATGCCGGCTTTTTCTTCACTAGTTAGCATAATGCTTACTCCGTAGTGAGGTCCTATAAGACCCAATTAATACACCCCAAACCAGCAACGGATCCAGACTTGGGGAACAAGAACGCGATTGTAGCATGATTTATTACAAAGATAAGTAGCGGGAACAGGCTTTTTTAGCCTATTCACACACCCTAAACAATATGCAACAACCGTCGTGAATACAGCATACCATCCGCACATTTCTCCCCTAAACACAGCAGCTGCCCCTCAAACAACACCCTATACCACCCATCATCCAGCTCAGCTTTCTCCAAAGACTTGCCATGCTTAATGTCCACTACCTGCTCTGCAGTCACGGCAACCGTGCTCCAGCCCTGCAGTGCCGTATCCGGCGGCTGCAGGTTTTCATCCAAGACTTCCAAGCTTTCTTCAGCTAAGGCCTCGATCTGCTCTAAGGTCAGCATAGAGGCGTTATCGTAGGGGGCTACTTCACAGCGACGCAACATGGTTAGGTGTGCGCCGCAACTCAAGGCCTCACCCATGTCTTCCGCCAAGGTGCGAACATAGGTTCCCTTGGAACAAGACACATAGAACTCTGCCCAATCATCGCCCTGCTCCAGCAGCGTTAATTTATGGATACGGATAGTGCGCTTTTTACGCTCTATTTCTATGCCTTCTCGGGCGAGTCTGTATAACGGTGTGCCGTTAACCTTCAGGGCGGAGTACATCGGTGGGACTTGTTGCTGCTCACCGGTGAAGTCAGCGAGTTTTTCCACCAGCTGCGCCTGCCAATCATTCGACACAGGACGCTGCAGAATGACGTCGCCTTCTTTATCGCCTGTAGTAGTATTAACACCCAACTGCATACGCGCAGTATAGGCCTTATCCGCATCGGTGAGATAAGCCGCGACCTTGGTAGCTTCTCCCAAGCAAATCGGCAACAAGCCGGTCGCCATAGGGTCCAGCGTGCCCGTATGCCCCGCACGATTAGCCTTGAACAAACGCTTTACACGTTGTAGTGCTTGGTTGGAACTTAAGCCTAGTGGCTTATCCAGTAATACGACACCGTGAACATCGCGCCCACGGGGCTTAGGTCGTCTTCCCATCGAGTTTAGTCTTCCGACTCGTCGCCAGCTTCGGCGTCGTCACTGCGGGCTGCGGCATCCGCTTTTACAGCTTTGCTGATCAGGCCCGACATATGCTGAGCATCTTCTGCCAAGGTATCACAGACGAAGCGCAGCTCTGGTACGCTGCGCATGCGAATACGCTTGCCTAGCTCGCGGCGTAAAAAGCCCGCCGCCTGGGTCAAAACCATTTGCGAGTCAGCACCCTTGTCATCCAATGTGCTGATATAAATTTTGGCCACGCTTAAATCTTTTGTCACTCGAACTTCTTCGATGGTCACAAATTTACTTATGCGTGGATCTTTAACTTCGGCGCGAATTAACGCTGATAAATCTTTTTGGATTTGATCGGCAACGCGGAAACTCCGTGGACTTGCATCAGACATTATCTATTTTCTCTATGCCATGTTCTAAATCATTAAAGGCCAGCACATTGTGCTGGCCTATCATTTCTCGGCGAACACCTAGTGACGAATTAAGCGTCTAGGCTACGTTCTACAGTGATGCGCTCAAATACTTCTATCTGGTCGCCTGCTTTAACGTCTTTGTAGTTCTTAACCGCGATACCACATTCAGTACCCATGCGAACTTCATTAACGTCATCTTTAAAGCGACGTAGAGACTCCAATTCACCTTCGTAGACAACCACGTTTTCACGCAATACGCGAATAGGCAAGCTCTTGCGCACAAAACCTTCAGTGACAATACAACCGGCAACTTCACCAAAGCCAGAGGCCTTAAAGACATCTTTCACTTCAGCCAGACCAACAATATTCTCTTTCACTTCTGGCGCCAGCTTTCCGCTCATCATTTCACGTACATCATCAATTACTTCGTAAATGATGCTGTAGTATTTAAGCCCTAGCTCTTGCTCTTCAACAGCCTTGCGGCCAGCGCTATCTGCACGCACGTTAAAGCCGATCAGATAAGCATTTGAAGCCGCTGCCAACAAGGCGTCAGTTTCAGTAATACCGCCTACACCAGCAGAAACGACGTTCAAGCGAACCTCATCCGTACTCAACTTCAGCAAGGACTCACGCAAGGCCTCAACAGAGCCCTGCACGTCAGCTTTGATCAATACGTTAACCGTTTGCACATCGCCTTCGGTCATGCGGTTAAAGGCATCTTCCATCTTCGATGCAGCACGCTGAGCCAGACGGTTTTCACGATCACGCTCTTGGCGCAGTTGAACAATTTCACGCGCCTTGCGCTCATCGGTTGCCGTAGCAACATCGTCGCCCGCATTAGGCACCGCAGAAAGACCAAGAACCTGCACTGGGATAGAAGGACCAGCCGTTTGTACCTGCTTGCCGTTTTCGTCAAACATGGCACGGATGCGCCCAAACTCTTTACCCGCAACAATCGTATCGCCACGCTTTAACTCACCAGACTGAACCAATACGGTTGCAACTGGGCCGCGCCCCTTGTCTAGGCTAGACTCAATAACCATACCCGTTGCAGGCCCCGTCGCAGGAGCGTTCAATTCTAGTAACTCAGCCTGTAGTGATACAGACTCTAGCAATGCGTTTACGCCGTCGCCAGTCAGTGCTGAGATGTGCGCAAAGATATTCTCCCCACCCCAATCTTCTGGAATCACTTCGTGCTGAGATAACTCATTCTTAACGCGATCAGGATCAGCTTCTGGCTTATCCATTTTGTTAACCGCAATAATCAAAGGTACTTCTGCCGCCTTGGCGTGCTGAATCGCTTCAATCGTCTGAGGCATGACACCGTCATCTGCGGCTACAACCAAGATAACAATATCCGTTACCTGAGCACCACGAGCACGCATGGCAGTAAAGGCCGCGTGTCCGGGGGTATCCAAGAAGGAGATGATGCCCTTACTAGTTTCAACATGATAAGCACCGATGTGCTGGGTAATACCACCCGCTTCACCGTCAGTCACCTTAGACTTACGGATATAATCAAGTAGTGACGTTTTACCGTGATCTACATGACCCATGATCGTCACAACCGGGGGACGCGTGGTCGCACCCAACTCGTTGACCACTTCCATGGCAATTTCTTTCTGCTCTTCGGCCTCAACATCGTGAGCAATCGGGTTATGGCCCATTTCCTCAACCACTAACATGCCAGTGTCCTGGTCCAGTGTTTGGTTAATGGTCGTCATCACGCCCATCTTCATCAACACCTTAATAACCTCGGTAGCCTTAACAGCCATGTCCTTAGCTAAATCACCGACAGAAATACTGTCTGGCACCTTAACATCGCGAGCCACAACTTCTGTTGGCATTTCAAAGCCATGCTGATTATCTGGGTTGGCCACAACCTTGTTGCGCTTGGTGGCACCACGACCTTTCTTAGCGCCACGACGACCTTTGCCCTTGGCATTGGCATCAACATGCAGCTCTTTACGACCGTACTTACCTTTATCGGCAGCAGCACCTGCTGGAGCTGCGCCCCCTGCAGGAGTCGCCCCCGCGGGGCTAGCGGCTTTTTTCTTCAAGCGCGCTTTGCGCTCTTCTTCACGGCGAATATTCTCTGCCGCTTTAGCCATCTTCATAGCGCGATCGGCTTTAAAGGCCTCATCCGCATCAGCTTTAGCTTTTTCTGCTGCGGCTTTTTTCTCTGCTTCAACCTTATCCGCTTCGGCTTGTTTCTCTGCGGCTAGTCGCTTGGCTGTACCCTCTGGGTCCAGTCTAGCGGCTTCCGCGTCGGCTGCATCTTTAGCGGCTTTTTCCGCAGCTAGTCGCTCAGCTTCTGCTGCATCTTTGGCGGCTTTTTCAGCTGCTACTTTAGCCTCTTCTGCTGCGCGAATTTTCGCTTCAGCTTCGGCTTGCTTGGCATTTTCAGCCTCGATAACAGCTGCTGCCGCGGCTTGCTCTGCGTCGAGTACTAGCTGTTGCTTAGCTTCTTCCGCTTCGCGCACTGCCGCTTCATCTTCCAGAATAGCGCTCTTCTGTACATAGGTACGCTTTTTGCGTACTTCTACGTTGACAGATTTACTGTTGCGGCCAGCACCAACACTCAAGGTACTTGCGCTCTTGCGCTTCAAGGTGATTTTAGAGGCCGCTGCTGCTGCACCGCCCTCTTCTTTACCATGACTGCGACGCAGTGAGCCCAACAGCTTCATTTTCTCGTCATCACTGACCAGATCGTCTGCAGAAGACTTATTAATACCCGCGTCCTTTAGCTGTAACAACAGCTTATCTACGGGGGTTTTGACAACATCTGCCAATTGTTTAACGGTTACATCAGACATATTTTTATTACCTCAGCCTTATTCGCTTTCAGTGTTAGCGAACCAAGGTTCACGCGCTTTCATAATGAGTGCAGCTGCACGCTCTTCGTCCATGCCTTCAATGACCATTAGCTCGTCAACGGCCAACTCTGCCAAGTCTTCCATAGAGCAAGCACCAATACCAGCAATGGCGTAAGCCGTTGCCTCATCCATACCTTCCATCTCTAGCAAGTCCTGCTCTGGCTGGGCTTCGTTTTCCTCGTTCAAAATCGCCTTAGTCAGCAGGGCGTCGCGTGCTCGGTTACGCAACTCTTCGACCATGCCTTCGTCAAACTCTTCAATTTCTTGGAACTCAGAAGCAGGCACATAGGCCACCTCTTCAACCGAAGTAAAGCCTTCCTGAACCAGGATAAGCGCCACCTCTTCGTCAACATCTAGCTGCTCCATTAGAAGAACAACATATTTACGCGACTCTTCTTCGCTCTTGGCTTCGGCTGCTGCCTCATCCATTACGTTAAGCTTCCAGCCGGTCAATTCTGACGCTAGGCGTACATTTTGACCACCGCGACCAATCGCCTGAGATAGCTTCTCCTCAGTCACCGCCACGTCCATGCTGTTAGATTCTTCATCGACAACAATAGAAACCACTTCCGCAGGAGACATGGCGTTAATAACAAACTGAGCCACATTGTCGTCAAACAAAATAATGTCGACACGCTCGCCGGCCAACTCATTTGAGACGGACTGAACACGCGAGCCGCGCATACCAACACAGGCACCTACTGGGTCCAGGCGAGGGTCAGTAGAGCGGACGGCGATTTTAGCGCGTACACCAGAGTCACGTGAGGCACCCAAGATATCGATTAGGCCTTGGCCAATTTCAGGTACTTCCAGCTTGAACAGCTCAATAAGGAACTGTGGGTCAGTACGGCTAACAAATAATTGCGGGCCACGTACTTCTGAACGGACTGATTGTAATAGGCCGCGAATTCGGTCGCCAGGGCGGAAAGACTCACGTGCAATCATCTCTTCTTTAGGGATAAAGCCTTCAGCGTTGCCGCCTAGATCAATATAGACATTGCCGCGCTCTACACGCTTAACAATGCCCATGATCAACTCACCCACTCGGTCTTCGAATTGCTCAACAACCTGTAGTCGCTCAGCTTCGCGTACTTTCTGTACGATAACTTGCTTGGCAGTTTGTGCCGCAATACGACCAAACTCTACTGAGTCCATAGGCTCTTCGATGTACTCGCCTACTTCAATGTCAGCCTGCTCATCAACCGCATCCATGTGACGAATTTCAGCTTCTAGGTTTTCAATAACCGCGTCATCGGCAACCACGATCCAACGACGGAAAGTGTTATAGCTGCCGTCTTCACGGTCAATTGACACACGTGCATCAATTTCATCAGCATGCTTTTTACGGGTGGCCGTTGCCAAGGCAATCTCAATTGCCTCGTAAATAACGTCCTTCGATACACCTTTCTCATTAGAAACAGCATCTGCTACTAATAGAATTTCTTTGTTGCCCATTCTTAGACTCCAAGACTCTTAAATATTAAAATTTTTTCTTCTCGCCTTTGGTAAACTGTGGCACTAAATTAGCGCGCTCAATTTGCTCAACAGGCAATAGATATTCCATACCATCCATAACAATCACTACCATACTGTCCTCTATGCCACTCAACACTCCGTTGAATTTGCGCTGCCCCTCATAGGGTATGGATAGCTTGATCTTGACCGTATGGCCTTTAAACTTTACAAAATCGCTCTCGCGAAAAATTGGACGATTTAAGCCAGGAGATGACACTTCCAGCTTGTAGTGGTTGTTAATTGGGTCTTCAACATCCAGTACACCACCTACCTGATGACTTACCTTACTGCAATCAGCTACAGAGATACCGTCTTCCTTGTCGATAAATATGCGCAAAACGCCCGTCTCGCCGCTACGCTGATATTCCACGCCCACCAACTCATAACCCATGCTTTCCACAACAGGTTCAATTAAAGACCATTCTTTGCCAGCGCTATGCTGCATATTTCAACTCACTTAACTATTTCAAACACTGTAGACAGTTATCGTCTTACAAATGTTACAGGTATAAAAAATGGGCACTAAGCCCATCTTGTTCCAGCAATTTTCATAACATGAAAACCCCAGATAATAAAAAAGGCCCTATTGGGCCTTTCTTATACATTTGGTAGCGGGGGCTGGATTTGAACCAACGACCTTCGGGTTATGAGCCCGACGAGCTACCGAGCTGCTCCACCCCGCATCAGTGGCGCGAATATTACGTTTATAGGCTTCATTATGCAAGCATAATTTTCAGTTATTTAAGTAAATATTCGAACCATAGAAATAAAAAAAGACCCAAAAGGGTCTTTTTTTATTGTTTAGAAAATACATAAAGAATCTTCTATTTATATGGTAGCGGGGGCTGGATTTGAACCAACGACCTTCGGGTTATGAGCCCGACGAGCTACCGAGCTGCTCCACCCCGCATCAGTGGGGCGGACTATAAGGATCTATGCCCGTGCATGCAAGAGAAATAATACAAATGCAGCGTTTATTTTTGCTGTGCCGCTCTCTGCTTATTGTAGCGACGTAAATAACGACTTAAATCATAGTGGTAGATAAAGCCTGGCATCGCCAGTACCATGAAAAACAAAAAAGCCACAACAAAAAACTCCCACTGCTGCGCATGAATCACTCCATTGATCTTGCGCTCTAGCCCCAAGCCAAACAACAGCACCAAGCCAAAGTTCAACAGCCACTCTAGGCAACGCATCCAGGCAGGCTTACCTGAACGTGATTCAGAGAACACAAAGAACACCTTTTGACTGAACCACGGATAATTTGCGGCCAATACAGCAACAACAAGCAGCAATAATACTGCGCTAGAAATACTCATATAAAAAACACGTCACTCTAAACATTTACATCTGAGTGCACATTGTAACCCAGCATATTATTGTGATCCTAATAGCTTGTTCAAAATCGCCACTCTATCGCCACTCGCCGTGCTTTGGATAGCCTCTACGCGCTGCAACTGCTGTGCCGTCAGCGCCTGTGAGCGCATTCCTTCAACAATAGCATTGACCACCAGATTAGAGGATTCAACCGCTATGTGCTCTATAAGCAAGGCGTAGTTAGCCGTATCTCTAGCCAACACTGTGCCTGCCGCATAGCGTTCGCGTGCATCACCATCCTGCAAGCTTTGCGCAAAAACATCGTCTAAACCCTCTAGTTGAGCATTGCCCGCAGCCAAAATAGCCGACGCGCTGTCGCCCGATTCCAATTGCTGCCGGACCGTCGCACTTAAGTCACTCTGCAAGCTCGACGTATCTTGGCCGTTAGCAGATAGTTGCGTCACTAGCGCCCCCATATTCAACAGTGCATTTTTATGCACATTGGATGATTCAGTAGAATTATTCAGTAAGGACTCCAATGCAGTGTAGGCCTCAATACTCGCCAGCCCATTACTTGACACGGCCACCATCAAACGAACTTTTTGCAAGTCGATATTATTGCCTTCGCCAACTGGCAGTGCCGTGATCGCGTCTAATATATAGCGTTCAGCCTCAGCTCTGCGCGCAATACCCAAGCCAAAAATAAGATCGCGCTTCACTGCATCCGAAATTGCACTACCCTGTAAAATACCCGACAGCTCTGCGCTAGAGACATTATCCAACATAAACTGTGCAGCTTTCACCAGCTCAGCTACATTTTTATTTCCAGAAAACGCGTTAAACACCTCCCACATGTGCTCACGATTTTCTATTGGGCTGGCAAACTCACTGTTATCCACCTCTTTTAACTGCCAAGTATTCGCGGCATTCGCCAAGTCGCCATGCAAGCCTTCAGATATTGCCATAAAACTCGGGATTAATTTAGCTACAATGCGAAAGCGAATATAGCCGCCACTGCCCGACGAAGATATACCTTGAATTTCTTCAGACTCAACAGCCACGGGCACGCAGTCATCCCCTAGTACCACCGTCCAATTGCTTTTGTGCTCATCAAACAAGCCACTCAACTGGCTCGCATCAGCCGTCGTGGGGTAGCTCGCGCGCTCCACCTTGTTAGCGACATGCCTATAACGGTAAGTACGTTGTAAGGGGTCATAAGCAAAGTTATAAGCTTGCCCCTGCTCGCCCACGGACAAGGCCTTCAAAACCTGAGATAACACCGACATAGGGTGCTGCTGATGCAAGGCCAAACCGTTATAGGCACTAAACACCGTGTAACTACCTGCCGCGACGCGACCGAGGAAAGCAACGTCTTTGATTGCCTGCTCTCCCTGACCTTCATCAATTGAAATATTGACCGCCAAACCCTTGATGACATTACCGTTGGCCTGCTGCATTTGAATATCAAAGCCTAGCTTTGAACGATAGACAAGCTGGTCATTCAGCTTTGACTCCACCAACACGTCAACCTCATAGGCATAGTCAAACTGCCCTTGAGAGTCACAGGAAAAATCCGCAAGAGGCTGAGCAGAGAAAACATCCGCCGCCGCAACAAACTCAGGCGGCATGGTAGGCAGGGACTTTATGTACAAATAAAATCCTGCCACGGCAACTAGCGATATAATAAACAGACCTAACAACAAACGTTTAATGATTTTCATATAATTTTAATAACACTATTTTCAGGTACAAAAAAGCCCTTAGGCAAGCTAAGGGCTCGATGTGAACAACTTAACTGTTATTACTGAACAGCTTGAGTCTCGCTAGTATTAAAGAAGGTCTTATCCGTCTTGTAGCCGTCCCACTTAACGTCAGCTTCATCGCCAAAGACGTTGGTCTTAATGCCCAACACCTTCAGGAAAGTATCAACATAACCGCGGCCTGCTTCTAAGTTTCCAGCTAGAGATTCAGTCTTATACATTTCAGCTTCGCCGTTCACCATACGTACACCCTCTTCCAATGAATAAGGCAGCTCTAGCTCTAGTACCCACAACTTAAACTCTGCACCCAACTGCACTAGATCAGGAATAAAACTAACGAAGCTAGTCACACGCAAGTAAGCCTGTGCAGACAACCAGAAGTCCATCTCAGGCGTCAGCTTAAGAGCGGTGCTGTTAGCGTGCTGGCGGCCGTCGATGAGAACAGCAGGCTGGCTACGGTCAATCGTTGAAGAAATGGTAGTATCGATACCTAGAGTAGTACCCACAGTACCGTATACACGGAATGGAATTAGCTCGTATACAGAAATCTGCATTACACCTAGATCAACACCCGCCAAGTTATGCAGCACTGGATCAAACTGCTTAGTACTCGCCTTAACAGTTACGCTAGGGTGAATATTCAGTGTAGCTTTGGCAACAACACCGTCGTCGTCGCAGCGCGCGTCGCCAGCAAAATCCAATACAACCGTATCAGTCAGGCTAGAGTTGAACCATGCAGCAGGCTTAATTGCACCAACGCCTGCGTCAATCGCAAGTACGGCTAGCTCATCAGCGCCCGGTAGAGGCAAACCAAAGGCTTTTTCTGTATTGGCGATAGCACATACAATAGGCGTGAAAGACATATCCGTCTTTAGCTTAGGCGTTTGGCCTTCACCAATGACGATACCACCAGAAGTTTGTGCACTCGCCTGCTGTGCACCGACCTGCTCGCGAATACGGTCTTGGTTCATGACCAAGCTAGCAATGCTACCCCAGCATACTGGGCCAATGCCTGTGAATGTATCAGCGCATGGCGTGTAGCAAAGACCAGCTTCATTCATCATCCCGCTAGCACACTGCATGCCTTTAATGTTTTGCAAGAAAGAGTTCTTGGCGATGGTCTTAGGCCACCACTTCCATAGCGTACATAGAGCACCACCGTCGCTGTAGCCGCTTGGGCACTGCTGCCAGCACACACCTGCAACCGTGTCGTAGCCCGCAGGGCAAGACTGATAGCACAACAAGCCCGACTTATCGTAGCCGTTAGCACATTCGTTGGGGATAGTGCCTACGCCACGGCTGTAAGACCACTCACGAATAGGGCCCGCTACATTAGTAAAGGTAGGGTTAGTGCCGGCCTTAAAAGAGTCACCAATTTCATTGGCCACAGAGATGAATTTTTTACCGTCAGCCTTACCGGTGATCACATCACCTAAAACGGGGAACAAGGCACCAATATCGGGGTTCTCAGCGACGGATACTGTATCTGTAGTCGCTAAGGCTTGAGTACTAAACAGCACTGATATGATTAAGCCAAAGGCTAGTGAAAATTGCTTAAAAGACATTTTATTCCCCAGTTATAGTAAGAGCGCATGTAAATCACTCGATTTTTACTGGGCGGATTTTTACGTGATTCAAACGACTTGTCAACAAATATGAGTGTTATTCACGAAAATTGAGCTAATTTACCTATTTTGACCTTTAATGCTAAAAAACAAGCCAGTAGTAACGGTGCTTTATAGATCAGGTGACGGAGAACTGCCTTCACAGCTTATCCGAGTTAATGTGGATAGGCCTGTAACTCCGCTATATTTTGCCGACTATATTGATAAACACACCTTGGCTATCAAAGCTCAGGTCGGTCAAGTCATCAGAGAAGTCGGTAAAGTTGTAACCTGCGCCCAACTTCAAGTGCTTGCCGAAGTGACGATATATACCTACTAAAAAGCCGCTGCGCCTATCTTCGGCATCCGTCAGCTCCAGCATGCGCCCCTCTATTAAGAAGTCCCAGTGGCGTACCACATGCCAGTCAGCACGCAATACCAGTAGGTGTGCCCTACTCTTGAAATACTCAGGGTTGACGCGAGACGCCGCCAGCTCGCCTAGCTTGTAGGCGTACTTGCCACCCAGCGTCCAGCGCTGAGTTACGTCGTAACTCAGGTCACCCGAGAGAATGTGACTTCGCTGAATAAAGTCGCTATTGGTATTTTGTGTACTGACTTGCTCAGGTGCCGGCTTATTAAAGAAGTAGGTGTACTTCAACAAGATATTAATGCGGTCATTATCCACAGGGCGATAGCCATAGCCCCAGATAGCCTCGGTGAAGTCTCCATCAAAAAACTCACCCTGCGAGCTTTCGCTTTGCGACCAATTCAACTTCGCGATAGTACGCCAGTCCTCAGTGTTCTGATAAGTCATTTGATTGCGCAATAACCAAGTCACTCGATCATTGCCTGCCGACTTATCATCGCGATACTCCACCGCTCCAGCGTACTTAATCTTCTCAAAGCTATAACCTAGATTCAGCCCCAAGGCTAAACGGCGAATACTGCTACCCGTAGGATTGCGCAACTTACCGGTTTCCGCACTGACGCCAATATTCCATTGATCCGTGGGGGCTAAATCCACACCATAGGCGTGCGTCAGCCCCACTGGCTGGTCGCCATAGGCATAGCGTTCTTCGCCATAAACACTCAAGGTATCGCTATAGCGCGACTTAAAGCCGCCGCTTAAGTTGCCGCGCTGTCCTCGCAAGCCTGTATCGCTGCGCTGGTTTTCTAGGGCATAGGCAGAATACAACTGCGTGCGGTCGGTCGCTTGATACTCCGTACCCAGCTTCGCCCCTGTGCCCGTGTTGCCACCCGACAGCTCCCCATCAACTTTCAAGCGATCTTGAACTTGATAGCTACCACCAACACCGCCACGGCTATTTTCATCCCGTGTAGCGTCGTTATCGACCGTGCCTTGAGCAAAACCATAGGCTGTCCATTTCTCTAAACTGTTATAGCCCAGCTCAACGGTCATATCCGTGCGTTCACCGATGTCTGCTGGCGCCGTAGATTTATTATTCTGCTTGTCGTCGAAGCGTGCTGCCACATCCAACTTCCAGTGCTCTGACAGATCTACACCCACACCGGCATCTAAGGATTGGTTCTGCTCGCCAAAGACTTCATCCTTTTCAGCAAACTTTGCATTCACAGACACATCTTGAGTGATCGCATAATTAGCCTGCGCACCATATTGATCTGTTTCTGTTGTCGTCAGCTGCCCTGGTGCGGAGTAGCCCGCCTCCCGCGTTTGCGCAAACACGGAGGCGCGACCTTTCTTACCTAGCTGGAAGCCTGCTTCCACTCGCCCTGCATCGGCTTTTTGGTCTGTGGCCAAATTAGTCGTTAGCTGCAAATCATTAAAGGCAAAGCCGCCGTCTATCGATTCACGCTGCTCCTCAGCCAAACCTTCAGACTGTGCGGCTTCAAATTTAATATAGTTAGAAGGGTTTAAGCGCAGCGTTAAGTCCACTGCATTTAGCTTTTGATCCACTAAGTTGACTTCTTGCTTACTGGAAGTAATACCCACCTCAGCATGATCACCAATCCATTGACTGGCACGGCCACCTACCGCCAATTCATTCAAGTCATCAAAACCGGGGGTGAATTCATAGGTCACTACCAAGTGATTTTCATTACCTGCAATGGAAGCATCACGTACTAACAAGCCGTCAGAGCCCGAAGCAGATAGAGGTGAGTTCAACATGATACGCCCTTGAATAGGGTCGATATCGTAGTCCTGCCCCGGCGACAGTGACTTACGAGAAACAACCAAGCCGGTATCCTTATCTCTCACTTCAATGCGGATACGCTCTGAGCCGATGGTTATGTCTTGGTGCCTAAGGAAGTACAAAGACCCGCCGGTGCCGCGATATTCTTCCCGCGCACTTTGTGTACCAGGCTCTGCCGCAAAGGCATTTAATTGAGTTTTTTGCTCTCCATACTGGGTTAAACCTTGGCTTTCATAGTGCAGCTGACCACCGTATAAGGCGCGATCAATTTGCGCTAAATCAGTCTCAAGTATTTTGCTTTCAAAATTACCCCACAGGCCAAAACTTTTGTTTTTCTGTGCTTTAACATAGAACTTACCTTGAGTCGGCGCGCCCTCTTCCAGCGTACTATCGTCGGCAAAAGTAGGGTAATAGTAATCAGGATCTAAGCGGCGAAATAGAATCAAGGGATCCTTATCGGCAAAGTTCTTAAACAAATCTTCCAGCGGCTCTTCCCGCGTATCTGCACTGGCGGTGATTTCCCAATTTGATTCCGTTTTACCCTTAACATAAAAAGCCAAGCGCCCATCTGCATAACTATTGTCGTCATAGCGATCATCCTGGGTCACCGTAGAGGCAGGGCCATCGGTGTCACGCGTACCCACCGTGATATCGGCAATACCCACATAGAACCAATCACTTTCTGTAAGTTCTAGGTCGCGGTGAAATAGCTGACCATTACCCTGCTCATCTAGCACGGCAACTTCTACCGTATGCAACCCTTCGGGAATAATATGCTGGGCCACAAAATCACCTTGTTGACCTAGGGGGACTTCTTGACCTAAGACATAAACCTTATGTCCTTCGGGAACATCAATGCCGTTCACGGTAATCGTGCCACTATCAAACTGAATATTCTGTATTGCTAAGGCGTTCTCTCCATAGCTAACCAGCTTTTCTGCTTGAACATCAGCTGCTGCCAGGTCCTGCTGTATCACGTCGCGTAACCACAGACGCTGGGGCTTAGTTTCATCAAAGCGATTTTCATCGCCATGGGCATAAACCCTTGCCATATAGACCAATTGCTTAGGTAGGTCGCCCGTCACTGAATCAGTGAATAGCTCTTCATCAAACTGCCACTCACCTTGCTGGCGTGCGTCTAAAGGCACAACAATTAATGGCGGCTCTTGCAGTGACTGCCCCACCGCGAACAGGCGAACTTCAGCTCGATCGATATAGGCGGGATAGTTTGAATAGACAGAGAACTGTGCAGCACTTTCATTTTCTGCTGTTTCTGGCACATCCGCATAGGCAATCGTACTGGGCCAGGCATTGACGGCTAAGCGAGGTTTTAACAATAAGTTATCGTATTGCACTTGTACCTTGGCCTTCTCCAGTGCCACATCCGTACAACGCTGCACATCCGCGGTATGAGTAGCTTCATCACTATTCAGTGGCTGACCATCCACCGTTATTCTAAAGGGTGATAACTGGAATGCATCGCGTGGATCGGCATCCACCCTAACCTTCTCAACATAGGGCTGCACCTCTAAAACCTTTTCTACCGGCTTGTCTAAAAACACTTGCAGCTCTACACGGCGATTTTTCTTTTTACCCGCCGCAGTATCGTTATTAGCTAGCGCTTGAGAAGCTCCTCGCCCCTCGTAGCTAACGCGGTCATCAGGGAGCGTGAGTGCCTTTTGTACAAACTCTTGTACATGCTTAGCCCTAAATTCCGACAGCCCTTGATTGTTTTTGTATTTCGCAGCAGCGCTGCTGCTCAGGCGATCTGCATCGGTATGGCCAATAAAGTGCAAACTAACATTATTAGCACCGCCCAACTCTTCAACTAACTTGGTCAAGTAATCTATATATTCTTGATCGATAATATACTGGCCCGACTTAAAGCCGATCGGTGTAACTGGCTTGTCGTAAGCAGCTTTAACATACTCGACCTTCTTCTCAGTTCTAGCCTTATCATCAACTAAATCACACCATTGTATTTCCGTCTCTAGCGCAGATTTTTCACTCTGCTCTGGTGCTTTTTTGTCATACCAAACTTGCAGCTCCACACGACGATTTAAGGAGCGGCCTCGACTGCTCTTATTCGATGCTATAGGCGAATTATAACCCTGGCCTATTACATGTATCTGCTTGTCAGCTAGGCCCATTTTTTCCTGAAAATAGTTAGCCACCTCGGTGGCCCTAGCCTTAGATAAGCCAAGGTTATCCTTGTAACGCGCGATGGAGCTTTGCTTGGCGAAAGGCACACGGTCAGTATGCCCAATAAAAACTAATTTTACGCCGGCATAGGACTTCAACTTCTGCAAAACATTAGATACACGTTTCAGCGCGGCAGCAGGAATATCAGAAGAGGAGAACTCAAACTCAATCGGCATAGCGATGCGGATAGGTTCTATGACATGGTCCAAGCGAACCTGGTCACCATTACTCTCATAGATACTGACCTTACACATGGGCTGTGCGTGACATACGGTTGTTCGGCTAACTAAGGGCTGTTCGGGCTCCTCTATTTCGTCATACCAGACCTCAACCTCAACTCGACGATTTTTTAAACGCCCCACTTCTGTTGTATTGGTAGTCAGCGGCTGCGCTGAGCCCATACCCTCCCAAAAAACGGAGTCATCATCAAGGCCCAGCTGCTGTTGGAAATAGCGTGCCGCCTTTTCAGCTCGGGCTCTCGACAGGCCTATATTATCGCCATGGACCGCTCTAGATCGTGCGCTTAGAATTTGGTCGTCCGTGTGGCCAATAAACTTCAGGCGTACATTCTTCTTATCACCTAGGTCAGCGATTACGTTTTTTAGCTCATCTAAGCTCCCCGACTTCACCAGAGACTTTCCAGAGTTAAATAATACTCCAGAAGTGTCTATATCCGCCTGCTGAGCTTTAGTAATAGCAACAATACCGTCCTGCTCAGGTAACTTATCGATACCCCAGAAAATAAAGCCTTCTAGGGGCAGCATACGCTCAGAGTTTTCTGGCAGTACTCGCTCCTCCTCTAAGGCAAAGCTTTGGTTTTCAATACCGGAGTGGTTGTGTAGTCGCCCACGATTTCCATCTTCCTTAGACTGATCCGCTAATGCAGTGAAAACACTGATACTCAGACAAATACTCAAACCACACTGCTTTAACAAAAGTGCTCTCATTACTGCGCCCCCCCGTTAGCAATTACTTTTTTATTATTATTTACTTTATTCCTAGACTCATAACCGCGCCAATAAATATTGGTTTCAATCGGCAAGTTGTAACAGCAATCCAGCTGCTCCCAGCGTTTTTCAAATAACGCTTTTATATTTTCTAATCGCTGTTCAGCAAAGTCTTCACTCTCGTTCTGTGCCAAGTAAACCAGGCGCAAAATAGATGGCTTGGCCTGCAGCTGAGACAGTAATTCCTCAAGACCACTCTCCCACTCTGCTTGCAGCTCATCAGTTGAGTCCTCAAGGAAGGCGGCGTCCATTAGATCCAGACGAACAACACGGTGTATCGTCGCACCAAAGTTGGCTTTCGCCACCTTACCGCGAGTTGCTCGAATCACACGAGGATTCTCTGTCGTCACTCGATAGCCAGAAGGTAGCGAGCGTTCATCTAGCTTAAGAATAAAGTTAGAGCCTCGCTCCTCATTCGGCACCGCCGCACAGGTGATGTGGTAGCGGCCATGCTCGTCCGTCGTCACCAACAATCCTCGTGCAGTTGCTACACGCACTGCAGGCAGAGCTTCTTCGCCCTTGTCTTGATAGCCGTTGGCATCAGCGTCGTCGTAAACCTTGCCGATGATATCCGTACAGTCGAAGGTGGGGTCGGGGACTACACGGACGGTTGCGGTTGCGATGTTGGATACTGAAATACTCGCAGCAGAGTTAAAGGCTTGTGCCGTATTCACATAACGGTTTTCAGTTACACCCGCACCAACAATTAAGACCATGCTAATTTCAACAGCTTGGGTTTTCTTAACCGTTAAGTTATTCCAGACAAAATTTCGACCAACCTGCGAAGACGGCGCCTGCTTTACTCCATTAACGCGAGCAGAGCCAGACACATATTTAAAGCCCGGTGGCAGCGTATCGCGAATTTCCAAGCCATTAAGCTCAGTCACAGCCAACGTCTCAGAAATAGATGCTGTAATGGTGTAAGGCACTAACTCACCACGGCCAACATTTACCTTCGGTGTGGTTTTACGCAGTACTACCGCCCCTTCAAGTATGGGGTCAATTGGTATGTGGTTATTGAATACGTTAGTAGCCAAACCATTTTTATTCAGGTTGAACAGAATAAAGAAGCTCGTAGGCTGACTACCTGTAGGCTGAGTATTGATAGGAGCAACTTCACAATCAACAGTAGCGGCTATAGAGTCTCCCCCGGAACCATTTCTACAAGTATCAGCATCTAACGGCCCCGTTTGAGGGCTAATAGAGGTTGAAACCCCGTTAATGTACAAGTCAGGAACTGAACTCACTTCTATTTCATATAAGGCAGTATTACTAGGGCAACCCGCCTGCCCTGGGTTTAAACAAGCATCTAGCTCAGTCATTAATGTACGTACGCCACCCGTTTCTGTGAAATACATATTTAATGTCACACCAGCTACAACTGTTCTTCTCACTGAGTCGTAGATAACACCACTGGGGTCTATAGGTAAGTTTTGATCAAGGATATTATCACCCGCACTCAAGGTGATCCCCTTAATCACCTGACCTACAGGAGTAAACTGAGCTGAAACTGTATTACCGACACTCGCAGGGCTATTTTCAAAGAAGAATTGAACCTCATAACCCGTACCGGGAGGTAGTCCGTTGAAAGAGTAGTTGCCATTAGCATCAGCAACCACCTCGGCGACCAAACTCCCACCATTACTTATGCGAACAACCCAGCCCTGCTGAGGTGCCTCAACACCAGCATCAAAAACATCATCATGATCAAGGTCTAGCCAGACTTGTCCGCTTAAGTTAGCCGAACCCGGCGTACCACCGACCATTACAGTGGCATTATCCGAAACATTCGCACCAGAGGCATCTGTAGCATTTGCTTGGTTATTTATAACAGTTCCCGCAACGGCGCTATCGACAATCGCTCTAAAGCGGATAGTATTAACGGCCCTAGGTGCCAAGGTAGCAATATTGGCTGTGAGTATTTCAGACACAGCCCCAAAGTCACCCGCATCAACATCAGTAGAGGAGTCAGTGAAAGCAACCCCTTCAATACTATTGCTATCGACAATATGGCTGATTGGCAGGGCACTCAGGTCATCAGTAACAACTACCGTCGTTGCATCCGCATTACCAATATTGCTAATTTGGATTAAGTACTCAACGGTATCCCCCGCGTCAACGGTGCCACCATTTAAGTCTAGCAACTGCTTATTAACTCTTATTGCTGGCCCAGTTCCAAATAGTATTTCAGTAGGCTGGTCACCGTTTTCATCATTGCCATCAACATCTGATTTTTCATCGGGCAGTTCATTAGAACTAACGACACCTTGGTTAGTTATAACTGTGCCCGCTGCCGTACCGGCATCAACTGTCACTTGGAAGGTCACAACCGCCAACTGCCCCGCAGCTACTGTACCTGCAGTACTAGCTGTATTGTTAACAGCTAGGCCTGTAGCAGTTGTGAAAGCAGGCGCACTAGAGGCATCGTCGGCAACTAGTACTCCGTTCAGCTTTGTTGATCCAACAACATAACTAGTATTGTTGGGTAGGGAGTCTTTTAGTGTGACCCCAGTTGCTGCTAAATTGCCCATATTACTAATAGTAAATGTGTAATTTAGTATGCTACCGACAAGCAGTGGTGAGTCGGCTGAACCTACAATTTTCTTCACATCAATAAATGGAGCACTTCCAACCGTTGTCTGTGTAGGATCTCCTGAAAGAGTTGTATCAGGGTCATCACTAAAGGATGTTGGGATAGCTCCAGCCGCCCCCTGTGCTGTAACAATTGCTTGATTAGAAATCAGCGTTCCTGACACCAAGCCCGTATTGATGGTGACATCAAATTCGATCGTCGCCACACCTAGCTGATTGCCCGATACACGTCCAACAACAGCAGTATCTGCCGAATTAATGTTAACACCTGAAGCCAATGGCGAGCCCCCAGCAATATCGGCCACGGCGACACCATTCAACTTCGTTGAATTCGCCACATAAGTCGTATTACCTGGCACGGCATCCGTCAGGAATGAGTTGTCCGCATTCTCATTACCAATATTTTTCACAGTAATGGCGTAACGTAGAGTGTCACCCAACTCTAGATTTCCACCGTTGAGGTCTGTATCGCGCTTTTCGACAATTAAACCTGGCTTGGCTGGGATGCGTGTAACCACTGGGTCATCATCGGTCAATGATGCCCCATTACCCTGGTTAGTCGCATCGTCATCAGCCGCTGAACTAGAGTCCGATAAAATAGGTGTGGTTAAGAATGGAGCGGTGATTGACGCTTGGTTATAGGCAAAGCTTCCATTAGGCAGGGGGTTGCGCAGTGTTATATCAAAGCTAATCGTTCTTGAGCCACCGGCAGGTACTTCAACGCCAGTGAATGCAACCAAGCCTGTACCTTTCACGCCACCCGTACCACTGCTTAAGTTGGCTGTCGGTGCAGACGGAGTGGCTGCTGGTGCCACTGAAATACTTGCTAATGTATTTGGGACAAAGACACTGATTGGATTTAAGGCTTCAATATCATCGGAGAAATCAACGGTGGCAGTGATATTGCCGGCATTATTAATAATCACTGAATAACGTAAGCTATCACCGGGGTCTGCATTGGGCGTGCTTAAAACATTAGTAGTGTTCTGCACACTCTTCACCAAGCTTAATACTGGAGCATTCACCGCAATAGTATGTGCCGCCTGGAAGTCATCTGCATCAGCATTAGTTCCCGTATTCAAGGCATTACTGTAACTGCGGCCGTCGGCATTTGTTGAGGCGACACTGTTCCACTGCGTTGCTGCAGCAATATTAGTAATATTGCTGCCACTTAATGCGGCCAGAGCTGAGCCCGTCACATTGTCTAACTGTGCATTATATTGAATACGCAGTACTTCATTGTCCGCCACAACTGCTGTCGCTGTATTCAACAAAGTAATTAACAAATCACCTGTCGCGCTGCTATAGCTGACCGTATAGTCCGTAGCCAAGGTTAATAAAGCTTGCTGCGTTCCACCAATGCTATCAAAGCGTGCAACAGCAATACTCGCAGGGGTTGTTGCGCGCATTTGGCTAGGCAACTGATCTTGAATCACTGCGTTAAACGCAGCCGATGTACCGGTATTGTCCGCCCAGATAGTAAAGCCGATAGGTGCGCCGCCTAGATCAATAGTCGCAGGGCCTTGCTTGGTTAATATTAAGTTAGGCTCCTCTACAGTTACTGAGGCAACGGCAGCTGCGCCACCCGGTAGGTTGCTAGCGCCGTTATTTGTATTTTCATAGGTATAAGTTGCACTGTTACTAAAGGTAGTACCCGCAGCCCCTACTTGATTAGCAGCGCCCACCGTATCGCTGACCACCACATCAACTAATATGACGGCCTGCTGGTTAGCTGGAATATCTAAACCACCTGCGGCATTCGTGATGGTCAATAAATTACTACCATTCAATGTGGCGGTAATCGCACCTGTTGCTGCATTACCTGGGCCAAAACGTGCATTACAGTTAGCCGTAGCACATACCAGACCTGCTGGTAGTTGGTCGGCAATATCCACATCAAACAAGGCTGCATTCACTGTAGTGCCTGGCACGGTTAATGTATAGGTCACCGTCTCACCAACCGCCGCACCCGTAGGGCTGGCCGTTTTAGTCATTACACTCGGCGTCGGCGTAGTTAATGTCGTAGAACTCAGCGCGCCTGCGCCAAAACTCTGGCGGTCGGGCAATGCGGATGTGCTAGGAATAGCATTATCATCAAAGCTGAAGTAATCCATCACACGGGCTGAGTTTTGCAGGCTGATGCCCGTGCCCACATTGCTGTCGACGACTATTGTGTAGCTAAGCTCTAGCACACCCGGTGCCGCTGGTGCCGTTGCCGCTGGTATAGTGAAAGTGCCCGCCGCATTTAAGTTCCAATTTAATTGGCCGTCAGTAGCAAAGCTGGCATTGGCCGCCGGCGCGGGAGTACCGACACTGGCTCCGCCGTTAATGGTTACGCCCGTCACAGCAACACCCGCTACACCGCCGGCACGCATACCTACGGGCACTATGTCCTGCAGCTGTACATCATAGGCCGGTGCGGCACCGGAATTTTCTACGCGCAGGGTGTAAGTAATCGTTTGCCCTGCAACCACCGGGCTCACCGCCGCTGTGCTCTTGGTCATTGCCAATATTGGCTGTGGAACCGTCGCGGTTTGCTGACTAGTTTGCTGTGTAGCTGCACCTGCGGCGGTACTGTAATCTAGGGCCGCATTATTCTGTAGGCTAATCGTCGCAGCCACAGCTAATACAGCATCAGCAATGCGCACACGATAAATAATCACTAAGTCATCGGGGACCGTTGTGGGGGTTACCGCACTGTCATTAACGACCGTTCCTAGATTCCACGTCAGGTTAGTTTGCCCAACGCTAGGAACAGTAGTTGTATTGAAAGTAAAGGGCGAACTGCCAATATACGGTGATGCGGTGTCGCCACCAATAGAGACCGTGCTGACAAACTCCATACCTACAGGCAAAGTATCCGTCACTACAACATTATTCGTCGTACCGTGGTTTAAGCCTACCGTTAAAGCAAAATCTATCGTATCGCCGATGCGCACAATGCCGTCAGTTACCGTTGCGAAGCTATCCACATTGACCGTTTTCTCAAAGGTCGTATTATCCATAACAGTTACCGAGCTGGTTTCCGCAGGCAATGTATAGTCATTCACACCACCCGTGCCTAGACGCTCACCCGTTGGAGTGCCGTTCAAGCTACTCCAGTCTACGGTTGCGCTGTTCGTTAATACCTGGCCGGCTGTAACTGTGTCAGCCACTTTGACTTGATAGGTTGCCGTGACCGTTGTGCCTGCGGGTATATCTATATTGCTAGCTACTGTCGCAGCATTACTCCATGTAAGCACCTGGCCTGCTATATCCGGTGCGGCCAGATTATTGCCTGCTCCCGTAATTGTGAGGCTACCCGAGTAAGTCAGCCCTGCTGACAGTGTATCGACAACTATAAGATCAAAGACATCGCTTCTATTCGCTGCATTATCAGCGGTAAAGCTTAAACGGTATTCCAATATATCACCCGCATCAGGGGCGCTAAATGTAGCAAATGTTGCCGGATCAGATTTAGTAATATTGCGCCCTGCTTTAGCGAAGGCACTAATATTCGGCTCTTGAATGGTCACCGCAGGTGCTTGTACTGCTGCTCCACCGGATGTATTCGCGGTGCCACCATTACTAGCTTCATAAGTGTAACTAGCGCTATTTTGGAATGTGCCTGCAATGTTTTCTGTCGCCGTGTTATTCACACGTACCTGTACATCGATCACCGCTTGCTGACTCGCGGGCACATCAAAACCACCCGCAGCGGTGCTGATCGTCAGCACGTTGCCCGCAGCGACACTAGTCGTTAAAACATCCGTCACACCAGCGCCATTGCCTGCACCGTAGATGGCACTAACAAAGGTAACATTCGCAGGCAATGTATCGGTTGCTACTACATCAAATAGCTGTGCACCAAAACTCGCACTAGGAATTCTCAATTGATAGGTAACAATTTCGCCGATAGTTCCTGTGGTTTTATCTGCTGTTTTACTTAAGTTACCGGGTGTTGGCGTGCTGTGTGTTGTGCCTGCAGCCGCTGTGGCACCAAAATCTTGACGGTCTGGCACGGTAGAGCCCGCAGGCACAGAGTCATCATTAAAGCTGTAGTAGTTTTGTACATTGGCACTATTCGTTAGCGTCGCCCCTGGTGCTACATCAGCATCCACATCAACGGTGTAAACAACAACCATGCTCTGGCCAGCATTGATGGTATAGGGGCTAGCATCTACACTACCGTTATCAAAGTCCCACTGAATTTGGCCGTCCGCTGCAAAGGTAGCAACTGCGGTAGGCGCCAAGCTAGCCGCTAACGCACCATTAACGGTAATAGAAGTCACTTCTGCCAGAGTAGGAATCCCCCCTGCTCTTAGACCAGCACTTAAAGTGTCGTGAACCACAACATCATAGGCAGGTGCAGTTCCACTGTTAGCAACAGTCACGGTATAAGTAATAGTGCTACTCGCATTAACAGTACTTGTCGTAACGGGGCTTGCTGCTTTTGTCGTCGCTAATACTGGCTTTTGCACTGTCAGTGTCGCGCTATCACTACGCTCAGTGCCGGCAGCCGTGCTAGCCAGCTGATAGTTAAGGTCTGCATCATTGGTCAGGCTAGTACCCGCCGTGCTGATAACGCGAGCACGGTAAATAATATCAAAGCTGTTATTGCCGGTATTGTTTGCATCGGCAACACCTTCATTAACAACCGTGCCAAAGTTCCAGATCAGGGTGGTTTGCCCTGCTGCGGGGGTATCCGCATTGGTGGCCGTACTTGTCGTCACGCCAGTGAGTGGCGACGCCAAATTATATGGAGCCGTTGCATCAGCATCTATTGATACTGTATCTATGTAAGACAAACCGACAGGTAATACATCAGTAATCACTACTGCATCCGTTGTACCTTCCTGTAGTGTTGCTGTTACCGTAAAGGTAACCACATCGCCAACACGTACATTGGCATCCCCTGCCCCAAAAGTATCAGTGGTTCTAGCTTTACTAATGGCAGTGTCGTTGCGGCTAGTAATCGAGCTAGTCGCTGGCGCCGTAATGTAGTCATTGGGTGCTGCGCCATTATTACGCTCATTGACGCTAGTACCATTCAAGGAAGTCCAATCAACTACGGCGCTATTACTTAACACCTGCTCTGGCTCAACGCTGTTCTGTACAACAACACGGTAGGTCACTACCAAGTCAGTTGCCAAGGGAAGGTCTAAATTTTCATCTGCATTACCTCTGCCCCAGATCAACACAGGCCCCGGCGAGCCGCCAGGCACCGCCGTAAAGCTACCTACGCTAGCTCCACCAATCGTTGCTGTTGCGGTGAAGCCCGTATCTAAAGACAGACCTGAACCCAAGGTGTCTACTAGATTAATATCAAATGCCTGTGCGGTACTTGTGGCAGCGTGGCTGACCGTTACTTGGTACTCTAAAATATCCCCCGCATCGGGGGCAGTGGGTGCCGTTACTGGGAAGGCACCATCACCACGGGTGATATTGCGCACGGCCTTGGCTGTTGTAAGCACAGATTCAGTAATAGTAATAGCTGGAGTAACAGGGGCCGTGCCAGTAGGTACATTATTAGCCGTTCCACCATCGGTTAACTCATAGGTGTAGCTAGCCGTATTAGTAAAACTATCACCGCTGTTTTGACCCGTTGTATTGCGCACCCGCACAGTGACGTCAACGGTCGCCGTGTTTGTTGCCGATATATCAAAACCATCAATAGTCAGGGTGTTGCCCAGCACTGAACCTGATGGTGTGCCGTTGGTACCACCGGTATTACCCGCATTGAAGGCTACGCTGACGAACTCTACTTCGTCAGATAATGTATCTACGATTTCTATATCATGCAGGTAAGAGGTAACTGTGCCAGTACCTGGAATGGTTAGGGTGTATGTGATTTCTTCGCCAATGGTAAAGCTGGTTTGCGCAGGATTAGCCTTAGCCAACTGCGTAGGGACTTCTGTGGGAGTGTTCAGCGCTTCAGTGACGGCACCTGTCGCTGAGAAATCTCGACGCACACCGTGAGTAATAAAGTCATTATCCGTTACATCCAATGAATAATAATCGTCAACCGTAAAGCTATTATTAAAGCTTTGTGCTGAGCCAACGTCTGAATCAACATCTACAGTGTATTGAATAATCACGCAGTTATTGGGTGCGCTAGCTAATGCATTAACCGCATCGCCAACAGCATCAAAAGTCCAGCTTAACTCGCCACCGCTGAAATCCACTTCTGCACCAATGCCATCATAATCAGTGGTGCGGTCGACACCATTAATAAACACACTATTAATTACAGGCGTGCCCGCATCCAACTCGGCAGGTAATTGGTCCTTCACCACCACATCATAAGCAGGTGCTCCACCAATATTACAAGCTTGAATCTGGAAGGTGACCGTTTCACCCACTTGTACTGTTGGATCAGCCGTTGCTGGCACACTGGTCGAGACAATCGACTTATCCATACTAGCTGCATTAGCACTATTAAATTCAGGCTGTGGCACGTCGATAGCCGCGCTATCAGAGTCCGTAAATAAGCTACTTGCTGTGCCCGCCACACCACTCAGTACATCAAACTCAACGCGAGCCGTATTCGTTAGATTGTCTACATTACCCACACCAACACTGTCAGTAATCAATGCATGATAATGGATAGTGATCTGGTCATTACCACCATCAGGAGATTCACCATTATTGACAAGATTACCAAAATCCCATGTCAATACTTGTGGACTACTGGCAACACTGACCCCCGCAGTACCCGAGAAATTGCCAGAGATAGTAACCATTTCACTCAAGTTCACATAGGTCAATCCCGCTGGCAATGTATCTACAACCTTAAAATTGTTTAAGGTACCTTCTGGAACATCTGTAATAACAATCTCATAACGCACCGTATCGCCAACGCGGTAATCATGCTCCGCGTCACTACCTGTGCCCATACTCATACCACCATCGACGCTCTTAGATAGATTGGTATTATTTTCTAGTATTGCTGTAGGTTCTGTAGCGACTGTTGTGCTGTAGTCGTTCACACCGCCGCTGCCATCACGCTCACCAGTAGCCGCATCTTCCAGGGAATTCCAGCTAGCAGATGCTGAATTCACTAAAACCTGACCGGGCTGTGCCGTATTCTGTACTACAACCTGGTAAGTCAAGGTCACAGACTGCCCTGTGGGCACGTTAATGCTATTCGCTGTGCCACTAGTACCTGAATCTGCCCAATTCATAATAAAGGCATCCGCCACAACGCCTGTGCCACTTATAGACGGGTTAGTTATGGCGTTGTTTGCTGCACTGCTCGCAGCTATCTGGCTGATAGTACTAGTGCCCGTGTTATAAGCCACCCCCACTGGCAGCACATCGTTAATCACTACGTCAAAAGCATCCGAGGTATTCGCTGCACCCGATGCGGATAAGGTAATTTGATACTCTAATATATCCCCTGCATCAGGAGCAGTCAGTGAGGCAGCATGGGTCACTTGACCTTTAGTGATGTTACGACCTAGCTTAGTCATACTCACACTAGGTTCAATAATCGTCACTACTGGCGCTTGTACCGCTGCGCCACCAGAAGTACTCGCCGCCGCACCATCGCTTGTTTTATAAGCATAACTCGCACTATTCTGGAAACTAGTACCCGCATTTTCTGTCGCGGTATTATTTACCCTCACTTGCACATCAATAACTGCTTGCTGATTCGCGGGCACATCAAAACCACCCGCAGCGGTGTTAATCGTCAATACATTACTGCCGTTCACGCTGGTCGTTAAAGTGTCTGTCACGCCAGCACCATTGCCTGTGCCATAAGCGGCACTCACAAAAGTAACATTCGCAGGCAACGTATCCGTAGCCACAACATCAAACAACTGCGCTCCAAATGTAGCGCTAGGAATGGTCAGTTGATAGGTAACAATTTCACCAATCGTTGCTGCGGCCTTATCTCCTGTTTTACTTAAATTGCCAGGGATTGGTGTGCTATGGGTAGTACCTGCAGTCGTCGTTGCAGCAAAGCTTTCGCGATCAGCTATCACTGCTCCCGTTGGTAAGCTGTCATCGTTAAAGCTGTAGTAATTTTCTGCATTAGCGCTGTTAGTCAGTGTTACGCCTGGAGGCACATTTCCATCAACATCAACCGTATACACAATGACCATACTCTGCCCAGCGTTGATCGTGTATTCGCTATCATCCGCACTTCCATTATCGAAATCCCATTGGATTTGACCATCGATGGCAAAGGTGCCTACGGCACTGGGAGCAAACGTCGTCGCCGCTACACCATTTACTGTAATACTCGTCACTTCTGCAACGAGAGGCACGCCACCTGCACGCAAGCCCGCACTTAATGTGTCGCGTACCACAATATCGTAAGCAGGAGCGTTACCACTGTTATCCACCGTCACAGTGTAAGTAATCGTATCGCCCGCATTCATCGTACTGGTCGTTACTGGGTTTGCCGCCTTCGTCGTCGCCAAGATGGGCATATCTAATGTGACTGCAGCAGCGGCCTCTTCTACGGGGGCCGCGCCTGTCGCCAAGTTGTACAGCATATCCGCATTGTTATTCAGCGTTGTTGTCGCAGTCTGGGCCAGCTCTGCATTTGCTACTCGTGCACGATACTCAATCACTAAGGTACCTGAATCAGATGCTGGGGCAGATGAGTTATCACCCGCATTTTCAAGGTTGCCAAAATTCCAGCTGATCGTTTGTCCTGTGGCTACCGCACCCGAGGTTGTAATCTGAGCTCCCGCCGTTAAATCCGTATAGCTAAAGGGGGCTGCCGCTGCAAATGGACTACTAGTATCAGCGCCAATCGACAAGGTATCAATAAACTCTAAACCTGCATCAAGCTCATCATTGATAACTAAGGTATCACTAGTGCCCTCTTGCAGGGTAAGTGTTAAACGATAAGTAATAATATCACCGACACGTACATTACCTGCTGCAAAGGTGTCGCTGACGACTGTTTTCGCCAGATCGTTATTATCAGAGGTTGTTACGGATGATGTGATAGCAGGCAAGGTGTAATCATTAAACGCCCCTGCCCCTGTACGCTCATCCGTATCAACACCATCCAGTGAGGTCCATGTAGGCACAACACTATTCTGCAAGGTCTGATTGGCCAGCACCGTATTAGCGACAACAACTTGGTAAAGCACATAAATTGTTTCACCGCTTTGTATATCAATATCTGATGGAGTCGCAGCACTTAGACCCCAGGTCAATATTGAAGCGGCTATATCCGGATTATCTATTGAGTTGTCTGAGGCAACACCAGCAGAGGAAGAGACAAAACCTGCTACTGCAGAATAGGCACTGCTTCCTGCTTGATAGATCACGCCTGTCGGCAAAGTGTCAACTAGAGTCACATCGAATACGTCTGAGTTGTTTGCGCCACTCGCCGCGGTTAAGGCAATACGGTATTCCAATATATCGCCAGCATCGGGAGCTGACGGAGTATCAGTGAAATCTGCAGCATTACCCTTAGTCACATTTCGCACCGCCTTAGTCGCTGCGCTAAGACCTGGCTCAAGCACGGTAATAGCGGCAGGTGATGTTGCGGGCAGAGTAATCGTCACTCCTGTCTCGCCGTGACTCCCTTGTAAGTTGGCAGAATTTTGCATGGAATCGCTACTATCAGTATCAATATCATTATTAATACGTGCAAAATAAGTGATAACGATTGACGGGTTAATGGCCGCCGTGCTTTGATCATCTTCGGTATTCGTGACAATCGTGCCAATATTCCAACTGATCGCACCACTAGCTTCATCTGCGGGGAAGCTAGTCATGGCTGACTCAATATCAGCAGTTGTTACCAGAGTCGTATTACCGTTAATCGAAGCGATATTATTAAGCGTGTAAGCCACATCAAAGGTCGCATCATTTTCCAGTATAAAACTGACATCACCGGCACTTAGGTCATCGTTAACAACAACACTATTCGAGGTGCCCTCAGCAAGGTTAACGGTAATACTGTACTGCCTTCTATTACCTATGCTGGGGATCACTGCTGGCAGTGTATTATCAGCCTTGCTAACCGTGGGTGTAGACATAGTGACTTGGGCACTGGCTTGGGCCACATAGTCATTTAATGTATCGGGTGTTACTGGATTAGGTATAGCGCCGTTACGCATGCCATCCACTGCGCCGTCTGCACCAATTGGCCCCACACCTAAATTGCTTAATGCCGTTGTAGTGAATGGCAGCGAAGTCCATGCGCCATGTAGGGTATCGTCCAGTATTTCGGCGGGCTGAGCTGATGCTTCAACGGTAACATCAAAGGTAAAGGTACAGGTGGAGCTAGGCGCGATACGAGTAATATTAAATATAGGGGCGTCAGTTGTCGCAGTATTAACACTACCAAAATCACAAACGAGAGAAGCGGTGTTATTCACATTAGCGCTATAAATAAGATCGCGCTCAGGGCTTACCAAGTCATCTTGAATCTGCACATTATAAGCACTGGTGTCCGCACTGGTGTTTTCTGCGGTAACCGTCACGGTTAGCACATCACCGGCATCAACACTGGTTAGTGGTGCAGCTGATATAGCCTTGGTTAAGGTAACGGATGGTTCAACTACTCTAAGGTGAGCATCATCAAGATCAACGGTTACCGTTGTGGCTCCGGCTTTATAGCTTACTTGCGCATTAGTATTAGTAACTCGAGTCGTTTCCCCCTGCACATTATCTATTTCATTATCGACACGTGCAATAAAAGTTGCACTCACCGTTCTCTCAGCTTCCGTACCAGCAACTACATGACTAATAGTTCCTCCATTGGAGAAATCCCACGACGCAGTTCCTGCATTACAGGTCGCGACAAAGGTACCGCCAGGTACGAAGTTTGGTGGCGACAATGTAACCGAAGGCGCTTCAATACAGCTAATACCCGCAGGCAAGGTATCCGTCAGTACCAACTCAGGAACCGTAGAAGCCGGAACAATAAAGCTCAAACGGTATTGAATTTCTTCGCCGATCACCACATTTAATGGCACTAAGGCTGTAGGTGAAACTGGAAAAGCTGTTGGACCACCACTATCTAAAGATAAGTTGGTAACCACTTTAGACCCTGCTGGAGGCAAGGTGACCGTATCAATGGTAATTCTTGCAGGCGGCGATGAAATTGCCGTATAGCGGCGCGCGCCCATAATATCGCCCGTGGCATCATCATCGTTAGCACTCGCACCTGTACCATCAAAGGCATTACCTCGATCACCTAATAAGGTGTCGCCCACTATTGTGGCCGTATTAGTTAAATCAGTGCCCGTTACTGCGGTACTATCAATGGTCGCCCTAACCAGTAAAGTAACTACGTCGTTCTCGTCCATTTTTTGCAGGCCTCGGCCCGCACCATTTGTGATTTGGTTATTAACACCGGTAAAGGTTATATCCTGCCCTGCAACTAAACCTTCAAAGCCTTGAACTAATGTATCGGCGGCATCGGTGAAGCCGTCGCCATCATTATCAATACCATCTGAGGTGAAGTCTAAGATAGTTAAATTAGCATCTAAGGTATCAGTAACAATCGCATCAAATAGCGGCATTCGTAAGGCACCAGAATCAGTATTCTCAACTTGGATACGATACTCAAGTACATCACCCGCTTGACCTGTTACATTGGTCGTATAGTTGCCTGCGCCCGCAGGCACATCTTTCGTTACGTTTCTTATTTGCTTGGTAATTGTTGGATTAGGCGTCCTAGACCTAACTCTTTCTCGTCTAATCGAGTTTTGAGCCGGGTAACCTGTAGTATTAGCATCGATAGTTACGTCATCAAAAGTTGCGCCAAAAGCAGAGAAGCGTAACACAACAATATCGTTACGATTGAAATTATGTCGGTCTTCTGTATTAGTCCCTACTAAAATGTTTTGCTGCTGATTCAGTATTCGCGAAGTTAAATTCAGGGTGATGTCATCACCTGCCGCCGTCAGAACATGATCGTTAAAATGGAAATAGAAGTCTCTATTATTGTTTCCCACATCAGGGTCATCTTCTTGGTCGCCATAGACCAAGGTCGTTCCGTCATCTAAGGGGTTGGTATCATTATCACGCAGAGCTTCACTAATAGTTAGCTCAGAAGATGGCAATAAGCTATGACTCACATAACCCACACCAGCTTGGATATTATCTTGTAGAGAAATATTGGTAATTGTTTCCCCAGGTGCGCCAAACCAGTTAGCAGAAAACTGGAAAGTGCAATCCTCACCTATTTGCACCTGCTGCCTTACATTATCCGACGGATAGGTTGCCCCATCTTCATTTTCAGAACAGGAAAGAATATCTTTAGTTACATTAAAGCCAATAGTTCTAAAGCGAATCGCATCCAAGCTGTAATCATTCGTTGTATCAACACCCAAACTATCCGTTAAGTTACCCGTCACTGTTGCATCAATAACGATCAAAGGCTGTCCCGACACCAACAAGCCACTATCCACCTGGGCGGTGAAATCAATATCGACACTAGAACCTGCATTAATCGGGCTGGTGATGGTACAAATATAGGGCTGGCGATCAGCTAAAGCGGTGCCTAATACACAACTGCCACCGGAAGGAATAGTAAAGGCTGCTGGCGCAATAGCATTCCAACCCAAGCCAATATTAATCACCACCTGTATCTCTGCCACGCCTGCGGCATCAGCAAAGGCGATACCATCACCGTTGTTCGTCACACGAACCGTATACGCTTGACTGGCAGTAAGACTTGTAACTACCGAAGTTAAATTTGTCCCTACAAAATCAATATCCAAATCGGGCAATAAGGGATTGATATTATTCGCAGTGTTCACAATCGCTGTTTGTGCTGCGCCACAGCTATTTTCAAAGTTGATGGTCACTTGATTAGTTAAACTAGTGCCCACATCGACTGGGTCAAAGCCATCACCTACTGTCTCTTCGCGATCATCGATACCCAGTGCCGTAGTTTCAAAAGCTGTATCCAACAAAACACCAAAAGTAATAACAGCCGTTTCATTGTGACGCAGAATATTTTGTTGTGCTGTACCCGTATTAAAGGGCACGGCTGCTTCATGTAGATTTAACGTTACAGTCGTCGTACCTGAGATATCGACCGTATCCAATATGCTAGATGAATGAGTGATAGTGGGTGTAACACTGGTGTCGCGGGTAAAGCCCGCTGGAACCACATCCGCAATGGATATATTACGCGCGGTACCACCGCCATTGGTAATTCTAAAGCTCACCACACCACGGCCACTGCCAGGCCATGTAATACTGTGATTATCAACGGTCAAACTACCAAAGCTACTATCCGGAGATGTCACTAAACGGGCGGTATCGTTAAGCGGCGTTGCCAATAAGCCACCTACTACGCCTTCCGCTGGGCAGCCCCACTCTATTTCGGCGGTGTTGATAGGATTATCACACAGGGCTTGTACCGTGCCACGGAAGTAGAATTTCTGTGTCTCACCTGGAGTCAGTACATTTTGCGGTGTCGTTAAGCTAGGTGCGGTACTCTCGTCATTGCTATTACCTAAGGCAGTAAATGCCCCACAGCTAGTAAAGTTCTGCGCACCGCCAACCACACAGTAATCATCAATATTAAAGTTCGCAGTTGATAGGAAATCTCGAATCACCAAGTCTTCTGCGTCAACAATCGTTGTACCTGTGGCATTCGCCGCAGTCACTCGCCAGATCACCTGGTCACCATTGCCGCCATACACCGTATCGGAAGCATCACCCTCCGCTGCACCTGTAGCTGAATTGTTCCACCCAACCTTATCAATCGTCACACTGGGCTGATGTACGGGCAGTACAAAAGCTGTTCCCATACTCGTAGCTGCATTCGTCGCGCCACAGGCAGGCTCGTAACCCGCACTGGCTTGTACCGTCTTATCAGCATCTGTAGCTGTGGCCAAACTCTCACCCGGGGACTGGATTTTAAAACTAATCAGTACATCATTCGTGCCCGAACCATTAATATTATCCAGTTCGGCTAGCTGGGTTATTTCTGTTGAAGACCACGTTAAGGTTCGCCCGCCCACTCCAGAAATCACTGGGTCGGCAGCGGCCACTGCAGCCGCGCCGTTAATACTCACCATGGCAGAGCCTGGCACATAGGTGATACCTGATGCACCAAGATCTTGTACACCTGTCACATTAAACAACTTACCTGAACCGCTGTTCTTAATTTGTAAGCTCAAATCCCCTTGCGCACATAAAGTACAAAATGCCGTACTGCTATCCTGCAGCACTTGTAAGTTTACCGATGGCTCCACAAAGGTAGGACCCACCTTAGCCGTAGTAATAAAGTTAGTGCCACAGCCCCATTGCGCCGTCACTTGATTACCTGCACCACCGCCGGCGGGGGTATTAGTATTGATACTACACGCGCCCGTATTAGGGTCGATCGTAGCCGTCAGTTGAATGGTACGTGTCGCCCCAGGCTGTATATCGCCCAACTCCCAGACAACGGTGTTAACTGTATTAACACTGCCACAAACATTGCCTATAGCCGTATTGGTATAGCAAGGGGCTGTTGCATTTTCTAACCCCGCATTATCAAGATTAAAAGTTGTATCACCGCCCGAGCCCACTGCGGTATTAATCAGCGCAGAGTATAGGTCTGGCAATGTATCTTGCACACTCGCTCCATACGCCACACCGGTACCCGTGTTTTGTACAAATATATTCCAGCGAACGGTACGGTCATCTAAAAAGACCTGGTCTGGTGAACTCGTTACCGTTAATGCCGCTTGGCGAACTTTAGGGCTAGTATTTGTATTTACCTTAGTGAAATCTCGTGATGCGGATAGGTTGAAACGCGTCTGGTTATCGTCAAACAAAATACGGCTAATGAGGTTTTTATTGTTGTATCCGGGTTGCAGCTGAAGACTCACTAGAGCAGTAGAATCTCCGTCTGACCCATGGTAAGCACGGTTTTGTGGCGTAGTATCAATCTGTAACTGTGTGGTAGCGCCACTGCCAATCACTGCAGCAGCCGTAGCACCAGTTATGTGCCCTGTATAAGCGATATCTGTTGATGCGTCCCCCGCTACACCCGCGGCGGTAACAAAACGCCAGCTATCACCAATATCGAGTTGTACGCGGGTGTTATCGGTATATAAGTCATAGCTAGGGTTAGCTGCTGGGCCCGGAGCACCAATATTCACCGTAACCGGAATAATTTCACATACATCAACAAAGCCATTGCCTGGCGATGAGGTGAAAGTAGCAGAAATCTCAGGGTCGCTGCGCACCACATTCACATTAATCGCAGAAGTGTATTCAGCATTACCTGAGCAACCTGTAGTACCACCAACAACTTCCAAGGTCACACGCTCTAAGAACTCAGCGCCAGTGCGCTGTACATAGCCAGTAGGTAAGCCGTCTGAAATATCCGAGTCAGATGCGGTTGTGGTGTAATAAATAATTAACTGATCGGCGTTGGTATTACCTGCACCCAAGTAACTCAGGTCAATTTCTAACTTCCCTGCCACAATACTAATGCTGCTATTAGGCACATCCGCTATCGCTGAGAGAGCACCGCCATTATCAGCAAACTGATAGCGTACAAACCCGCTGTAGTCATTAGCGCCTACAGTCACTACCGTTTCTGTAGTTAAGGCAGGAGTCTCATCTGTACCGAGGGATGCTGTAAACTTACTACCTACCCAAGTACTGATAGGTACTGCTCGAACATCCGTCAAGCCATAGGTCGCGCGATAGTTGATATGCTCGCCCTCACCCGCGTCTCTTGTACCATCCGCATCCGCTAATCCCGCTTCAAAGGGGGCATCGAGGGTATTCACCACAACAAAATCTTCTGTTAGGGCAAAGTCACCGCTAACTATTTCATTAGGTACAATCTCTGCCGTTGCACCACTACTAAAGCCTGGGCACGACGCCACAGTCGCCGTCGCCGTATTGATGACAGGAAAACCCGTATCACAGCTAACACCGCCTTGGTCAACTGCAACAAAGTCAACAACCATATCACCTAAGGGCAAATCTGTTAGGTCTGCATCTATAACAATCACATGTCCTGGTGGAATCGTTGCGCCTGGCGTATAAACCGTTGCCGTTGCAGCCGTTGCCCCCGTTAACACCTGAACTCCGGACGGAATATTAGCCAAAGAAACTGATATATTGCCTATGCCCCCCGCAGGTAACTGGTCTACTACGCGAAGGTCATTGTCTACTCCCGCTACAGCGGCAAAATTACCTGAGTTCACACCTGACAAGGAAATAGTATAAGTACCTGCTTGTCCTGTTGACATAAAGCGGCTGCTCGCCGCCTTGCCTAGGCTAAGGCTAGGTTTATTGCTTTCTGTCACATTGGTTAGCGCAGGAACAGCAGTAAAGATTTCATTGCAACCATTGGTATATTCAATCGCCCAAGTTACTTGCGTACTGTTCGGGTCAAAGGGACAACTAGTACCTGTTACAGTAAAAGTGAAATTCGCACTGGCCCCTGCTGCTAAGTTACCCCCGGTATATTCAAAGCGTGAGCTACCTGAGTTATGTGTCCACGGCCCTGCGGTTACAGCAACTGTGCCGTTGGGGAAATTACTATGGGTTAAATTAACTGTATCAGTAATACCCGGACCGTTATTCGTAACCGTTGCATTGACGGTAGCCACCGGTGTGCCCCCTGTATAATCAAAATTAATTGTAGGGACGTTGTAAACTACATTTGGATTTTCTAGGTTCAGGGTAATGGAATCTAAGCTAGTTTCCGTCTTCGCCGTGGTGGCAAATAGCTTATCCTGTACATTGATCGTGTTATCAATCGCAGTACAACTGGAAATAGTTGAGCTGGCACCTAGGGTTACCGTTGTACCAGGGGGGATATAATTAAACGTATATTGAGCAGCTCCGGTTGCGGTACCTGTCACACCTACGGGCAAAACACTATCATCAAAAGCTAGGCTACCGTTAAAGCCTGCACCTAATACATCATTAACTTGAACGGCAAACACACCACCGGCGCCACTACTGCCAATTTCAATATCAAAACGCTCTAGCGTGCCTATTTTTCCACTGCCTCCCGCGGGCACAGCAGATGCTGGAACATGCTTTTTGCTAACAATGAAATCACCTTGTTGCACTTGAATAGTTTGTGCGGGGGAGAGCTGACCATTAGACACCGTGCCACCAGCACCGTCGGCGTCATCAAAGCTCCATTTAGGTGTAATTGTATTAGAACCACCGGTTGCAGCTGCGGTAGTTACCATGCCGTAGTTCAACGTCAAGGTACACAAAGGTAGAATATCGTAACCTGCAGGTGTAAAGGCAAAGACAATATCGGCCCCTGCAGAGGCTTGTGTCGCGGTAACCGCTGTTAAAGGCGCACAGCTAGCACCTGTAGTGAAGCTCACCGAGGAGTTGCCGACAAACTGGAAAGTGGCGGGCACAGAGACAACAGGGGCTATTTCAAAGGCAGTATCATCAGATATATCACCGTCAATCACTGTAGTATTATTTAGCGCAAAGCTAAAACTATCACCTGAGGTGCTCGCCACATCCGTCGTGCCATTCCACGCTCCACCCACATCCATATAAGTGCGTACACCATCTGCTGCAGTAAAGCTACTAGATGCGGAAATACTAGCAGCAGCATATGCTGAGCTCGCCCCCAACAGCATAATTAGACATGCAACCAAAAACTGCTTTCCACAGCTTGCAATACTTCCAGTCGTAGTATTCACTATTATTTTTATCCCCTAAAACAGTCGCTTATAATTTTTTCTTATACTTACTTTAGCTCGGAACCCACAGTTACACTGTCAACAATTGTCAATTGAATGTTAAAAAATTGTTAACTCAGTGTTATTTAGGCAAACCGGTTCAAAGGGCTTATCAGTGTGATTTTCAGTTATTAAGCTAAAAGCAATAAAAAAGCAGCGAGAGAACCCGCTGCTTTGACTATTACTTCATTTTATTTGGCGCTAAAGAACTACACTGCGACACCGGTGATCTGCAGCAATAGGTCTTCGTTGGTGGGCATTGATCCCCCCCCCCGTCTTCTACCCCGCCGACATTGAATATCGCTTGGGCTTGCGCCATCTGCGCTACCATCGACGTTGTTAGCACATGGCTGCCCACTTCGATACTTTCTAGCTGGTTGTGGGCAGCGGTGCTTGTTGCTCTGATTCAGCTTGAGGCTCTGGGCTATCCATTACCGTAGACACTATGCACGCTCCTGAGTATTTAGCTGCGCTGGAGGCTTCTGTTTAATCTTAGACATATTATTCCTGATATAGACAATACCGCCCTATTCAGCAAGGCTCTTTAAAGTGACTCAAACTCACTCGACGCGCATTATACGTCAACAGAGAGGTGGCCCCCCTCCTTGTACACATAGACTTTAAAGACGAGCACAAGAAGTAAGCTGTACCTACAAAGGTGGAATTGTTTAGCAAAACAACAATGAAACGAAAAGCACACCTAAATAGGGGCGCTTTAAGACCAGTTTGAAAAATTTAATTTACCAGCTTTATGTTGTGAGCGGGACAGACATTTAGACACTAAGCTATTGATTGTAAATAGTTATATTTTTCACAAGTTGAAATGTACCGTCAAAAGTACCCTAATTTATTCTGGCTGCCCATAAACGCCCTCGGACGCCACAGCACCAGAAACACTTATAAACACTATGCTACAGGCACAAAAAAGGACGCCCTTGGGCGTCCTCGTTTGTACAAATGGTGCCGTGAGCGGGACTTGAACCCGCACGAGCTTGCGCTCACCAGCCCCTCAAGCTGGCGTGTCTACCAATTCCACCACCACGGCGTATTTTTATTCTGCGGCAGGTAAGTCCGTAGTTTCTTCTTCAACAACTGGTACATCTTCAGCAACGGCTTCTTCAGCAGTTGCTGGTAAGTCAGCGGCCTGCTCTTCTACTGTCTTATCAAATACACTACTGACCTTGTCGCCAGAGTGCGCAGACAAGTATGCCAATGTGAGGCTAGTCGCGAAAAAGGATATAGCAACCCAAGTGGTAATCTTGGTCAAGAATGAACCCGAGCCCGAGGCGCCAAACACCGTACCCGAGGCGCCACTACCAAATGCCGCACCCGCATCAGCGCCCTTACCGTGCTGGATCAAAATAAGACCCAATAGCGCCAAGGCCAACAATACGTGTACTACTAAAATTATCGCTTCAATGTTCATTTCTTACCCTATCAAATAGACTTGGCTATTGCCAAAAAGTCTGCTGCTTTTAGAGACGCGCCACCGATCAGCCCGCCGTCAATATCTGTTTGGGAGAATAGCTCTGCCGCATTATCCGGCTTAACACTACCTCCATATAGAATGCGTACCTGCTCAGCTACCGCACCTAATTTTTCTTGCAAAAGCTCACGAATGAACTGATGCACCTCTTGTGCCTGTTGCGGGGTTGCAGTCATGCCTGTGCCGATCGCCCAGACTGGCTCGTAAGCCAAGACTACGTTCCCCCAATCTACATTAGGATTAGCGGATATCACCGCATTCAGCTGTCGTGCTACCACGGCTTCTGTCTGCTTCGACTCTCGCTCTGCCAGGCTTTCACCTAGGCACAAAACAGGCGTCAGACCCGCCGCAACGGCTTGGGTAAACTTGTTCGCCACTCTTGTGTCGCTATCACCAAATAAGCTGCGACGCTCTGAGTGGCCCAGCAACACAAACTGTACTGCCAAATCAGCTAACATCTGCGCCGATGTTTCCCCGGTATACGCACCAGAGTCTTGCTCTGCAGCATCCTGGGCGCCAACGTACAGCGTGCCGCCAGCTAAAGCCAGGACTTGTTGTAGGTACACACTAGGTGGGCACAACAGCATATCCGCATCTACTTCCTGCAAACCAGACAGAATAGCCTGCACCAGCTCTTGGTTTTCAACCAAGCTACCGTTGAGCTTCCAGTTACCTGCTATTAAAGGTTTACGCATAAAAACATAGGGCTGATTGTAAAAATTCAGGCGCGAATAGTACCCGCGCCCAGAAGAATAATCAATGCTATTTTACAGCCTGCCGGATACTCCCACAGGGATGCGGGTAGGTAGAGCAACGCAGAAGCAGTTGCCGAGGCTGGAAATGACTGAATTTCTAGCCCAGTATGTCCCTAACCGCATCGGCCAAGGACTCACAGGTGTTTTTCACCCGCTCTGCATCTTTGCCCTCAACCATCACCCGCACTAGGGGTTCTGTGCCCGAGGGTCGCAGTAATACTCGGCCATTCTCACCCAGCTCCAGCTCTGTTTGCGCTACTGCATCCTGTATCGCGCCATTGGCATCAATGTCGACACGCTCCTTCAAAGGCACATTAATCATTAACTGGGGCAGCTTTTGCACCCCCGCCGCCAATACAGAAAGCTTTTTCTGCTCTTGGGCCATACAGGCCAGCACCTGCAGCCCCGCAATAATACCGTCACCCGAAGGCGAGGCATGCAAGCAGATAACGTGCCCCGAAGGCTCTCCCCCCACCTGCCAGTCATGCTCTTTCAGCAGGCGCATCACATGGCGATCACCCACCCCTGCCCTCATAAAGGGGATATCGAGTTCCTTAAGCGCCAATTCAAAGCCAAGGTTACTCATCACCGTACCCACTACGCCGCCTTGCAAGCGCCCAGTTGCCTTAAGGTCTTTGGCGATCAAGTAGAGAATCTCATCCCCATCAATAATGCGACCCAAGTCATCCACCATAATAATGCGGTCGCCATCGCCATCTAGGGCAATGCCCGCATCTGCACCATGCTCCAGCACAGCGGCGGCCAATGCCTGAGGCGCTGTAGCACCGCAGTTTTGGTTGATATTTAATCCATCCGGCTTGTCGCCAATGGTAATTACATCAGCACCCAGCTCGGCAAACACACGGGGCGCCGTGGTATAGGCCGCGCCATTTGCGCAATCCACCACTAGCTTCACGCCCGCAAGATCTAGCACCGAAGGAAATGTGCCCTTGCAGAACTCTATATAGCGCCCTGGGGCATCAACAATGCGCCTAGCCTTGCCTAGCTCGGCAGAGTCCACCGTCACCATGACCTTTTCTAGCTCCGCCTCAATCGCCTCTTCCAGCTCATCGGGCAACTTGCCCCCATCGGGGCCGAGAAATTTAATACCGTTATCGTAATAAGGGTTATGTGATGCAGACACAACAATACCCGCACTCGCGCGTAGGGTTTGTGTCAAATAGGCGATCGCAGGGGTCGGGATGGGCCCCAGCATACGCGTTTTTACGCCCGCCGCCGTCAAACCAGCTTCCAGTGCAGACTCAAACATATAGCCTGAGATACGGGTGTCTTTGCCGATCAAAACCTTGCGTGTTCCACTACTCGCCAACACTCGCCCCGCCGCCCAGCCCAGCTTTAATACAAAGTCAGGAGACATCGTTGGCGAGCCCACTCTTCCACGAATACCGTCAGTACCAAAATATTTTCTTGTCATTATCTCTCTTCCATTTGGGTAGCCTGCACGACTCTCAAGGCATCTATTGTCTCGGCCACATCGTGCACACGTAAAACTTGTGCGCCCTGCAGTGCAGCGACAACCACTGCAGCAAGGCTTCCAGCTAGGCGCTGCTCAACGGGCTTACCCGTTACTGCACCCAGCATACTTTTTCTTGAGATACCCACCAATAGGGGGCAGCCTAAACTGTGAAACAGCTCAAGTTTCTTGAGCATTTGAAAATTGTGCTCTACTGTTTTGCCAAAGCCGAAGCCAGGGTCGAGAAATATATTTTCTCGCGCAAGACCCGCTGCCTCACAGGCCGCTATACGCTCAACGAAAAAACCTAAAACCTGTTGTATTACATCCGTATATTCAGGCTGCTGCTGCATTGTCTTAGGTTCGCCCTGCATATGCATCAAGCAAACCGGCACGCCCAACTCAGCCGCGGCCTTTAGCGCCCCTTCTGCACGCAAAGCATTCACATCATTGATCATATCGGCGCCCGCCGCTATCGCTGCACGCATCACTTCAGGCTTACTGGTATCGATAGAGATAGGTACATCGCTAATACGGCGAATCAACTCTATGCAGGGAACCACACGTTCAAGCTCTTCTGCCAAGCCAACTTGTTGCGCACCCGGTCGAGTGGACTCACCGCCCACATCGATAATAGCCACCCCCGCTTGCAGCATTTTTTCTATCTGTAGCTGCAGGGCATCGGGGGTGACAAAGCACCCCCCGTCGGAGAAGGAGTCTGGAGTGACATTTAAAATCCCCATTACCTGCGGGCAATCTAAATTCAAGATTTTATGGCGTAAGTTTAAATCCATAGACAAAAGCAGCCGTGCTAGGCACGGCTGAAGCTGTTAGTGCAGGCTAGTAGAGCCGCCATCACTGGGCTCTTCACTAGCTTTATCCTCTACTGGCGGCGATGGAGTACCTCCGCCGTTTTCATCGTCCCAGTCACTAGGCGGGCTAGGCTCTTCGCCCCGCATAACCTGGGCCATTTGCCCCGCGTCGAGTGTTTCGTACTTGATCAAGAACTGGGTCATTGCATGCAACTTATCCTTATTCTCTTGCAAAATAGTCTCAGCCGTTTGGTGACCTTCGTCGATAAAACGCTTCACTTCTTCATCAATGATCTTCGACGTAGCTGCCGACATAGGTCGGCGCTCCCCTGTTGAACTATCGGCAAAAGAGATAGGCCCTAAGCTTGAGAAGCCCCAGTGCTCAACCATATTGCGAGCAATCGATGATGCCGCATTGATATCGCTCATAGCGCCAGTAGACACCTGATCAGCGCCATAAATCATTTCTTCTGCGATACGTCCGCCATAGGCGCTGGCAATGCGACCCATCAAGTCTGCCTTAGAATTGCTTAGGCGATCAGCTTCAGGTAAATAGTGTGTCAAGCCCAAGGCCTGACCACGCGGAACAATAGTGACCTTATATACTGGGTCGTGATTGGGGACTAACCAACCGACAATAGCATGGCCTGCTTCGTGGTAGGCCGTCATTTCCTTTTCTTTCTCGCTCATCAGCATCGATTTGCGCTCGGCTCCCATCATGATTTTTTCACGGGCGTAGTTCAGGTCATCCATACTAACTGTACGCTTGTTACCACGAGCAGCCCTTAGTGCTGCTTCATTAACCAAGTTGGCCAACTCTGCACCTGAAAAACCCGGTGTGCCACGTGCCAGCTCTTTCGGCTTTACGTCATCTGCCAGTGGCACTTTCTTCAAGTGCACTTTCATTATCTGCTCACGACCACGTACATCCGGTAGCCCAACAACTACTTGGCGGTCAAAGCGACCCGGGCGCAACAAGGCTTTATCCAGTACGTCAGCACGGTTAGTTGCCGCAATAACGATCACACCCTCATTGCCTTCAAAGCCATCCATCTCAACCAATAGCTGGTTCAAAGTTTGCTCACGTTCATCATTACCGCCACCCATACCAGAGCCACGATGGCGGCCTACTGCATCAATTTCATCGATAAATATGATGCACGGAGAGTGTTTTTTGGCCTGTTCAAACATATCGCGTACACGAGACGCCCCCACACCGACAAACATTTCTACAAAATCAGAACCAGAGATAGAGAAAAATGGAACTTTAGCCTCACCTGCGATGGCACGTGCCAACAAGGTTTTACCGGTACCTGGAGGGCCGACCATCAATAGGCCTCGGGGGATCTTGCCGCCTAGGCGTTGAAATTTCCCAGGATCACTTAAGAAATCAACAACCTCTTCGACTTCTTCTTTGGCTTCTTCACAGCCCGCAACGTCACCAAAGTTAACCTTCACCTGATCTTCGGTTAGCAGCTTGGCCTTGCTTTTACCGAAGGACATGGCACCACCACCACCTTTGCCGCCCTGCATTTGGCGCATAGCGTAAAACCAGATACCTAGAATCAACAGGAACGGTACCGTATTAATCAGTACCTGCACGAGGATACTAGTGCCCTCTGGCTCCTGGCCAGTGATATTGACCTTCCTGTCGTGCAAGGTGCCAATCAGCGCAGTATTACTAGTTTCTGGGCTGTAGGTGTGGAAGTCCTTGCCACTCGAGCTCTTGCCTTCGATGGTGCGACCCACAAAGGTCACTTGCTCAACTTCACCGCCTTCAACCATATCCAAAAATTCGGAGTAGTCTAACTGTGAGTTGCTAGTACTAGCACCCTTAAAATTATCATATACAGCCATGGCAACAACGCCGATAACCAGCCACAACAAAATATTTTTAACTAAATCGTTCAACGTTCAAATCTCTTTAATGTTCAATGACACATGGCGAAGAACTATACGCCAAAGCCTATCCGCATTCATCCACTAGCTAGCCCTTAAAACCCAGGGCTAATACATAAACTTCTCGGCTGCGTGCACGTGAAGCTTTAGGCTTCTTAATCTGTACTACCTTGAAGCTAGACTTCAAGTCACGAAAATACTCTTCCGAACCCGCGCCTTGAAAGACCTTACATAAAAAGGCTCCCCCAGGCTTTAACGTGTTCCTAGCCAAGTCCAAGGCCAGCTCTACCAGATACATAGAGCGAGGCTGATCTGCCGCCATACCACTAAAGTTGGGGGCCATATCGGAAATTACAAGGTCCGGCTGATTATTATCTAGCGCCGCGATGATAGCGTCTAAAACAACTTCTTCCCTAAAGTCGCCAATGACTACTTCAACACCAGGGATAGGCTGCATATCTAAAACATCACTGGCAACTACCGCCCCTGACTTACCTACTTTTTCGGCAACATACTGTGTCCAGCCGCCAGGGGCCGCACCTAAATCGACCACCCGCATATTCGGCTTGATCAGTTTAGCCTTCTCGTCAATTTCCTTCAGCTTATAAACAGCCCTAGAGCGATAGCCTTCTTGCTGTGCGCGCAAGACATACTCATCGTCAAAATGCTCTTTCATCCAGCGTGAACTACTTACGCTTTTCGCCATGATTTACCCATATCGTTATCTATAGCCATAGTTTACCAGCTAGACCGCTCGACTTTATATAAATAAAGCACGGGAAAGACCCTCTAAAGCTGCGAAAGTGGTAAACTAGGCGACCTTTTATACTAGAAGCCCTGTTGGCGATGCCTAACAGCTTCACAAAGAAACCTCAGTAGATGCAATTAAATAACAAGCAAATCAAGCACCTTCGTGGCCTCGCCCACGCAATCAAGCCTGTAGTCACGGTCGGTCAGCACGGCGTAACTGAAAACGTCGACGCCGAAATCACCGGTGCGCTCAAATTCCACGAGCTTATCAAGATCAAGCTAGCCGGTGTTGAAAACGAGGACCGCCAAGAAGTTGTAGAGAAAATCTGTGCTACTAACAAGGCCACTCACGTGCAAACTATCGGTAAAGTCGCGACGCTATTCAAGCGCAATCCGAATAGAATCAGAATCGATATTCCGAAAGTTTAATCACTCTAAGCAGATAGCCTATGTCACTCAGCCAGCGCAAGCCACTCGGATTAACCTCACAAATCTTGATTGCCCTGGCCGCAGGGGCAAGCCTCGGCTTATTAATCTTTTTCTTTGCCTCGCCAGATAGCTGGCTGCACGAAACCTTGAT
>Ga0105356_10000117_pt1 | contig 65466 bp, 59 predicted proteins | sample GOMGulsemesocosm_3_FD_83502 | JGI IMG/M metagenome (GOLD analysis project Ga0105356, IMG submission 83502) | Methane-oxidizing microbial communities from mesocosms in the Gulf of Mexico - GOM9D Gulf of Mexico | ecosystem: Environmental > Aquatic > Marine > Cold seeps | place: Gulf of Mexico...
ACATCACCATTATCTAAGGTAATAAAACCATCGGACTTTTGTTGCTTAGACGACAAGCCATTGGCGATGGCGCGACCTAAGCTTGGTTTTTCTGCGATGTATAGTTTCAAGATACAGCTCAACTGGATAAATAAACAGGTAAAATAACATAAAGCCTACACGGCTGCCAACAATACATTGTAATATCTCGCTTTATTTCCAATGAAGGAGCCGAGTTTTAAGTTAAAAACTTAGCTGGTCGGTTTAGCATCGACAACGTAACGTGACGCACATCACACTACAACCAATAAATCTAAATGAATGAGGACTCCGAATGAGGTGATGTGAAACGCAATTTTGAGATGGAGATCACATAAAAAAATGAGTAACCATATGTTTTTATGGAATAAAGGATTAGATGCGTAAATTTAAACTCACTAATTCAGTCCCAAAATAATAGAAAACACCATTCGAAACAGCGACATAATAGTGTCATAAAAGTTCGATATATTTTTAAGATAAACTATAATCCGTTTGTTATCGTTACTATAAAAGAATTGTTTACTTGCGCATTGCAGCTCAAGTTAATAGCTAATCACAATAAAAATGACATGAAATGTAACTAAAATTTGCTTTAAATTTCACAAAGCAGGTAAATGTTATCGCTTTAGTGATAAATAATAACAAGTGATTAATTACGATTGTATAAAACAGGAAACTACTAATGAAAAAGACAAAACGTACGCTACTTGCGCTCGCAGTTGGCGCCATAATCGGCACATCAGGTATGGCCAACGCCAATACTACTTCGACAATTCGAGGCAACATTTCTGGACCAAGTGGGCAAGTCGCCGCAGGAACCAAAGTGGTCATTACCCACATTGGTTCTGGCACTAAGAAAACTGTAACGGCCAATGAATTAGGTATTTTCACAGCGCAAGGCTTACGTGTCGGAGGCCCTTACCGTATCTTTATTGATTCAGATAAGTATCAAGATGAAACCATTAACGATGTATACCTATCATTAGGGAAAGTGTTCCGACTCAATCAGCAACTACAAGATCCAAATATAGAAACAATTGCTGTCACAGGGACACGTTTACAATTTAGCACAGGCGCAAGTAATAGTTATTTCGGCGCTGATGATATTGCTAATTCGCCAAGCCTAAATAGAGATCTCAAGGATGTTGTTCGAAACAATGCATTGGTGGTCATAAAGCCTGGCGATGATAGCGCTATGACTATCGCAGGTTCAAATCCTCGCATGAACTCGATTAGTATTGACGGCATTCCATTAAATGACGATTTTGGCCTTAACAATAATGGTTACCCGACACAACGTAATCCGTTCCCTATCGCCGCATTGGACCAAGTGACAGTAGATATTGCCCCGACTCATGCTAAGTCAAGTGGCTTTACCGGTGGTTCTGTAGACGCGGTATTCAAATCCGGTAGTAACGAACTACACGGTGACGTATTTTTCGAGAAATCAAATGACAGCATGGCTGGCACTCCGAACAACGATGGTAAAGACGTCAACATTGAATTTGATGAAGAGAACTATGGTTTCACCGTCGGTGGTTCTATTATTGAAGACACATTGTTCTTCTTTGCGGCCTATGAGAAGTTCAAGTCGCCACAGGTGCTAGAGTATGGCGCTGCAGGCTCTTTGAAAGGCGCAAATGAAACAACAGTGACTGCAAAAGAAGTCACTGCTGTACAAGAAATTGCCAAAAACGTATATGGCGTCGCGCACATTGGTGAGTTTGACAGCCAGCCGTTATTGGCGGATGAAAAGTACATCATTAAGTTAGACTGGAATATCAATGATGATCATCGTGCAAACTTCGTCTATATGTTTAACGAGGGAAATAACACTCGTAATATGACAAGTAATGAAAGAGAGCTTCGTTTAGACACTCACTGGTACAACAAATTCGAAGAATTAAATAACTACAGCGCAAAACTTTTTTCTGATTGGACAGATGACTTCTCGTCTGAGATTAGTATAACCATCAAATCAGTAGAAACGGGTCAAGTTTCACTTAAGAATGATCTGAACTTGGGTGATGTGACGATTAAAAACATAGACACTGATAATGATGGTAATTCTGGTTCAGTGGCCTTTGGTTCCGATGCATACCGCCACTCTAATTCTTTAAGCAATAACTTAACGATCCTAAAATTTGACGGTAGTTACTTATTAGCCGAGCATCAATTGGATTTTGGTATTGACTACAAAATGCTTGAAGTTGCCAACCAATTTTTACCTAACTCTCGTGGCAGTATCACATTCAATAGCATCGAAGATTTTGAAAAACGCATTGTTGCAAGTTATGCATATGAGAATGGTTTAGGCAACGATCCGCTAAAGGTCGCATCAAATTTCGATCGTAATGATTTAGCACTCTATATTAATGATACTTGGGATATGTCTGACGATCTAACGCTTTCGTTTGGGCTTCGCTATGAGCGGTTTGGTTCAGATGACAAGCCGACATTTAATCAGGATCTAAAAGATAGAACGGGCTTTGATAATACTTATAACTTAGACGGCGTCGATATTATACTTCCAAGGTTCGGTTTTACTTATAACTTTAATGATGATGTCACTATCCGTGGTAGTATCGGACGTTATGCTGGTGGAAATCCAAATGTTTGGATTTCTAATTCATACTCAAATGATGGTGTGAGCAAGCAAAGTTATTCCAACCGTAACTTTGAAGCAGCATCGACTATATTAACCTCGCCGACCGCTGAAGCCTTGGCCGAAATTAACAATGGAACAGGCCATACGGTTTCCAACCTAATCGACCCTAACTTCGATCTACCGTCGCAATGGACTTACATGTTAAATGCTGATTTGACAATCGATATTCCTGGTCTTGGCGATGACTTCCAATGGACGAATACTGCAGTATTAACCGAAAAAGAAAACTCAGCAGAATGGATTAATGCCGCATTATTGCAAGATGGCGATGTGGTTGGGCAATCTGCAAGTGGCGCATTACCGTTCTATGACACCCAAGAGCTCGACATAATGTTGACCAACGCTAGTGCTGATGGCCGATCTGTTATTTTGAGTACAGGGCTTTCAAAATCATGGGATAATGGCTTTAACTTTAACGCTTCTTATACCAACCAAGACATTACTGAAGGTAACCCAGGTGGATCATCAACAGCTCGAAGCAACTACCGTTATGGTCACTTCTTAGATCATCAACAGACTCAGATTGGTACATCACCGTATGAAACTGAACACCGATTTGTCTTGAGCCTTGGTTATGAAACAGAACTAGTAACAGGCTACAGCACCAACTTCAATTTGTTTTATGAGCGTAATTCAGGTTCTGCATATAGTCACCTAGTGGACCTATCAAACCTACAAGGCGGAAAATACTTTAGCCAAGATATCATCCAGCCTGATGGATTTAATACAACGTTTGGTGGCAACTACTTAGCCTATGTACCAACCAAAGACGATCCTAACGTCCGTTATGAAGGGATTTCTGAAGCTGACGCTTTGGCAGTCTTTGATGAATTAGGGCTTTCAGGTTACGCGGGTAGTCATGTGCCTAAGAACGTTGGTAGTAGCCCATGGGTTTCTACGCTAGATCTATCGGTTCGCCAGGAAATTCCTGGATTTGCTGATGGACATAAAGGCGAAATCTACTTTGTTGTTAATAATCTACTAAACCTAATAGATAGCTCTAAGGGCAAAGTATATACGCAGGACTTCAATACTAGTGAAGTCATAAAAATGGATATTGACGCTACAACAGGTCAGTATATCTATGGTCCATCTGTAGAGGATGGTTATAAGTTTGAAGCTAAACAGTCTGCATACCGCTTGAAGATTGGTATTAAATATACTTTCTAATTTCTATTAGCCACTAAAATAAAAAGCCTGCGTACGCAGGCTTTTTTATAGTGTATTCTTTTAAGGCGAGTTTACTATGCAAATACTTACAAAAAAATTATTCATTTCAACCACACTCATAACGTTTTTAGCTTCGTGTAACTCTCAGACTAATACCTCGAATAACAATAACATACTTAAAATAGCGACATTTAACGTCTCGATGGACGCGACCAACTATGTGGGGCGAGATGCTAAGCGTGCCACTAATCAGGTGTTAATGACTGAGCTGAACAGTAATAACCAACAAATTCAAAATATTGCCGAGATTATTCAGCGTACCCGCCCTGATGTTATTTTACTTAACGAGTTTGATTACATCAAAGATCCTAAACAAGGTGTCGAACGTTTTATTACGCAGTATTTAAATGTTGCTCAGCACGCGAGTCTTGAAGCTATCGATTACCCTTATTACTACTACGCGCCGGTTAACACGGGGAAGCCAAGTCCTTATGACTTAACGGGTGATGGTAAGGCAACAGGAACTCAGGGAGATGCATGGGGTTTCGGTTTCTTTGAAGGGCAATATGGCATGGTGCTGCTTTCTCGCTATCCTATCGATACTAAACATGTACGCACCTTTCAGCATTTCAAATGGAAAGATATGCCTGATGCCCTACGCCCTGTCGTACCGAGCAGCGGAAAATTTTTCTATAACGATGAAATTTGGGCGCAGTATCCACTATCCTCGAAATCCCATTGGGATGTACCCGTTAAGGTAAATGGTACAGTAGTCCATGTGTTAGCCTCACATCCAACACCACCGGTGTTTGATGGACCGGAAGATCGTAATGGCACAAAAAATCATGACGAAGTCCGTTTTTGGCTAGATTATATTGACCAAAGTAACAGTGGATATATTTACGATGATAACGGAAGTTTTGGCGGACTTGCGCCACAATCACGTTTTGTCATCATGGGAGATCAGAATTCTTCAGCGACCGAAGGTGGTTCACGTAAAGAAGCAATCACCGCGCTGCTCTCTAGTAAGCTCGTTAATGATGACCGAGTACCACAAAGTATCGGCGGCGATAAACACAAAGCCAACAATGTGTTATCAAAACATCATACTGCTCATTGGGGCATGCGCGCTGATTATGTGTTGCCCTCAAGCTTTGGCTTTGAAGTAATCGACAATGGTGTGTTCTGGCCACCACGCGATGATGAAACTTATCGTTTGATTAAAGACCGTACGGCTTCATCCGACCATCGCATGGTATGGAGTCAGCTACTTATTAAGTAGAACATTAAGCCAATTGAGCGGCAACATGTTCAATTGGCTTAAGTACAAGCTCCTCCACACCCAGCGCCGCTGTTAACGCCGTAAAATCGTCGGGTAATGACGCCTCTAAATACAGTGTAACGCCAGATATTGGATGCACAAACTCTAACTGCGCAGCGTGTAACATGAGTCGCATCTGACCAAAGTGCTGTTTAATGTACTTGTTTTGCTTACCGTCGCCGTGAGTCGTGTCACCGATGATTGGATGACGTAAGTGGGCTAGATGACGACGTAGCTGATGTTTCCTACCCGTTTGTGGTGCCAACGCAATAACGCTATAACGCGCCTGAGGGAAGTTACCGATAGGCTCTGAATATTCACACGTTGTTATATTAGCCCATTGCGTCACGGCTTCTTGCGCTTCTTTGTTCGGATCGGCTTGCTTATCCGCAATCTTGTCTAAGATCTCCTTAAGTGGATAATCTAACGTATCACTTCCATTCAAATAGCCTCGAACTAACGCTACATAGCCCTTTTTTACCAATCGCGCACTAAAAAGTTCATTGAGTGTTCTGGCAAACTCGCTCGATAACGCAAATAACAGAACGCCGGATGTTGGCCTATCTAAACGATGTATGGGATAGACATACTGGCCCAGTTGGTCGCGCAGCATGATCATCGCGAAATGTGTTTCTTTGCGCGCCAGATAACTTTTATGAACCAATAAGCCGCTAGGCTTGTTAATTGCCACCATGTATTGATCTTGATAGATGATCTCTAACGGTGGCAACTCCTCACTAACATCAGGCATATTACGCAAATACAGCATCTAACTTTGCGATCAACGCAAGGAGTTCAGTCGTATCTGCGCCGACCTTAGCAAATGACTCTTGAGCCATTGGCAGGATCAGAAACTCTGGTGGTAACTCCATGTTCGAGTCTACTAACATTTGCATCTTCGGTAACAGAATAAACTCTAGCCATTGTGCGAAAGACAACGTATCACAGCAAAACGGTTGCTCACTGGCCAGTGACTCTTTCGAAGGTTGGGTACTTTGCCATAAATCTTGCTTGATCATTTCTTGATTGATTTGTTCTAATAATGCATTTACTTGTGACGCTTTAGTCATGAGTCTAACCCTTAAGATAATATGGCCGTATCATACCAATAGCCCGCAATGGTTGCTACAATAGCGAAAATTTTTGTCAGAAGTGGTCATGATGTTAGAGCAGATAAATACGCTAAGTGAGTTTTTAAAGCAATCATCGAGTCAATATCGAGTGTTTGATATGGGGCGCAAGGTACAAAAGCTTTCTAGTGAAGTATTTAACGATTTTGAGGACGCTAAAGCTCCCTATCCCTACCCACTGCAACAACATGCTTGGATTGCGGTTTTGTTTTGGAATAAACAGGCTAGCGACCAGCATTACATTTGGTTCTTAAAGTTACCACTAGATGAACGTGGTTTGCTGATCCAAGCGTCCCGTAGCCAGTTCTTGGAATTAGTGGTTAACGCTCTTGGCAAAAGCATGGAAAAAGTCCCCAATAAAGAACAGCAATCAGCGCTAGATCATAATCCGTTAATCTTTAAGCCCAGCGAGCAAAAGCTAGCTGCGTTCAATAGCCTGGTCGGACAGATAATGAAACGCCCAGCCAGTCAATTTATGGCAGACGCCTTCGACTATTTAAAGACCCCCGAGCATTATCAGCAATGGCAAGAGATCGGTTATCAAGGTTTTTCAGATATTGCCAGTCGCTGTGACGATCCGATGTTTAGTCAAGTAATTAGTGACGCCTTACCACTGCTGCCATCGCAAACCTTTTGTGCGTTATGTTGCAGCTTAGAAAATAATGCCATTAATACGACTATTGCCACCACGCTGTTAATAATACTAAGAAACAGTATCGATCGTGAAGATCTCAATCTAACACTTCACTGCGCACGCGCCCTATCTCACGCCAAAGGTAATGGTTTTCAACAACAAGCGTTGACGTTAATGCTAGCCAGCTCACTGATCAAACGAGAGGTTGATATTGTGGTCATTATTGCGGCGCGTTACTGGCAACTTATCGACAGTACCGATTGTGCGGTGGCAATACTGGAGGCGATAAGCGCGTTAGACGTCGAGCAAAATATATTCAATCAAGTGTTCGCCGATTTAGTCGCCGTGCCAAGCGCACGTCATCATATGCTAAGCGCGTTACGATATCCTCAACGTAGTGAAGCAATGGCCGGACATATTGCCAAACTGATAGCGGGTGAATAATGGGATTATTTGAGATATTGGCGTTATTCTTATTATGCTTGGTGGTCTGGCTATTTTGGCAGACACGTATTATGGCCGAACACGCTAAAAGCGCGATCGATGAATACTGCGAAAAATATCAACTTCAAGTGCTCACAATCGCCCGTTCGAAACTCAGCGCATCACGTAATTCCAATGGTCACTTTTGTTGGCGCGGTACTTATCAGTTTGAATTTAGTAGTGACGGGGAAAGTTATTACCTCGGTTATGCCACAATAAATGGGGTACAGCTTGAAGGGATTGAGACACCAGCTTATCGCCAGCCATAAAAAGACAAATAAAAAGGGTATAACGCGTAAGCGATATACCCTTTTTTAGATACGCAACCATCGTGAGTACGCATCATCCATTCTTCGGTCACTCCGTAGAACCATCCCTTGTCCAATCCTTTGGTTGTCCATTTCGGCTCCGTGCCGACGCTTAACAGTTGTTCAAGATGACTCTAAAACCCTTTCCGTGTTCAGCAGATACTTCACGCCCCATCCTCGGCGAAATCCTCATTTCTTCCTTGCGGCTTTATCATCCTAATAAATGCCAATAACATCCCATTATTATCCCTTTACATCCCTGTGCTTAACAATCCTGTATACGCTTAGTAGCATCCTACTACTGTCCCTTGCGATCCATGCCTTGTATTCCTTACAAGATTTGCGAATCCATATCGCTGTCCATACTCTTCCATGATGCCTGCTAATCCATGCAAACGTGATAACTTCCTGCTATCGATCCTAGTTCCATGAGCTATCATCCTGATAACCAGCTAAATCCGTATAGCGTCCTAGAGACAATGTCCTTATCATCTGAATTAACGCGACTAATCAAAAGGGGTCAATCTAATTATCAGTCTTGTTACGTCTATAAACTCCATTAAGCCATTAATCTTCCTGATAAATGAGCAGCTGTCCTTTAATGTGTATATAATAATTTAATGCCGATATTTAACAACTACCGAATTCACGTTAAAAGTGTGACTTATAATATACTTACTTTTAAAATAGCAACAAACAACAATATAAACAGCCACTTAACATGGCCGACTTACATACCACTTACTACTACTGAGCATTGTGCTTACGCACCTGTGCGAGATCTCGCACAAGCGAGTGTAGCAATTGTCGCGACACCGATTTAAATACTAACGAACATTTTGCTAACTGCCTGTTTATTGCAGATATTACTACGTGTGAAGCTGAATTATAGATGAATAGAAATATAAATTTATTATTTATTTTTATGAAAGTGTTGTTGCACCAACACCCACAAAATACTACGATACTCAATGTCTTATTTTCGTTAAATATTTAGAGAACTCCATGCTAAGAATATCCCTTGCTTTACTTATAGTTGTCATGACACTTTCCAGCCCTATTTCAGCGGCGCCTAATGGCTTCATTTCCGATAATGTATACGTATATATGCATACAGGGCCGAGTGCCAAATTTCGTATTATGGGGAGCGTTATTGCAGGCTCTAAAATTGAAATAGTCGAGAAATCATCAGACAAAAGCTATACCAAAATTATTGATGATAAAGGCCGCACAGGTTGGGTTCAAAGTGAATTTGCTTCGTCAAAATTAAGCATCAAGGAACGTTTTGACGCGTTGGAAATAAAATTCAACGCCTTGAACGATACCAGAGATCAGTTAGCACAAAAATCTAGCCAGGTCAGCGATAGTAATAGTCGATTAGAGCAGCGGATCACTCAGCTAAGTAGCCAACTAGCCACCGCTAAGCGCGAGAAAAATGAAATGGAAGCGAAGCTGGTTGGTGAAGATGCCGATATTCAGATGAAGTGGCTGTTTAACGGCGGTATATTGGTGATCATCAGTATCATGATTGGAGTCTTGATCACATTTATTCCAGGGAAAAAGAAGAACAAAGGAAATTGGGCTTAGCGAGAAAATTGCTCGTTTATTTGACCCCGATGCGTCGCACTATGTAATGGTGCACGGCGTATAGGGCTCTTCCCTCAACTTAAGGGACTAACATGACAATACCTATTTTAATTTGCGACGATTCTTCATTCGCACGTAAGCAAATGGTTCGTGCACTACCCCAACATTGGGACGTTTCAATTAGCTACGCCGAAAACGGTCAACAAGCAATCGATGCGATTAAGCAAGGATTAGGTGATATTCTATTTCTCGATTTGAATATGCCGGTACTTGACGGCTATGGCACCTTAGAGATTATTCAAGCCCAAGATTTACCGACATTAACTATTGTTGTATCAGGGGATATTCAGCCTGATGCTCATCAACGGGTACGCGAGTTGGGGGCATTAGATTTTATCAAAAAACCAACAGACAAAGATAAAGTGCTAGATATCCTAACAAGCTACGGTGTGATAAGGCCCGAGGATATCGTGCTTGGGGAATTACTCCAAGACTCTGCGTCCCATATTGCGCGCAGCCGAGAATGCGATAAGCTCCGTTTGGACGGAGATAGCGCGGTAAAGTTAGATGCATATCAAGAAGTCGCTAATGTGGCCATGGGCCGAGCGGGCGATCTGCTAGCTCGTGTACTAAATGTAACCGTCAAATTGCCGATACCCAAAGTCAATGTTCTCGCATCAAGTGAGTTGCATATGATCTTAAAGGCGACAGATGAAACGAGCTCTATTTCGGCGGTATGCCAAGGGTTTATTGGCTCAGGGATTAGCGGCGAGGCGCTGGTACTCTTCTATGATTCGGCAATCAATGGGCTCGCCAGTCTCATGGATTATCAAGGAATAGTAGACGACGCAATCGAACGAGAGATGTTCGTGGATTTATCCAATATTTTAGTGGGTTCATTTCTCAAAGGGTTTTCTGATCAACTAGACTTGGGCTTCAGTCAATCCCATCCAGAGCTACTTGGTTTGCACCGTAATATTGGAGAAATCATTCATTCTAACCAACGTAATTGGCAGGAAATTTTGGCGATAGAGATCAACTATTCGATTGAGGAATATAATATTGATTGCGATCTAATTGTTCTAATTACCCAGCAATCATTGCCAATCCTTAATAATAAGTTAATTTATTTGTTAGACGAGAGGCTCGCATGAGTAATAATAGTATAGGTGATTTTCACTGGATGCTTACCATGTTTAACAACATCGATGTTGGTATGGTGGTGATCGATAGCGAATATAGCATTCAATCTTGGAATGGTTTCATGGTGCATCATAGCAATATCGATGCCGCGGACGCCAAAGACCGTACCTTATTTGACTTATTCCCTACGATCGATAAAAAATGGTTACTCCGAAAAATTGAGACGGTGATAACGATAGAGAATCAGGCTTTCATTACATGGGAGCAGAAACCCTTCTTATTTCCATTTGAAAGCTATCGTCCAATTACCAGTACGGTCGAATTTATGTACCAAAATATTACCATTATTCCGCTGCCATCTCTCACCGGAAAAATCGATAAAATTAGCCTGATAATTTATGATGTCACCGATGCGGCCGCCAATAAAATTGAATTACAGAAGCTTCGTGAACAGCTCCCTGTTTAGTCACTTAATTGAGGAAGGACATCTTCGAGTAAGCGGAATGTTTTGAGCACTGTATCAGCAGTGTTTGCAACAACCATTGGTGTCATCTTGTCTCGCGTATCGCTAGGCAAATGATAGTCTCCATGTAGTGAACCACTGACAAAAAAATACTCAATCCCGTGTGATGCAAACGTATAGTGGTCGCTCGCCTTGACAAAGTCTATTGACTTGAGGCGCGACCGGTCTTTATGTCTCCGTCGATAAATCAGGCATAAGTCAGAAGATTGTACCAATGCGTCTCTCATCGGCTGCCGCAACAAAGGCGAAGTGACAAAGTACGTTCGTTTTGAACGACCAAGCATATCTAAATTTAAATTGGCGACGATATTTAGTGTATTACGCTTAATGAACGCCTTAGCACCCAATAGCCCTTTTTCTTCGCCATCAGTGGCTAAAAATATCACTGAATAGCGCGGTGATCTATTCCGAAAATCGGCAGCAAGCCATAGCATCATTGCAACGCCTGAGGCATTATCATCGGCACCGGGATACCAACGTCGGCCGCGCTGCCCCAGGTGATCATAATGCGCTGAGACAACAATATATTGGTCCGGATACGTCACTCCCTTAATAAAACCTAAAACATTAGTCCCCTCGCCTGTTCTTATGCTTGGATGGCGAAACACCTGCAAATAGTTAGTCGTATAGGGCTTAACTCCGAGTTCGGCGTAGCGTTTACTAATGTATTGCTGCGCAATCACGCTGCCTTTGGTACCCGGTTCTCGGCCGCGCATAGGTGCCGCTGATAACATCCCGATGTCTCTCCACACAACCGGATTGTTCGCATGCTTATCCAATTCATCGCGACAACTAGCAGGTGTTGTGTGTGTACATCCCGAGACAAACAGTGTGATGATGATTAAAGCATGCATCACCAAGGCGTTTATTCTTAACAATCTATGCTCCTTATTCTATAATGTCGCCATCAAGAATATTAAGGCTCAGCGTATGAAATTTGTAAACCGTATCTCTCTCATCATTACACCAAAACAACCGATGCATCAATGGCTCGTCGATAACGGGATTGATGATATTCCTAGCTTTATTGAACTTAGCAGCGAATCAAGTTGCTATCTAGTCAAAGAGCCAGAGAATGAACTGCCGATTGACCAACTACTGGCACAACTTATCGCAGAGTATAGCGCTCAGATATGGCGAAGTGAGCTCAGTGTTTGGGACGAATTTGCAGACCATACTCCAATATTACGCGACAATGACCAATTTACGCAGTGGTTTAGCGTATCATTGTCTGGCTTAACGTTCGATCTCGCTGACACCGCACTGATGGTAGCCGATGTCGAAGGTATGTAGCTCAATAGTTATACTGAGCTTAACTTAGGCTCTATGTTATAAACAAAAGGTCTTGCCCACTAAGCGAGACCATGTCACATTGTCTACTTAAACTCTTCACATGCATTAACTATTATGAATATTAGCTCTCTTTGGCAAGATATCCTTGACCAGGCTCAAAGCGCAATCAAACAAGAAACCTTGCTAACATCGCTTTACCATCAACATATTATCGACCAGCCGTCTTTATGCCATGCAATGAGTAATATATTAGCCAGTAAATTATGTGATGCCTACATGTCAATTAATGAGCTAGAGGTGTTATTTAATCAGACGCATCAACAATCATCATTAATTATTAACGCCTGTGCGCGCGATATAGAGGCGGTCAGAGAACGTGATCCTGCTATTGAAAGTTATCCCGAAGTCATACTTCACCTCAAAGGGTTTATGGCGTTACAGGGCTATCGTATAGCCCACCATCTATGGCATCAAGATCGTAAGCCACTTGCCTTGTATATTCAGAGCCGCATATCCGAAACCTTCGATGTCGATATTCATCCGGCCGCCCAAATTGGGAAAGGTGTCATGCTTGATCACGCCAACGGAATTGTTATCGGTGAAACCAGCGTTGTTGAGGATAACGTATCTATCCTGCAAGGCGTTACCTTGGGCGGTACCGGTAAAGACACTGGCGATCGACACCCTAAAGTCCGCGCCGGTGTATTGATCGGTGCAGGCTCAAAAATATTAGGCAATATAGAAATAGGTCAAGGTGCTAAAATCGGTGCCGGTAGTGTGGTGTTAAAAGCCGTAGCTCCTCACACCACCGTAGCCGGTGTCCCAGCAAAACAGATTGGTTCGCCAGAGAGTATTATGCCTGCATTAGACATGTGCCAAAATCTTGAAAAAGAATTGGCCAGCCGACCAAAAACAACAATCCAAAATTTTGAAATCTAAGATAAAACCGGCGAGATAGGATATCACGCCGTTGATTCACCAATACATGCAAACAGCGGCATCAATAGATCAGGTAAGTGACTGACCGTTTTTTGTCGGCTCAAACGGTCTAATGCGATGCATAAACTTTTTTTGTCGCTCAACGTAAGTTGCTCGATTAACTCACTAACACTCATCTCACCGGCCGTCAGCCTATCGCGCTGTGCGTGATTTCGCCGATAAAGCATCTGATAAGTAAATAAGAATCGTCCTAAGACTACGTAGGGGAAATTCTTATTGCGCATAGGGCCTAAGCGCGCCTCATAGCCGCCTAGCGGTAACCCTTTGACTTTCGTACTAGCGAGTGAGTCGGCACCAAACCACGCAGCACTTGAGCCAATTACACCACCGCCGATCGCACCAAGCATAAAGGAATGTCCGGCCACCGCCAGATCCAATGCGCCACCCGCCGCCGCGCCAGCTAAGCCAGCAACACTCGTTAATTGCTTGCGATCTAGACCCCAACCATACCATTTCTCCGTATCGAAGAGATCATCAGGCAACGCTAATTCATGGCTGTCGCGTGCCAAGTGATGATGATGGTAGAGGCGAAGTAATTCATCGTGAGCTCGTAACTCTTGTTGACGCATCCATTGATAGTACTGTGGCTCCAACAGGTGCTTTAATGATTGAGCTTGGCTTTTGGACAATACCTTCTGATTGAGCTGGTAGCTGGTTAAATCTTCGAGCATTTGCGCAGCAATAAAACAGCTTTGAACCATTTGCTTTGCAATATCGCCTTTAAACTCACTAATGAGTCCGTCGATAGCATTTGACCACGGCTGATAAATTGCGCCAAATGCACGTAGTAGTTCGATATGTTGCTCACGTTGCGCCTTAACGGCATTAAATACGCGCACCACACTAAAATACTGACCTAGTGCGAGCTGCCAACTATCGACATGCTCGTCATTAGTGATCGGATTAATTAATGCCATACTTGGCTGACCCGTCCAGCGTAGTATTTCCATTTCCGCTTCATACTCGGCACTATAGGGCCGAGAACCATCAACGACATATAGAATGGCGGCGCCCGCCATTATCGGCTTGAGTAATTCTATTTCGTCCTTAAATTGTGAAATACACGTTGCATCGCTTAGAAATTCATTGACCCTTGCACCTCGCTGATTGGCATCTGGGTTGGTGCTATTTAACCACGCCAAGACTTTACGCGCACGTTGAAACCCTGGGGTATCCACTAGCTGGTAATGTTGAGCGCCCATCTTAATATCGAAATACTCGGCCACATTCGTGGTACCACTTTGCATCGATACGGCTACTCTATCATCGCGTGCGAGGGTCGATACAATGGACGACTTACCTTTATTTGGGTGGCCTACTACAGCAAAACACGGGATCATTTCAATTCCTTATTTACAAAAAGCGTCCAATGTTCTTGGGTTTGGGTAAATCGTCGCCACTCATCAAGATAGTGTGGTTCTATTGGTACCCAGTTCTCACCATTAAAATCGAGTGGCATCAGTATCCCTCGCCCATGCTCGAGAAAATCCTGTAACTCACCGAGCGGAGGCTCCCATGCAGCAACCAATACAAGTTGCGTCAAATCATCGTCCATTGCCGCCTGTTCATCATCGCCATGAAATCCGGCCTGATATATATTTTGTGGCTGGTCAAAACCAGCGATGGCTCGCGCGGTCATCGTTGAATTTAGTGACAACCAACAGACCAAGTTATAATGTTCAAGTGTCGGCCTCCCTACAGCAATCGGTTCTAACTGGATATCTACGGGAATTTGGTTGACCAGTGGTGACGGAGCCTGCTCACGTTGGTGATAGTCTTGGATTGCCAGACTGAGTGTAACTTTAGTCCACATCGTAGAGCCTAAACGTGGTACTACCGAATACACAAACTGTGCCATGAACAAAAACGCCCACCAACTGCCAAAATCTACCGATTTTTGCAGTTCAGCGCCAAATCTTAACTCTTGACTTGCAATTAATGTTTGTTTGACCGGTTGCGCACTGTCGATAAATTGCCATGGCCAAGAAATTGCTTTGAGAAATGGATAGACTTGTTCAGCGTTGAGTAACGTTGAACGCCATACAAACGAGATATCGCTAAATAACAGCACTAATAGGAAAGCGACTAGACAGCCAAGGCTAAACGATAAACCAATCAGTTGGCTGACAAAAGTAAGCCAGGGTGCAAAGAGATTATGCTGCTTTAACCGGCGCAATTGGTTAAGCCAACTTTGTGGCCAAATCGGTAATGACAACAGGGATTTGCTAAAGAAGTACTGTTTGTTAACGGATGTAATCATCCCAAGCAGCATCAAGATTAGTAACACGAGTGGTAGTAAACAAAAGAGTAATAAGTAATGAATTAAATTGACTCGCCCGAGTTCGTCGCCGGAGATAATTGCGCTACAGCTAAGCGCGCCGAATACAAAGACTATCAATGCAATAGCTCGGCTAAATTGATTAATTAAACGATGGTCCACAGCCAAATACGCCTAGAATACAAAAACTCAATATTGACTGTTTTTACGGTGGGTTGCAAACATTAGATTGTAATATCTCATGTCAATCCAGCGCCTTACACCCCATGCAGGGCTCGCGATTAGGCATATAAATCTAACCCACCCTCTGGTTTATCGTCACGCGGTTGTTCCTCGGAATCGCTCACTCTTTTCTTAGCTACATTACGACGTTCACGACGATTTTTGCGTCGTTCGTTACCTCGGTACTGTTCTATTGCCTGTTCATCGTCTTCAATCGACTTGAGTCTAGCAGTCTCACTAACCTGTTTGATATCGGTCTTAACTTGTGACACCTGATTACCCAACGGCCTGGCGAGCACGGAATAAATTAAATCCTGACTAGGCATGTTTTCTCCCTTCTTCGTTACATTGCGTATCTGTTTTATCGGCCGTTAACGCTGATTATTTAGTCAGTATAAAGTCGTAATTTATTTATAAAAACAATCCAAGTCAAAAAAAATACAAAAACACCGATTTCTTAAGCTAATTGTAGAAATAAATATGGCTTGTTAATAAAATATAGTTACAATAGACGTCTAGACGTAAATACACCTGTATTACGATCATTTAAATTACTTCAAAGTAGAAGGCATTTAGCTATGGCACAACACCTTTTTACCTCAGAATCAGTTTCTGAAGGACATCCAGACAAAATTGCAGATCAGATATCGGACGCGGTACTCGATGCGATCTTAGAACAAGATCCCAAAGCACGCGTCGCGTGTGAGACCTACGTAAAGACTGGTATGGTAATGGTCGGTGGTGAAATCACCACTTCAGCCTGGGTTGATATCGAAGAAATTACCCGCCGTACCGTGCGTGATATTGGTTATACCAATTCTGACATGGGTTTTGACGCTGACTCTTGTGCGGTGCTGAACGCAATAGGTAAACAGTCGCCAGACATTAATCAAGGGGTTGACCGTGCCGATCCCAAAGAACTCGGTGCCGGAGATCAAGGACTCATGTTTGGCTATGCCAGCAACGAGACTGATGTATTAATGCCAGCGCCAATAACTTATGCACACAAGCTTGTTAAACGCCAAGCAAGTGTCCGTAAAGATGGTACGTTACCGTGGTTACGTCCAGATGCAAAATCTCAGGTGACTTTTGCCTATGAAGATGGTGTTATCAGCGGTATCGACGCCGTGGTTTTGTCAACACAACATTGTGACACCATAGCTCAAGATGATTTAATCGAAGCGGTAATGGAAACTATCATCAAGCCAGTGTTACCAGAAAAGTGGTTAACAAAAGATACTAAGTATTTTATCAATCCAACCGGCCGTTTTGTGATTGGCGGACCAATGGGTGACTGTGGACTAACCGGTCGCAAAATTATAGTAGATACTTATGGCGGGATGGCACGTCACGGTGGCGGCGCATTTTCAGGCAAAGATCCATCAAAAGTAGATCGCAGTGCTGCTTATGCAGCACGTTACGTGGCTAAAAACATTGTCGCGGCCGGATTAGCACGTCGTTGTGAGATCCAATTGTCTTATGCTATCGGCGTCGCAGATCCTACCTCAATTAGTATCGAAACTTTCGGTACCGGTAAAATTGAGGAAAGCAAGCTGATTGAATTGGTACGTCGTCATTTTGATCTTCGTCCATACGGCTTAATCGAGATGCTAGGTCTAAACCGCCCTATATACCAGCCAACTGCTGCATACGGTCACTTTGGTCGTGAAGAGTTCCCGTGGGAAAGCACCGACAAAGCTCAAGCATTAAAGGATGATGCAGGGGTCTAGTGACTGTATCATCTGAGCATCGCGGCGGCGGTACTTAGGTTTTGCCAGGTTTATTCGTAAGGCTCTGTTCCCGTTAATTGTTGTAATTCGGCTAATCATTTGAAAGCGTTGGTATTTGATAAAGCAAGCTTGAGTAGCAGGGATGCTGCTCCAGAGCCTCCATGGATGGATTTACGGCGTCTTGCTGTTCAATTGGCAACACTTTAGTACAACAGAGCCATTCGTAAATAAAAACGCCAGCTTAATGCTGGCGTTTTTTTATGTGTTTTTCACGATAACTTCAATGGCACTAAAAAGGATTGCAACCAGTAAACTACCGAACAAAAGGAGCATGCTGTAATAAAGCATGCGCCTAAATCTTTGTTCATCACTGCGCATTTAATCCATTAGCTAATTGAAGCTACGCCTCCCATGTAAGGGCGTAATGCCTCAGGCACGGTAATGCTGCCATCACTCTGTTGATTATTTTCTAAAATAGCAACTAAGGTACGGCCAACAGCCAAACCAGAACCATTTAAGGTATGCAGTAATTCAGGCTTTTGTGTTTCTTTATTGCGGAAACGAGCTTGCATGCGACGTGCTTGGAAATCGCGGGTGTTACTACAGCTTGAGATCTCGCGGTAACAATCTTGCGTTGGTAACCACACTTCTAAATCGTAGGTTTTTGCCGCAGTGAAGCCCATGTCGCCAGTACATAGTAATACTTTACGATATGGAAGCTCTAACAACTGTAATACTTTTTCTGCATGACCGGTTAGTTCTTCAAGCGCTGCATCAGATTCACTTGGCTTAACCAACTGCACCATTTCAACTTTATCAAACTGATGTTGACGAATTAACCCTTTAACATCGCGGCCATAAGAGCCAGCTTCACTTCTAAAACACGGCGTGTGAGCAGTGAATTTAAGCGGTAATTTAGCTTCATCGACAATCTCATCGCGCATCAGGTTAGTCAGTGGTACTTCTGCGGTTGGAATAAGGCTCAGTCCAGTGCCCTCTTCGTTAGCTGGTTTAGTGTGAAAAAGATCTTCACCAAACTTTGGAAGCTGGCCAGTACCGCGTAAACTATCAGAATTAACCAAGTAAGGGACATAAGCCTCAGTGTAGCCATGTTGGTCGGTATGAAGATCAAGCATAAACTGTGCTAGTGCACGGTGCATACGCGCCACTTTGCTTTTAAGAACGACAAAGCGCGAGCCGCTTAATTTAACTGAGGCCGCGAAATCTATACCACCCATCGCTTCACCAACATCCGCATGATCTTTAGGTTCAAAATCAAACTGACGCGGCGTGCCCCAACGTAGTACTTCAACGTTTTCGTCTTCATCTTTGCCCATTGGAACATCGCTGTCTGGCAAGTTAGGGAGACCCATCACCACGTCATCGATCTCAGTTTTTAGCTCACCGAGCTGTGCTTTGGCAGCTTCTAGCTGGTCACCCAACTCACCGACTTGAGCTAACAAAGGTGCGATATCTTCACCACGCGCCTTTGCTTGACCGATAGATTTTGAGCGAGTATTACGCTGAGCTTGCAGCTCTTCGGTGGCAACTTGTAATGTTTTACGACGCTCTTCCAATTGCGAAATGTGATCGACATCCAATTGGTATCCACGTTGTGCAAGGCGTTGAGCCGTTTGTGCTAATTCAGTTCTTAGGTATTTAGGATCTAACATTATTTTTCCAAAAAATCTTATTTTACTTGTAGGTGTAACTCACACGGAGTTAATATTATTTACTGACTAACCACAGCCCTAAAGCGGCTGCACTTAGACTTAATCCAACATTTAACAACACATTTAATAGTGCCTTGATCCAATCACCCTGCTGTAATAACAGCACGGTATCGAGTGAAAAAGTAGAGAACGTGGTAAACGCCCCTAGAAATCCGACCCCAAGTGCAATTCGTACCTGCGGCATCAAACTGCCCGACTCGATTAAACCAAAAAGTAGACCCATTAACAATGAGCCGACGAAATTGGCGATAAGTGTACCAAAAGGAAAGCCTTTACCAAATAGGTTAATTGCTAAATGTGCTAACGAATAACGAGATACTGCACCAAATGCCCCTCCCAGCCCTATAATTAATATATTATTCATATCTTTTATTACCACTGTGCAGATCGCGCTGCTTCAAATATCGTAATTTCTCACCTATTTTCGCCTCTAGGCCACGATTTGTCGGCTGATATATTTCCATTCCATCAAGTTCCGGCGGTAAATAGCTCTCACCATCGGCGTAGGCATTCTCTTCATTGTGAGCATAACGATAAGACTCGCCATACCCGAGTTCGCTCATCAGTTTGGTTGGCGCGTTACGAAGATGATTAGGCACCTCAAAGTCACTTTGTGACTTAACTAGTGCCTTCATTTGACTAAATGCACTATAGACCGCGTTACTCTTTGGCGCACAAGCAAGATAGATAACCGCTTGCGCTAGCGCACGCTCGCCTTCACTCGGGCCGACACGATGAAAACAATCCCATGCACTAAGAGCCACCTGCATGGCCTTTGGATCGGCATTACCAATATCCTCTGAGGCTATCGCTAATAGGCGGCGTCCGACATAGAGCGGATCACCACCAACCGCCAATAAGCGGCAAAACCAATACAGTGCGCCATCAGGGGATGAACCACGAATAGACTTGTGTAGCGCCGAAATCATGTCGTAATAGAGATCACCTTTATTATCGAACTGGCTGACCTTTTCACCGCAGACCTGAGATAGCATCGCCATGCTTACCTCTGTTTGTCCTTCGCTGATCATATCACTGAGCAGCTCGAGATAATTTAAGGCCATCCGCGCGTCACCTTGCACGATGTGTGCAAGTGCTTGCTTGACCTCATCATTCATCACAAGTTCAGTCGCAGCAAGTCCCCGTTCACTGTCATTGAGCGCCTGGTCAATCAAATCGATAATATCTTGCTTTTCTAAGCCCTTTAATAGATAAACCCGCGCCCGCGATAACAATGCATTATTAAGTTGGAACGAGGGATTTTCTGTGGTCGCACCGATAAATATAACGGTTCCGTCTTCGATATACGGCAAAAACGCATCTTGTTGTGATTTATTAAAGCGATGAACTTCATCGACAAACAAAAGCGTTCGTCGTGACTGAGACTGAGCCACTCGTTGTGCATTTTCAATCGCTGCGCGGATCTCTTTAACGCCTGATGTCACGGCAGATATACGCTCAACATGGGCATCAACATAGTGGGCCACTAGTTCCGCTAATGTCGTTTTACCTGTACCTGGCGGTCCCCATAAAATCATCGAATGAGCACGACCAGATTCGAGCGTTTTACGCAGCGGTTTATCCGGCCCAAGAATATGCGCCTGCCCGATATATTGGTCAAACGTTTGCGGCCGCATTCGCGCCGCTAACGGCGAAAAGTCGGGGGAGAAATCTAATGACATACTACTCAAGTTCAAGTGGCCTTATTTCGGATCACGTTGGTCGTCGATATCAACATCGCTCGGTGGCACGAAGGTAAAAGTATCTGCTGATAGCTGCGGCGCGGCATTAAATTCGCTAAGCTTAAACACACTCGACTGACCTTGACTGTCTAATAAATGTAGTGACACCAATACCTGTTCGTCAAATGTCATATCGATTTGACGGGTCAATGCTTGGGGATCCGTTGGCTTTATCGAATAAGTGTCACCCTTATTTGTCACCTTAAACTGTGCCCAAGCTCCATCTGTTTGATTAGCAATCAACCACAACGGTGATTGTTTTACGGTCTTATCGAGATTGAGTATGCTGACTTGCTCGACAAAAGGGTTATAGATCCATACAGATTCCCCATCAGAGACGATTAATGACTCATCAGGTTCATTGGTTAGCCAATAAAATTGATTAGGCTGCGCGACCTTAACGTTTCCGGTGGCTTTCTGAATTATCTCGCCTTTATCATCGAACACCAGCTGCTCAAATTGCGCCGAAAATTGCGGAATTAATGACAGTCGCTGCCGTAATTCCACCGCGACATCATTGACCGCCACCGGATTTTGAGAAAAAACTTTTTTTACCGCTTCAGGCGCAGACTCAGCCATCACGCAGTTTGCACTTAGTAGTGCAGTGATTAGAAAAACAACTTTACCTTTTAACATAACAACCTTAATTCTACATTTTCGGCGCAGGAGGTGCTAACACCTCACGCGTACCATTATGGCCAGGTGAACTTACCACACCCGACGCTTCCATTTGTTCAATCAAGCGTGCCGCACGATTGTAGCCAATTTTAAACTTACGCTGAACACTCGAGATAGAGCCGCGACGAGTTTCTGTTACAAACGCCACCGCTTCATCGTAAAACTCATCGTTTTCTTCATCTCCATCTGCCGCTTCGCCAGGCAATAGAATCGACTCATTAGACTCACCTGATAAGATGGCATCAATATAATTGGGTTTGCCACGCAACTTCCAATCAGCGACCACTTTATGCACTTCGTGATCGTCAACAAACGCCCCATGGACACGAGTCGGAACGCCAGTACCCGGCGGTAGGTACAACATGTCACCTTGCCCCAATAACTGCTCGGCACCTTGCTGATCCAAAATGGTACGTGAATCGACGCGCGAGGATACTTGAAACGCTATACGGGTCGGAATGTTCGCTTTGATAAGACCTGTGATCACATCTACCGATGGACGCTGCGTTGCAAGAATAAGGTGAATACCTGCCGCACGGGCTTTTTGGGCAATACGTGCTATCAACTCTTCGACTTTCTTACCGACAATCATAATCATATCGGCGAACTCATCAACAATAACTACGATGCTCGGTAGGGTCTCTAGCTCCGGCGCTGTTTCATCCATGCTATCACCAGCCTTCCACAACGGATCGGTTAATGGTGTACCCGCTTCTTTGGCGGCGATGATCTTCGCGTTATAGCCCGCTAAATTACGTACCCCAACCGCTGATAATAACTTATAACGACGTTCCATCTCACCGACACACCAGCGCAGCGCATTGGCTGCTTCTTTCATGTCAGTCACCACTTCAGACAATAAATGAGGAATACCCTCATAGACCGACAGTTCAAGCATTTTTGGATCAATCATGATCATCCGTACTTGCTCAGGCGTCGATTTGTAGAGTAATGATAAGATCATTGCATTAACGCCAACTGACTTACCAGACCCGGTCGTTCCAGCGACTAGCAAATGAGGCATCTTACCTAAATCAACCACCACCGGTAGTCCGGAAATATCCTTACCTAGCACCATAGTCAATGGTGATTTCGACTGACTAAACTTATCGCTGGCCAAATTTTCGCGCAAGTAAACTATCTCGCGGTTTTCGTTAGGAATTTCAATGCCAATAACACTCTTACCCGGAATAACCTCGACGACTCGCACGCTCATTGCTGACAATGAGCGCGCCAAATCTTTAGACAGACCGCTGATCTTACTGACCTTGATCCCTGGCGCTAAATCTAATTCGAAGCGCGTGATCACAGGTCCCGGGAACACATCGACTACGGTTGCCTGAACGTTAAAGTCTAACAACTTAGCTTCTACTAATCGTGAGACACGATCTAAATCTTCTTGGGCAATTGGGTTAACCAATCTTTTGGGGGCGTCGAGTAGCTCTAATGGAGGTAACGGTGTTGTGCTGCGACGGACTGGCGGTAAACCGTCGATGCCGCGATCTTCTCTGTCATCCTCAACGGTGACCACTTTCGGCTGCACTGCTGCGATGGCATCCGCCAACGCTTGATTCGACGGCGGCTTAACGTCAGTATCATCATCGATAGACCCTAAGTTCGGTTCTGTTTCTACACTGAATTCGTTATTCAGTTCAGTGATCACGCCGAGATTGGGTTGCGGCCGTTGGTAAGCGGTTAAATCCTCGTCAGACTCGGATAGTTCTGCCACATCATCGTGCTCAATAATTGGTGATCGTGGCGGCTCATCAATATCGATGGTGACCCGGTGTTGAGGCTCGACATCATCATCTAAGAACGTTGAACGCAGCGGTTCATGCTGCTCATCATCGGCCACATCGGTTTCTATGATCGGTGCGCGAGCAGCGCGCTGTGCCCGCCACTCGCTTAATATACTGGGTAAACGCCATAGCCACATCAGTGCAGCAATCACGGCGGCGCCAGTCGCTTCAACCACCTGGATCCAGCTAACCCCAGTTAGTAAGGTAAGTCCGGTAGCAATAAAGCACACCAATAATAGTGTAGTGCCAAGGAAATTAAAATTAGGTAACATCGCGGTCGAAATTAATTCGCCAACCACCCCTCCGGCAGAGAATGCTTGATGGATATCGTCAAAATTAATGCTTGCGGTGGCCAGTACTCCAAAGGCCGTTAAGAAAAATCCGATAAAGCGTAACCCGAGGGTAAAAAAATCGATTGCCCGTAGCCTATGGTGCGCCTTAAATAAGACATATCCCAAACCCGCCAACAAAAACGGTAAGCTATAGGCTAGAAACCCGACACTGAAAAACAGAATATCGGCAAGGTATGCACCAGTATTGCCCATCCAGTTTTCCGACAGCCCGGAGACTGCCGTTTGCGTCCACGCAGCGTCTGTTGGATTAAAACTATATAATGCCAATAACAGGTAAAGTGATAGCAACGTCGATGTCACAATCGATGCTTCAAGTACGCGTTGCATACCAGTGATAGCCGGTTGCTCTTGATTATTCTCTAACGCTTGCTCGCATTCTGGTGGCGCGATATTCTCTGACGACAAAGGTTACTCCCTTAAAACTTTTAAAACGAACAGATGATAGATGTTGTTGTATTTTATAGCGTCAACGCTTCGCTATAAAATAGCTTCGCGGCGCAACACTTAACCATACAAAATTTCGCGTGAAAATTCTATCGAAAACCGGTTAACTGCCTAGTATTTGACTAATTTTAGCAATTCCATTAGAGAAGTGACCTATTTGTAATACGAGTGAATGATATGTAATTGGTTAGTACGATAACTCATTTAGCTTAAGAACGGCTTAATTTAGAAGTTTATCTCGCGCTATCAAACTTTTAATCTTCCACAGCGCGGTTAATATCCCTATAATGCGCGCTTGATCGCCAGGCTATCTCAAATTAAGTAAACGGATAATGCGCTTGATAGTCAAATGGTCTCAAGTTAATGCTATTTCAATTTAAGTAAACGGAAGTGTTTAATATCCAATGTTAGTCGCTAGCAAGCTTCAACTGTTAACAAGTACCACTGCCTATTCTGTTAGGATTTTCTTGTTGCTAGCGCTCATCACACTACAGTCTTCATTAGCGCTTGCGCAAGTTTGTGTCGACAATTCGTTTGTATCGTCATCGAATGCTTCTGCATCTGAACTAGTAGACCGTTTTGACTCGTTGGTGGTTCAAAACGAGACCGAAAATTGTATCGATTGCGACTGTAAGTGTTGCCCGTGTTGTTCGACGTTAAGTGCGGCACTACACAGTACACATCAAAACGTTCCACATTCAGCGGGTTTAGCATCAACTTATACAACACGACACCTTGCCGATCCGTTCTACTCCTTATTACGGCCCCCAAAACAGTAATCCAGCTATTTAAATTTGTTCGGCGCTAATTTACTGCGTCAAATCTATTATTAGTTAGGATTTATCCCAATGTTTAACCAAAGAAATGGCTTACTCTACGAGTCTGCCTCCCAGCATCTGTCTATGATGACGGTGCTAAGTATTGCCCTATTGACGTTCACCTCCTCTGCTTGGGCGCAATCACAAACGATGACGCTGACAACAGCGGTCAAACAGACCTTAAATCAACACCCTTCACTTAAGGTATTTACCTACCGTGAAAAAGCGCTAGATGGTCTCTATCAGACCGCTAATTTGGCGCCAGGCTATGCCTTAAATATTGAAGCTGAAAACTTCGCTGGTACGGGAACCTATTCGGGGGCTAGTGCGACGCAGCTAACAGTATCGTTGTCTTCAATTATCGAAATGGGCGATAAACGAAACGCTCGATTAAATCGTGTTGTGCAGCAACGCGCTTTTGTGAGTACGCAGCGCAAAGCACAAGCCTTTGACTTACTTGGCCAAGTAACTCGGCGTTACATTGCTGTCTTGGCGGCGCAACACTATGTCAAGTTAAGTCTCGAAGCGGTAAATCTCGCTCAGCAGACTGTGGAAGAAGTGACAAAGCGCTCGCGTGCTGGTGTCGCGCCTACCAGCGAAGTTAAACGATCGCTCGCTAGTGTCGGCGTCGCACAACTTACCGCTGCGAATGAGGAGCGTAAACTGGACTACGCGAAGCTTGCATTAGCGATGATGTGGAATGACACAGCAGCAAACTTTAACCGCGTCGAAGGAGAGTTGTATCACCTGCCACCGGCCGTTGATTTTGAACAATTGATCAACAACCTTACTAATAACCCATCACTTTTAAAATTGGCGAACGAACAACGCGTGAAAGAAGCGCAAGTGAGACTGCTGCGAAGTCAATCGCACAGTGATATCTCATGGTCAGTCGGCATCAAACGAGATCCTGCAACCGATCACTTCGCCTTCAACGCTGGATTTACCGTACCATTGTTTGCCAACAAACGTAATCGAGGATCCCTCATCGCCGCACAGGCAGGCGTTGACGAAGTCGCGGCCAAGGAAGAGAGTCTCAGATTGAACCTCCAGCACCAGCTTTATCGGGCCTACACCGGTAGACAGCAGGCAATCGAAACAATCAGCAGCCTCACAGAGCACATTATATCCCCTCTTAGCTTGGCGTTAATCGAAACTAAAAGCGCTTATCTACGCGGACGAAATAGCTTATTGGACTATCTTAGCATCCAACAAGAGCTCCTTGTATCACGCCGCGCCCTAATCGATGCTGGCGCGTCAGCCCTTTACTATGGCGCAGAAATAGAAGCGCTAACCGCTCAGCCATTGCCTCAATCTCAGTACAAGCTTATCAAAGAATTTAAAGGGATCAACCCATGAATATTAACTACCCACTCTTAGTATTAGTAACCGTCTTCGCGTTAAGTCTGACGGTTAACAGTGCTGCTATCGCTAGCGACCATCATAATGAGGAACAACAGCACATTGAAATATCGTTAGTAAACGCAACAAAAGCCGGGATCGTTAACGCTATCGCTCATTCTGAAAAAATAAAGCAAGTGGCAATCGTCTACGGGCGCGTAGTCAACAGAGCCGACGGTCAAAGCGTTGTGCTTGCTCGATTTGATGGCCTAATCACATCGTTCAACGTCAACATCGGCGATACAGTCAAAGCGGGTGATACGCTCGTTCAAGTCGAATCAAGCGATAGTTTGAAACGCTATAATATCACCGCCCCTATCTCGGGGGTAGTCACACAGCGCTTCGCTAACCCTGGTGAAGTCACTAATCAACGGCAATTACTACTCATAGAAAACACCACTAAATTGTGGGCTGACTTCAAGATATTTCCTCATCTAAAGCCTGAAATAGCACGAGGACAAGACGTCACCGTAGCGTCTGCTCGTTTTCACACGTCATCACGTATTACTCATTTAATGGCAAATAGCAATCAGCCTTTTAGTATCGCCCGAGTCCCTCTGACTAACATCAACGACCAATGGAACGTAGGTCAGATACTTAGCGGGTCTGTTGTGACCAGTGAAATAGATGTTGAGTTGGCGATCGATAACCGTGCCTTACAACAGATCGAAGGAAAAACCGTGGTTTTCGTTTCTAATCAAGGGGGCTATGAAATGCGCCATGTTGAGCTTGGACAGCGGGATGTCAAGTTCAGCCAAATCATTTCAGGACTTAAGCTAGGCGAACAATATGCGTTAAGTAATAGCTATCTACTTAAAGCAGATTTAGGTAAAGCCGGCGCGTCTCACGCACACTAAAGGAACACAACAATGATTGAATCTATTTTACGCTTCTCTATCGCGAGGCGCTGGCTGATGATGACGATGATTTTGGCACTCATCGGGCTCGGCTATTGGAGTTACCAAAAACTGCCCATTAACGCCGTCCCCGATATCACAAATATCCAAGTACAAATCAATACACGTGCCCCGGGCTATTCACCGCTAGAAACCGAGCAGCGGATCACCTATGCCGTCGAAACGGCGCTCACCGGCATTCCAAAACTGGCTTATACACGCTCTATCTCTCGTTATGGATTATCACAAGTCACGGCTGTTTTTGAAGAAGGTACCGACTTATATTTCGCACGAACGCTTATCAATCAACGTTTGAGCACCGTTAAGAGCCAACTCCCCGAGAAGTTAGTGCCCCAATTAGGGCCGATTGCTTCCGGCCTTGGTGAGATATTCATGTATAGCATTGAAGCCGAGTCCAATGCGCTAATGCCAAATGGCAGACCCTATGATGCTACTGCATTGCGTGAAGTTCAGGACTGGATCATTAAGCCACAGTTGGCATTAGTCCCTGGCGTAACCGAGATCAATACCATCGGCGGCTATGATAAACAGTACCACATCACGCCAAGTCCACTTAAAATGCTTGAATATGAGATATCATTTGACGATATCACCCGCGCGTTAAAGAACAATAACAGTAACCGAGGGGCTGGCTACATCGAGAGAAATGGCCAGCAGCTCACCGTTCGAACATTGGGTCAGCTCACTGGCATCGACGATATTGAGCAAGTTGTTGTTAGGGTTATTGATGATATACCGGTTAAGGTATTAGACATTGCGCAAGTCGCTATCGGAAAATCACTTCGCACAGGCGCTGCAACCAGAGATGGTAAAGAGACCGTGTTAGGTAGTGCAATGATGCTAGTGGGAGAAAACTCTCGCGTTGTTGCTTTAGCGGTCGCACAAAAACTCGCTAAAATACAGTTATCCCTCCCGCAAGGGATCATTGTTGAGGCTGTCTATGATCGTACAACGTTGGTCGATAAAGCAATGCGTACAGTGCAAACGAACCTGATCGAAGGGGCACTTTTAGTGATTGCCGTGTTGCTACTGCTACTGGGGAATATTCGCGCCGCGTTAATCACAGCGGCCGTCATCCCGCTCGCAATGTTAGCGACCATCACCGGCATGGTTAAAGTTGGCGTATCTGCTAATTTAATGAGTCTTGGTGCGTTAGATTTTGGTCTAATTGTCGATGGTGCGGTGATCATTGTTGAAAACTCGATTAGACGATTGAGTGAAGCACAACAGATCCAAGGCGCAATTCTCTCGACTAGAGAGCGAATCAAAGTGGTTTACAGTGCAACCAATGAAGTGATTAGACCCAGTCTTTTTGGCGTGTGTATTATCACCATCGTCTATATCCCGCTCTTTAGTCTGACTGGCGTCGAAGGGAAAATGTTCCATCCGATGGCAGCCACTGTCGTGATGGCACTCATCGCCGCATTAGTGCTGTCGTTAACATTGGTTCCAGCCGCTGTTGCGATATTTATGAATGGCAACATCAGTGAAAAAGAAAGTGTCGTGATCACGACGGCAAAATCGCTGTACAAGCCTTTATTGCTTGGGGCGATGAAACTGCGCTGGTTAGTGTTAGCAAGTTGTTCTGCCTTGGTGGCCTTCTCTATTTGGCTAGCGACCACATTGGGCTCCGAGTTTATTCCACAGCTCAATGAAGAAGACTTGCTATTGCAGGCTATTCGCATTCCCGGCACTAGCCTAAGTCAATCAATAGAGATGCAAAAAAAGCTTGAACTTAGGATCGCGCAATTCCCGCAGGTTCACAATGTCTTTTCCCGTATCGGGACGCCTGAGGTGGCAAACGATCCTATGCCACCCAACATTGCCGATACTTATGTGATGTTAACACCACGAGTACAATGGCCAGATCAGACTCTCAGCCACGCAGAGCTCGCCGCTAATATCCTCGAGGCGGTATCGGGCCAACCAGGTAATAACTTTGAACTCACTCAACCGATTGAAATGCGTTTTAACGAGCTCATCTCTGGAGTGCGGGCCGATCTTGGCATTAAAGTCATCGGTGATGATCTAGACCAGTTGCTAACGAGTGCGAATGCTATTAGCGAAGTTGTCGAGCGAATTGACGGCGCTCATGATGTGCAAGTTGAACAGGTAACCGGATTACCCGTACTCTCGATAATCCCTCGCCGTACAGAATTGGCCAGATATGGTCTCAGCGTGTCACAACTACAACAAACACTGGCGAGCGCTATTGGTGGTGAGCGCGCTGGTATAATTTATGAAGGAGACCGCCGTTTTAACATTGTCGTGAGGTTACCGGAAAACATTAGGCAGGATGTTGATCGCTTAAACCTGTTACCCATCACTTTACCCAATGGTCGATATGTACCATTGGCTGAGATCGCATTCATCAAACTAGCCCCCGCCCCTAATCAAATCAGTCGCGAAAATGGAAAACGGCGCATTGTAGTCACCGCCAACGTGCGCGGTACCGATTTAGGATCTTTCGTTAAGATAGCTAAAGAACAAATCCGCGAACAGGTCGAGATACCCGCTGGCTATTGGCTTGAGTATGGTGGAGCCTTTGAACAGTTAGCATCAGCCAGTCAGCGGTTAACCATTGTGGTGCCCATTACCTTGGCATTGATTTTGGCATTGCTCGTGATGGCCTTTGGCAACCTTAAAGATGCCTTAATTATCTTTTCGGGGATCCCACTCGCGCTCACAGGCGGCGTGATTGCCCTGTGGTTACGAGGAATGCCGTTATCGATTTCCGCTGGCGTTGGGTTTATCGCACTCTGTGGCGTCGCGGTACTCAATGGCTTAGTGATGCTCGCCTTTATACGAGATCTATGTCAACAACGTCAGGAGTTAATGTCAGGGATCATCGATGGCGCGATGCTCCGTCTCCGACCGGTACTGATGACAGCTTTAGTCGCCGGACTGGGTTTTATACCGATGGCATTAAATATCGGTACCGGCGCCGAAGTACAGCGACCATTAGCAACCGTGGTTATCGGCGGGATCTTGTCCTCTACGCTACTGACCTTGTTCGTACTACCGATACTCTATCGTATTACCCATCGTAACGATTATTAATACATAACCCCGTGACCATTGGTCACGGGTACCTTTACGTTGGAAGATGGATCGCTGTTGAATACTTCACCTCTTCCATCACTACATAGGTACGTGAATCTTTAATATCCGGTAACGCCAATAATGTTTCATTGAGCACTTTACGATACGTGGACATATCAGACACGCGGGTCTTAATTAGGTAATCAAAATCCCCCGACACTAGATGGCACTCCAATATTGAAGCGAGTTCATTGGCTGCTAGATTAAAGCGGTCAAAGACATCAGCACTCGAACGATGGAGAGTGATCTCGACATAAACCATCAATGATGCGTTGAGCAAATTAGGCTCTAACAGAGCGGTATATTGGCGTATCACTTTATTTTTCTCTAATCGCTTAACGCGTTCAAGACACGGCGTTGGACTCAGCCCCACCCGTTTAGAAAGCTCGACGTTTGAGATACGACCGTCCTCTTGTAACTCCCTTAGGATATTTTTATCGATCCGATCAAGTTCCAAAGCCTACCCCAATTCACATATTCAGCATAAAACACCAATACTAACATCAAACACAGCACAAAAAACCACAAAGCTAATTTTTCGGCTTAAACAAAAGTTATTAATATCAGGATTCCTTGCCTATAATATCAAACATAACTAGCCCCATAACAAAATAAGGATAACAATATGATTATCGGTGTACCTAAAGAAATAAAAAATCACGAATACCGCGTAGGTATGGTTCCAGCTAGCGTACGTGAGCTAATCCACAACGGCCACAGTGTTGTCGTTGAAACTAATGCCGGCGGCGGTATTGGTTTTTCTGATCAAGACTATATTACCGCAGGCGCGACAATCGCCGACGACGCAGCAGCCATTTTTGCAAGCGCAGAAATGATTGTTAAAGTTAAAGAGCCACAAGCCGTCGAGCGCGCCATGTTGCGTGAAGACCAAATCCTGTTTACGTATTTACATCTGGCTCCTGATTTACCACAGACTCAAGATCTTGTTGATTCTAAAGCCGTATGTATTGCTTATGAAACTGTAACCGATCGTAACGGCGGTTTACCACTACTGGCGCCAATGTCAGAAGTTGCTGGCCGTATGTCAATCCAAGCCGGCGCACAAGCACTTGAGAAATCGAATGCAGGTTGTGGCATGTTGCTTGGCGGCGTCCCAGGCGTTGAGCCTGCCAAGGTCGTTGTTATTGGCGGCGGTATGGTTGGTAACAACGCCGCACAAATGGCTGTCGGCATGGGCGCAGAAGTGACGATTTTGGATCGTAACATCGACACCTTACGTCGCTTAAACGTACAGTTTGGTAACACAGCAAAAGTATTATACTCAACGGCTGATACGCTAGAGAAAGAAGTACTAGCAGCAGACTTGGTTATCGGCGGCGTACTTATCCCTGGCGCAGCGGCACCTAAACTAATCACCAAAGCACACATCGCGGCAATGAAACCAGGTTCAGCTATCGTTGATGTCGCCATCGACCAAGGTGGTTGTATCGAGACTTCACATGCTACTACGCACCAAGATCCAACGTTTATCGTTGACGAAGTAGTTCACTATTGTGTTGCAAATATGCCTGGTGCAGTACCACGTACTTCAACCTTCGCGTTGAATAATGCCACATTGCCATTTATTATCGAATTGGCCAATAAAGGCTACAAAGCGGCGTTAGCAAATAATCAACACTTCCTAAACGGCTTAAACGTCATTCACGGTAAGATCACCTGTGAAAGTGTCGCCATCGCCCACGGAATGGAATATGTGACGCCTGAGCAAGCCATCGCTTAGTTAATTTTGTCACAAAAATAGATTGGGAAAGCAAATTGCTTTCCCTTTTTTGGTTTTATTACTTGTAATGCTTGTACTTGCCCCCATCAATCTTTATATTGCCTACAAATTATTTCGATGCCCTTTTTATTTCAGGAGTCCCCATGAGCGACGTTAAACATTGTCAGTTACTTATTCTTGGTTCAGGTCCAGCAGGATACACAGCTGCGGTCTATGCAGCGCGTGCCAATTTAAAGCCAGTGCTAGTCACAGGTATGCAACAAGGCGGTCAATTGACCACCACCACCGAAGTAGAAAACTGGCCTGGTGATGCCAACGACCTTACCGGTCCGGCATTGATGGGTCGAATGAAAGAGCATGCAGAAAAATTTGAAACAGAAATTATCTTCGAGCACATTAACAAGGTAGATTTCTCGAAACGTCCGTTCACCCTCACTGGTGATAACCTAGTATTTACTGCCGACGCAGTGATCTTAGCAACCGGCGCTTCAGCAAAATACATTGGTTTACCTTCAGAGCAAGAATTCATGGGGCGTGGCGTTTCAGCCTGTGCTACCTGTGATGGTTTCTTCTATCGCGGTAAGGAAGTTGCAGTCGTCGGTGGCGGTAATACAGCGGTTGAAGAAGCACTGTATCTATCTAACATCGCGTCAAAAGTACATATGATTCATCGCCGTGAAACCTTTCGTAGCGAGAAGATTTTAAGCGACCGCTTAATGGCAAAGGCAGCAAACGGCAATATCGAATTGCACCTGAACTCTACCCTCAACGAAGTACTCGGCGACCAAATGGGCGTGACGGGACTAAAGCTTGAAGGAACAAACGGTAACACAGATAGTGAACTTGCCGTCGACGGTGTATTTATTGCAATCGGCCATCAACCAAATACTGGAATATTCGAAGGGCAGCTAGAGATGAACAATGGCTACCTAAAAGTACAATCGGGTCTTGCTGGTAACGCCACTCAGACTTCTGTTGAAGGTGTCTTTGCTGCGGGTGATGTATTCGATTCACATTACCGTCAAGCAATCACCTCTGCCGGATCAGGCTGTATGGCTGCATTAGATGCAGAACGCTTCTTAGACGCACAGTAACTTTAACTGTCGGTTACAAGAAAAAAAGCCTAACTTAGTTAGGCTTTTACTCAATAACTACAAAACCTTATCGATGAACACACCGGTTTCAAAATGCACTAACCGTATTTTATCTGTCGCGCGGTATACCGTATTATTTTTGTTTGATAACACGATGGTTTTTCGCTCACCATCGCTCAACGTGACCTGCATCTCAAATAAACGGATTTTCCCTGCACTTTCCAGCTCATTAGTGACACTAGATTTATTGTTATGTCTTAACACACTGTTGAGTACCATCTTGACATCGAGTGCCGAGCCGCCGCCATGTTGATATCCCAAGACACCACCGATCAACGCGTCACCAAACAATGCCCAGCCGCGGCTTTGATCTCGCACCAAATCAGCTTCGCTGAGCTTACGCACGCTCAACACAGTCGCCGATTCAACCTTTGAGATACTGATCGTCTCTTCAGCCGCAATACTATATTGCGAACTTGATATCCAAAGTGCGATTCCGAACAGGCACGCTAACCACTTCATTTTATTCTCCATGTGATCCCTTCACTACGCTTAATTCAGATTTTAATAATCTGATGTTTGTGTTAAATCCTTGACTGTGCAAAGCTATAGCGTAAATACATGTAGCAAATATTAAACCAATCAATACTATGGCGCAACTAACATTATTAAATGATCTCGACGATCAGTTCCCCCCGGTGAGTGACGCATTGCTTGATCCAAACGGATTACTTGCGGTGGGCGGTCTCCTTAGCAGCCAACGACTAACCAACGCGTACCGTAGCGGTATCTTTCCGTGGTATGGCAAAGGTGACCCAATCATGTGGTGGTCCCCAAACCCACGTTGTATTATTCACACTAGTCAATTTCATGTCAGCAGTAGTTTCGCACGTTTTATTAAGAAAAAGCCGTTTAAGGTCACCCTCAATAATGCTTTTTCTTCGGTTATCGCTCATTGTGCCAAGCCGCGTCCTTACGAGCAAGAAACATGGATCAATCAACAGATAATCGATGCCTATTCCCAGCTTCACCAACAAGGGCTAGCCCACAGCATTGAAGTCTGGCATAACGATACCCTCGTAGGCGGCGTGTACGGTATATTTGTAGCCAATACATTCTGCGGTGAGTCAATGTTCTCTTTGATGAGTAATGGCTCTAAAATTGGCTTGTACGCGCTTAGCCAGTGGCTACGTCACCATAAGATAGAGACCATTGATTGCCAAATACCCAATCAGCATCTAATTTCACTCGGCGCCGTTGAAATATCCCGAGCCGATTTCATAAGTCAGCTCAACGACGGCGACAAAAAAACAAACGATACATCAATAGATTGGTCACCACGGGAGCTAGATTATGAGTGACATTTATCAACTCAAGCTTGGTGTCACTAGCGAGTTTGATTGTAGCTATTTGCCGCAACGACGTGAGCAGTTACTCGTGGTTCATCCACAAACGCAAAATTCGAGTGATGTGTATGGTCAACTAATCGCTAAGGGATTTCGCCGGGGCGGCGAGGACACGTATCGCCCCTATTGTCCTACATGTGACGCATGTCAGAGTATTCGTCTCGATGTCGAAACATTTGTGCCATCGAAGAGTCAGAAACGCATTCAAGCGCGAAATAAAGATATTGAGGTGGTGATCAGTGACCAGGTTCAATCTCAGTACTTTAATTTGTACAGTCGGTATATTACTAATCGCCACGCGGACGGAAGCATGTTTCCGCCGACCGAAGCAACCTTGGCGACGTTTACGCAATGCAGCTGGCTCGAACGCTATTTCATTGAAAGTTATTTGGATGGTAACCTGATAAGTGTCGCAGTTTGTGACTCACTCGATAACGCCCTGTCGGCGGTCTATACATTTTTCGATCCTGAATATGACAAACGCTCGCTCGGTCAATTCAATATTCTGCAGCAAATTAAGTTGGCCCAACAACAAGCGAAACGTTATCTTTACCTCGGCTATCAAATTGATGAATGTGCAGCGATGAATTATAAGAAAAACTTCACCCCGAATGAGCGCTTTATCGACCAACAGTGGATTAAGTTCAAAAAATAGCGGCTAAACCTTTACACGACGCACGAATTACGTCATCATTTGCGCCCATAAATTAGCAGCAATTAAGTTGTTTAATATTTATACAACTTTTAATTAAAATTGACAGGAATAAGTCTTAAAATGGCAAAAGAAGACAACATTGAAATGCAAGGCACTGTATTAGACACTCTACCTAATACAATGTTCCGCGTAGAATTAGAAAATGGTCATGTTGTAACAGCGCATATTTCTGGCAAAATGCGTAAAAACTACATCCGAATTCTGACTGGTGATAAAGTAACAGTACAACTCACGCCTTACGATCTAAGTAAAGGTCGTATCGTGTTCCGTGCGCGTTAATCATTAAGTTCATTGCTAGCTGAAACCTAAATGTTTTAGTTAGCCATTAAAAAAGCCCATCATATGATGGGCTTTTTTGTTGCTTGATTTTATCGCCTAAGCATTTTCTGTCTCATTAAGTGGGATATAAATAAAGTCTAAGCTATCGTTTTTAAGCGACACTTTAACCGTTCCACCCTTAATCAACTTACCAAACAGCAATTCATTGGCCATTGGTTTTTTGAGGTGCTCTTGAATGACGCGAGTCATCGGGCGAGCGCCCATAGTCTTATCATAGCCTTTGGTGACCAACCAACTCCGCGCTTCTTTCGAAACGTCGAGCGTTACACTCTTGTTGTCTAACTGAGCCTGTACCTCTACCACAAACTTATCAACAACTTGATCGATGATGCTGTGATCCAAGCTATTAAACCACACTATCGAATCTAAGCGGTTTCTAAACTCAGGGGTGAACAAGCGATTAATCTCTTGCATAGCGTCTGTAGAGTTGTCCTGCTCTTTGAAGCCGATCGACTTACGCTCCGTTTGGGTAGCCCCTGCATTGGTGGTCATCACCACTATCACATTCCTAAAGTCCGCTTTACGGCCATTATTGTCTGTTAGGCTACCATGGTCCATCACTTGAAGTAATAGGTTGTAAACGTCGCCATGGGCCTTCTCAATCTCATCGAGCAATACCACACAATGCGGATGCTTACGCACGGCGTCCGTCAATAAACCACCTTGATCGTAGCCAACATAGCCTGGAGGAGCTCCGATTAAACGACTAACCGTATGGCTCTCGAGATACTCTGACATATCGAAACGGATGAGCTCAACGCCGAGACTAATCGCCAGCTGCTTACACACTTCAGTCTTACCAACACCGGTGGGGCCCGCAAACAAGAACGAACCGATAGGTTTGTCTTCATTACCCAAACCAGAACGAGACAACCGAATGGCACTAGTCAGTTTTTCTATCGCCGGATCTTGACCAAATACCACTAATTTTAAGTTACGATCGAGATTTTTCAGTAAATCGACATCTGATGATGACACCGATTGCTCAGGGATCCGCGCCATCTTAGCGACAATGGACTCAATTTGAGCAACATCGATCACTCTATCTTCATCGTTGTCGCGCGTCATCGCCACTCGAGCGCCCGCTTCATCAATAATATCAATCGCCTTATCAGGTAGGAAGCGTTCTAGAATGTATTTATCAGACAACTTCGCAGCAGCACGTAATGCAGCTCGCGTATACGACACATTATGATGCTCTTCATAGCAAGGCTTTAAGCCCATCAAAATCTCGGTGGTTTCTTCAATCGTCGGCTCAATCACGTCGATTTTCTGGAAGCGACGTGCCAGCGCACGATCTTTCTCAAAAACCCCCTGAAATTCCTGATAGGTGGTTGCGCCAATACACCGTAACTGACCACTGGAAAGCAGCGGTTTTAGTAAGTTAGACGCATCCATCATACCACCAGAGGCCGCACCAGCACCGATAATGGTGTGAATTTCATCGATAAACAAAATAGAATCGTTTTCTTTTGAAAACTCTTTTAACACGGCCTTAAAGCGCTTTTCAAAATCACCGCGATACTTAGTGCCAGCCAAAATAGCGCCCATATCGAGCGAGTAAATGACATGCCCTTTAATTATCTCAGGTACATCATCGTTAACAATACGAAAGGCTAGCCCTTCCGCGATAGCGGTCTTACCAACGCCAGCTTCGCCAACTAGCAATGGATTGTTTTTACGACGACGTGATAACACCTGAATCGTACGTTCAACTTCGTTTTGACGTCCAATCAGTGGATCAATATCGCCGGCTCTAGCGGCATCGTTGAGATTGCTCGCATATTTGGTTAAGGCGTTAGCTTTTGATTGATCCTCTTCGCCAGGGTTTTGTTCAATACCCGGCACTTGCTCAATATCGCCGTCTTTAGGGACACCGTGTGAGATATAATTCACGACATCAAGGCGCGAGACATTCGATTTTTTTAGTAAATAAGTGGCCTGCGATTCTTGCTCACTGAATATCGCGACTAATACGTTGGCCCCGTTAACTTCGCTATTACCCGATGATTGCACATGAAATACTGCCCGTTGTAACACGCGCTGGAAGCCTAACGTAGGTTGAGTTTCACGGCTATCGTCATCGAGTGCTAATAACGGTGTGGTTTCTTCAATAAAAGAGCTAATATCGATTTTAAGTGCTTTAAGATCTGCGCCGCAGGCGACTAATGCTTGTTTTGCCGATTCATTGTCGATTAGCGCGAGCAATAAATGCTCGACGGTCATAAACTCATGGCGTTTAGCTCTGGCATCTCGAAACGCATTATTTAGTGTGAGTTCTAGTGATTTATTTAACATAAATTTCCCCTTGGTATAAATTCACCGCTTATGCCAGTTAAACTTCTTCCATAGTACACAACAGCGGATGTTCATGCTCTTTTGCGCAATCATTAACTTGGCTAACTTTAGTTTCCGCAATGTCAGCACTATAAGTGCCACAGGCTGCTTTTCCTTGTTCATGGACCATCATCATTAACTGAAACGCCTCTTCTTCACTCTTCGAAAAAAAGACAGTTAATACTTCAATGACAAAGTCCATTGGTGTGTAATCATCATTATTTAAGATCACTTGATATAACGATGGCGCTTTCAACGCCTCTTTTTGAGTGTCTTTCTCAAGCACAAACTCAAATTCACCCGAATCACTCATAATTTAATTTTAGACCTTATTTTTAACTTAAGTGTAAATTTACGTTGTTTTTTAATAATAAAACAGCTTTTTGCTTGACTGAAATTTTTTTTTGTTTAACTATTCTAATAGTAATTACTTATTTTTTCATTCTTTACCGGATTAAAAGATGACTTTAGTAACTCAACAATAGATAAGATATCTGAACTAAAAAGGAATTTGGCGTATGGCTACAGGTACAGTGAAATGGTTTAATAATGCAAAGGGATTTGGGTTTATTTGTCCAGATAGTGGCGGTGAAGACGTCTTTGCTCATTATTCTGTGATAGAAATGGAAGGCTACCGTACCTTAAAAGCAGGACAAGAAGTCACTTACGAGCTACAAAGCGGCCCCAAAGGAGCCCACGCAGAAAAGATTAGTCCAGTAGTGGAAGAGCTATCACGCTAGGCTGTCTTACTTAAACACGTTATAATAGTGCATGATCCATTGACCTAGATAGATGATGCACTTTAAATCTCCTCGCCTTAAGACCGAAAATCGCAAAAAGCCAACTCGCACCCCAAGCTCTCGCGTAAAAAATATTTCCACTGCCCCACCCAAAATAGTTTTGTTCAATAAACCGTTTGATGTGCTAAGCCAATTTACCGATGGTGGAAACCGACGTACCCTAGCCGATTACATCACCGAAAAAGAAGTCTACGCCGCTGGTCGCCTAGATCGCGACAGCGAAGGTCTCTTACTACTAACCAATGACGGTAAATTACAGGCCAAAATCACCCAACCGAAACGCAAGACCACTAAAACGTATTGGGCTCAAGTAGAAGGGAGGCCAACACCACAACTTATAGAGCAACTAGCGCGCGGCGTTGAACTAAAAGATGGCATGACATTACCTGCCACCGTGACGCTTATCGATGAGCCGAGCTTATTATGGCAACGGGTACCGCCGATTCGAGAGCGGCAAAACATCCCCACCAGTTGGTTAGAAATTACCATCAGTGAAGGACGTAACCGCCAAGTCAGGAGAATGACCGCTCATATCGGACACCCTACACTGCGCTTGATCCGCTATCGTATTGGTCAATGGACGCTCGATGGCCTTGCTAGTGGTGAGTATAAGGTACTTAAACCTTAAATTAATTTGACATAAATAATACGAATAGATGGATGTTTTTTACTATGCTGCTCCTGATGTTTGTGTTAAAATTTTCGCCCGAAAAATACCACCCAACTGTTAGCTAGATCACACTATATTAGCTTAACTAACACATTTGTAGGTTGGGTATCACGTTTAGCACAAGGTACACCATGGTCGATAAGGCAAGCAAAAAAGTAATCGTCGGAATTTCCGGCGGTGTAGATTCTTCCGTTTCAGCATATTTATTGAAACAACAAGGCTATCAGGTCGAAGGCCTGTTCATGAAGAACTGGGAAGAAGATGATACCGATGAATACTGCTCTGCCTCACAAGATTTAGCTGACGCACAAGCAGTCTGTGATAAATTAGAGATCAAGCTCCATAGCATTAACTTTGCGGCCGAGTATTGGGACAACGTGTTCGAATATTTCCTTGCGGAATATAAGGCTGGACGAACTCCAAATCCGGATATTATTTGTAATAAAGAGATAAAGTTTAAGGCCTTCCTAGAGTTTGCTGCCGAGACTCTCGGCGCCGATTACATTGCGACCGGACATTACGTCCAACGTCGTGAAGTCAATGGTCAATGGCAGCTATTACGTGGCTTAGACAATAACAAAGATCAGAGTTATTTCTTATATACCCTTGGTAGTGAGCACGTGGCGCAGACCTTATTCCCAGTTGGCGATCTAGAAAAACCACAGGTGCGTGAAATAGCGTTAGAACAAGGGCTAATCACTCACAATAAGAAAGACTCAACCGGTATCTGTTTTATCGGCGAGCGCAAATTCAAAGATTTTTTAGCGAAGTATTTACCGGCTCAGCCAGGTCTGATTGAGAGTTTTGAGGGCGAAGTTATCGGTAAACATGATGGCTTGATGTATCACACCTTAGGCCAGCGTAAAGGGCTACAGATTGGTGGCCTTACAAATCATGGTGAAGCGCCGTGGTATGTAGTGGACAAAGATCTTGAACGAAACGTACTAATCGTCGGTCAAGGTAGCGATCACCCTCGCTTATTCTCTAATGGTTTACTGGCGAGCCAGTTACATTGGACAGATCGCACCGGACCACAACAAGTGACTAAGTTAACGGTGAAGACGCGTTACCGCCAAACTGATATCCCTTGCACGCTTTATCCAGCAGGTCCCGATCAGGTACGTGTTATCTTCGATGAACCACAGAGTTCTGTCACGCCAGGTCAATCAGCCGTATTCTATATCGATGAAGTCTGTTTAGGCGGCGCTATTATCGACGAAGTCATAAGGGACTAACGATGAGTCAGTCAGAAAAACACGCGCAAACATTGGCCTTTGCCGCGCTCGCACAATGCGCTCAATTAGCACATAACATGGCTAAAAATGGCCGTGTTGACGCGGCTCAATGGTCGGTGGTGGTCAATGGGTTGCTATCTACTAGCCCAGAGACTTATCGCGATGTCTATACGCCGTCGAGTGATTTGTTTCTTGGTTACAAGACTATGCTAAGCCAGTTATCCGATAGCGGTGAAGGCCGGAGCATCGAGATCACAAAATATATAACCGGCCTCATCTCATTAGAGCGTAAGTTAAGCGCATCAAGCAGCTCGATCTCAATGATGGGCCAGCGTTTAGATCAGGTAAAAAGACAATTACATCATTTTAATATCGATGATGATGCCGTCATTGCCAACATGGCCAGTATCTATAGCGATATCATTAGTCCATTAGGGGCCAAGATCCAAATCAACGGATCGCCAAACCAATTACAACAGCAAGCCGTACAGCAAAAAATCCGCGCGCTATTGCTTGCTGGTGTCCGAGCCGCTGTATTATGGCGTCAAGTAGGGGGCAAACGTCGCCACCTGTTTTTCAGTCGTAAAGAGCTAGTAAGAAATGCAAAACAGCAATTAAATCAAATCTAATCAAGTTATTGAGGATATACCCATGGAACTTTCTGCATTAACCGCAGTTTCTCCAATCGATGGTCGTTACGGCAGTAAAACCAAAGAACTTCGTGCCATATTTAGTGAGTTTGGTTTAACCAAATGCCGCGTTGAAGTTGAAGTACGCTGGTTACAGAAATTAGCAGCTACACCACAAATCACTGAAGTTCCAGCTTTTAGTGATCAAGCAAATGCCTTCCTGAATGCTATTGTTAGCAATTTCAACGAAGAGCACGCTGCACGTTGTAAAGAGATTGAGCGTACTACCAATCACGACGTTAAAGCGGTCGAGTACTTCTTAAAAGAGCAAGTTGCTAGTAACCCTGAGCTACACGCAATCAATGAGTTTATTCACTTTGCCTGTACTTCTGAAGATATTAATAACCTGTCTCACGCCTTGATGCTACGCGCTGGTGTTAATGACGTTATCTTACCATACGGTGCTAAATTACTTAGCGAAATTAAAGCACAAGCGATTGAGTATAAGGCTGCACCATTATTGTCGCGTACGCACGGTCAGCCTGCTTCTCCTTCAACCATGGGTAAAGAGTTTGCTAACGTTTACATGCGTCTTGCACGTCAACTTGAGCAAATAAAGAAAGTTGAATTACTCGGTAAGATCAACGGCGCGGTAGGCAACTACAACGCTCACCTTAGTGCTTACCCTGAAGTAGATTGGCATTCGTTCTCACAAGAATTTGTTAATTCTTTGGGCTTGACCTGGAATGCGTTCACCACTCAAATTGAGCCGCATGATTACATTGCCGAGCTGTTTGACGCGGTGTGTCGATTCAATACCATCCTATTAGATTTTGATCGTGATATCTGGGGCTATATTTGTCTTGGTCATTTCAAGCAAAAGACCATCGCCGGTGAAATCGGTTCTTCAACCATGCCACATAAAGTCAATCCTATTGATTTCGAAAACTCGGAAGGCAATCTAGGACTTGGTAATGCTGTGATGACTCACCTGTCACAAAAACTACCATTATCTCGCTGGCAACGCGACTTAACTGACTCTACCGTGTTACGTAACATGGGTGTTGGTCTTGCTTATTCTGTTATCGCGTATCAGTCGACCCTAAAGGGCATGAGCAAACTTAAACTCAACCAAGAAGCGCTACTTAACGATCTTGATGCGAACTGGGAAGTATTGGCCGAGCCAGTGCAGACCGTAATGCGCCGTTACGCAATTGAAAAGCCTTATGAAAAGCTAAAAGAGTTAACCCGTGGTAAACGTATTAACAGCGAAGATTTAGCGATATTTATCGATGGCCTTGAACTACCTGATACCGTTAAAGTGCAGCTTAAAGCAATGACGCCAGCCAATTATATTGGCCGTGCCATCGCATTCGTTGACGATATCGCTTAAGATACGCTGACTTAGGCTTGATATACCCGTGCTACTTGAAAATGCAGGTTTCAGAGCTTGGGTAGGATGCTAGTACAAGGCATGATTTGTAATTAATGGTTATTCCATGATTATGAATCATAACGCCGTAATAGCTTTCTACCCAAACTCCCGCAGGGCAAGGCGATAAGCGACCAACTGCGTCGTTATAATATTTTTATTTAGAATGACTAAACGACACATATTATGCCTAGCATTTGGCACGCTTCGCGACTTGCTGAAATCACGCATTTCCAGGTAGCACGGGTATATAAGCCAACCAACATCTCAAAGGGCAATGATAGTCTCACTATCATTGCCCTTTTGCTAATAGAAGTATTGATATGTACACCATAAACCTCAATGATTTAACCCCACAGCAGTTTCTTGACCAATACTGGCAAAAAAAACCAGTGATTATCCGCCAAGGCATTAGCGACTTTAACAATCCAATCAGCCCAGACGAATTTGCAGGGCTGGCGATGGAAGAGCAAGTTGAGTCGCGTCTTGTATGGCAAGAAGACGGAAAATGGCAGGCCCAACATGGACCATTTGAAGATTATAGCCATTTGGGTGATAAAGATTGGTCGTTGCTAATACAGGGCGTCGATCATTGGGATGAACAAGTTGGCGAGTTGATCAGACCCTTTCGCTTCTTGCCCAATTGGCGCATCGACGATGTCATGGTGAGCTATGCGACTCCTGGTGGCGGTGTAGGGCCTCATGTCGATAATTACGATGTATTTATTATCCAAGGTAGCGGCAAACGACATTGGCAGGTAGGCAGCAATGATGAGCTCAAAGAAGTCATCGCCCATTCAGCGCTGTTGCATGTTGAAAAGTTTTCGCCAATCATCGATGTCGAACTACTACCCGGTGATATTTTATATATCCCGCCAGGTTTTCCTCATCAGGGCGTGGCGTTGGAAGAATCGATGAGCTTTTCTGTTGGTTTTAGAACCAGCTCTAAAATCTCGTTGTTGAGCAACTTGGCCGATTTTATGATCGACCAACAATTAGGCAATGAGATGGTTGTTGACCCAGAACGACAAACAACCACAACACCGGGCTTGATCCCACAACAAGATGTCGCTAAGCTGCAACAAGCAATGCGCTCATTGTTAGAGGATGAGACAGCGTTAACTGCGTTTTTAGGGTCACATCTATCGGCCGCCAAACATGAGTTGGCTATAGATCCTGACTTAGAGCCGATCACCGAGCAGGATTTTCTTGATTATTTTACTCAAGAGAACCTACTTATCCGATTGGGTGGGCTTAGATGCCTTTATTTCGACCCTGAACTAGCAGTAAGTAGTATTTACATTAACGGTGAAGCATTTACGCTATCAAATCAGTATGCTCAAGGAATGAAATTACTTGCCGATCACATGGAGTTATCATATAGCCAACTCCAGCCTTGGTTAAGCGAGCCAGAATTTGTAACGCTTCTGGTCCAACTAACTAACGCCGGATATTTTTATTTTCAGGATTAGTTTTGGAAACACAGCATAAATTAATGACAGCAACCTGGGTCAGCGACCAATCAGAACTGCGATCGCTTCGAAACAAAGTCAACGTATTGGAGCTAAGAACGCCATCAAAAATTGAATTTGATGAAAAGGATGCTGACGCACAGCATGTGTTAGTTTTTAGCAATGAGATGGCGATCGCTTGTGGCCGTCTCACCAATACTGGCGTGATAAGTCGTATTTGCGTCTTGCCAGCCTACCGTTGTTTAGGTGTTGGCGCCGAAGTACTACAGGGACTCGTTAGTTTAGCCAAGGATTCAAATCTCAACGATGTTATTATTTCAGCGAATCTCGATACCGTTGATTTTTATACTCAATATGGGTTTAAGCCACAAGGCCAAGTGTTTATGCACGCGGGGCTTCCCCGTCAACATGTCGCCAGTCCAACCGAAAATATTGAATTTCTATAGCTATCAATTTTTCGTTACACCCCACCATCCATTAAAAGAATAGCGCCTCTATCGCTCATTGACTAGCGGTGCTATCTTTGCGCTAATTATAACAATAACAATACCAATACCAGTAATTTTTGGAGCACAGCGATGTCTGTATTTGATCTTGGATCATTTGATAACCATGAACAAGTCTCATTTTTTACCGATCAGGCCACAGGACTAAAAGCGATAGTCGCTATTCATGATACAACCCTAGGCCCTGCCGTGGGCGGTTGCAGGATGTGGGATTATGCCAACGATCAAGAAGCCATCACCGATGTTCTTCGCCTCTCTCGAGGCATGACCTACAAGAACGCCGTCGCCGGGCTTGCAATGGGCGGTGGTAAAGCCGTTATCATTGGTGATGCGAAGAAAGATAAGTCACCTGAGATGTTTCGAGCATTTGGGCGCGCTATTCACACTTTGGGTGGGCGTTATTATAGTGCAGAGGATGTCGGTATTACGACACGAGATATCATGATTGCTCATCAAGAAACGCCTTACATGGCAGGTTTGGAAGGAAAAAGTGGCGATCCATCCCCGTTTACTGCGCTAGGCACATTCTTAGGTATTCAGGCGGCGGTAAAGTACCAGCTTGGTAAAGACAGCTTGCAAGGATTACGCGTAGCGGTACAAGGCTTAGGCCATGTTGGCTACTACTTATGTCAGCACCTCTATCAGGCGGGCGCCAAGTTAATCGTCACCGACTTAAACCAACAAGCACTAGCCCAGGTCGCTAGAGAATTTAACGCCACCGTGGTGGGTTTGGATGAGATCTATAGCCAAGATGTCGATATTTATGCACCCTGTGCGCTGGGTGCCACGATCAACGACGATACTATCAACGTCATCAAGGCGAGTATTGTCGCAGGCTGTGCCAACAACCAACTTGCTGAATCCTATCATGGCGATTTACTACGTCAGCGTGGGATCTTATATGCCCCGGACTATGTGATTAATGCGGGTGGTATTATCAATGTCTCGTATGACAACGATTACTGCACGAAAAAATCTACTGCGCACGTTGAGAATATTTACAACACGCTGACGACGATCTTTAATCAAGCCGATCGTTCAGGTTCGCAAACCGCGTTAATAGCCGACAAATTAGCCCGTGAAATAATCGCGAAAAGATGAACTTATTTTAACCTTTTATGTTTTGTAACATAATGATTGCTAAATTAAACAGTAAAAGGATTACATCCTTGGTAAGATAAGGTAAAGTATAATTACGGCTCATGTTTTACACTGCTCTACTTGGTTTATCGCAGCGTGAATTTTCAATGGATATTGAACTCTTTGGATAACCAAAACGTATTAGATAGGTTAGTGACGGCTGCTTGGATTTATGATGTAGAACGTTATAAGATCACTTGGGCGAATTTTAGTGCACTTGAACTTTGGTCTGCACCCTGTAAAGAATCTCTGTATCAACGTGACTTGGCCTCTGACATCACCGAGGCCACCGATACGTACTTACGTCAGGTAGCCCAAGATTGTAAGACAACACCTACCACCATGTGGTGGACACTCTATCCTAATAATCAAGCCAAACAAATTTATTTACGCTTTAGTAATGTCGCCGAGTCGGATGAAGACATACTCTTGTTATGTGAAGCCGTATTGTACAAAGATGAAATAGAGCGTGATACTGGATTCTCTCACGATAACTCCATTACCTCATTATTTGACGTGAGTGGACGTTTTATTAGCGGTAATCTAAAATTCGAGCAACAATATGATTCACAAGAAATTGATCTGCACGAATTACTAGAGATTAGCCCACAAGAATTAAAAGACAAGTTCGCTCTTTTTGGCGAAATATCCATTGAGCAGCAAGTCATCTCAAAAGGCCGCTTGTGTTGGTTTAACTTTAAGATAAAGAAACTCCTGCCTGAACTGCACTATTTAGTGGTACAAGAAAATATCACCAAGCAAAAAACCCAAGAGCAAACCTATAAGCACCTAGCCTATCATGATCAACTGACGGGACTATTGAATCGCTATGGTCTTAACGATTTTCTAACCCAACACTGTAAGATGAAACAGCCATTTCATTTATTTCTATTAGACTTAGATGCTTTTAAATTAGTCAATAATAATCTCGGGCATGGAACTGGCGATAAGGTATTGGTTGCAATTGCACAACGTTTGGTGCATCAATTACCCACTAATTACCAAATCAGTCGCTTTGGTGGGGATGAATTCATTATTATCGTCCCCATTAAACCCGATAGTCAAAGTATCGAGGCTATTAGCCAACTGGTCATCGAAATCGTCGCTCAACCAATAGAATCAATTGATTGTATTCAAGTATCAGCCAGTATAGGCGCGGCTAACTTTCCGGCCGATGCTGAGGAGCCGGATGCGCTAATCATGTACGCCGATACCGCGATGTATAAAGCAAAAGAGCGCGGGTCGAAGAGTTACGTACGCTTTGCGCAGCAGATGAGCCTTGAGATCCAGCGCCGCAGCGCGATTCAACAAGGCCTACAACAAGCACTTGAATGTAATGAGCTTGTGCCGCTTTACCAACCGATCGTCAATATGAAAACTAACGAATTAGTTGGGATGGAAGCATTATTAAGTTGGGATAGCCCAACGTTAGGTCGGGTCGCGCCACAAGAGTTTGTCGACGAAGCTGAGCGCTCCGGCATGATGAATGAAATTGGGCAATGGATATTATCGCAAGCCTGTATTCAATGCCACAACTGGCACCTGCAGACCGGTAAACCATTGCGCCTGTCGGTTAATGTATCGGCCATCCAGCTCAATGACAAGTTTATTACCACCCTAGATCAAATTCTTGAACAAACGGGGTTTCCGGCGCACTGCTTAACCCTAGAGCTGACAGAATCAATCTTTATGCTTAACATTAAGCAGGTTATTCGTCGCTTGCAGCAAATATCGGATCGCGGTATTAGTGTTTGCATCGATGATTTTGGTACCGGCTATTCGTCGTTAGCTTACATTCATAAGCTGCCAATCGACGCGTTAAAGATTGACCGTTCGTTTATCGCCGATATCGATAACACCATTGTGGTTATTGAGGCGACTATTGCCATGGCGACTAAGCTCGGTTTAAAAGTGGTCGCCGAAGGAATTGAAACCCAGCATCAACGCGAAATGATGCTGCGCTATCCAGGATTAATGGCGCAGGGGTTCTATTACAGCCGCCCCGCTACTGTTGACGATTTTGAGAAATTACCCATTTTCAGGAAGTTATTACCGCCTACCGATATGACAAAGATTCTTAACTTCAAAATTTAGAATCTCCCTAGCGTGTACTGGTGGCCTTGCGATGTGATTTTTAGCTCGGTTAAATCACCACACTCATATTCTGTCGCGCCATCAATCAGCTGATAATAGGTATTACGCTCGATCAAGGCGTCTAAGCCGCGCCATAGGGTAAGATAAGGCCGCTGCGCCTCCCCCCTAAGTTCGATCGTATATTCTGCTGACAATGGAACTTTATCGCCAATGTTAGTCATTAGCCACACGGTTTGCTCAGGACCAGGTTGCTCGATAATAAAATCGACCACTAAAAATGGTGCATCGTGCACCTCAATAACTAACTTCTCAGCGGGGGTCAGTAGATAGTAATGATCGTCTTGCTTAGTCAATATCTTACTAAACAACACCACCAATTTATCGCGCAATATTGGATCCCCTTGATGCAACCAACTTCCGTCAGCTTTAATCTCCATATAGCTGGGTCCATGGACAGAGGGATCCCAACGCTCTAGCGGGTAAGCATTACCAGACAGCTCAGTGAGCGCGGCTTCTAACGCCTTTATATCCATGATCTACTCCTTCTACAAAAACTTGGCCAGCACCTGAACCGGGTGTAATGGTTTAAAGCCGTCTTGACGCTTTACTTGGCTGCGACAAGAGTAGCCAGTAGCCAACACCTGCTGCGGCTGCTGCTTGGCAATCTTACCTTGCCAGCTCATCTGATAGAGTGCGATAGAGTTATCGACATTTTGCTTCTCATGGCCATAGGTGCCGGCCATACCACAGCAGCCGACATTTTGTGTACTGAGCGACAAGCCCAAACCGCTAAAAATATCCTGCCAATCGCTATGCGTATTAGGCAAAGCTGTTTTTTCGCTACAATGGGCGTACAACTGGTATCCTATCGGACTACTAGCGACCTTACTAATGTTAGCCAAATGAGGCTTTAACCATTCTTGGAATAGCTCAACATGAAAATCACCTCGTTTGTCCCCTAAAATACTGTGGTACTCATCGCGATAACAAAGTACTAACGAAGGATCGACCCCGACCAATGGATAACCCAAACTGGCGAGTTGATTAAAAAAGTCACTGGCATCTTGTGCCATATTAGCGAATTTGCTTAAAAATCCCTTCACATGAGCCGGCTTGCCATTAGGTTTAAAGGGCAACAACACCGGTGTGAAGCCAAGTTTAGTGATGGTCACCAATAGAGCTTCAACCACATCGGCGTCATAAAAACTGGTGAAGGGATCTTGCACCACCAAAACATACTGGGTGCGCTGTTCGACTTCAATTGCCTGAAGTTTCGCTAAATCAAAGTCTAACGCTTGCGCGGTGTGTGGGTTATCTTTTACTAAATGACTTAACGTTGGCACTGACAAACTGGGACTGTCGACCATGCCTACAGTCGCCTTAAGCAACGATTTACTCAACGGGTTATTGACTAATAGATTAGCGAATCGCGGTGCCTTAACCATCCATTGAGTCGTTGTTTCGACGTGAGCCACCACATGATCGCTGAGCGGACGTAGATAGCGTTGATGATAAAGATTGATAAAGCGCGAGCGAAAGCCCGGTACATCGACCTTAATCGGACACTGCGTGGCACACGCCTTACAGGCTAAGCAGCCCTTCATCGCATCCATTACCTCGTGCGAAAAATCATATTCTCCCTGCTTTTTAGCCCAAGAATTTTTAACCCTTGATAGCAATGACGCCGAACAGTCATTGTCTTCAAGCGCTACCGGATCTACCCCTTGATTGCTCAACAGGCGAAGCCATTCGCGCACCATGGTGGCACGACCTTTCGGAGAATGACGGCGATCGCGAGTGACCTTGCTCGATGGACACATCGGCGAATCAAGATCGTAATTAAAGCACTGACCGTTACCGTTACAGCTCATCGCAGGCGCGTAGCTCTCGCGTACTTTTAACGGGATCTGGCGGTCAAATGCACCGCGTTTGAGATCTGAGACCTGAACCAAAGATTCATCGCTGGCAATCGGGGTACAAATTTTTCCGGGATTGAGACGATTATTAGGATCGAAAATCCCCTTAATTACTCGTAATTGCTCAAATAATTCATCGCCAAAGAATTCAGGACCATATTGGCTGCGATACCCCTTCCCATGCTCGCCCCACATCAGGCCACCATACTTGGCGGTCAACGCCACCACCTGATCAGAGATTTTAGTGAGTTTCTTCTCCTGCATTTCATCACACATATCCATCGCAGGGCGCACATGTAACACCCCGGCATCGACATGACCAAACATACCGTATTGCAAATCGTTGGCATCGAGTAAAGCGCGAAACTCTATAATAAAATCGGCCAATTTTTCTGGCGGTACCGCCGTATCTTCAGCAAACGCAATAGGTTTCTTAAAGCCTTTCGTTGCCCCGAGCAGACCCACCGATTTTTTACGCATATTATAAATGCGGTTGATCTCACCCAATTTATCGCAGATTTGATAACCCAAGATACCGCCGTTTTCATCGGCAATGTCTTGATCGAGTCGCTGGCATAAGTTAGTGATCAATTGCTTTTTTTGCACAGGATCGTTGCTGGCAAACTCTACCATATTGAGGCCGTCGGTGATCTTGTCCGCGCGCTCGGGGATCAAATCGCTGACGCTATCCCACACAATATCTTGCTTCGCGAGCCCCAAAACCTTGCTATCAACCGTTTCTACCGACGTTGCCTTGGCGGCAACCAGATTTTGCGCATCGCGCAGCGCCGAATCAAAACTATCATAGATAATATTGATTAACGTACGTTCTTTAGGGATTGGCGTTAAGTTAAGCTTGGCCTCGGTAATAAAGGCTAATGAGCCTTCCGATCCGGTCAGGATCCGGCTGAGATTAAATTCGCTTAATTGATCGTTAAACACGTGCTCGAGATCGTATCCGGTCAAGAAGCGATTGAGTCGTGGGAATTTAGCTAAAATAAGGGCTCGATTATCATGACAAATCTGCGCTACTTTTTCATTCACCGTCGCCGATTTACCAAGTAAATCATCGGCCGGCTGCGCCTTAGTTTCTAACAAATCGCCGTTGATTAAGACACTGGTTAGCTCCAACACATGATCGGATGTTTTGCCATAGACAAGGGAGCCCTGCCCTGAGGCATCAGTATTAATCATCCCGCCTAACGTCGCACGATTAGACGTCGATAAATCCGGCGAGAAGAAGAAACCGTAAGGTTTTAGATAAGCGTTGAGTTGATCTTTAACCACCCCAGTCTGCACGCGAACCCAGCCCTCGCTCTGATTGATCTCGAGAATATTATTCATGTGGCGTGACAGATCAACGATAATGCCGTTGTTTAACGACTGACCGTTGGTGCCAGTACCGCCGCCCCGTGGGCTAAAGGTAATTTGTTCAAATTGCGGTAAATTAGCCAACTTGGTCACAATCAATAAGTCTTGTGTCGACTTAGGAAAAACCACCCCTTGGGGCAAGTTTTGGTAGATACTATTGTCGGTCGCCACCGCCAGCCGCGCACCATAATCCTGTTCGATATCACCGCTAAAATCGCTACCCTTTAATTGATTGAGAAAAAGCAGGGTGTTTTCACTAATTAACTGGTCGATACTTAACTTGGGCAACATAGATAGAATCTTAATAAATAACAAAGGAATTGAGAAGTGTGAAATATATCACGAACCCCGCGCGCTTTCACGTGTGAGGCTCATAAATTGAGGGATTTTTAAGGAATAGTCTATTCCAAACGCGTGGCTAAGCGAACCAGTGCCCGCGCGATGTTTTCGATACTAGTAGTGTAGGAAAAACGTATCATATGATGGCTATCATTGTTGCCAAAATCCAGGCCCGGTGTCACCAACAACCCATCCTCTTCCAACAATGACCAACAAAATTCGTAGCTGTTATCGGTAAATTTAGCGGCATTAACGTAAAGGTAGAATGCGCCTTGAGGGTTAGCCTCAATCACAAAACCGAGCTCAGTTAATCCTGTAGCTAACACGTCACGACGTTCCTTAAACTGCCAGCGCCGACGCTCAAGCTCAGCTAGCGTATTTTGCTCAAAAGCTACAAGCGCCGCATGTTGCGCGATCGTCGGCGGCGAAATAAACAGATTTTGTGCCAAGCGCTCCATCGGCTCAATCGCGGCTGGCGGTACAATCGCCCAGCCTAAGCGCCAACCAGTCATCCCAAAATACTTAGAAAAACTATTTAAAACAAACGCATCTTGATCGACTTCGAGCACACTATGAGCATCCTCCTCATAGGTCAAACCATGATATAGCTCATCAACTACCAGCGCGCCACCACGTTTATTAACACTAACCGATAACGCCGCTAACGCGTCCTTAGAGAGCATGGTTCCAGTCGGATTAGCGGGAGAGGCAACTAATATGCCCGCACTGTCCTCATCCCAATGTTGCTCAATGAGTGCAGGGTCTAGTTGAAAGTTAGTATGTTTATCAACATCGATAAGCTTCGCCTGCGCTTCCACCAAGCGGAGAAATTGCTTATTACACGGGTAACCAGGATCGGTCATTAGGATATTTTTACCGACATCTGCAAGCAATGAAAACACCATTAACAATCCCGCAGAAGCGCCATTGGTCACAATCACACGTTCTGGCGCCACCACCACGCCATAGCGTTGCAAGTAATAATCACTAATCGCCTGTTTCAATGGTGGAATACCGGTCGAAGGGGTGTATTTGGTCAGCCCACTCTCGATAGCGGCTATGCCAGCCTTGGCGACAAGTGGTGGGGTCGGAAAATCAGGCTCGCCCGCCCCCATTGCAATGATATCCTTACCCTCACTGGTGAGTTCACTGGCTCTGGCTAATAAGTCCATCACCTTAAAGGATTCGATTTGTTGCGCCCGCTTACTCCACTGCATAGCTATTTCTTTCATTAAAAGTTGAAGATCAACACCATATTACAAATTAGCGGCAACAAGTAGTTTAAATTATCTGGAAATCATTCATAATAGGCAAAATTTTAATGGAGCAACAACATAATGCGTTTACTATTAGCCCTCATTTTCCCTTGGCTACAATTTTTCACCATCGGTCGTCCACTGTCAGGAGTTATTTGTTTAATTCTACAAGTCACCGTGATCGGTTGGCCTGTTGCGGCTATTTGGTCTGTATATGCTTTGAGCCAATACAAAACAGACCAGAAAATCGCCGACGCACTAAAAGACCAATAAGCTAGGCATTGTAACGATAGTGATAAACGTCTAATCCTTTATCACTATCTATTTCGAGCAAAACGGTTGACCAACGACACTCCCTAAACATCCAACCTTTCACTAAATAATAGCATTCTGATTTTTAGAATTTTATAAACCAATTATCTGAATTTACAAACCAGCCAATCACTGTAACTCTGTTTATTGTTCAATAAAACAACACACAGAGGAAACAACAATGAAAACTCATTTATTCTACGTACCTGCTACTGCTGCCATAATCACTTGGTTGGGTTTAAGCGCACCTTTTTATACACAAGCCGTCGAATTAAAATCTGATCCTTGGACCTTAACCGTTAACGGCAATATCAATGGCCATTTGGCGTATGTCCAATGTGAGGACAACGGCGCAACGATCGGCGGAAATCCGCTATTATGTACAGGTGATGACGCGACGTCCGTGACCAACGGCTATTTGCCAACCGGTATTGATTTTGGGATCAGTCGCCAAATCGATGGTTATGATATTGGAGTTCATTTCGCTTATGAAGGCGGCACAGTAACTAACGGACCGTTTAATATTGGTGGCTCAACGGAATCGTTTAGGGGGTTTTTAACCGTCGCCAACCAAGATTTTGGTGAGATAAAAATCGGCCGTGATTATGGCGTTTTTGGCATCGACGTTATTTTAGCGGATATGTCATTAATTGGTTTAGGCGCGCATGCGGTAGCAAAATCGCCACTTAATACCACGCTTGGTAGCGCGGGTTATGGCTATATTTTTGTCGACCGATTATCCCAAATTAACTATTCCGTGCCTAAGACCGACAATGTCAGTGCTACCATCGGCTTCTTTCAACCACTTGATCCAACGACACTAGGTGCCGCAAATACCTTTGTTGGCGATTCAGGCTCTAAGAGCCCAGGTATTCATGGCAAGATCAGGCTCGACTTCGAGCGCGGGTTTATTTCGACCACATTACTCACGCAGAAAATCGATAATGCCACCAGCAGTGAAACGGCGTTAGCGTGGGATGTCACCGCCAAGTATTCCATAGGTAAACTATCGCTTGTGGGCTCCTATCATGATGCAAGTGGCGTCGGCCATTGTGGTTTAATGTTTGATGCTATCGACGCACAAGGTAATGCACGAGATTCTGATGGTTACTTTGTCCAAGCAATGGTTAATTTTTCGAAAACGCGAGTTGGGATCAACTATGGTCAAACCAACTTAGACAGAAACCTCAATGATCCCGCGACTAATCTCAAGCAAAGCACTAAAGTGACCGTTGGGGTTTACCACAGCCTAGTGACTGGCTTAACGCTCGTGGCTGAAGCATCACAATATCAATCAAAAAACCATCAACAACAAGATATTAAAAACCTTGGGTTGAACGTTGGTGCGGTCTATTTTTTCTAGTTGCTCGCTACTTTCTTGCCTGCCCTGAATTATATTCCATGCGGCAAAACTCAATAAATGCCTGAGTCAATTCAGGCATTTCACCTTCTGTCGCCCATACGAGCCCGACATCCATACTGGGAATATCATCACTCAAGCTACGAGACTCAATACGTTCTCCTTCTAACGACCACGGGCGATAGACCATATCAGATAAGATAGTAATGCCCTCCCCTGTCGCCACCATACTGCGAACGGCTTCGACAACACTGGTCTCAAATACAATATTAGGTTTGAGTCCTAACTTTTTCCAAAAGTTCATATGACTATTCATTGCTTCATCGATGGTCAGTTGTATATAAGGAAACTGCTCAATATCCGCTAAGCTAATCGACTTTTTTTGCAACAATTCATGATCAGAGGCGAGCCACAATTTACGCTTCGAACTGACTAAGGTTTCGCTAGCCAGATGTTGGTTAGCACTGGTATTTGACACCAATAAAATCCCCAAATCGAGCTCTTTATGGCGCAATCTGTGCTCTGCAACGGGCCGTTTTAATTCTGAAATTTCGATTTTAACGTCAGGAAATGCGCGATTAAATCTCGACAGTAGCGGGGTTAAAAAATAGCCGGCGACGGTGGCAGATATACCTATTCGTAGCTTCCCAGAGTACTGTTTTCGGTCTTTAAATGTGTGCAACGCCGTTGACACAGCCGATTGAATGTTTTGGCAATGCTTTAAGAAATGATAACCGTTATAGGTCAGTTTTAGCCCCTTATGATGCCGGTCAAACAACGAGACACCTAGCATTGCTTCGAGCTCTTGAATCGCATTAGTGACCGCGGACGATGAAATGCCGACCGAGGCGGCAGCCTCGGTCACTTTTCCACTTTCCGCCGCCGCAATAAAATACCTAATCTGTCTTAAGGTGATCGACATCTTGTTGGTTCCTCTTCTCATTATTTTAGCATTCCGAAAAACAGAATTTTATTGATAAAAAATCTAAATTTACAAATGCACCACTTCGGTTAAAGATTAAACAAGTTTCAAAACAATACAAACTAAATTTCACAATAACTAAAAAGCGCTGGAGATCTATAATGAATAAACTAACTGGGTTAATCGCCTTAGTCACATTAACACTCACCGCCACTAGCAGCCCTGCTAACAGTAATAACCAGTGGTATCCGTACGAAGTCGATGTCTTGAATCCTCCCTTTGATATGAGCAGCACTAAGACAACAACGAGCTATCAGCCGTTGAGCAGTGCGAGTAAAAAATGGAAAATATGTGTCTCGTTTCCACACATGAAAGACGCTTACTGGACCGCAGTAAACTACGGCATTATCGATGAAGCAAAACGCCTTGGCGTCAAGATAAACCTCGTGGAAGCTGGTGGTTACACCAATCTCAACAAACAAATTTCTCAGATTGAAGATTGTGTTGCCGCTGGCGCACACGCGGTTATTGTTGGCGCTATCTCCTATCAGGGTCTTAATAACGTGATTAGTGAGGTCCGCGCCAAGAACATTCCAGTAGTCGATGTTGTTAACGGTGTTTCGTCAACTGACATCGTCGCCAAATCGCTGGTGTCATTCGGCGAGATGGGGGCCAAAGCGGGCGAATATTTAGTGAGCCTACATCCTAAGGGCGCTAAATCCGCTAAGGTCGCTTGGTTTCCTGGGCCATCAGGCGCCGGATGGGTTGAAGCGGGCCATAAGGGATTTTCAGACGCAATAAAATCAGGCGCGATAGAGTTACTTGCCACAAAATATGGTGATACTGGTAAAGAGGTACAAGCAAAGCTTGTTGAAGACACCCTACAAGCTTATCCGGACCTTGAATATATTGTGGGAACAGCAGTCACCGCCGAAGCCGCTTCAAGCATCATACGTAGCCGCGGTTTAGGCAAAAAGATAAAGGTCATTTCATACTACTTTACCCCCGGCGTAGAACGAGGAATTAAGACTGGGCGTATATTAGCAGCCCCGACTGATTCAACCGTTATTCAAGGACGAATTGCAGTTGATCAAGCGGTGCGCGTTTTACAGGGCATCCCATATCGTATGCACGTAGGCCCTAAGTTGTTCATGGTTGATCACAGTAATATTAAGCACTTTGACCGTCAAGCCGCACTAGCGCCCGCTTCGTTCAAACCTACTTTCAGTGTCGATTAAAAGGAGCCAGCCATGACTACGGCAATTAAAGAGCCCGTACTATCGCTAACGGGCATTAGTAAAGAATATGGTAACAACCTAGCTCTGCAACCAATTGACTTTGCGTTACAGCGCGGTGAAGTGCATGTGCTATTTGGTGAAAATGGTGCGGGAAAATCGACGTTGATTTCGATTATTGCAGGCGCCAACCAACCAAGTTCGGGTCAACTCAGTTTTGATGGCCAACAGATCACCATAAAGTCGGTTAATCAAGCACGAGCATTTGGTATTTGCGCTGTATTTCAAGAGTTTTCTTTGGTGGAGCAACTATCAGTCGCCGACAACATATTTCTAGGCCAAGAGTTAAGCCATCACACAATACTCGACCGCGCGGCAATGAACCGCCGGGCGGGTGAAATTCTTAGCCAATTAGACTTTGAACTAACTCCCGAACAAAATGTTGGCGAGTTACCGCGGGCAGGTCAGCAGATGGTTGAAATAGCGAAAGCTTTTTGTGGCGAGGTTAAGGTATTGATTCTGGATGAACCGACCGCGTCATTAACCGATCATGAAACTAATAAACTCTTTGCCTTACTCGACAAACTCAAGTCACAAGGCGTTGCTATTGTTTATATCACTCACCGCATGGCTGAAATAAGGCGTATTTCTGATCGCGTCACCGTGCTACGAGATGGTCATGTCGTTGGCCAATTAATGACGCAAGATCTTAGTGAGGATAGTTTAGTTGAAATGATGACCGGTGATGGCGCTTCAGCGGTCTTTCCGAGGTTTGAATCAACCAAAGGTGAGGTAATTTTTAGGGTTAATCACCTCAGTGCCAGCAACGGCTTAAACGATGTCAGCCTCGAGGTACGACAGGGCGAGATTGTTGGGCTAGCCGGGTTAATTGGCTGCGGAAAATCAGAACTGGCTCAATGCTGTTATGGCATAACCAGCCTAGCGGAAGGTGAGATAGAGATTGACGGTCATACAATCAAGCAACCTAGCCCACAACAGCTTATTGCGGCGGGTTTGTATTATTGCCCACCCGATCGCCGTGATAGTGGTTTGATTCTCAGCAGTAGCATTGCGCATAACCTAACCATTAACGCATTAAAAACGGCGCCATTAAGCTACAAAATGAGTCACGTCATCAAAGGAAAAAATGAACAGCAATGTATTGATGCTCTAGTTGAAAAGCTTCATATCAAAGCCTCAGACCACCATCAATTAGTGGCAACTTTGAGCGGCGGCAACCAACAAAAAGTGCTGATAGCTAAAGCGTTGTCTCGTCAATTTAAGGTATTTGTTTTTGATGAGCCAACCGTGGGCGTGGATATAAAAACCCGTAAAATCATCTATCAGTTTATCAGTGAGTTATGCCAACAAGGGGCGGCCATTCTACTTATATCGTCCGATTTGCCAGAAATAATCAACTTGAGCCATCGCTGTTACGTCTTTAGTCACGGCAAGATAGCGGCTCATTTACAAGGCAACGACATTAATGAACATCAAGTGTTAAGCCATTTTTTTAGTGACAAGGAGCATGCAGCATGAATACCTCTACGTTCGATATAACGCAACAGTCATCTGTGCGAGGATTAGTACACAAAATGACGGCGTTAATAAAATATACCTTTTTAAAATTAGGCGTGTTGCCGTTTCTACTGATCATCGCCATGGTGACGTTTACCTTGCTCTCCGGTAATTTCTTAACGGTTGACAACCTACTCAATGTCGCTCGCCAGTCGACCTATCTGATGCTAGTGGCGATGGGGCAAATGTTGGCCCTACTTAGCGGAGGCTTTGACTTATCAGTGGGCGTTATTATCGCGTTAACCTCCGTCGTTGCCGCAATGGTGATGTCGTGGACCAACCAATTATGGCCCGAGCAACCAGTATTGGCGATCACGTTTGGCATACTGGCAGGCCTGGCAACGGGCGCGATCGTCGGCATGATTAATGGGTTGGGCGTGGCTTATGGTCGGGTGTCCCCCTTTATGATGACCCTTGGCATGTCGTCAGTCGGCTTTGGCGCGGCACTGTATTTAACGGGTGGCGCGCCCGTTTATGGGATGCCAGAAATCTTTAGCGATGTCTTTGGCTTTGGCAGGGTATTTGGCGTGCCCACACCGGTATTAATGACCGCTGTTATCGCAATAACGATGTGGTTTTTCCTCAATCATACAGTTGGTGGACGCTATCTCTATGCGGTGGGTGGCAACGAAAAAGCCGCTAAGTTATCCGGTATTAACACGCAACTCGTTCTCTTCAACACCTATGTTCTGTGTGCATTAATGGCTGCGATTAGTGGTTTGTTGCTTACCGCGAGACTAGAAACAGGCGAAGCCAACATTGGTGCTGCGCTGCCGTTAGAGTCGATTGCCGCCTGTGTTATTGCAGGGGTAAGTTTACGTGGCGGTGTTGGTCGTCTTGCTAGCGTGGTGATGGGTGCCTTATTCATTGGCTTAATTCAAAACGGGATGAACTTAGCGCATGTCGAGTCCTATCTCCAAACTGTGGTAATTGGTTGCTTATTAATCATTGCCGTATTGGCCGACCAATTTAGACAAAAATTAGGAAATTAATCATGACAATTGAAATTAACTGTGACATGGGTGAAGGGTTTGGGCTTTACACAATGGGTGACGATAGCGGATTAATGGAATTTATTTCCGTCGCTAATGTCGCCTGCGGGTTTCATGCATCCGATCCACAAATCATGCTCAAAACAGTCACATTAGCCAAACAACACCAAGTTAAAGTGGGCGCGCACCCTTCTTACCCTGATAAACAAGGGTTTGGCCGCCGCTACATCGCGATTAGTATGGAAGAATTACGTGCCGATTTAATCTATCAAGTGGGTGCTCTCAAAGGATTTCTCGATACGTTGGATATGCCGCTAAACCATATCAAACCTCATGGTGCTTTATACGGACGAGCAGCAGTTGATAAGGATACTGCAAATGTACTGTGCGATGTAGCCTTGGAGTTTAACGTTCCGTTGTACGGGCTCGCTGGCACAGTACATGAAGAAGTATATCGCGGTCGTGGAGTGAAGTTTATCGGCGAGTTTTATGCAGATTTAGATTATAACGACCAAGGCGAATTAATCATCACTAAAAGTCATGAGCCCCTAGATGCGCACGCGGTAAAAAGCAAGATAGAACAAGCGATCACGCAGGGAACAACCCTATCAGTCAATGGGAAAGATATCCCTATCGTTGCGAGTAGTATCTGCGTGCACTCCGATACCCCGAACGCAATTGATGTAGCCCGCGCCGTACAACAGGCCGTCGCTCAATTTCAAGCGAGTAGTTAACTAAGACCAGATAAAGTGAGTACATAATGAATAATAATATTAACCAAGTCCTCCATAAGCCGATAACAAAATTATTAATAGCCAATCGCGGCGAAATCGCGTGCCGCATTATCCGTGCCTCCAAGTGCTTAGGAATAGCAACGGTTGCCGTCTATTCCACGGCCGATGAACACTCGTTACATTGCCAATTGGCCGATGAGGCTTTTTTACTCGGCGACGCGCCAGCCAAAACCAGTTATCTCAACCAGGCCGCCATTTTAGAAGTGGCCACCGCGGCCGGCGTTGATGCCATTCATCCGGGTTATGGTTTTATGGCAGAAAACAGTGATTTTGCCACAGCGGTGATCGAGCATCAGATGTTATGGGTAGGTCCAACACCCGACTGTATCGATATTATGGGAGATAAAGACAGTGCACGCCAGCTAGCGCGCGCTGCTGATGTGCCCGTGTTACCTGGCTCAGAGCGTTTTACCATTGAACAATTGTCTCAAGTCGATGCTATGGCAAGCACTATTGGTTTTCCATTGCTCGTCAAAGCGACCGCAGGCGGTGGAGGGATCGGTATGAAACTGGTGACCGAATCTTCGCAACTGCTATCCATTGTTGAGTCGACCGCCAATTTAGCGGAACAAGCGCTTGCCAATGGCACGTTATATTTGGAACGTTATATCACTAACGCCCGTCATATCGAAATTCAGATTTTTGGTTTTGGCGATGGCAAAGCGGTCCATTTATTCGAACGCGAATGTAGCGTCCAGCGGCGGTTTCAAAAGATTATCGAAGAATCACCGGCACCTAACCTGCCCCGTGATGTGGTCAAAGAAATGGCACAGGCAGCGGTGAGTTTAGCCCAACACCAAAACTACGAAGGAGCCGGAACGGTAGAGTTTGTCGTCGATGCGGACACACACGATTTCTTCTTTCTCGAAATGAATACCCGCGTTCAAGTGGAGCATCCTGTCACAGAGATGGTGACTGGTATGGATGTAGTACAAATGCAAATACGCCAAGCGCAAGGTGATCAAGTCGTATTACAACAATCACAAATTAGCAGCCAAGGAGCCGCCATTGAATGTCGCTTGTATGCCGAAGATCCAAGCTTCCATTTTATTCCCTCCCCTGGCCAACTTAACCAATTCGAACTTACCACTAGCCATGAGCAAGTCACTGATAGTAAGGTAAGAATAGACACTGGGTATCGAAAAAACGATGTTGTGACCATTCATTACGATCCAATGTTAGCTAAGTTGATAGTGTGGGCTCCAACGCGAAAACAAGCCATAGAATCAATGATGGAATTGATCAACAGCGCTACCGTTTCAGGCGTAAAACATAACCTAAGTTTCTTGCAATCAATGTTGCGACATCAAGTATTTGTTAACGCAAAGGTGACCACCAGCTTTGTTGATCAACATTTAGATACATTAATTTAAGGAGGATATGATGATTTATCCGCAAGCAAAATTTTCTCCCGGTGGCGATCGCTACATCTTGATTGAGTTCGGTAACGAAATGAATCTTGAGCTCAATTTTTTGGGTCAAGGGCTGGGCAAAGTCGTCAAGATTTCAGGGTTAAAAGGAGTGATTGAAACCGCTCCGGCATTCGCATCAACCTTAGTACATTATGATCCCGACGTTATTCGTTATCAGGATTTAGTCCTTGAGTTGAAAAGATTAATCAAAGGGTTAGGCAGTATTGATGATATTGAGCTGCCCAGTCGCTTAATTTACATTCCGTGTTGTTATCTTGATCGCTGGACCGCCGAGTGTATTGACGATTATCGTGAAAAAATCTGCGATAAGACACCCGATGCCAAAATGGTTGCACAATTAAATGGGCTCAGCGGAACCGACGAGTTAGTGCGCGTGCATTCTGGTACAGAATATTGGGTCGCCTCATTAGGTTTTTGGCCTGGGTTGCCTTTTATGATGCCGTTAGATCCACGCTCGCGCTTAACCGCGCCAAAATATAATCCACCACGTACCTGGACACCCAAAGGTGCGGTAGGAATGGGCGGTGCATCGACTGCAATCTATCCCGTTGCTACCCCCGGTGGCTATCAAATATTTGGCCGTACGCCGGTACCTATTTGGGACACAAAGCAAAGCTTCCCCGAATTTGAGCAAAGTATCTGTCTCTTTCGCCCCGGTGACCGCGTTAAGTTTGTGCCAATCGATGAGAAAGAATTTGTCGACATCGAACAACGCGTTGCTGATGGTAGTTATGTGTATAACGTCGTCGATTATCAAAAATTTTCGGTGAGCCAATATCAAAAATGGGTCAATTCATTAGATATCAACAAAAGATTTTAGGAGCAAGATATGATTGAAGTAATAAAAGGTGGACTTGAGACCTCGATCCAAGATTACCCCGGTCGCATCGGCTTTTGGGATCAAGGATTTCCGCAGTCGGGCCCAATGGACAGTTGGTCGTTCCGTTTAGCCAATCTATTAGTTGATAACTCCGTGGGGGCTGCCGGACTTGAGTGTCAATTGATGGGCCCAACATTAAAGTTTAACGATGCTAGAACGATTGCAATCACTGGCGCCAATATGACGCCGATGATTAACCAACAGCCCATTGCGATGTGGCGCAGTATTAAAGTGGTTGCTGGAGATATTCTCACGCTAAAATTCGCGCTCGATGGTGCCCGTAGCTATATCGCCATTTCTGGTGGCGTCGATAGCGAGCCTTGGTTAGGTTCACAGTCGACCTTTCATAAGGCGAGTGTGGGCGGTATTACAGGCAGCGCGATAAAAGATGGTGATCAGTTGCCGTTAGGGACCGCGAACGAGTTTATATCTCAGCAAGTGAATCCAGAACTTGTCCCTCCATTAACCACCAATAAGCAATGGGAGATTGAAGTGGTCGCTGGCCCTAACGACGATTGGATTGACAAGGTCGGCCACCAGCGTTTTTTAGAAAGTGAGTGGAGGTTATCTTCCAAGAGCGACCGCACAGGTTTTAGACTCGATGGCCCTGATTGGACTTTTACCGACAAGGCCCATAATAAAGCGCCTGAACACGGTAGCGAGCCGTCCAATATTATCGATCACGGCTACCCACTTGGCGCGATTAACTTAGCCGGACAAACGCCAATAATTTTGGTGAGTGATGGTCCGAGTATGGGCGGCTTTATTAATCCGTACACAGTGATTAGCGCGGCCTTTTGGAAACTCGGTCAATCCCGTCCCGGCGATCGTTATCGATTCAAACAAGTCACGGTAGAACACGCACAAGAGTTACGTAGAGAGCTTGATAACAAGTGCCAAAACACTAGTCTAATAGGAGAAAAGTAATGTCAACAAAAGTCGAAGTAATGATACCGGGCAACGTCTGGAAAATATTGGTCAAGGTGGGCGATGAAGTGCACGCCGGCGATGTGTTATTTATCTTAGAAGTGATGAAGACCGAAGTGCCCCACCCGGCGCCAATCGCCGGAAAAATAACACAAATACTGATTGACGAAGGACAAATTGTCGATGCAGCTGCAACCGCGATTGTGATTGGGACATAACGACTGAGAGTTTATCCCCTGTTAGGCGTGTTAAGGGGATAACAATTTAATAGCTCCCCTAGCCTGATATGACGTCATTCTAGTTTACTAGCTACCTTGCTATTCAATCGGTTTTTGGTGATTTACCGATGTCGAACGACCACGGATTTAATCCTGCGACAGATAAGATAATCGCGGAAATTAAGGGCGCACAAAAGCTTAGGGACGCCAATAACGCTTTATTACCACTTGGTCGCTCAACAGTAGCGCTTAGGGAGATCATTTTTTATCGGTATATGTGTGTCATCTCGGAGTATCGCAGGTTGTTCTGGTTTCATCCACTACCGGCCAACTGAATCGGAGATTTTTTTGCTGTTGTATAACGTAGTGCGTGAGTTATTTAATCGCACATAAAATGTTACATAGCTGATTTGATTTGCCATGACCGTTCAACTAAGCTATTGGTATTATTAACATTGTTTAGTTCGGTGCTAAATATCTATTCCGTCTAGTAAACTGTTAGCCATCATGGAGTCATAGTGGATTTTTCAGATATTATTCAAAACTTTAGAATCAATGATGTTTCTCGCGAAGCAGGTTCTGCAAAATCGCATGCGCATGCAAATGAAATTACTTTGCGAGGAATACAGGATCAAATTGATCACCTATCTATGGTTTGTCTCGCGATGGGAGAACTACTAGAAGAAGTAGGCTTTGACAAACAAATGCTGGCGTCAAAGATTGAAGAGATATATCTACGTGACGGGAAAAAGGATGGTAAGTACATGCCTGCCATTAATTGTCCGGGCTGCAATCGAAAATTGGCGCCGCGCCATGTATCCTGTATGTATTGTGGTTGTAAAGTTGAAAAAGTAACGCTTTGAGTAAATGACAAATTGTCACATTTTTGATAAAAATAATATAGCGCCCATTTTATCTACCGATTAATTGGGCTTGGATATTTCTATAAATAGGAGCGCGAATGAGCATCTTACTTGAATTTATACCTAACCTTTTCATCGCATTGGCGTTTGATTTTATACTCTATATTACTGGTGCTAGTATTTTACGACTTCTATCTTTTGGTTCCCTAAAATATCAATTGCATAGCTATAGTAAATTTAAAGAGCAAAAAGGGAAATCTCAGCAAGGCTATTTCCTACCATATTTAGTCGGTGGTTTGTTTTATATTTTAATCATCATATCAATCGCTTGGTTAAATTAAACCGTTTACCGGCCATGTTTTTACTGAGGTATTGTGAAAGCCTTTAATATCAGTCGTATCACTACAAATTTTGGCATTTTTCGTATTTCAGGATTATGGGATACACAGTGCTGCGAAAATATGGTTATTGAATCTATTGAGCAAATGGGCACTAATGGTTGGGTATTTTTAAATCAAGCTAATGGTAAAATGGTGCAATATGTGCTGAGATTAATAATACATTCGGCCCACTAACTCACCTAGGGATTGTTTCTTACTATGGATATGGCGATTGCTACTCAAAAAGACTCTCTGTCGACTCCTATTGAACAGGATAACCCTTTGATCTGGCCATTGTTGTCTTTGTTACAAGCAGAGCACAAATGTTGGAAGATCCATTATTTACTTACAGCACTACAAAATGAATACTTAGCTGCCCCCCTGGACAGTGATCCCGAAAAAGATCTGTTCAAGCGTAATTTTTTGATCATGAATGCGTTGTATCAATTGCAAAAGATGTTGTTGCCAGCGCAATGGCTGCAAGTTAAAGCGATGGATATTGTATTACTGGGCAGCATACCAAGTGACATGGCGCTCGAATTTAACAATGATGCACCGCTAAGGGACTATTATCTCGATTGGG
>Ga0105356_10000120_pt1 | contig 64988 bp, 41 predicted proteins | sample GOMGulsemesocosm_3_FD_83502 | JGI IMG/M metagenome (GOLD analysis project Ga0105356, IMG submission 83502) | Methane-oxidizing microbial communities from mesocosms in the Gulf of Mexico - GOM9D Gulf of Mexico | ecosystem: Environmental > Aquatic > Marine > Cold seeps | place: Gulf of Mexico...
ATATTCATCAAAACCTAACTCGCGATGTAAACCATCTAATTTATCTAATAAATAAATGCCGTCATCAACTTTTGAACCAAAACCTAATTGAGGTAAGAGGTTTTCTGTCATTTGTATTGAGATAAAAATAGCAGGAACCATAAATGCAAAAATTAAGACACAATACTGTGCTACTTGCGTATATGTAATTCCTTTCATCCCTCCTAAAACAGCATAAAAAAGAACTATAATCATGCCTATAATAACACCTGTATTGATATCTACCTCTAAGAATTTAGAAAAGACCAAACCGACACCTCGCATTTGTCCTGCGACATAGGTAAACGAGATTAATAAGGCACAAACAACGGCAACACTTCTTGCTACATTAGAATAATAGCGATCTCCTATAAAATCGGGTACGGTGAATTTTCCAAACTTTCTAAGGTATGGGGCCAGTAGCAAAGCCAATAATACATAGCCTCCTGTCCATCCCATTAAGTATACTGAACCATCATAGCCACTAAAGGATATTAAACCTGCCATGGAAATAAATGATGCTGCCGACATCCAATCGGCTGCTGTAGCTAAGCCATTGGCTAAAGGAGACACGCCTCCACCTGCTACATAAAATTCTTTGGTTGAGCCTGCTCTCGTCCAGATAGCAATACCAATATAAAGTGTAAATGTTATTCCTACTAAAATCCAAGTCCAAGTTTGTATATCCATATTTTATGTGTCTAAATTATATTTTTTATCGAGTTTGTTCATCAATCGGATATACACAAAAATTAAGACTACAAAAACATAAATAGCGCCCTGCTGTGCAAACCAAAACCCCAGTTTAAAGCCCTTTAGTTTGATCGTGTTGAGTTCTTCTACAAGTAGAATTCCACACACAAACGACACCAAAAACCAAATTGATAATAATATGGTTAAGTATTTAAGATTTTCTTTCCAGTATTTTTTGTGATTTCTATTTTTCATTATTTTTTAATTTTTGCGATTGTATCCTTCCAAAATTTTATAGTAAAAGCATCAAATAACATCCAAACAATTCGTGTTAAAATGCGCAAACCAATGGCATCACTTAAGTTGACTTCTCCTAATTCAAAATATTTTAATTAATAATAGAAGGGATTATTACATTTTCTAATATTTCAAAAGGTTTTCTTGAACCATAACTGGTGAAAACTGCAATAGAATTTAAGGCAGGGATGCTAAATATAAATTGACCTCCAGCACCTCTACAAGAATTTATTTCGTATTTCACGCCACTATACGTGATATAATGTGTCCACCAAAAAAAACCATATTTATTCTTTCCATTATCAGCATATTTACCATTGGCTTTGTTTACCCAGTTTTTGCTAATTATACGTTTTTTATTGTAGATTCCTTTGTTAAGACACAGTACCCCAATTTTTAACATATCTCTAGATCTCAATTTCATTCCTGCTGCTGCTTTTGTCATTCCATTTGCAGATTCTCCGAAGGAATAATCGGTAATTCCCATAGGTCCAAATAGGTATTTGTCAACAAAGTCATCCATGTCATAACCAGTGGTTTTCTTCAAAATATCCACCATCATATTGGGGTTGATTCCTTGGTATTTGTATTTAGTGCCGGGTACCAATGTATTCGATTTGGTAAGAACTTGTTCCGTTACATTGTCTTTTTTTTCGTCAATCGCTCTTTTTTTTATTTGCAATCCAGACTGCATGGACAGCACATCTTTTATCTTAATTTGCTTTGTGTTTTCTGAAAGTTTTGATGGATTGATGTTGGGGAAGTATTTTAAAATATAATCGTCTTCATTGTTGATTTTCTTTTGATCTATGGCAATACCCACGGCATACGAAGCAATACTTTTTGTGATAGACATTTGATAATGTGGCTTTTCTTGCGTAGCATATGCAAAATATTCTTCTAAAATTAAGGCGTCGTCTTTGTACAATAAAAAACTATCAACAGCACCTCCTTTTCCTTTCAAACTATTTTTATCAATACCGCTATCAATTTTGTTTTTATATACTTGATTGTCTTTTTCAATAGTATTTACAGCTTGCATAATTAATTCTAAGTTTACATTTGCTGTGTTCGCATTGGCTATTTTAAGTCCGTCTTTTAAATCAATAGGGATATCATAGGTAATGATTCCTCTATTACTAAAGCCTCCTGTTTCGTCAATTAATGAAGATGATTTTTTGCCTACAATAGCAATTTCAGCATCAACTCCATCATTCATTTTTTTCTTTTGTGCCAACAATGTAAGTGTGCTTAAAAAGCAAATTGATAAAAAAGTAATATGTTTAAATTTCATGATTTTTAGAATTAAAGAGATTGTTAATTATTGTTTTGTGAAATTATTCAATAGGTCGTAGTGCCAATCTTAAGCCCATAGAATTGTAACCGTTTTGAGGTGGGTCTTTAAATCTTGTTGTTGACTTTGCGTTTGAAGGACCACCAAACCAACTTCCTCCTCTCACTACTTTTAGAGTGCCCGTAATAGGCCCTTTTGGATCTACTTCTTTTGATTTCTTATACTGGTCATACCAATCAAAACACCATTCAGAAAGATTGCCTCTCATATCATAAATACCCAATGCGTTTGGTCGTTTTTTACCAACGATATGTACCCGGTTTTTACTATTGTTTTTATACCATGCTACTACATTTAAAGGTGCATTGTTGTCAGAATTGTGTTTGCAAGCAAACTCCCATTGTGCCTCTGTAGGTAAACTGAACTTGTATCCTTTTGGCAATTTATCTTTTTCTTTAACATTTAATGCTTTACAGAACTTCATGCAATCTTCCCAAGAAATAAAATACATAGGTAAGGAATCTCCAATACCTTTTATTTTCCATTCTTTGTACTGTTTTTTTCGTTGCTCTTGCAAAGTAGACTTCATAAACCAAGTCCACTGTTTTTGGGTTACCTCATATTTGCTTAGCCAATATCCTTGTGTAATCTCTACTTCATGTAATAATTCATCACCGTATTTTGTGGGTTCATTTTTAAGACTCCCCATTTTAAAAATCCCTTTTGGCACCCAAACCATTTCAACAGTATTGGCATCTCCTAGGTCAATGGTAAATGCTTTTCCTTTTGAAATACTTTCTTGCTTTAAAACTTTGGTTGGTATAAAGAGAAAATTTATGAGGATGATATATACCAGCTGTTGCATTACTTATTTTTTAGGTTCATTGGTATTTCTTTTAGATAGTTTAAGGAAACTAAGAATGAATCGGTTTTACAAATGATGTCATCTTTATAAAAAAAATCTTTATTTTTACCGTACAAGCCATGTGTAGCATCTTTATACAAATGTAAATCACATCTACTGCCAACTTCTTCCATCTTTTGTTTGTACTTTTCTGCAGTTTCAACCGAGATTAATTTGTCTTTTGTACCTAGGAACACAATGGTAGGAGGGGAGCCTTTCGTAATATTGTGCATGGGTGAAATTTCTTTATATCGTTCCTTAAATTTTTTATATCCAAAGCCTTCTTTACTATTATCAAATACAGGATATAATAAAACGAGTGCATTTGGTTTTGAACTTATGGTCAATTTTTCTCCCTCTTCTTCTAAACCAATAATATTTCCTGTAGCTGCTGCAAGATGACCACCTGCTGAACTACCACCTGCAATTACTTTGTTTTCATCTATTCCAAGTTCTGTTGCATGTACACGTAAATAGCGTATTGCCGATTTGGCATCGTTAACAGCTTCAAAAGGAGTTGTATTGTGTTTGTTTCTTATTCTATATTCTGCTGTAATTGCAATAATACCTCTATTGGCAAAATAATTGGCTTCTTTCAAAAATTTCTTATAACTACCACCAACCCATCCACCACCATGAAAAAATATGATTACTGGAGTTTTATTTGTTCTTTTTTGACCTTCAGGATAAAAGATATGTAAGTTCAAAGAAACAGTATCAATGGTTTTATAGATTATTTTTTTTGGTGTACTATTTTTTATTACATTTTGACTAGAAACATTAACCAAAAATAATAGTGCAAAGATTATAGGTATTTGTTTTCTCATATTTAACTATTCTTTTTTTTCTTTCTCGCTTTTTTTTCCTTTTTAGCAATGGCTTTCTTTTTAATTTCTTCTAGTTGTTGCTGGGGCATTAATGATCGTTTAGAAGGATAATCATTGTTGATGTATTCTTGCATTTTTTCTGGGTGATTTACATTTTCTAACATGATTAAAACAGGATCTTTTTTTTCTCTCATCCATTGTTTTAGCTTGTTTCTGTAGTTTTCGATTTCAAGTTTGTATGCTGGGTCATGGATTAAATTGTTAGTTCCATCAGGATCTTTTTGCACGTCATAAAATTCTTCTAAAATACGGTGTCTAAAAAAGGTTACAAATTCCAAATGTTCAGGATGGTTTGTTTCAATGTCTTTATTTATTTCACCTTCATTAGAATTTCGATAAGCATATCCAGTAGGAGACCAAGGATTGAATATGTATCTGAATTTCTTAGTTCCATAAGAACGAATAGGGGTTGCTTTCCCTCCAATTTTATAATCAATTTCTCCAATTGTATAATCTCTGTTTTTTTGTTTTTCGCCTTTTAATAAAGATAGAATTGATTTACCATCTAGCTTTTGATCAATTTTGATTCCAGTTGCTTTCAAAAAGGTTGGAAAAATATCTACTTCAGATATCATATGTTTTGTATCTATCAATCCTTTTTTCATGTTTCCTGGGAAATGTACATAAAATGGAGTTTTGGTACTGGCAACATAAGTGTTTGCTTTTGCAAATGGAAATGGGGAACCGTTGTCTGATAAAACAATAATGATTGTATTTTGATAGACACCAGATTCTTTAATAGTTTTTATTACGGCGCCAAAAGTATCGTCAAACCTTCTTACAGAATTGTAATAGTGACTCAATTCTAATTTTACCTGATCCGTAGATGGCATATAATTTGGAACTTCTACATCTGCAATTGTATATAACTTTGAGGGATTTTCTGCTCCTTTAAATTTCCTTCCGTTTGGGTCGTGAAACCCCCTATGTGGGTCATGAGAATTGATCATAAAATAAAAAGGTTTTCCTTCTTTTTTACAGTGTTCAATAAATAGTTTTGTATTTTCTGAATATTTTTTTGGACTTCTTCCAGCACCTAGATCACCGTAATCTTGCTCAAAATCCCATTTGTAATTTAAATCTGGTGTAGAGTGTTTCACTTTTCCTAAAATACCAGTTAAATAACCATTGTCTTGAAAAACTTGCATGGCTGTTGCTACCTCTTTTTTTTGATGCATAAACCCCATCATGCCACTTGAAACTCCGTACAGGCCCGTTGCCATGATTGACCTACTTGGTTCGCAAATTGGTGTAACGGTATGCGCTTCAGTGAACTGAACTCCTTCTTCTGCAAATTTACTCATCTGCGGTGTTAAATTGGGAATGTTTCTTCCAAAGGTGTTTACTGCTTCATATCCCAAATCATCAGCAGTAATAAGAATTACATTTAATGGTTTTTTGTTATTTTGACAGGATACAAATTCAACTATAAGAAATGTAACAATGGTTAATATATTTTTTTTATTCATCATGATTTAAGGTTTATCCTTTATTTTTTTAGATTAAATGACAGCTTTCTTTTTTTTCTTTTATGACCTTTTCCTCTTTTTACATACGGAGGCTTAAAGTGTTTTTCAGGGACACCATATTTATTTCTTTTTAAAATAAGCTCTGATTTTAGTTCTTTAATTACGTTTTGATATTTATCATTTTTATAAAGATTATTTACTTCATCCGGATCGTTTTTTAAATCATAAAATTCAAAAGCTTTATCTGTATAATAATTAATTAATTTATACCTATCTGTTCGTATTCCATCATGTCTTGGTACATTGTGTTTACCATGGTCGTAGTAATGGTAGTAGATAGATGTTTCTCCTTTGATATCTTTTCCAGAAATTAAATCTTTTTTTATTGAAACACCTTGCATTTCCTGAGGAATAGTAATGCCGGTAATATCTAATAATGTAGGGCCTAAATCAATATTTTGAACCATGGTAGTCAGTCTTGTTCCTGCCTTTATTTTTGATGGCCAGCGCATTAATATTGGCATTTTTACTCCATCCTCATACATAAATCTTTTTTCAGCAAAACCATGTTGTCCTGTAAAATAGCTTTGGTCTGAAGCATAAATAATGATTGTATTTTCTTTTAGCTTTGGGTTTTTATCTAAAAAACTTAATATGCGTCCAACGTTGTCATCGATTCCATCAACACATCTCACATAATCTTTAATGAATTTTTGATAGCCATAGCTTCTTTTCTGTGCTTTGGTTTTAAGTTTTCCAGCTGCTTTTAGTTTTCTTTCTTTTAATGTTTCTTTGTCTTTAAATGAATGCCATTTTTTGCGTTGTTCATCAGTCATTCTATTAAAATAAATATTCTCAGAAAATTCGTGTTCATTATATAATTTCCCAGGTTTAAACGGAACATTCATCCAAGCTTTTACCCCATAGGGTTCTCGAGTTTTAAAATCGTCATGTAAAGTTTTAGGTTCTGGAAAATCAACATTGGTATATTTATCCAAATACCTAAATTCAGGCATTCTCGGAACATGAGTTGCCTTATAATGTACAAACAAACAAAATGGATTATTTGAATTGTTTTTCAACCAGTTTAAAGAATAATTGGTGATAATGTCTGTTGAATAGCCTTCTTTAACAGTTGCTTTTCCGTCACTAGATAGAAAATCTGGATTGTAATAATACCCCTGGCCTCCAGCTCCTTTTAAAATATTCCATGATGTAAATGAATCTCCTGGATTAGAATTCAAATGCCATTTTCCAAAGATTACTGTTTGATATCCAGATTTTTTCAACTCTCTAGGAAAAGTTGTTTGTGTATTGTTATATGCAGATCCATTTCCCATTACACCGTGTTTGTGACTATGCTTACCTGTTAAAATACTTGCCCTACTTGGCCCACAAATAGAATTTGCATTAAAACTATTTAACATCAATGCTCCTTCATTGGCAAGTCTATCGATATTTGGTGTTTTATTTAAGCCTGAACCGTAGGCACCAATTGTTCTATTGGCATGATCATCGGCCATTATAATTATAATATTTGGTTTTTTTTCATTATTCTGTTGCTTCTGTTGACTATAGCTGAAAAGCGAAGCCAGCAGTAGGATTCCCGAAATAAACTTACCTTTTTCCATTGTGTTTATTTTAATATTTTTTTTAGATCCTCACCATCATTCTTTAAGGATAAAGAAGAACATTTATTTCTTATTTTTACTAGCCCTCTCTTTAAAAAAATCTTTGTATTTTTTTAAATCTTTTTCACTCAGTATTTCAGCTAGTGTAGCTCTGAATTTTTTAGATAGAGTTTTTGTTTTTTCTTTCCTTGTTGCTTTATCTAATCCTTCTTCTTTGGCTTTTTTTATAATTTTTGTTAGTGCTATGTTTCTTTTTTTCATTGCATCGTAAAGCAAAGTTGTCTTTTTATCATCTAAATTTAATGATTGTTTAACTTCTGAAACAAGTTGTTTTAATTTAGTTTCTTTTTTGCTTTGTGAAAATCCAATGGTAGAAACCATTACTAACATTACCAATACTATTTTTTTCATTTTATTAATATTTTAGTTAATTCAAATTGATTTTAGCTATTCATTTTTAACAAATAAAGTTTCCATTTCTTCTAAGGTTTTGCCTTTAGTTTCAGGAATGAATTTCCACACAAATACAATAATAATTATTATAAATGCTGAAAAAATGAAGTAAGGCAACGCGTTGTTCCAAACACCTCCATTTAGCTGTAATTGATTCGCATCGCTTTCTACAACCATAGGGAAAGTTTGTGATACAAAATAATTTGCTAACCATTGTGCTGCCACTGCTATAGACATTGCAATACTTCTAATTTTATTTGGAAATATCTCTGATAAAATTACCCATACTACTGGTCCCATTGACATGGCAAAAGCTCCAATAAAAATTAATACTCCAATCAAACAAATAATTCCTTCAGTTTGCGAGATTGAAGGTACTCCTGCGCTATTAATGGTTGTGTAATCACTAAAGTACAAGGTGAATCCCATTATTAAAAAACCAATCAACATTCCAAAACCACCAATCATTAATAATGGTTTTCTTCCTAGCTTATCTACTGCATACATTGCAATAAGTGTAAATATTAAATTGACTGTTGCTAATAATATTTGTTGTTTCAATACGTCTTTTTGTCCAAAACCAAGGGCTTGTTCAAAAATATCTGCTCCATAATACAAGACAGCGTTTATTCCTGTAAATTGTTGTAGAGTAGATAATACAGTTCCTATAATTATAATTGACAGCATAGATTTAGAAAAAATGGATACCTTTTTTGACCTTGAGTCTGAATGAATAGAATTTTGAATTTCTAGAAATTCTTTGTCGGCAATTTTTTGTCCATGGATTTGAGTTAGAATGATTTTTGCTTCATCTGCTCTTCCTTTCATCATTAGCCAGCGTGGACTTTTAGGTACAAAAAATAATAAGATTAAAAATGCCATTGCTGGTATCAATTCAGACCAAAACATTTGCCTCCATCCATATTCAATATTTTGAGTTTCTGATAAATTATTTCCAATGATATAGGTAGCTAGAAACACTACAAAAAAACCAATAACAATGGCCAATTGATAAAATGTAACGAGTGTTCCTCTTTTTTCTGCAGGAGCAATTTCTGCAATGTACATTGGTGCATTCATTGATGCGATACCAATACCAATACCACCCAATATTCTAAAAATGACCAATAGTGTTGTTGTTTCAGGTAGTATTTCGGGCATGCCAGAGCCCCAAGCAGAAATAGCAAAAAGAATAGCAGAAATTAACAGAGAGTTTTTTCTTCCAATCTGCTTGCTTAGTACCCCTGCAATAGCAGCACCAAATAATGCACCTAATAATGCGCTACTTACTATAAACCCTTTTAAAGCGCCAGTTAATTCAAAATATTTTGAAAAATAGAACTGTGTACCATTGATAACTCCAGTATCATAACCAAATAACAAACCTCCTAAGGTGATTGCAATAGTGATAAAATAAATATTGATTCTTTTGTTTTTCATTGTAGATGGCATTAGTAAATAAATTCTTTGGTAATATTCGCATTTGAATCACCTCCAACAAATACATTGAAAGCTCCTTTTTCAGCAACAAAATTCATGTCAATATCATAAAACTTTAAGTTTTCTACGGTTACATTAAAAACGACTGTTTTTGTTTCACCTTTTTTAATGAGTATTTTTTGAAATCCTTTCAATTCTCTTACGGGTCTGGTTACAGAACCTATTTTATCTTGTAAGTACAATTGAACAACCTCTTCTCCGTCAAAATTTCCGGTATTTTTAACATCTATAGCAACTTTTAAATTTTGAGACTTGGAAATAGTATCATGACTCAATACTAAATTTTTGTACTTAAATGTAGTATAGCTCAAGCCGTAGCCAAAAGGATATAGTGGAGTGTTTGGATTATCTAAATACATAGACTTATATGGATTTATTTTTTTTGAGGAATCAATAGGTCGTCCTGTATTTTTCATGTTGTAATAGATAGGCACTTGTCCTAATGATCTAGGGAAAGTAATTGGCAATTTCCCTGATGGAACAGCATCACCAAAAACAATATCTGCGATTGCATGCCCGCCCATAGTACCTGGAAACCATGCTTCCAAAATGGCATTTACATTGTTGTTTTCCCATTCTAAAGTAAGTGGCCTTCCATTAAGTAATATCAATACAATTGGTTTGCCTAATTTTTTTAGCTCTTTTAATAATTCTTGTTGATTACCTGGTAAATTTAAATCGGTTCTAGAAGATGCTTCACCAGACATGTTTTGTAGCTCTCCCATAGCAGCAACAATAACATCTGCTTTTTTTGCAACTGATATTGCTTTAGAAAAGCCTTTTGTACTTTGCTTATCTGATCGTTTCATATAGCGAGAAAGTTTTGTGCCCTGAACATAGGTTACATTTTCTTTTCCAATTTTGTCGACAAAACCTTCCAAAATAGTCACTGGGTCATCTTTGTGTTTTCCTGCTCCAGACCAAGAGCCAATCATATCTCTTTCGGTATTTCCTAAAGGACCGATTAATGCTACTTTTACATTCTTTTTTAGAGGTAAAGTTTGTTTTTTGTTTTTTAAAAGTACCATTGATTTTCTAGCCATATCTCGTGCAGCTTCTAAATGTTCTGTAGACATTACATATTCTTTTTGTCTTTTTTCATTTGAATATCTATAAGGGTCTTCAAATAAGCCCAAAGCAAATTTCAATTCTAAAACCCTACGTACTGCAGTGTTCAATTGTTTGTCTGATACTTTTCCTTCTTGAATCAATTCTTGTAAATATTTGGAATATACTTCTCCCTGCAAGTCCATATCTACACCCGCGCTGATTGCCATTTCTACAGCGTCTTTATTATTCTTAGCAAAACCATGTGGTACCATTTCGTTGATAGATTGATAATCTGTAACAACAAAACCTTTAAACCCCCATTCATTTCTTAATATCTCTTTTAATAAATAATTGTTCCCAGTTGCAGGCACACCATTTAGTTCATTAAAAGAGGTCATAAAAGTTGCAATACCGGCATCTACAGTTGCTTTAAATGGTGGTAAATAGGTAGTTCTCAATTCTCTTTCAGATACGTCTACTGTATGATAATCTCTACCTGCTTGTACTGCTCCATAGGCAGCATAGTGTTTGGCACAGGCTAAAATTGTATTGGTGGCTTTTAGATCATCACCTTGAAATCCTTTTACTCGTGCTTTTGCAACTTCACAGCCATAAAATACATCTTCACCAGATCCTTCAGAAATTCGTCCCCAGCGAGGGTCTCTAGAAATATCAACCATCGGAGCAAAAGTCCAATGCAAACCTTCTGCAGAGGCTTCAATAGCTGCTATTCTAGAAGCCAGTTCGATGGCTTTTAAATCAAAACTAGCTGATTCTCCTAAAGAAATTGGAAAAATAGTTTTATGACCGTGAATTACATCATAACCGAACAATAATGGAATTCCTAAGCGGGTATTTTCAACTGCCATTTTTTGTAGGTTTCTTGTAAAAGTAGCTTCATAGGCATTAAAAATATTTCCTACTTTACCTTCTTTAATTAGTTTTTCGTAATTTTTATTTACAGAAGGCCCTGTAACGTCTCTTGTACTTGTCAAAAGAACTGTTTGACCAATTTTTTCATCAAGCGTCATGATAGAAATCAAGGAATCAATTTTAGAATTCATTTGCTTTACATTGACATTCCAATTTGTTGGAATGTTTGTCAAATGTTTTGATGTTTCAGTATTGGTGCATGATTCTAATAGCATGCTAAGCATGGCAATTGCGAAAATTAGTCGTTTCATTAAATAGTTCTTAGTTATTAATAATTTTGAAATCCAAGTTTTGATAGGCCATTTTTAATTTCTGGGCAACTCATAAATAAATTCCAAATTAAGCCTGTTCTATAATTTTCTATCATTACAATTATTGGAGCTTGATCAATGGCTAAATATTGATGATCATACCAATTTTCTTGTTCATTAAATGCGTCAACAAAACCATATTTCTTCCAGATTTTATTTCCGAGTTTTTCGTAGAAATACCGTAGTGCTCTCATAGATTCTTTTGGTGTGTAAGGAAAAGATGACAATGCGGCAGTAGGAGATATGACTCCTCTATCATTTGTTGGACTGTGGGCAGAATAACCATTATTTCCATCACTAGCTGTTAAGCCCCAACAATGCGCTCCATAGCCTTTGTGGTTTTTAGGGTTTTCTACGCAATAAGAATAATTTATTTTTGCATGATTTACATTTTGCTGCCAATAATTGGCGTATTTATCTTTTAGTAATTTTGGATTCAGACCCAAATATGAATAGTGTGTAAAAAAAAGGGGGCCTCCATATTTAGGTCCTAATGGTAAATCAAATCCATAATATTTTCTGTTCTTAATTATTTTTCCAGAATTGGCCCATCCCTTATGGTAAACAGAGGCGGGTACGCTATGTTTGTTAGCAGCAGTAGCCAATATATAGAGTACTTGTCCTTCGTGATGTCCTCTAATTTTATGGTTTTTTTTAAATCCATATTTGGGAGACCAATGCCAAGTTAATACGTCTTCTTCAGGTTGTACATACCAATCCCATTCTACGGCATCCCAAATTTTATTGATACGACTCCTTATTTTTTTTTCAGTAGTGTTTTTTTTGTTAAAATACTGTCTGTTGATAAGTAACCCTTGGATTAAAAAAGCGGTTTCAACAAGATCACCTCCATCGTCAAATTGACTAAATCGAATTGATTTTTGTGTTTTTCCACTATACCAATGTGCAAATGCACCATGGAATTTATCAGTGTTTTCTAAAAAATTTAAAATTTTATCCAATCTTTTTATTGCTTGTTTTCTCGTTATCCAACCTCTTTCAACAGCAATAGGAAAAGTAGCCAATCCTAAACCTGAACCACCTGAAGTGATTTTTTGTGTTTTTGATTTTTTTGAAGTGGATCTCTCATGAGCCATTCCTGTATTGGTTTCGGCAAAGCCCCAAAAGTAGTTGAAAGTCTGTTTTTGTACTTTCTCTAATAATTCATCATCAGTGAGTTTGTTTTTTTGTGCATACAAATTGCTTTGCAAGCAAAAAAGGCCAATTAACAAAGTATAAACTTTAAATTTCATTCTATTTTTTTACAATTGAAATTAATATCCTGGGTTTTGTTCTAATACGTTTCCGCTTAATAAAATCTGAGTCAATGGTATTGGTAATAAATCATGTTTTCCGTCAGTAAAATTTTTACCATTGGCTCTCATAACATCACCTTTTCTTCCTTGACGGCCAATATCAAACCAACGATCATGTTCAAAAGCCAATTCAATTCTACGTTCTTTCCAAATAGCCATTCTTATTTCTTCTTTGGAAGCTATACTAGCGGGTAATGGAGAGAGTCCCGCTCTGTCTCTAATGCCATTATTAATAATATCTAATGCGATACTCGGTTGATCTAACTCATTTGCCGCTTCTGCACGGATTAATAAAATATCAGCATATCTAAGAATTCTGACATTTTTATTAGATTCTGGATGTACTTCATATGTATTTAAATCTTTGTTTGAGCTAACGTAGGCTTTGTGATTGTACAAAGTATTTTTCCTTGCATTTGATACTTTTGATCCATCCCAGTTTCGATCTCCTTTTTTTGTAATTGATGATAAGAGTCTTAAATCACCTGATTCAAATGCATCATAGAACTCTTGATTAGGTTCTCCAATATAATTCCCTCTAGAATTTTGAATATTTGCATAACTTTTTATAGCATCACGTTCCGTTTCAGCACGACCTTGAACTTCAAATAATGACTCTTCATTGTTTTCGGCTGTTTCTAGCCAAGAAATTGTAGATAAAATACTGGGTCCTTTTAGATATTGAAAAGTATCATAGTTTAATGCATAGCCCATTGTTCCAATTTCATCTGTCAAATTCATAACTTTTTGCCAATGAGTCATACTGTTTTGTTCACTTGCTAAATACATATTTACTTTAGCTAACAACCCAAGTGCAGCTCCTTTTGTGGCTCTTCCTAATTCAGAAGAGGACCTTTCAGATTTCAAAGGAAGTACAGTTGCGGCAGCTGTTAAATCAGCAATGATAAAATCATAAATTTTTTCTTTGCTTACTCTTGTGTTAGCCAGCAGTTTGTCATCAGAATCACTAGGATCTATTACGTGATCAATTAAAGGAACTCCTCCATATAAATTTACCAATCTGAAATAGAACAAAGCTCTTAAAAATTTGGATTCACCAATTAAGACATTTATTTCTTCTTGTTCTAAGGTGGTGATTATTGGTAGTAAGGTGATGGCTCTGTTTGCCTTAGAAATTCCAAAAAAATGACCTGCCCAAAGTGCATTTAATAAATTTTCTGAAGATGAAATATTTTCAATTTCATTGATTCTATTAATATCTGTATTTAGTCTCTTACCGCCTTCTTCACAATTGTCTGCAATAACAGTAGTCAATACAATCCATGGCAAAGCCATGGTTCTATACTTTTGCAATTCATCATAAATAGCAATTACTATCTTATCACCAGCACCTTCTATATTAAGTGCATCTTCAGGAGTCAAGCTATTTGGAGCTACATCAATAAATTTAGTGTCGTTACACGAAATGATTATAGAGAGCGTTAAAATTAAACTGATTATATTTTTCATAATTTCTAGTTTTTTATTAAAAATTAACATTTAAGCCAATAATGAATGATTTTTTTGAAGGGTAAGCTTGGAATTCCATTCCTTGTGTTCCCATAGGATCTCCTTTGCCTAAACGACCAGAATCTTCATCGTTGATACCTGGTAATTCCGGGTTGTATCCTGTGTAATTGGTGAAGATGAAAGGGTTTTTAGCAGTAACGTAAATTCTAATTAAATCAAGGCTTTCAATAATTTTGGGTAATTTATACGATAGCGTTATGTTGTTAATTCTGAGAAAATCAGATTTTTCTAGGTAATACGTGGATGCCGGTTGTATAGATGTAAATGGTTTTGGTTCTGCCGTTATTGTATTTGTTGGCGTCCATCTATTATTGAAAACATCTAATTCAATATTTTCACCATTGTAACGCTGTTGTTTTTTTGCATTATAAATATAGCCACCAGCAACACCATACCCTAAAACTGTAAGTCCGAAATTTTTATAAGTAAGTTTTATATTTGCACCAAAACTTTTTGTTGGTTGTGAAGAACCATGGTGTTTTTTATCTCCATCTTCAAGAGCATTGACATCTGTAGTAGTTGTACCATCTGCTTTTTCATATTGTAACAATCCATTTAAAGGATCGACACCAGCTACAGTGTGTAGATACCATGAACCAAGTGGTTGTCCAATTTCTAAACGTTTTGTTAAGATTCCTCCGTTTGGTATTAAGCCTCCTGTTTGTGTAACATCCGTATCAGAGGTCAAACTTTCTAAGGTGTTTTTGTTAAATGAAATGTTACCACCAATGCTATATCTAAATGATTTAGAAACTTTGTCATTCCAGTTCAATCCAATTTCAAATCCTTCGTTGCGTATTTGGGCTAGGTTTGATATGACACTTTGTTCTGAACCGAATGCTGCAGGTAATTTGGTAGCCAATGCTGCATCTTTATTTAATTTATTATAATAATCTACAACTCCTGATAATTTATTTTTAAATAACTCAAAATCAACACCGATATCATACTCTTCTGTCGTTTCCCAAGTTAAATTTGGATCTAAAATACTTGTTAAGGTAGAGCCAAAAACTAAATCTTGATTTGGACCTAAGGCATAATTTAATCCATTGGTAAAGGTTAAAATCTGTAAGGGAACATTTTGATTTCCTAATTGTCCCCAGCTTCCTCTAAGTTTTAAAAAGTTTATAAATTCTAGATTGGACATGAATTTTTCTTCAGAAACGACCCATCCTGTTCCTATCGCATAGAAGTTACCCCATTTATTTCCATCAGAAAATTGACTAGATCCATCTCTTCTACCGGAAAGCGTTAATAAATATTTATGGTTAAAATCATAATTTAATCTTGTCAAGTAAGATCTTACAATGATATCGGTAGAATTGATTCCTTCCAATCTTAATATACTTTCTCCATTATCAAGAGACCAGTATTCTTCTTGTTCTGGAACGTGATTTTTTTGACCTAAAATAGAGGATTTTGTTCTGAAATCTGTAGTTGTTCCTAAAACGAGGTTGAAATTGTGATTGGCACCTAAGGTTTTTTTCAGTGTAGTATACAAATCAAAAGTCCATTTGGTTTGGTCAAGTCTTCTTTCTGTCAATCTAGCATCACCCGCTCCACCTTGTCCATAATTTGGATCATATAAATCAATTTCACCATCATAATTTACGCTTTTCATATAGGATGATTGGATTCCAAAATTTGATCTTACAGATATAAAATCATTGAACTTGTATTTTGTATTGGCGCTTCCACTAATTGTAAACTGTTTGATAGCTGAATTTGTTGTCTCAATAGATCCAACAGGATTGCCCACTGTAGCATATTCTCCACTTACACCATATCTATTTGTTTCAGGATCCCTTACAGGTACTATAGGAATCTGTCTATAAGCTGTTTGAAATGCACCTGTAGGTTTTCTATCTCTATTTGTAACCGCAACAGATATATTATGTCCAAAAGTCAATTTGTTTGTAATATTGTAATCAGTTTTGGCTCTTAAAGTAAATCGATCATAATCATTGTCTTTCAAAATTCCTTTTTCTTCGTAAAAATTTGCACTTACAAAAGACCTTACCTTTTCTGAACCTCCACTTAATGAAAGGTTATGATTTATTAGACTACCCATTGTCGTGATTTCATCGAACCAATCTGTGTCGTGTAGAAGGTTTAAGGGATAATCTCCATAAACTCCTCCTCCAAATTCAGTATTAAAAGCATTTTCATCACGATTAAAAACTTCAAAATAATATTGTTGCCATTGTGCTGAATTTGCCATGTCAACCTTTTTGAGTACATCTGTAACACCAGTGTATGATGAGAATTGAATTTTTAGTTTTCCAATTTCTGGTTTTTTTGTGGTAACTATTATAACACCATTTGCGCCTCTACTACCATAAATTGCAAGCGATGAAGCGTCTTTTAAAACATCTATAGTTTCTATGTCGGCACTGTTAACATTGTCAAGGTTATCTGTAATAATACCATCTACAACGTAAATAGGATCTCTACCCGACTGTACAGTACCGGTACCACGAATTCTAATAACGGGCGATCCTCCGGGTTCTCCATCACTTATTATTTGCAATCCTGCCGATCTACCTTGTATGGCCTCTATAGCACTTAATGCTGGTTGTTCCATAATTTCTTCGGAATTGACACTAGAAATAGCACCCGTTAAATCTTTTCGTTTTGTTGTACCGTAACCAACAACAACAACTTCATCCAAAGCCTCTCTAGAAGATCTTAGTGTGATGTTGATAATATTGGTATCTCCAAGTGTAATTTCTTTAGTTAGGTAGCCAATAAAACTAAAAACAAGTACCTCTCCTTTCGAAGCTTTAATTTTGTAATCTCCATCAAAATTAGAGGTAGCTCCTCTGTTGATTCCTTTGACTAATACACTAACAAATGGGATTGGATCTCCAATTTCATCTGTTATACTTCCTGTAATTTCATTTGATTGACCAAAGAAACTTAAGGGGATGAGTAACATTAAGGTTAGAATTTTTTTCATGGTAAATTTGAGTTTTATTAGGTTATATAGTTGTTAGGTTTAGAGGTATGTGTTTTTGTCGTTTTTGAGGTAAAGAGTTGTATGTTGTGAAATTGTCTATTTCTTTTTGAGTCTTGAATTGATGGGACCTCCGTATCTTCCTTGCCAACTCCATTGAGGTTCCATCATGGTATCAGACCAAAGATCGAATTCCTTTTTGAGTAGACTTGCGATCTCAGGAAATTCAAAAATCATATTCTTTTGTTCGCTAATATCTTCGGAGATATGGTATAATTCTAGTTCTTTTTTTCCTTTTAGTTTCAATAATTTCCATTCGTTATTTCGAATAGCCCATTGGTATAAGAAACGCCAATAGATATATCTATTCTTTGGCGCAATTTTATTTTTTGTTAAAAAAGGCAGTAAATTGATACCGTCTAATTTGTTTTTTAGCTCTGTTTTAGAATGAATAGCACTCAATATGGTTGGATAAATATCGATGGCTGCTACTGGGAATTCTTTTCTTAGTCCTCCTTCAATTGTTCCTTTCCAATGCATTAAAAAAGGAACTCTAATTCCGCCTTCTAAAACCATACCTTTTATGCCTTTAAGAGGATGATTGTAAGAATAATTTCCTTCAGGCTTGCCTCCGTTATCGCTATAAAAAATAATCAATGTGTTTTCTTCTAAATTAAGATTGTTTAAGGTTTTTGTTATATGTCCTATATTTCGATCCATAGCCATATGCATTGCCGCCAACGTTCTTCGTTTTACATTTTTTATATGTTTGAAGTGTTCTAAATCCTCTTTTTTAGCTTCTAGTGGTCCATGTACTGCATTAAATGGTAAGTATAAAAAGAAAGGTTTGTCTTTGTTTTTTTTAATAAAGTTTACGGCTTCTCTGCCAAAAGCATCAGTTAAATATTCAGGTTCATCATAAATAGGTTTGATTCCTCGGTATAAAAGCTGTTCTTTTTTTCCTTTAGAAAAATAGGTGTTTGCTCCATTTACAAATCCGAAAAATTCATCAAAACCTCTATTTGTTGGATGAAATTCATCAAACTTAGCTTGGTGATCTTTACCAATCCAAGCCGTTTTATAGCCATTCTTTTTTAATTGTTCTCCAAGTGTAATTTCTGAAAGTGGAATTCCTTGTTTTGTTTCTTCAGTTTGACGAAAGGGGCCTCCTGGATTGTCTTCAAACCCGAATCTGTTTTGATAACGTCCTGTCAATAAACCTGCACGAGAAGGCCCACATACAGGAGCCATAGCATAACCAGCAGAAAACTGTACTCCGTTAGTTGCTAAATAATCAATATTGGGAGTCGGAATTTCTTCACCACCGTGGTAACCAACATCTGCATATCCTAAATCATCCGCTAGAATTACAATTATATTTGGTTTTGTTTGGGAAAAACCAAAGGCAATATTAATAGCAATTAGTATAAGGAATAAATTGTTTTTCATTTGAATAAATTGAGTTCGTTGCTGTGTGAAACCATTTGAGAATTAACTTTTTGAATGTGGGATGTTAATTACTGCATTTTGGGTCTTTCCCAGTCTTTAGTTTGGTACCCTTTTGCTTTTTTTGGCTTAAAGACTTTTATTTCTTTTGACCCTTCTTGAAATAATTTCCAAGAATCTGTTCTAAAAGGAGAAGCAGGCAATCCTTCTTTATTATACAATAAATTACGTTCGGAAGGGTTCATTGCCCAAGCATAACGAACAGCAACTGGGCTAGAAATTTTAGTAGAAAATACTTCTATGGTGTTTCCAATAATTTTAGCATCTGCCCATTCCCATTTCTGATTTTTATCGGCTATTGCAAAAGCATTTAGTTTTCCTTTTTTAGCAGTCATCAATCCACTACCTATACCATTAAATGAAAGTATAATTTTGTTTCCTTTAATTTTTTGTGATTTAAAATAAGGCCCATGAGCTACCAAATCTTTATTGTAAACATCATGTAAAACATTGTAGGCATGCCTGTATCCGATGGGTCTTTTGTTTTTGGGATGTAAAAGAAAGGGGTCCCCGGTATCGATACTTACAGCAATTGCAGTATTTGGTGTTTCTGAAATAATTTCGAACATAGCATTTCGAGAAACAGCCCAAGAAGCTTCTACACCTTCAACTGGTTTTGTTTGTGCAGGATTCCAACTAGGTAATTGTGTCATTGAAAAATAAAAATCATCGGCTACATTTCCTTCAGACATTTTATTCCACGTGCTTCTATAAAATTCAATTAATAGTTTTAATTGGCCTTTAAAATCAAGAGCTTGTTGCACCGATTTAGAATTCCGCTCACCTTGATACCAAATTGCCCCCTTAATACCAAACCCTAATACCGGGTGTACCATTGCATTGTAGATATTTGAAGGATATTGATGTCCAAAATTTGCTGGCTTGGTAATGATTGGAGGTTTTCTTCTTCTGCTTTTGTTTTTCATTGTATCATTGGCAGCCATTTGTTTATTGTACAATTTCAATTCGCTATAATATTTGGACAATGCTTTTTCTTCAGTATGTCCTAATTTTTCTTTTTGTCTTTCTGAAGTTGCGTTCAATTCTTTTTTAAGAGATTTGCTGCGCTCATTGTTTTTTTGAGCATCCCACGGCATCCATCCTTCAATTGGTGTACCGGCATATGCTTGTACTATAATACCTACAGGAATGCCTAATTCTTTTTGAAGCTTTTCGGCAAAATAGTAAGATACTGCAGATGTTTGAGAAGCAGTGAATGGAGAAGCTTCATTCCAAGCTCCAGTAGCGCAATCTTCTCTAGGTTTATGCCAGTTTTGACGTGCTGATTGGTATATTCTTAAATTTTTATTTCTTGATTTTTTAGCATCTTCCTCTCCATGAATTGTGTTTTCTAAAGCCCAACCCATATTGGATTGTCCGAGGCACAACCACACTTCTCCTAAAAGTACATTTTTTAGTGTTATTTGATTGCTACCACTGATGGTAATGTCATAAGGACCACCTGAATTTACTGTCTGTAAATACAGTCTCCATTTACCATCACTACCTGTTTTTACAGATGCTTTTTCCCCCCAACTAGCAGCTACGTTAATTTGTTTGTTTGGTGCGTCTTCTCCCCAAATTGCAACTTTTTCATTTTGTTGTAAAACCATATTGTCACCAAAAAAAGTTGGCACTTTTGTTTGTGAAAAACTTATTGCTGTAAAAAATAGAATGACGAGGAATAAAAATTGTTTTTTCATAAAGAATATTTAAAAAATTGAATGTATGTTTTTTTAATCCCACCAGTGGGTTTAATTCCCCGATGCTTGCATCGAGGTAGTTGATTTATGCAATTAATGTGTTTTTTCTGAAACGATATTAGGGACTTTTCTGCCTTTTTTTAAGACTTCATTTTTCCACTCTTCAATTGGTGACTCTTTGTATTTTACCATCAATCGCTTCAATTCACCTTTCATTCTATCGATTTCAACTTTATATGTTTCATCATCTATCAAACTAACAACTTCATTGGGATCTTTTTCTAAATCGTAAAATTCCCATTGATCTATATTGTTATAAAAATGAATTAATTTGTAGCGATTATCTCTTACTCCATAATGCCTTTTTACAGAATGAAATCCAGGGTATTCATAATAATGGTAGTAAATAGATTTTCTCCAATCTTTAACTTTTTTTCCTGTTAATATTGGTTTTAATGAAGCTCCTTGTATCTCTTTAGGAATATTGAATCCTAATAAATCTAAAAAAGTGGGAGCCAAATCAAGATTTTGAACCATTTTGTCAGAAGTACTATTTGCTTTTATTTTACCTGTATATTGAATTAATAAAGGGGTTCTTAATGATTGTTCGTACATAAAACGTTTGTCAAACCAACCGTGCTCACCAACAAAAAAACCTTGATCTGAGGTATAAATAATAATAGTGTTTTTGGTTAAATTGTTTTCTTCTAAATAATCCAATACACGTCCAACTCCTTCGTCAACAGAAGCTATTGTTGCACAATAATCTTGCACATATCTTTGGTATTTCCATAATGCCATTTCTTTATCATTAAAATTGGCAGCATTCATGTCATCATTTCTTTTTCTATAAGCGGTATTCCATTTTGTTCTTTGTTCAGTAGTCATTCTTTCAAAATGATTTGGCCATCTATCATAACGCAAGCTATCTGAGCCTACAGCTACAGTCATTTTCAAATCATGACCTTCGTACATATCTTTGTAGATATTCATTTTTTGTGCACCAGCAGCGTTTCTATTATTGTAGTTATCAAAGTAGGTGTCTGGCAATGGAAATTTTGTGTGTTCATACATTTGTGTATGTCTCAAGGCAGGCATTTGATTTCTATGTGGTGCTTTGTGGTGAATCATTAAAGCAAAAGGTTTATTTTTGTCTCTTTTATTTTTTAACCAATCTAATGAATAATCTGTTGTTAAATCTGTGGCATATCCTTCTATCGTTTCAGAGCCGTCTTTGGAGATAAACTCTGGATTGTAATATTCTCCTTGATCGTTTAATATTTTCCAAAAATCGAAATCAATTCCTTCTGGAGTATGACCAATATGCCATTTACCAACTACGGCTGTTTGATACCCTTGGTCTTTTAACATTTTAGGCCATGTGGGTTGTGAGCTGTCAAAGGTTTGACCATTGTATGAGAATCCGTTGATATGACCATATTTACCAGTTAACATGGTTGCCCTACTTGGACCGCAAAGCGAATTGGTAACAAATGAGTTCTCAAAACGCATACCGGCATTAGCAATACGGTCAATATTGGGGGTAGGGGCTAATTTCGAAATGGGATGGTTGTAGGCACTCAATGCTTGGTATGCATGATCATCTGCCATTATAAAAACTATATTTGGTGATTTTTTTCCTTGTACTTTTTTTTCTTTTCCTTTTGTGAAATTGGAAAGGAGAAAAACAAAACAAACAGCAATACATAGTTTTTTTAATAGCGAAGCCTTCATACAAAAATTATTTTTTTAATAAAGTGAAGAAAATTATTTTCTTCACTTTACATTAATTATTTAAATTTAATTCAGTTATTTTTTGATGATTTTAAAAGTGCCTTCTATTTCATCAATAGTTACTTTCATAAAATACATTCCTTGTTTTAATGCTGAAATATTAACAGTATTCGTTGTTGCATTGATTTGTTTGTGCAATACTTGTTGTCCAAAAAAGTTGAATATTTTAATATTTTCAATTTCTTTTTGAGAATTCAATTGAATATTATTGGAAGTTGGGTTAGGAGCATAACTAAATTGGATTCCTGAGTTGTCAAAGTTTTTTAGCTCCAAAACAGCACTACCGTTTAGTGTAAGGTTGTCTACTTCAAAATAATCACCCACCAATGCACCTCCATTTGAAAAATCAAAGAAAATATTAATTTTGTGTATAGTTAGAGGAAGTGTTGCCGGTGTGTTTCCGTCTTTGTCTTTTGATAAAGTGAAATTTGCTGTTGTTTCTTGATTGCCATCTCCAGCTGTAAATGTATGTTTGTAGGTGTATTCTGTTGATAAGTCGGTATCTGTAAATCTAAAATCAACGGTTAAAGAACCAGAAGGATCTACTCCGTCTACCAGTGCTAGTATATTCTGTAATAAATCTACGGAACCGGTTTGATCACCACTAATATCAACAGGAGTACTCAAATTGAATTGTAAAAAGCCATACGCTTTGTTGGGGGTGCCAATAACTGTATAACGAGCTACTTCAGAAATTTCTTGTATTGCATATCTATTATTATCTGTACTTCTTTCTTTAAAGGCTTGGTTATTGCCAGATGTAAATTCTAAGGGAAGTGTTGTGGAAGCACCAGTGCCGTCATCTACATTTCCATTACAATTTTCATCATTCCCATTTGCATCTCCAATAGTTTCTGAAGCACCTGGGTTGATTGCTGCATTGTTATCATCACAATCTACATCTGAAAAATAAGTGTCATTATCGGCATCTACCAAAGCAACTGGGTGCGTTACATCGTCTATGTAATAATTGTAATTGGCTCCACCATTAACGGTACGCTTATCTAAACCTGCATCTATAGCGATATCTAGCCTCCCATAGGTGGACGTAAAAATATTAGATGCGTCTACAGAACCATTATAAGCAACATTACTGTTTACACCGCCACTTCCATCAGAAAAATCGAATGTATATAAAGTCCAGTCATTGACCGTAACAGATTGCGTTACCGCTAATTCAGCTCTATCACCAATGCCAGTTCCTATACCAGCTCTTAAACGTACAGTTACATCGCCAGTAGTTACTGTATGTCTTACTTTTACAGTAATAATTGTATTAGATCCGTTTAATTGTAAACCACCGCTTGGTAGCATTTTAAAAGCCGCATGTCTTGCGGCGGTTGCGGTTTCCTGAGTTCCTGCCAAACAATTTGCAGAAGTATTCGGTGCCGTTGTATTTGGATTTGTAACAACGGCAACACCTGATAACTGTGTAGCAGATGATACTCCAAAAGCCGCCTCACTACTTTCCCAAGTTGTAGGAAAGACATCTTGGGCAAATGTTGTACATACACTAATTAAGAATGTAAATAGTAACGTAATTTTTTTCATGATAGTTTGGTTTTAAATATGAACTTCAAATCTATTTTATTATGAAGTATGATTAAGTATTGGCGTTGTATTTATAATTACGTCGTTACAAATATCTTTGTTAAAAGCAGTGGTTATGGGGTTAGCCGACTAATTACTTTTGATTGTGTAAATCAAAAAGAAGAACAAAGAAGTAGTGTTAGCGTAGTATAATTTGTCGATTGAAGTAGATGAAATTATTGAATAATGAAAATAAAGGTAGGACAACTAGTAATTTAAGGGAACTGTGTTCTTTTTTAGACGTAAAGGAACAAGTATAAAATAGCAGTTTGGCTTAAGTTTTGATTTACAGAATTCAAAGAAAAGGTGAGATTTGAAGGATGAAATATAAAAGGGTATCAGGATGTTTTTAAGGTTTTAATTGGAAAGTTTGCTTTTTCTTTGGATCCCTATAAGACGTGTTGGGGTTTCATCAATTCTTGTGGTATTTGTTTTGAAGAATAACCAAATACATTCTTAAATGGTTGAGGAAAAATAGAATTCTTCTTTGATTTATAGAAGTGAAAAAACAGATTGTAGTCTGAGTTACGGTTCTGTTTTTAAATGAACAGATAGTTTTCTATTATGAATTTGGTAATTCTTATTGTCAATTAAATTTTGTTAAAAAAGTGATGATATTTAGTTCATCGTCATTACTAATTTGAAATTTTTTCTTCAATCGGTACCTGTGGGTTTCTACACCTCTAACAGATATATTTAATAAAGGAGCAATTTCTTTGGTAGATAAATTCATTTTGATATAAGCGCACAATTTTAAATCTTTATGAGTTAATTGTGGATAGTTGCTCTTTAGTTTATCAAAAAATTCTTTGTGTACTTGGTTGAAATTATATTCAAACAAACCCCATTCATCTTCATGTTCAATACTTTTGTCAATTTGTTTAATTAAGCGATTGAATGCATATGGATTGCTAAATTTATTTTTATTAAGTAAAAATTCTTTCTTTAGTAATACAAGTATTTCATTTTTCTTTAGCAATGCCATTGCTGTATTGGCTAATTGCTTGCTCTTTAAATTAACGTCGCTAGCCAAGGCTTCATTTTTAACAAGGTTTAATGCTTTGATGTTTTCTAGTTCTTGTTCTTTTAATAATATGCGTTGCTTTTTTTCAAGCTGAATTTTAAAAATTCTTTTTTTAGTCAGTAATTTTTGACGATTGTAAATGTAAAAGGCAGTTAATACTAGTAGAACCAGTAGAGCATATAAGAAAAATCCAATAGTTCCTCTATACCAAGGAGGTGAAACGGTATAGTTTAGGGTGATTTCTTCTGAATTTTCTCCAATTGCATTTGATGTTCTTATGACTATTTTATAGTCGTCTTCAAGTAAGTTTAGAAAACGAATTTCACCAGAAACATTTTTCCTCCAATTGTCTTGTGCGGGATTTAATTTATATTCAAAAAAATGATTGCTCGAAGCAGGAGACGAAAATTGTATTAAAATTTCATTGTTGTCAAAATCTACCTTTAAAGGGTTGGAATTTGTTTTTGTCAGTTTCCCCTTAATTTTAATAGTATTGATAATAGGTTTTTCTAGTTTTGATTTTGTTTGGTAAATAGAACTATTGTATAACATAAAGCCATCCATTAAACATAGTGCATTGATAGAGTCATTAATTTTTACAATTTTTTCTGAACCAGAAACAAGTCTTTTTTTGTATAAATCATTTGGAATATGGTATTTTGATTCTGAAGCAAATGAAGGTAGAATAAAAATGTCATTGTTGTTTTTTATACCAATCTCTAAATCTGTGTTTTGAGAAATGATATCTGAATTTTCTCCAATTTTGGTTGAGAGTAATTTGTAAGAGACGATGCTATCTTGTAACGGTTCATAACGTTGCCATCCTTTGTCAGTTTTAAAAACGATATCATTTTTAATTTTGAATATTTTAATTTTATAAGTGGACCAAAGCCCTTTATTTTCATAATTTATAGAGGATGTAACACTCGTGAAATTTTTATCGATTTTCACTCTATGCAAGCCTTTATATGGATGTGCAACCCAAGCTGTAAATTTATCTTCAAAAACGACATATTTGGCTGGTTCATTCAAATTAATTAGTCGGCTTACTTTCCATAGGTTGTCTACTTTTTTAAATTTTATCAAACCAGAATAGGAGCCTTGTAGTATTAAATCTTTTTCACCGATAATTGAATTGAAATTCCAGCCACCTGCATATTTAGAAATTTTTAGTAAATTTTTGTCTTTGACTAAAAAAGTTCCGTTGTTATGTCCACAAAACAAGTCATTACCTATTTCTTTTAATTCCAAAACCTGCCCGGAAGATCCTTTAATAAAATGTAATTCATAGTCGTCGTCAAGATAATACAGTCCCGTATTACTTCCTATATAATAGGTGTTTTTATGATTGACGATATGATATACCGCCCCTAAGTTTCCTTTTACGTCATTAAAAAATGTTGCTTTTGAATTGAGGTTAATTAGGGAAATTCCATTATCCAATCCTATCCATAGTTGATTCTTTTTACTGATTTTTTGGTTGAGTACTGTATTGTTTATGAGCCCACTTTCTTTATTTAGATGCGATTTAATATTTCCTAATTTATCTGTGATATAGATTCCATCGTCTATTGTCCCAAACACATAATCACCCGTTTTTAACCGTATGACATTATTCAGCTCATGATTTTGAATTGTATTATTTATTTCAGACTCCCAAGGCTTGATATTGATACCATCAAATAAGTAACATCCTTTTAATGCGGAAGATATAAGAAGCGTCTTGTTGTTAAAAAAATTAATAGAATTGACTTTTGTTTTTTTTGGGATGATTAAATTTGGAATTCGAGTAAATTGCTTTCCTTCTAATTTTAATACTCCTAATGTAGAAGTGTAAATAAGCAATTCATTGTTTACAATATCACAGGAGGTTATAGTCCCAGAAACAGGAATTTGTTCTATTGTATCATTACTAACTTTGTAGAAGTTTGTGAAAGATTTAAAAAATAACTGGTTTTTAAAAGAAATTATTTGCCAATATTCTTGATCAAATGTTATTTTTTTATTTTTTTTTGTTATTGAAGTATAATTTAAGATACCTTTCTCATCCCTTTGCCAGTACCCAAATTCCTCAAAGGAACCTGTGTAAATTTTATCTTTTTGAACCAGTACCGATCTAATAATTGTTTTATTAGGTAATTCCCACAGCCTCCATCGAATTCCATTGTATTCTAATAGTCCTTTGCCATTTGCGACATATACTCTTCCTATGCTATCAATGGATATATCCCAGTTCTTATTTCCTCCTTTATAATCAGAAATGGAGTAATTTTTAAAGTTAGGAGAAAACTGTCCAAAAGTGTATGTGAAGTTTAAAGTGAAAAAAAATAGTAAAATAATTTTTTTTATAATTGGTGTCATAATTAAGTAATTATACTACGTCAAATATATGAAAAGGTTCGTTATAAGAATGTAGGATGTCATATTTTTTTTAATGTTAATTGCGTAAAAATAATATTTTTAACTACTACATGTTAATTGCATGAGTACGTCAAAGCTAAGTAATGTGGTTCTTTTGTTTTGGAATTTACTACATCAATTATACGTCATTTAGACGTGGGTTGATGACGGTAGGGCTTGTTTCCTGATGAGCTTCTATCAACGGCACGTTTTGTATAATTTCCTTTTATGATGTATATATACGTAGGGCTTGTTTTATTATTTAATAAAGGGAATATTTAATTTTGTACAGAACTATTAAAAACCAATAACCGATGCGATTAAAAATTACTTTACGTTTTACGATGTTACTTTTCATTTTTTTGTCACTGACACGAGTATACGGCGAATCTCCAGTTTTAAGTTCAGACGGAGTTTTGAGTTATAGAGGAGTCACAGGAGTAAATGACTCCGTAAATTTAAGTTTAAGTGTAGATGAAACCGAACTTATTGTTTCTATAACGAGTGACGGAGTCGCAAACCAATACAATTATCCTATTGCTTCTGTTGGGCAATTCCGTTTTGTGTCAAAAGAACATATGTCAGATATGTTAAGCAAAGCAGCAAATTTAGAATTGTATGTAGAGGTGGTGCACAAGCATGAAAGTATTGGTAGAATTTTTGAGATGGAAGCGATGTTTGACTTGGTAAAATATGTCAATCTTAGCCATAGTACAGTTCAAAGTGGAGCTTGGTCCGACCCAGCTACTTGGGGAGGCTTAGAATTCATGCCTTTAACAGAGGCAAGAATACTAGTTAAGGCAGGACATGTGGTAACTGTAGATGGTGTTTTTAAAGAAAATTACCGAAGCATAAGAGTAGACGGTACTTTAAGGTTTGCTACAGATGCGAACACCTCTTTAAAAGTAAATACAATGGTTGTCAATAACATGAATATTGATGGTACCAAGGGACGTTTTGAAATGGGAACAGCATTGGATCCAATTCAAGATGCTTATACAGCCCGTTTGATAATAGATAAATTATCTGATTTTGAAGTAAGCAATACTTCAAGTGCAGATTACGATCCACATAAATTAGGTTTGGGTTTGATAGCCCATGGAGAGGTATCTATACATGGAAAAAAGAAAACAGGCTATGCCACATTCAATGGTACTCCATCAGGAGTAAGTTCGGTTGTTTTAGATAAAGTTCCTTCCGATTGGGAAGTAGGAGATCATATTGTAATAGCAGGTGTTCAAAGAGATGCAGATGGAGACGAGGCACGTTATATTTCAGGTATAGCAGGGAATAGGGTTAGTTTTCAAGAGGTGTTAACAAAAGACCATACCACTCCAAACCATACCAAATCAGGTTTGGTTTTAAAAGTACATGTAATAAATACAACTAGAAATGCGATTATCGAAACGGCTTATGGCTTGAATAGAGTAGAGAAGATAGGAGATGAATTTTTGGGACGTGGGCATGTAATGTTTATGCATACCAATAGTGCAGTTGTGTATTATGGAGGGTTCTACAATTTAGGAAGAACCAACAAGCAAGGAATAATGTTGAGTGTAAAACAAGACAAAGATACGGGAGCAATTTTACGAATAGCTAACAATCCTATAGCACGCTATCCAGTACATTTTCATAGAGCAGGAAACAGTTCAGAATCTGGAATTATAAAAGGCTCAGCAGTGGTAAACTCTCCAGGTTGGGGCTATGTAAACCACAGGAGTAATGCTATTATAGAAGACAATGTAGCTTATAATGTGTCGGGGGCAAGTTTTGTTACCGAAGCAGGAGATGAAGAAGGTACCATGAAAAACAATGTATCTATCCGAACTATTGGTAATGGTTTGGAGAATTTTGCAGGAAAATTTTCCTTTTTAAAAGATTTAGACAAAGTAAGTACTAATGTTACAAATTTTGGATCAGCGGGTGATGGTTTTTGGATGCAATCAAGATTGGTTGCTGTAGAAAACAATGTGGCCTCAGGATTTACAGGAAGTGGGTTTATGATGTGGAATGAGGCCATTGATGGGATCATAGCACTTCCAGAAGATGGGAGTATTCCTACTATAAAAGAAGAAAGAGAGCCTTCTAGTATACAAAAAGCCTTGTTTATCAAAGACAATCTAAGTTATGGAGGTTTGAATGGTTATAATTTTGGTTTTGTATCAGCATCCGCCTATGGAGGAACAAGTCAAGTAATCAATCAGACATGTTACAATATTACTTATGGAATTCGAAAAAAATACGACACCTCAATAATTTTTGACAATACGGTGTTGATAGGTGATTTGGAGCATCCAGTAGGTGATGCGAGTAAATCACACAGTAATGGGCACAATATCATTTTTTTAAATCCACATGCTGAAGGCTTTTTAAATGGATTGGATTTTGAACATAGAAAAGAAAATGCAGGTGTTTTAGAAGGCGGGTATTTTAATAATATCAACAATATAAGAATCAATATTAGACATGACAGAGATCAAAATGTGTTGTTTAACAAGGACATTCAATTTGGGGTTTTATCCGCTCAGGCGATAGCCAATGTTGTGGCAGATAATTATCCGGGCTTTGATGGGAATCAGTACAATTTTTTTGGCTACTCAGACAAACCTTCTAAAGTAGATGATGGTTTTGTTGATGATTCATCTGCTGGAGGTTCTGGTAAAATATCAAACATGCTCATTCAGCAAGCGAATGGGAATTATAAGAAAACTTATTTGCAAACAGAACAAGATATTGATTACATTCCATGGCCATCACCTAATGAAGATGTGGATGTCAATTGGTTGGACAAAACAAATGGAGAATTGCAAGTACTCATAGCAGCAGACCCAACCACGTATGATGGAGCTGTTTTTTCAGCAGAATATTATGACAGTGCTGTTATAGAAATACCTGCTGTAAATGAAAAATATTTTAATGTTGTATTAGGACCAGAAACAGCAACAGTTCCATTTATAGACATGTACGTAAGAGACAGTATTGTAGATATGGAATTAAAAACAGCTAATTCTATTGTTTTAGATATCACAGATGTTGTGTACGATCCAAATTTACTTGGAGTCACATATTCAGTGGAGTCTAATTCTAATACGGGGTATATTACAGCAACAATTTCAGGGAATGATTTGACATTAAATGGGTTGGCATTAGGAACGAGTACCATTGAAATTAAAGGGACAAATGCAATCGAAACCAATGAATTTGTAATTGATACTTTTGATGTAACGGTAATCTCAGACAACGTTTATTTGTTAGCAACAGATGATGTTTTTGATGTGAATTACAATACTACAACAGAGCTATCTGTTTTAGAAAATGATATTTGGGCAAATGGACAAGAGGTTCAAATAATCTCTTTGACTCAAGGGACAAATGGAAATACAAGCATCAATACAAATGGGACAATTAAGTATGTTCCTACAACAAGTTTTAGTGGTGCAGATTCTTTTACTTATACCTTAGAAGATATTTATGGAAGTCAAAATACAGCAATAGTTGCTATTGAAGTAAGTTCGATAGCACCAGATTACTCTGTTTTTGTAGAAGAAGGACAGTCGGTTGAGTTAGACGTTTTGACATCAGTAAGTTCAGTAATGAATGGGACAGATGGTAATGTTGGTTTTTCTGGCACAGATATTACCTACACGCAAACCAATGCAAGTCATGATGGAAGTGATCAGTTTACGTATACCATAGGAGGTAATACGGGTACTGTTTTTATAATTATTTTACCAGAGACAACTATAGAAGCCCCATTTGCAGGACCCGGTGTGTTGTTTTATGATGGTTTTGAAAGTGGTGATTTTGCAACAGAAAATTGGACTTTAGAACCAGGAGTAGCAGAAACAAATACAGGTAAGTTACAGATTGCTTCATACAAGTCCTATAAAGAAGTTTATTCTGCTCATGTTAAAAGAGGAACGTATATTCAAAAACAAATTAGTACCATAGATTACCATGATATTATTGTTTCCTATCATAGAAGAACAGCACTCAACGCACACGAAGTAGGTGGTGTAGTAGTTACAGGAAATTATTTCGACGCTCTTTGGAGTATAGATGGCACAAATTGGGAGGCTTTAGAAGCTCGTGTAGAAGAATCACAAGAATGGGCATTTACGAGACTAAAATTGCCACCCGAAGCGAATAATCAAGCAAATTTATATATCAAGTTTGATGTAGAATCTGCGCATTCTCCAGAGAAACTCTATATAGATGAAGTTTTGGTAACAGGCACACCTATAATAAACGGTGTGATATTAAAACCTGAAATTATGGTTGTGAATCAAAATAATGGAAGTACTCTAATTTTTGAAGGAGCACTAGGTTTGGATGTTGAAAAATCTATTAAGATAACAAATGAAGGTACGGGAGATTTAGAATTGGAAAACTTCCAAATTACAGGAACAGGTTTTTCTATAATAACAACTCAATTGCCAAGTGTATTGAAACCAGAAAATAGTACTGTTGTTAAAATTATGGCCAGTTCAATACCGGATATCCCAGAAAATGGAACATTGACTTTTGCTTCTAATGATACAGATGAATTGAATTATAATATTAATTTGTTAACAAAAGTTTTTGTGGAACCTGAAGCAATTTTTTATGATGGTTTTGAAAGTGGCGATTTGACAACTGAAAACTGGACAATACCCGATTTGGATACTTCAAATTCAAAGTTGATTAATGTCAATCTTTATACTTACATGGGCGATTATTCTGCACATCTTAAAAAAGGAGGAGGTATTCAAAATCAAATAAGTACAATTGGATACGAAGACGTTGTTGTTTCGTATTATAGAAGAACCAATCTTAATGAACCTAGAGCTAATGGAACTCCGACATCTGGTCATTATTTTGACCCTCTTTGGAGTATTGATGGTTCGACTTGGTATCCATTAGAAACACGTATCGAAGATACACAAGATTGGGGATTTGTAAGTTTGGCATTGCCAGCAGCTGCTAATAACCAAGCTAATCTTTATCTTTTGTTTGATGTTTACTCTAATCGACATGCAGAAAAAGCGTATGTAGATGAGGTATTAGTTATGGGAACTCCAATTGCCAGTGGTAATACTTCGGCACGACAATCAGAAATTAAAGTTGAAGATTCAAAAGTTTTTGAAGGAGCATTAACAGTATATCCAAATCCAGCTAGCAGGTTTATAAATTTTGGTGGAGCTGAAAAAGACCTTATTCAAACCATTGCTATTTTCAATACTTCTGGTCAAAGAGTTTTATACAAGGAAATTGATAAAGTATCACAATTGCAAAATTTTGATTTAGAAAATTTGAGCAACGGTATTTATTTTTTACGAATTGATTCAGGGAATAATGGAATAACTAATGTGAAATTAGTGATTGACAAGTAGCTAACTGTTCAAGAATATTTACTTCTTGTAAATAGATAGCAATATTCGCTAAATATTTAAAAAAGTGGGATTTCCTTAACCGGATTTCCCACTTTATTTTGATACTATTTTACCTGAAAAAAGAAATACGAATAGATGTTTTAGTTGTTGTTTTTAGCAAAAAAATATCATTATAATAATAAATTTCTGGTTTTAGAAAGGAAGTATAAACTTGAAGCTATGAACGAACCTGTCCATCACCTCTCACAATCCATTTGTAAGTAGTAATTTCTTCTAAAGCCATAGGACCTCTTGCGTGTAATTTTTGTGTGCTGATTCCGATTTCTGCTCCCAATCCAAATTGTGCTCCATCTGTAAAAGCAGTAGAACTGTTTGCATAAACGGCAGCAGCATCTACTTGGTTTAAATATTTTTCAATAATTGTTTCATCTTCTGCAACAATAGCTTCACTGTGTTTAGAACTGTACTTTGCAATGTGTTCTAGAGCAGCATCTAAATTATCAACAGTTTTTATAGATATTTTATTGGATAGAAATTCCGTTCCAAAATGAGTTTCGTCAGCAAGGTTTAATAAATTAGCAGGATAGCTTTCTTTTAAAATTTCAAAAGATTTTTCATCTGCAAATATTTCAGTTTCCTTTTCAATTAAAGGAGCTGTAATCGTTGTTAAATCTTGCAATCTGTTTTTATGTAGCAATAAACAATCCAAAGCATTGCAAACACTTACTCTTCTTGTTTTTGCATTTGTTACAATAGCGGTTCCTTTTGCAAGATCTCCACTTTCATCAAAATAGGTATGTACAATTCCTGCTCCGGTTTCAATAACTGGAACTTTTGCATTGTCTCTCACAAAATTAATCAAACCTTGACTTCCTCTTGGAATGATAATATCTACATATTTCGTAGCTGTTAACATATCGGCAGTAGCCTGTCTGTCTGTAGGCAATAAAGCAACTACATTTGTATTGATGTTGTGTTTTTCTAAAACTTCTTTGATCAAAGAAACAATAACCGTATTTGAGAATTCAGCATCGCTTCCTCCTTTTAGTATGCAAGCATTATTGGTTTTAAAACACAACGAAAACACATCAAAAGAAACATTAGGACGGGCTTCATAAATGATTCCAATAACACCCATCGGAACTCTTATTTTCGATATTTTCAAGCCATTTTTCAATTCGTTTTTAGCTAAAATAGCTCCAACCGGACTGTTTAATTTTGAGACATTTAGAATATCTTGAGCAATTCCTTTGATACGTTCTTCAGATAATAACAAGCGATCGTATTTAGGATCGTTCTTGTCCATCCTATCTAAATCTTTTTGATTTTCGATTAGAATTTCTGAAGTTTTAGAAACAGCCAATTCAGCAATTTCAATTAATATTTCATTTATTTTTGTGGCAGATAAAGAAACCAATTCTCGACTGGCTTGTTTTACTGCTTTAAAGGTATTTTCTATGTTGGTATTCATTTTTCTATGTTTTTTTACTGTACAGAATACTCTAATTTAGAATTCTGAGAACTTTTGTTTTTTATTTGAAACTTAGCTAAGCACTAGGTAATTGTAATGTACTAAGGGTGTATGACCTCTTTCACCAATATACGATGTAGCTTCCTTCGAATCGTAGGCTACTTTTCCCAAACCGATAGCTTTCTTTTTTTCGTCAACAATATTAATTACGTCTCCTTTTTTAAAAGAGCCTTCTATAGAAATTACCCCAACGGGTAAAAGACTTGTTGCTTTTTCAGAAACCAAAGCTTCTTTGGCACCTTCATTAACAACAATACAAGCTTTTGAAAAATCGCCAGATTGTGCTACCCATTTTTTTACGTTAGAAGGTGCTGTTTTTTCAGCTTTGAAAAAAGTTCCTGTTTCTTTTGCTAATAAAGATTTGATGATATTGTCTGTTCCTCCATTGCCAATATAAACATCAATACCTAAGTTTGCTATTTTTTTTGCAGTAGTCGCTTTTGTAAGCATACCACCTCTACCAAACTCAGATTTGGTATCTGAAACAGCATCTTCTAGATTCACTTCGGTATCTATATATTCTTTAATTAGCTCGGCTCCTGGTTCCTTAGGATGTGCTGTGAAAATACCATCTACATTAGAAAGCAGTACCAAACTTTTTACATCTGTCATAGAGGCTACTAGGCCAGACAATTCATCGTTGTCAGTAAACATAAGCTCTGTAATAGAAACCACATCATTTTCGTTGATGATTGGGGTTACATTACTTTTTAGTAAGGCATCCAAACAATTTTTGATGTTTAAATAATGTTGGCGGGTTCTAAAAGACTCTTTTGTTACCAAAACCTGGGAACATAGCAATTGATGTTCTTGAAAAAAATGATTGTAAATCTTCATCAATTCAATTTGACCTATCGAAGCCAATACTTGACGTTGACTGATAGTATCCAATCCATTTGTTTTTTTGATAACGCTACGACCAGCAGCAACGGCACCGGAAGACACCAAAACAACTTGGTAACCAGAATTTTTTAATTCTGCAATTTGACTTACAATATGTGCAATGCGTTTTTTATCTGGTAAGCCAGAAGAAAGCGTTAGCACATTAGAGCCAATTTTTACCAATATTTTTTTTGATGATTTCATCTGTGATGGTTCTGTTTTCTTTTGAAACAAAAGATTTTTATTGAATGCACAAAAATACAAATTTGAAATGTATCTGAATAAAGATTTTTAATAAACAAAAAAGACTGTCTTTTCAAACAGTCTCATTGTAGGTTGTAGTTAAAAAAAATATGATTAATTAATAAGATTCCCGTCTAAATCATAAAGTGAAAAATGTTCATAGCTAGAACCAAGGTTGTATTTTATAGTTCCAACTTTTTGATTTTTAGAATTTAGTAAATTGAACTCTGTTGTTAAATCAGATTGGTTTTGTTCGATAGCAAGAAGATCCATATTATCTACTTTTAGCGTAAAATGATAGTCTTCATTATTAACAGGAAAACCAATATTTAAATTCATATTTATTTCAGGAGTAATTTCATCCAAATCAAAATCTTCAGAATTTTTAGAGCCAGAAACTTCAAATTTAATGGCTAAAGAGCTTCCTTCTAAAATATAAAAGAAGTCACCATCATAATCCATACTTGCCGTAATTGCAGATTTTAGAGACAACTTAAGGGTGGCAGAATTAAGAGAAGTAGGGATAATAGAGTTTTCTGCCAAAATTCTTTGATCTACGGTATATGTAGTATCAAGGCTTGTTAAAATCTGATTCGTTTCAATAATGAATTTTTTTGTAAGGGAATTACTTGTAAGTAATTCTTCTAAATCACAATCTGTAATGCTTCCTCCTTCTGCGTTGAAATATTTTTGAGTCTGAATTAATGATCCATTTTCAAATACAATTGGAGCGGGAGATACTTCATGTTTGCAATTGTTTTCGGAGGCGTTAAAGTTCTGAATAAAATCTTTTTTCAGAACCTGAATAATTAAATTATTGGAAGGATTTTCTTGTTTTTTAGAAGTGTTTTTCTCAAGGAAATTAGGGATTTCTAGATCGATTGCTCCTATTGATAATAAGCTTAATTTTGTACTGATTTCAGGTAAATTTTCATCAATAGCAGTTTCAATACCATCGTTTTGGCTGCAAGAAATAAATAAAGAAATCAAGCATAGTGTAGCCGCAATTAAATAAGGTGTCTTTTTCATCTTTTTGCTTTTTTAAAATTTCTAGCTAAGATACAAGAAAAAACTTTAGAATTAGTAATGTTCAATTAGTACTCCTGCTTTTCAAAGGGAGTAACAATTAATAATTATCCATTGTCAATTGCTCATTGTTAATTTAGAATTAGTAATGTCTAATATTCAATTAGCACTCTTACTTTTCAAAGGGAGTAACAATAAATACTTACTCATTGTCAATTGCTCGTTGTTAATTTAGAATTAGTAATGTACAATTTTCAATTGGCACTCCTAACTTTTCAAAGAGAGTAACAATTATTAATTACCCATTGTCAATTATTCATTGATAATTCAGAATTAGTAATGTAAATTGCAGCTTCTAAATTTTGAAACATCATGTACAGATCTATTTTATTTTTTTTGTTTTTCATTGCTGTATCTGGTTTGAATGCACAAACGATTTCTGGAGAGGAGCTATTAGAGAAAGCCATTTCTTATCACGATCCAGAAGGAAATTGGAATCAGTTTAATGGAGAGTTGTTCATCACAATGAAAACGTCAAAAGGAGCTGACAGAGACAGTCATTTAAAAATAAACTTGTCAGAGGAATACTTTTATATAAAAAGTAGCAGTCCAAAAGATACCATTACAAAAGAGTTTACTTTGCAAAAAGAAGCTTGTACTATAGCTTTTTGTGGAAGTACCACTTTTACGGCAGAAGTAGCCAAGAAAAATAGATTGACTTGCAAGAGTGCAAAATTTTATAAAAATTATTATACCTACTTATTCGGTTTGCCAATGAAATTAAAAGATCCTGGTACTACGATAGATGAAAAAGTAGAAAAGAAAATTTTTAAAGGAAAAGAATATTTAGTGCTAAAGGTAAGTTATGAGGAAGCTGTTGGTAAAGATATCTGGTTCTTTTATTTCGATCCTAAAAGTTATGCTATGGAAGTGTATCAGTTCTTTAGATCGGATGAAGAAGGAGCTGTAAAACCTGCTACTGGTGAATACATTCTTTTGTCAGAAATAAAGGTTGTAAATGATATTAAAATGCCTAAAATTCGTGCGTGGTATTTTAATAAAGATGACAAATATTTGGGAACAGATATTTTAAAATAAAACAATATTTTTTTGATTTTGTTGAAGGTTATTCGATATCAAATCCATCTATACGTTTAATCAAATAGACATATACCGGATAATGGTCGCTAAAACCATTTGTAAATCCATTATAGCCAAAACTGCGAAAGGGGTAGCCTTTGTATTTTCCTTTTTGAACACTTAGGTATTTTGGATTGAAAATATGTGCTTTGTAAAAACCATACGTTTTAAATTTTTTATTTTTTGAAATTAGGTTGCCACTTAGAATAATTTGATCAAACAAATTGATATTATCTCGATAGCCTAAAGTACCATGCCCTTTTTTAAATAAGGATTCATAGGGGTTGTAAAAAACGGTGTCTACTGTGTTTTTGACGATTGTTTTTGTTTGAAGAATGTTTTTTAAGCTAGAATTCGTGGGATCATCATTCAGATCTCCCATCAATATTATTTTTGAGTTTGTTTTTTTTGAAAAAATACTATCTGTGATTTTTTTATTTAAAAAGGCTGCTTTTTCTCGGTTTGGGCGACTTTTCTTTTCTCCTCCTCTTCTCGATGGCCAATGGTTTATAATAATATGAATCAATTCGCCTTCTAGATAACCGGTAACAAGCAATTGATCTCGAGTATACAAGCGATACCCATTCTCTGACCAAATTTTCAATTCATAAGGCCTGTGTGAAATGGGAACAAAATATTTTTTTTGATACAACAAGGCAACATCAATACCCCTTAAATCTGGAGAGTCATAGTGTATAATTCCATAATTTTTAGACTTTAATTTTTTTGTAAGGATAAGGTCTTCTAAAACGGTTTTGTTCTCTATTTCAGAAATACCTATAATAGTTGGACTTCTTTTAGTCTTATCATACCCAATTTCAGAAATAACACGTGCCATGTTTTCTATCTTTTGATGGTAGATTTTAGAACGGTTTTTTTTGATATTCATAATCGGACTTGCTTCATCATTTTTTTCTAAGTTATTGATGGTGTCAAATAGGTTTTCCAAGTTGTAAAAAGCAACCGTATGTATTTTATAATTTTTGGTTTGAGAAATCGAAATAGTGGTACATAGAATTCCTAGAAAGAATAAGTTGAATCGTTTCATAGCAGTATTTTTTTGTTTAAAGATAATTGAATTTGTTTGTTTTTTTAAGTTTTATTAGCATAGAGTATCGATAGTTAATTTTTTAATAGTTGTTTGTTTTTTTTTGTAACTTGTTGCCGCTATGTTATTTATGTGTTATGAAAAAGAAACCTACTTCTGTCCTATATGGACTGTTTTGTTATTTTTGCATTTTGTTTTCTTGTGATTTTGGGTATGGACAAAAGAGAATTGTTGTAAAAGGTACTATTGTTGTTTCGAATTCTGGTAAAGGACTTGAAGGAGTGTTAGTGCAATTAAAAAAAACAACTTCGTCTACTTATACAAATCGAAAAGGAAATTTCTTTTTAGAAGACATTTCCAAAGGATTTGCTGTGTTAGAATTGTTTTTGGAGGGGTATATTTCGAAAAATATCCCTATAAAATTTAAAGAAGGAGAGGAATTAGATTTAGGGAAAATAGAATTATTTGAAGACAATACAAAAGAACAATTATTTACTACAATTGCTATTAGTGATGATGAATTGTCTGAAGATGAAATAGGAGGCTCCGATAATATTACGGGTTTATTGCAAGCTTCCAAAGATGTTTTCTTAAGAACGGCTGCATTTAATTTTGGACAAGCACGTTTTAAAGTTAGAGGTTATGATAGTAGAGAAGGTACCGTTTTACTGAATGGTGTTGAAATGAATAAAATAATTGATGGCAGGCCTCAATGGAGTAATTGGGGAGGGTTGAATACTGTTTTAAGAAATCAAACAGTTAGCAGAGGTATTGCCGTTTCAGACAATTCTTTCGGAGGTTTGTTAGGAGTAACAAATTTTAGTACAAGGGCTTCAGAATATCGTTCAGGATACAGTCTCTCTTTAGCTGCAACTAATGGAAGTTATAAAAATAGAGTAATGGTTTCTTATTTTACGGGCTTGCAAAAAAACGGTTGGGCATTTGCTATTTCAGCATCTCAGCGTTCTGCACAGAGTGCGACTATGGAAGGAACAACTTACAATGCAAAGGCTGTCTTTTTTGCAGTTGAAAAAGAATTAAATGCAAAACACAGTTTGAATTTTACTTTTATTTTGACACCAAACCGACGAGGAAAATCATCACCAAACACACAAGAGGTTTATGATTTAAGAGGAACAAAATACAATGCTTATTGGGGGTTTCAAGAAGGGGAAAAAAGAAATTCCAGGCTAAAAGAGATTGTAGAACCCATATTTATGTTGAATCATTATTGGTTGAAAAATGAAAGCACTACGGTAGATTTTTCTATAAGCTATCAATTCGGACATATTGGAAACAGTCGTTTAGGGTATTTCAATGCTTCCAATCCAGATCCTACCTATTATAAGAAATTGCCAAGTTATAATTTAAGGTTGCCTGGTAATTTGGACTATGCGGGAGCTTTTCTTTCCTTAAAAGAATTTAAGAGAAATGGACAAATAGACTGGAGGAATATCTACCAAACAAATGCAACCACTCAATATGCAAATTATTACCTCTATGAAGATAGAAATGAAGACAATACACTTGCCTTAAATACAAAAATTGATAAGCGAATAAATCCAAATTTGAATGCATTACTAGGCATTTCTTATACAAAATTGAAAAGTCTCAACTATGCAAAAGTGTTGGATGTATTTGGTGAAAATGGTTTTGTAGATTTGGATGGATTTGCACTTGGTGCTGCCAGACAAAATGATTTGAATAATAAGAATCGCACCGTTTTGGTTGGAGATGCTTTTTCATACAAATATGAAGTGTTAGTGAGTAAATTAAAATTGTTTTCCCAAGTCGAATATGCTTCGAATAAAACGGAGTTGACAGGAACATTGGGCTACGAACAAACCAATTACCAGCGGAAGGGTTTGTTTAGAAATGGTGCATATGCAGACAGCTCATTTGGTTTGGGAACTAAGAAGTCTTTTAATGATTTTAGTATGAAAGGGAGCGGATTGTATAAGTTTTCAGGAAGGCACCTGTTGGCTCTAAATTTAGGCTATCTAAACAAAGCACCCAGTATAAAAAATACTTTTGCTAATATAAGAAGCAATCATAATTTCAGTTCCAATTTAAAAAGTGAAACAAAAATTACAGGAGATTTTAGTTATCGATACCGAGCTCCAGGAATCAAAGCACGTTTTACAGGATATTATACTCAGTTTTCAAACGCAATAGAAAATTATTTTGTTTTTGCACAAGGATTGAGAGGTGATGCATCAGATTTTGTAGGGCAAACCTTAACGGGTATAAAAAAGAAACATGTAGGAGTAGAGTTTGGTTTGGAAGCACAGGTAAGCTCCAGTATCAAATTAACTGCTGTCGCCGCTATAGGACAGTTTGTGTATGCCAATAATCCTCATTTGTATTTGGAATCAGATCAGTTCAAAGGAGTTGAAAGTGATTTTGGAATCGCCTATTTGAAAAACTATAGGCTAGGAGGAACTCCTCAAAATGCGTATTCTGTTGGTTTTGAATACCGAGATCCAGCTTACTGGTGGTATAGCATCAATGCAAATTTGTTAACTCATAATTATTTAACAATCTCTCCATTGTTAAGAACGAATAACTTTTTTTTAGATAAGGATGGTGTTCCTTTTGTAAATGAAAACACACAAAATCAGATAAGCCAAGAAGATGTAAAAGGCCTGTTGTCACAAGAACGTTTTGATGAAAATTTTCTAGTGAATTTGGTTGGCGGAAAATCATGGAAAATTAAGGGAACTTATTTGGGGCTTTTTGCAAGCATCAATAATGTTTTAGGAGCGGTATATAAAACAGGTGGATTTGAACAATCTAGAAAAGCCAATTATAAAGAATTGAAAGAAGATAAAGAATTAGAGTTGCCTTTATTTGGACCTAAATATTGGTACGGAAATGGAACTAGCTATTATTTAATTTTGTCAGTCTATTTTTGAAACTACAGAAATCAGACTATTAGATATTTAAATAATCAACCATTTTGATGCAAGTAAAAGAGAATGAAACCCACTGATGGGAATAAAAAAAATAAAAATAAAAATGAAAAAGAAAATTGTTATTTGGTACTGTATTATTGGAATTTCCATAAACTCTTGTGTGGATGATCGCAATTTTTCAACTCCAATTGTAAATTGTGTAGAACCAGAATTAGAAGTTACCAATACCATTGCCCAAATTAAAGAAATGGCAGGTTTTGGAGTCGTTGAGTTTACAAATGATTTTATTATTTCAGGGTATGTAGTTTCGAGTGATGTATCGGGGAATATTTACAAAACGATTTCTATACAAGATGCTCCTGAAAATCCAACAGCAGCAATTCGCATCGCAATAGATCAAACCAATACCTATACAAAGTATCCAGTTGGACGAAAATTATTCGTAAAACTAAAAGGTTTGTCCATTGGTTACAATCGTGGAAGTTTGGAAATAGGAAAAGCAATCGGAACTACTATTGAACGCATTCCTAGTTTAGAACTGCACAAACACTTTTTTAGGTCTTGTGAAGACGTACAGATAACTCCTAAAAAGGTGGCAATCTCTGAAATAAATAATAATATGACTGATATGTTGATTGCATTAGAAAATGTACAATTTGCATCAAAAGAATTAGGAGCATCTTATGCCAATGCGAACAATACGAATTCTGAAGACCGTGTTGTGGTACAGTTATCGGAAAATTGTGGGTTTCAATCCGAAATAAACTTACGGAACAGTGGTTTTTCAAATTTTAGAAATCAACAATTACCCGAAGGAAAAGGAGAAATAATCGGAGTGCTAAATAAATATTATTCGGAATACCAATTGCTAATAAGAAACACGGAAGATGTTGTTTTTACAGAGGAACGCTGTGAGGAAGCTAGTAATTTACAAGCTACAGTTTCGTTTTCAGAATTGAAAGAAATGTACAAAGGGAAATTAGTAGAGTTTGGTATTGATACTGAATATGTTTTTGAAGGCTATGTAATTTCATCTGATGTAGAAGGGAATTTTTCTGAAAAAATTGTAGTACAAGATGCAATCGAAAATCCAACTGGTGGATTGCAAGTATTGGTAGATGAAGAATTGATTTATGAAAAATATGAAGTAGGCGATAAGGTGCTTTTAAAATTGAATCGATTGTATATGGATGAAATTGAAGGTGTGCTTACCATTGGGTACCCTAAGAAGGAAACCATTGGAGAAATCACAAAGGATGATTTTCAAAATTTTATTATAAACACGAATGCCAATTTTGAGATCGTACCACGGGAAGTCAGTTTGGTCGATTTGGATAAAATGAATCTTCAAAACACATTGGTCAAAATTAACGGATTGCAATTGATAGCAAACGAGGTCGGAAAGGCATTTACTTATTATTCAGGAACAACATCAGCCGTTAGGCAATTAGAAACGTGTGGTGTTTTTTCCAGAATTGAAATAAAAACAAATGGCAAAGCAACTTTTTCAAATGAAAAATTTCCAACAGGAAACGGCTCCATTGTGGGAGTGTTGTTTGGTGAAAATTCGAAATTGCAAATTCAAGTAAGAAATTTGGAAGATATATTCTTCACAAATCCCTTTGAAGATTGTCCTGTTGTGGAGCCAAAAATAATGATTACAGAAATTGCAGATCCTGAAAATAGTACTACTGCAAGATTTATAGAATTGTACAATGCTGGTGATGAGGTGATGGTACTTACAGGTTGGAAATTAAATAAATACCTGAACGGGGCGAATTCTATTTCTGGGATTCCAATAAAATTGACAGGACTAAGAATTGAGCCCAAAAGTTTTTTGACGATAGCAAACGTTGGATTTGAGTCTGTTTTTAACAAAATCCCAAATGTAGTGACTACATATATAACAGGAAATGGAGATGACGTTTATGAATTGGTAGATGCTAATGGCAATGTGCAAGATGTGTATGGGAAAGTAGGGATTGATGGAACTGGTGCCATTTGGGAGTATGTGGATGGGAAAGCTATTCGTAAAAAAAATGTGACAGAACCCAATGCAGAATTTGATATTTCAGAGTGGGAGGTATTCTCAAAAGTAAAAGGATCTAGGCAAAATGCGCCACAAGATTTCAATCCAGGAGTGAGGTAATTGGTATTGAGAATACTTTTATTTAACATTCCAAAAAAGATCAATTTATGTGATGTGTTTTTTTTTGATTGGAATGTTATCAATCTAAAAAAGCAGAAAAACTATTCTTGTGATTTCTCAATTATTGGAATGGAAAACAAGTAAATGTTCAATGTAATTTTTAGTTTGTAGATGTCAAAAATTGATGCTTCTTTAACCTAAAAAAGAAGTTATGATGAAGTTCAAAATCGATTTAATTTTTGACTTGAGCATATCTTTGGAGTATCAAAATTGATAAAAAAATGAAAAAATTTACCCTAGTAATGTTAGCCGTAATTTTAGGAACCGTTGCATCGTTTGCAGCAAACCCTGAAAAATTGACCTTGGAGGAAAAGTTAAGAAGTGAAATAAAAAAACTTCTTGTATCTCCAGAATTTTCTGTAGAGCATTCAATCTCTGCTAAAATAGAATTCATGCTCAATAAAAAAGGAGAAATCGTTGTGTTATTGGTAGAATCAAAAAACACGAAGATGGAAGATTTTATAAAATCTAGATTGAATTATAAGCTGATCAAAAATTTTAAATCGGATGCTAAAAATAAAAAATTTAGTATTCCTGTAAAGATTGTTAAAAAATAAGTCAAAAAAATTTAGTTTAATCAGAACCCAAGTTCGCGCTTGGGTTTTTTGTTTTTAGAATGAGGCTGTTTATTTTATTTGTCGGCAAATAGTTTCACATAAATTGTGTGTTTCCCAGATATCCTGATTTCTATTAGAATCGTATTTGGTTTGCTGTAATGCTTGTAGCCAATCTTCAATCATGTTAACAAAACCTCTTTTGTATAAGGTGTTTTCCCAATTGCCAAAACCTAAAGAATTTGTTTTTTCAGATTGGTAGTGAAAACCAGATGTCAATTCATTAACAATCCATTTGTTTCCTTTGGTGTAGTATTCAGTATATTCTTCTGTAATTCCACTAATGCGATTCATAGAACCATTTACAAGAGTATTGTTTTGATTCCATTGAATGTGTAAGCTTTCTAATCTATTATTGTTAGATTTTGAAAAAACGTGCAAACCTTCAATTTTCCCAGGAGCTAAGAAACGCAAGCTATCTGCTACATGTATAAAATCATCAAAAATAAATACACGTGGATCTTCTGGTAAGTTTACTCTATTTTTCTTCCATAATATTTCAATAGGTTCTTTTTGAGTCGTTAAAGAATTGATCAAAGGAGCAAAACGACGATTGAATCCGAGGTAGATAAGCAATTGTTTTTGACTAGCTAAATTTAAAATTTCTTCAGTTTCGTTTAAAGTATAAGATAAAGGTTTGTCAATAAAAACAGGGATTCCAGCTTTTAGTAATTTAGATGCAAGCGTAAAATGACTTTTTGTAGCGCTATGAATCATTGCAGCGTCTGGTTTGTTTCTAATCAGTTCATCAATATCAGAATAGCTTTCATGAATACGGTATTGTTTTGTCAACTGCTTTAAAACAGCTGTTTTTCTAGTACAAAATATAGGTTCTATTAAGGGATGATTGGTTACTATTGGTAAGTATGCTTTTTGAGCAATATCTCCCAGTCCAATAAGTGCAATTCTTAGTTTGGTCATAGAATTAAATTATAATTTTTGTTCTCCAGATTTCAAAGTAATATATACAGGGAAATGATCACTAAAACCTCCTTGATAATATTTACCTGTATAGGTTCTATAAGGTTCTCCAGTAAACCTTCCTTTTGTATTGGTTAAAAATGGGTCATTAAAAATATGAGCTTCCATAAATTGATGTCCTTTTAAATTGGCTTGGAAAAAATTATCAGAAAGAATAATTTGATCAAATAACATCCATTGTCCATAAAATTTCGAAGCACCCAAACCTTTATTATATAAATCTAACATAGGGTTTTTTAAATTGTTTTTGACCAAATGATTTTGAATACTTTCTTCATTTGGGTTGTCATTAAAATCTCCCATAATAATGATTTTAGGATTTTTTTCTTCAATACAGTCTATCTTTTCGTGTATGAGCTTCGCAATTTGAATTCTTTTGATTCTTGTCTCATCGACTCCAGTTCTTTTTGAAGGCCAATGATTTACAAAAATGTGTGTAAGTTCTCCATTTAAAGTTCCTTTTACATACAAAATGTCTCTTGTATAATCTCTGACCTTTTGAGAATCGTAAACGATAGTTGGTATGGCTTTGAATTCTGTAGGTTCAAAAACGGTACTGTTGTATAGCAAAGCAACGTCAATACCTCGTTCATCTGGCGAGTCAAAATGAATATATTTGTAAGGTAAATATTGTAAATCATCAGAATGAATGAGAGCTTCTAAAACTGTTTTATTTTCTACTTCTGCCAATCCAACGAGTGCAGGGGGGAGTGTTGTTTTACTTTCTCCAATTTTGGAGATTGCTTTTCCTAATTTTTGTACTTTTAAATTGTATCTATAAGGTCCCCATTTTTTTTTCCCTTTTGGAGTGAATTCACGATCCAAGGTATGAACTCCATCTATGGTGTCAAATAAATTTTCTACATTATAAAAGGCTACTGAAATTAAAGGAGAGTTCATATAAAGTTAAATGTTTAATGGTTTGTATTATGGTTTTATGGAGGATCAATAACTAGTGCTCATACAACTTAATAATTTTTTTATTTATTATTTTAGAAAGTTTTTCAGCACCTATTTCAGATAAATGATCAGCATCATAATAATCATTTTCATTAAAATCTAAATTGTCATACAAGTTTGTATAGGTACAAATTTTATATTTTGAAGTTATTTCTTTTAAAGAACGAAACGCAAGTTCTTCTCGATTCGGATTGATTTTTTTTCTATAAGATTCATAAATAGGTGGTGTGTAAAGAAAAAGTTGAATATTTCTTTTTTGGCACCACTTCAATATTGATTCTAGGATGTCTATATTGTACTTAATACCTGTTGATAGTTCATTCATTGGATAAGAAATATCAGTGTGTTGTTTAGCCATATGCTCTCCTGTTCGTTCTAAGTCTTTAGCATCTTTTGAATAAAAATTATATCCCCAACCCAATTCAGTGGTAGTCATCAGATCCTTGTTTTTTACTAGGTAGTTGTAAATATCAGACAAACCTATTTTTAGACGAAACATTTTACTAGTTACTTCAAAATAGTTCCCATATTTAATAGGAAGTTTTAAATCGTAATATATTCGATATTTATGAATTGAGGGGTTGAAAGAAATACCAGTATTTTCTATTTTTTTAAAAAAAAGTTCCATTGGAATAATAGGCAGTATAACTGTTTTTAACTTTTTAAAGTTGTTTTCATATTTTTTAAGTATTTCAAAATCAAAAAAGGTACGTTGTACAATATAACTTGCATTAAATGTATTGTATTTTGAAAAATAGATGGGATTAATGCCGTAATAATTATGAGAATTTCCTAAGATTAATGTTTCTATTTCGTTAGAATGGTTGTCCAAATATTTTTTTTTATACTTATAAACATTAGGAATATCTCTATATAAAACTTCTATAATAACAAGAAGTAGGAGTATTGGAGTAATTGTGAAAATTATTTTAAAGATAAATTTTTTCATAATTTAAAATTGAAAATATATAAACTGTTGTGTTTGTCCCCCGTAAAAGAGAATTAAAAATACTATAAAATAATAATAAGAATATCTGAAGAAAGGTTTCCATTTTGATCCTAATTTTTCGATAGCATATTTGCTTTCTCTTCCGTACCATTCTATAATGATAAAAAATAGTATAATTTGTACAGTAAATATTAGGTTTGGAGAAATAATGTGTTTGTCTATTACAAATAATGTTGATGAAAAAATATCTGAAATATAATCGTAGGCATGTTTAATAGTGTTGGCTCTAAAAATAATGAGAGTAAATGCAAATAGAAAAAACGTTTTTAGAATGTCTAGTGCTTCTCTGCATGAAGGTAGGTTTTTCCCTTTGGCAGGAATTATGCTTTTATATTTTTTTTTTGTGAAAATTGTGGAGATAAAAAGTAGAGCATGTAAGAAGCCCCAGAAAATGAATGTCCAATTAGCACCGTGCCAAAAACCTGTAATAATGAAAAGTATAACAATATTTTTAATTTTTGTCCATGCGTTTATTTTTCCAGATTTTACAAGGGGGATAAATAGGTAATCTCGAAACCATGACGAGAGAGAAATATGCCATTTTTTCCAAAATTCATTAAAATTTCTTGAAAAGTAAGGGAATGCAAAATTTTGTCTTAGATTGAACCCAAAGAGTCTTGCTACACCAATAGCAATGTCAGAATAACCTGAGAAATCTCCATAAATTTGAAAACAAAATAAAACACTTCCTAAAAGTAAGGTGCTTCCACTGTATTCAGTTGAATTGTCAAATATAAGATTGACAAAGGTAGCACAGTTATCTGCAATTACGATCTTTTTAAATAAGCCCCAGAGTATTTGTTTTATGCCATCAATTGATTTAGAATAGTTGAATTTTCTGTTAGTTTCGAACTGAGGCAATAAATGAGTTGCTCTTTCAATAGGTCCTGCAACTAATTGAGGAAAGAAAGATACGAAAGCTGAAAAAGCTATTAAATCTTTGGTTGGCTTTAGTTTTTGTTTATATACATCTATCGAATAACTCAATGTTTGGAATGTATAAAAGCTAATCCCTACAGGTAGAATAATATTTAGGGCACCTGGTTTTATATTGGCTCCTAAAAATGAAAAGGCAGTGATGAAATTGTAAAGAAAGAAATTATAGTATTTAAAAAAAGCAAGTAAGCCAAGATTGACAGAAATGCTTGTCCAAAGAAGTAATTTTCTTTTCCATTGATTGTTGTTGTTTAAAAGCCCTTGACCAACTGAATAATCAACTAGGGTACTAAATACTATTAGTAACAGGAATCTCCAGTCCCACCAACCATAGAATATATAACTTGAAATGACAATTATAAAATTTTGAAGTTTAAGGTTTTTATTAAAAATCCAGTATAGGAAAAAGATAATGGGTAAAAAGAAAGCAAAATCAATAGAATTAAAAAGCATTGTTTTTTTTAGGTAAACATAATAAGTTTAGTTCAGAAGAACTAGTTTTTTTTAAAGAAGGTGCTTTTATGATACCATAAAAGTATAAATATTGTATTTTTGCAGTATGATAGATAAGAAAAAAGTAACCTCCGAAAAAACGGTCTTAATTGGTGTTGTAACACAACTGCAAGATGAGGAAAAGGCGAAAGAATTTTTAGATGAACTAGAATTTCTGGTAACTACCGCAGGTGGTGTGTCTATTAAAAGATTTGTACAGAAATTAGAAAAACCACATCCTAAGACTTTTATAGGAACAGGGAAGTTAGAAGAAGTAAGAAGATATATTGAAACACATAATATCGGAACAGCAGTTTTTGACGATGAATTGGCACCTTCACAATTGCGAAATATTGAGAAAGTTCTAGAGTGTAAGATTTTAGATAGAACAAATTTAATTCTTGATATTTTTGCACAAAGAGCCCAGACAAGTTATGCACGTACACAGGTAGCTTTGGCACAATGCCAATATCTATTGCCAAGACTTACAAAGTTATGGACTCATCTGGATAAACAAAAAGGGGGGATTGGATTGCGTGGACCTGGAGAAACGGAAATTGAAACAGATAGACGTATTGTTCGAGATCAAATTTCTGTTTTGAAAAAAAAATTGTTGGTTATAGACAAACAAATGGCTATTCAACGTAAAAATAGAGGACAGATGGTTCGTGTAGCATTGGTAGGGTATACCAATGTTGGAAAATCGACACTGATGAATGTAATCAGTAAATCGGATGTGTTTGCAGAAAATAAATTATTTGCAACTTTAGATACAACGGTTCGTAAAGTAGTGGTAAAGAACCTTCCTTTTTTAATGACCGACACTGTTGGGTTTATTAGAAAACTACCTACACAATTGGTAGAATCTTTTAAATCTACTTTGGATGAGGTTCGTGAAGCAGATTTGTTATTGCACGTAGTAGATATCTCACATAAAAATTTTGAAGACCATATCGAATCTGTAAATAATATTTTATTAGAGATTAAAAGTGCCGACAAGCCTGTAATGATGGTTTTTAATATGATTGATGCTTATAGCCATAAGACTATAGACGAAGATGATTTGGTAACCGAAAAAACCAAAGAATTCTTTACTTTGGAAGAGTTGCAAAAATCGTGGATGTCTAAAATGGAAAATAATTGTGTCTTTATTTCCGCTTTGTACAAAGAAAATTTAGAAGATTTTAAGAGTCGAGTTTATGAAGAGGTGAAGAAAATACATATCAGACGTTTTCCTTATAATCATTTCTTATATGATGAGTATGTAGAGCCTAAGGAAACTGAAGAGTAGTTTTAAACTCGAATAAAAATAAAACCTAAAATCCTCCCTCTAAGGAGGATTTTTAGGTTAGAGAGGTTAGAAGTCTCTATTTTTGAATTGAAAAGTGGTTTTTAGTTAAGGCCTTCTTCTATCACTGCGATTAAATTTTCGTAGGAACTTTTGTTTGAAATAATATTTCCTTTTTTGTCAATTATTATTTTTGTAGGGATTCCTCTTACTTTGTATTGTTTCACAACCTCGTTTTTATAATCGTACAATACATTAAAAGAGTATTTTTCTTTGTCGATAAACTCGGTTACTTTTTTATTAATATTTTCAGGTTTGTCTCTTTCCCATACATTGATAAAGAAAAATTCAACCTTTTCGTTTTTGTATTTTGTTACCAATTCTTGCATTTTAGGAAATGAGGCCTTACAAGGTCCACACCAAGTAGCCCAAAAATCAAGAACAACAATTTTACCTTTATGGTCAGATAATTTTACTTTGTCTCCTTTGAGGTTTGTCAAGTTAAAGTCAATACCTTTAATACTCCCAAAGGTTTTTATAAGTTTTTCATCTCTAATCTTATTGGCAAGTGTTGTGGCAGTTTTTTTTATTTCTTCAAATTTTTCTTGAGGAAGATTTAGTGTTTTATATATTTTATTCAATTGCTTTAACATTGCAATTGAATTTGTTCCAGCAAGCAGTTCTTTTTCTAAAAAAACCTGTGTAAATTTTGGCCCTTTTGCTTTTTCAGCAAAAGCAGCATATCTTTCTTTTTCACCAAGACCCAAGCCTCCTTTTTGTAACATTTTATCTTGGTACTGGAATGCTAGATCGTATTTTTTTTGTTTGTACAAGAGTAAGGCATAGGTGTCTGAATATATGGAATAGTTTCCATTAAACCTTTTCAATGTAGCTTTATTGCTAGTTTTGTCAATATTGGCTTGTACAATATCCAAGGAAGTTTTAGATATTTTTTCTGCAAAATCAATGGCTTCACCCGGACTGGTTAAATCTTCACCTGACAGTTTCCAAGCAAAATTATTATACCTACTTGCGAGTCTCATTTTTTCCGAAACTAACTTTTCATATTTCAAGATATTTTTAAAGTCTTTTTGCTCAAGATATACACCAATTAATGTCGTGTAAAATTGATCTTTTATTTTTTGAGAATCGTCTTTGAATTTTTTAGAATATTCAGTAAGTCCCTCTAAAACAAATGTGGCAGTTTTGTTCTTATGTTTGTAGAATCTATTTAAATAATTCCTTTTGGCCAATTGACCGTAAGGAAATTTTTTTAAAGCTTTCTTAGATAATTGTTCATTTTTATCTTTAAGTTTAAGTCTTGAATAGATCTCAACTGCAGCTAATAAGTCTTTTTCTTTTTTCTTTTTTGCTAATTTATCAGCAAATTCAATCAATTCAGGTTTTGTCTTTTCTTTATCAATACCATACTTGAGAAATAGATAACGGCTATAGTTACCTGTGTTTTTTAATTTTTTACTTTCTTGAAATAATTTTTCATAAATAGCAATTATTTCTTTCGATTTAATTTTCGTTTTTAAATAAAAATTGGAATACATCCAGGTTTTAGAATACTCTAGTTTAGAAAGACGGCGTTCTTTTTTTGAATTGTTTTTTAGATATATAACATGCCCTTTTCCAGAATTATTATCTATAATTTTATTCTTGAGAGAATTTATAGAGATCATTAGGACTTTTATTGAATCGGGGACTTTTAATGTGAATTCGAAATGGTCTCCCTTTTTTATCAAGGGAGTTGTTTCCTTTTGAGAGCCTACATAAACATAATTGACAAGTAATTTATCTGATTGTTGATTGTCTTTCTCTGGAGTATAAATAAATACGTTTTCTTCTCCTGATTTCAGAGATGGTGCTTTTAATGTAATCTTTCCGTGTTGTGAAAACGCGAGTTGAGAAATAATGAGTAAGATTGCTAAAATTGAGTTTTTCATAATTTTTTGTTAAAATGTGTTCAAAATTTGTGCCATAAATATTTAAAGATGAGTAATTTCAATATTAATTAACGATGAATTGAAAGATTTGGAACTAAATTTTCAAACAAAAGTTGAATTCTAAGTTTCTGATGTTTCAACTTTTGTTTGAATAAATATTATGACAATTCTAATTATTTTTTGGAAAATCTTTTCTTGTAATTATCAAACTCTTCTTTAAATTTTAATTTAGCCTCTTCATTAGCTTTTTTTTCTGCTGGAGTAGCATTCTTACCTAAAGGTGGAGGTGGCGGTGATGGAAATTGTTTTTTTTCATCTTCAGTTAACTCATTTCTTTTTTTATAATAAGTTTCACCACTTTCTGTAGCTAATTTTACATAAGGAGCCATATATCCATTAGGTCGTTTTACCTGACGTTTATTAATTTTAGTCATTCTAAAATACATACCTCCAAGATCAGATTCAAGAACTTCTATTTCCTTTTGTTCTTTAAGAGTTTTAAATACATAGTGTTTACCTTGTTTTTTTAATTGCTCCGATGTTTTGTGTTTTTTAGTATATTCTTTTACAATGTCTAATTTGGCATCAATTCCATCTTTGGTATAGTATTTCGTGCTAATCTTTTTATATGTATAGTAGTATTTTTCATTATCTATAGTAATATACCAATGTTTAAGGAGTTCAAGATTTTTGTTAGATATATTCAGTAGATTAGAGTGAATGATTTCTCCATATTTGTTAACTTCACTACCATTTCTATCCCAGTATTGTGTTTTACCATTTTTAGTAATATAGTGATGTTTTTTACCATTTATGATTATGTATCCTTCATCATGATTATTAGAAATAGATGAAACATGATTTTGTGATTTTAGTTTTTTAACTTCTTGCTCAGGTGCTGGTAATGGTAGAGCTTTAGGAATTGTTTTTTTTGTTGAATTTCGGCGAAAATGACTTGGATTTATCATCCATTTTTTTCTTCTCTCTTCATAACTTATTTTTTGCTCAGAAGTAGCGCCTTCTTTTGATGGAGGCGGCGGAGGTGAAGGTATAAATTGGTTATTGAAGTCTTCTTCAGTGAATTCATTTCTTTTTTTGTAATAAACTTTACCGTTTTTAGTGATGAGTTTTGTATAAGGCTTGTGAAGCTTTGAGATTCTGGCAACCGATTTTCGTTTAGAAGGTGCCATTCTAAAGTATATTAACCCTAAATCTGTATAATGCTGTTCCATTATTTTTCTATCATTTTCAGATTTAAAAATATAATGCTTTCCTTCCTTTTTCAATTCGTTTAAGAGTTTGTGTTTCTTTCTATATTCTTTGACAATATCAAGCTTTACTTCTTTTTTATCAGAAGTATAAAATTTATGAACTCTATTTTCAAAAATATAATAGTACCTGATTCCATCAATTGCAACAAACCAATTCTTTATAAGTTTTATTTCTGATGTATTTTGAGAAGCCTTAGCTTCTTTTTTTTGTTGCTCAAACGCAGGTAATGGTGGAACTACTTTAACAGCATACTTGTCTTTTTCTTCTTTGCTAAGTTGTTTGTAAAGTTTGTATGCGTGAGAAAATAAGATTCTTATTTCTGAATGATCCTGTCTGTCTGTTTTTAAGAATAATTTTAATTCATTCGTGTATTTTTTAGCTGCCGTATTGTAGTTGTTTACATTGTGTTTTAAATAGGTTTTTTCAAATCCAGTTTTTGTGTATAAATGAAATTGATGGTTTTGTGGGAAACGTTTACTTCGTGCATTTTTATGTACAAAACTTCCACTATAATAGACGAAATCAGAAATTTTGTGAGTATTTAATTTGCTGTTTTCAATTGACTTTCCATCGATCCAAATGGCAAAGTTGGTTTTATCTTTCCAAGATTCATATTCTGATTTATTAGGTGCTTTGGCCTTAGTTTTTGAAAGATTTGTTCCAAGTCCCTCAGGATATTTTTTCACAGATGATTTCTGAATAGCTGTCATCAAATCATAAATGGCTACAATTCTATTATACGAACCCATGCGAATCATTTTTGTTTCTTCAATGGTTTTGATGAAATTTTTATACTCAATCATCATACTTTTAGAAGCTCCTTCATTTACTGTTTTTGAAGGTAAGACTGTTTGATCTTGTACTTGTGAAACTTCTTTGTAAATAACTACGGTTTCTTTGGTACTGAAGCCATACAGCATTATCGCCACTAAGGGAAGAGTAATTAGACTTCTTATCCAGATAGTTTTTTTTGATGTTTTGGTTTTCATAACAGTTAAACGTTTTTTTATGGATGAATAATTTATTGCATTTGTCAATTGTGAATAATTGTTTTGTGTGGAGAATTGTAGCAGTGTATTTTGGTATTTTAACGTGTCTATTCCTCTATTTAGAACAGCTTCATCAGCTAAGAACTCATGATTTAATTTGATAGCTTTTTTGTATAGATATACGAAAGGGTTGAACCAAAAGAATATTTGTAATAGTTCAATTAATAATACATCAATACTGTGTTTTTGTTTTGAATGTGCTTCTTCATGCCAAAAAACTTCTTGTGGAATTTCTTTGTTTTCAAAATTCTGCTGATTTATAAAGAGGTAATTAAAAAAGGTATGAGGCGTAGTTGTTATTTTTAATAAGACTGTTGTAACACAATTCGTTTTTATTTTTTTGTTCTTTTTAATTTTAAAAATAATTTCTAGTAAATTTTTAATAAAATAAAATCCAAGGAATAAAGCTCCCAGTAAATAGGTGAGCTTAAGAAATATGTCTTTATAATTTGTTTCTATGCTGGCAGTATATGCAATTAAATTTGTATCCTGTGGTAAACTATAATTTTGAACAAGTGGTTGAATTTCTATGTCTGGTGTAATTTCTAGATAACTAGTAAAGGTTATTAAAGGTATGCTAAAGCTTAAAACTAAACTTAGTATTAAAAACGTACGTTTTACTAAATGCATGTTCTGTTTTTCCAAAATAAGTTTGTAAAAGGTAAAAAAGACGGCCAAGCAAAAACTTGATTTAAGAACATAAATGAGCATCGTTATTTGTTTTTAAGTTCGTTGTTAATGATTTCTTTAAGGCTTTCTAATTCTTCTTTCGTTAAGTTGGTTTCCTTTGTGAAAAAGGATGCAAATTGAGAAGCACTGTCGTTGAAAAAGTTTTTTATCAATCCATTTACGTGCTTCGAAAAATAATCCGTTTTTTTTACCAAAGGTTTGTATTCTCTAGATTTTCCGTATAATTTATAACTAATAAAACCTTTGTCAATCATCCTTTTTAAAAGAGTTGCTACGGTTGTAGTTGCTGGTTTAGGATCAGGAAAATCGTCAAGTAATTCTTTCATAAAAGCTTTTTTTCGCTTCCATAAATATTGCATTAATTGTTCTTCAGTTTTAGTTAATTGCATTGTTCTACAAAATTAGAGTTCGTTCTACAAATGTAGAACAAAATATCAATTTTCAAAATAAAATGCGATTTAATTTATTTAGAACGAAGTTCTTAAATATCAAAAAGCCGCTTAAGTACTAGACTTAAGCGGCTTTTTTTTAGGTGTGTTTTTTTAGAATCCGTAGTTGATTCCTAGTCCAAAAACTTCTTTTACTTGTGCCGCTTTGATGGCATTGTCGTCATAAATTGTTTGGAATGAAATATTTGTAGACATGTATTTGTTGATTTTCATCACGATATTTAAAGTATAGTCGATATCTACATTCTGTGCATCTTCCTTGTAATTGGAATACAAGTTTAAAATGTTTTCGAAAGATACGTTTTTAAATAGTTCGTATTTCGAATACACATTTACACTAGCTCCAATTTCATGACGTACTGTGTTACCTTGAAGAACACCAAATGAAGGCCCGTTTGTCGTGAATTGTCCATCGACTAAAATTAGTTTTCCAGTTACCGGAGCGATGTTTATTTTAAAGTTGTCAGATTTTTTGTAAAGCATACCCAAACCTGTTTGTAAGTAGGCAGGAGAGAAAAAATGAGAAATGTACTCTCCATCTTTATTCTCTCCACGATCCATTTGTGTTTTGAAATTTACAATGGCTGAATAATACCAGTTTTTACCTGCTTTTTTACCAAGAATAGAATTCAATTCCAAACGGTCTTCAGATTTGGTCATTTCTTCTCCTTTTATTTTGGTCAAGCCATAAGAAGCTATGAGTCGATTGTCCCAAGTCCAATCTTCTTTAGTATAATTGAACTCATAATTTAAATTTAGGTTTCCGGCAATGTTGGAAGTTCCACCACCCAACCATTCATTGTTAAATGCAGATTGGTTGAATAATAAATTTAAATTTCCTTTTTTCTTCCAGTTTGAAGTGGTTTCTTTTTTTTGAGCAAATGTTATTGTTGTAAAAAGCAACAGTGCCAAATAGATTAGTTTTCTCATAGTAGTGTAAATAATTTTTATTTTGTATGTAAATAAGACGCAAAATTATGAATAAGTCACTTATTTTTTTTCTTGTAGAGAGGAACTGTAGAACAAGCTTCTCCAAACATAATGTTACTTGCTAGCGGAAGTAGTTTTTCTATCAAATAAGTATAAGCTGTTGGAGGAATTGGTTTGCTTGCACACCCTTTGATAATTATAGGTTTTCCTTCAAAATTTGAAGTATCTAGTGTATTGATAATGTCTTGAAAAATAAGGGTTTCTAGTAAGACTAAATCTCCTACGACCACTTTTTTTGCAAAAGGAGCAGCTTTGCTTGCTATTAATAAATAGGCCCAAGAAGGTATAATTGCATCAACAGAACAAGTCAATGCAACATAGGCGTTTTGCAAAGAACTCCAATCATACGTTTCAATAGACGCTCTAAATTCTTTTTCCTTTAAAATCAATTCATGAAATAGCCATTGTTTGATATCAAATAAAACACGGTCTTCTTTCGGATAAAAATCTTCAAGGTCTAAGGTAATAAGTTTGCTGTTGGCAACTTTGTTAATAATTTCTCCCATAGTAATTTATTTGTTTTGTTTGCTATTGTGAGAAAGCATGACGAAGCAATCCTTTAATCCCACCTGTGGATTAATGATCGAAATGCCAATGGTTTTTCTTTTTTCATACCTTGCACGTTTGTGTGGAGGTAGCTGATTTAACTTTTGTCTAAAGAAAGCCCAATTCTAATTTAGCTTCTTCACTCATCATATCTTGTGTCCATGTTGGATCAAAAGTGATTTCTACTTCCGCATGATCAATTTCTTCCAATTCCATAACCTTGTCTTCTACTTCTTTAGGTAAAGTTTCAGCAACAGGACAGTTAGGAGATGTCAATGTCATTAAGATTTTAGCTTCCTTATTTTCATTAACCATTACATCATATATCAATCCTAATTCATAGATGTCTACTGGGATTTCTGGATCGAAAATAGTTTTTAAAACTTGTACTATTTTTTCACCTATATCGGTAATTTGTTCTTCTTCCATATTCTTATGAATTTGTTATTTAGAATGGTTCAAAGATAGTGAATCTTTGGGGATACTAGTTAAAGACTAAAGTCAAAAAGTTTAGTTTATTTTAGTTTGAAAGGCAATGGCATACAATTTTATTTGTTTAATCATTGAAACCAATCCGTTAGCACGTGTAGGAGACAAGTGCTCTTTCAATTCAATTTCATCAATAAATGACATTTCTGCTTTGATGATATCCTGAGGTTTTTGACCGTCAAAGACACGCAATAACAAAGCAACAATTCCTTTGGTAAGTATAGCGTCACTATCCGCAGAAAATGTTAAAGTGTTATTTTGCAATTCAGAATGTAACCAAACTTTCGATTGACAACCTTTAATTAGGTTTTCATCAATTTTAAAAGCTTCATCTATAAGTGGTAAAGATTTTCCAAGATCAATAATGTATTCATAACGCTCCATCCAATCTTCAAACATCGAAAACTCATCAATAATTTCTTCTTGTATTTCTTTGATAGTCATTTTTTAAACTTATTTTTGCACAGTCTAGGACTGTTTTTTGTAAGGCAACAAAAATACAGATAAAATTTCATCTATTGCAGAAGTTATTAATGACATTTTTAATACTCTTAAGTGCAGTTAAGAGATTGGTGAAAATATTGTTTTCGACTGTACTCGAAAGGTTTAATAAAGGCCTCGTAAATAGAGGGATAGGGTGTAGTTATGAGTAAACTGTTAATTGTAGGTACTGTTGCATTTGATGCAATTGAGACACCTTTTGGAAAGACTGATAAAATTTTAGGAGGAGCTGCAACATATATAGGCTTGTCAGCCTCCAATTTTGATGTAGACTCAGGAATTGTTTCTGTAGTTGGTGGAGATTTCCCTGAAGAATACCTTCAAATGTTAAGAAATCACAAAGTAGATACTACTGGAGTTGAAATTGTAAAAGAAGGGAAAACTTTCTTTTGGAGTGGTAAATACCACAACGACATGAATTCTAGAGATACTTTAGCTACAGAATTGAATGTTTTGGAAAATTTCAATCCTATTGTTCCAGAAAATTATAAGAATTCAGAAATTGTAATGCTAGGGAATTTACATCCTTTGGTACAAAATGCAGTTTTGGAACAATTATCTGAAAAGCCAAAATTGGTGATTTTAGATACAATGAATTTCTGGATGGACATTGCTTTGAACGACTTAAAAGAAGTTATTAAAAAAGTAGATGTTATTACCATTAATGATGAAGAAGCAAGACAATTAAGTGGAGAATATTCTTTAGTTGTTGCAGCTAAAAAAATTCATGAAATGGGACCTAAATATGTGGTCATTAAAAAAGGAGAGCACGGAGCTTTGTTATTTCATGATGGACAAGCTTTCTTTGCCCCAGCATTGCCTTTAGAAGAAGTTTTTGATCCAACTGGAGCAGGAGATACTTTTGCAGGTGGTTTTGCTGGATATTTGGCTAAAACAGAAGATATTTCTTTTGATAACATGAAAAATGCAGTAATTCACGGTTCAAATTTAGCTTCCTTTTGTGTTGAGAAATTTGGAACAGAACGCATGCAAAATGTTACAGAAAAAGAGATCAAACAGCGTTTGTTAGAATTTAGAGAATTGACGCAATACGAAATGTCTATTTCTAAATAAGTAGAGAAGAATATAAATAAAGCAACTCCTTAAGAGTTTGTGATTAAATATAAATTATGAGTGACGCTATTAAGCATGAATGTGGTATTGCAATGGTTCGTTTATTAAAACCATTAGAGTATTATAAAGAAAAGTACGGTACAGCTTTTTACGGTATCAACAAAATGTATTTGTTGATGGAAAAGCAACACAATCGTGGACAAGATGGAGCTGGTTTTGCAAGTGTGAAATTTAATGTAAGTCCAGGTTCGCGTTACATAAGTAGAGTACGCTCAAATCAAGCGCAACCAATACAAGATATTTTTGCGCAAATCAATGAGCGGTTGAATGAAGGTTTGGCTGAGAATCCAGATAAAAAAGACGATGTAGCTTGGCAAGAAGAGAACCTTCCTTATATAGGTAATTTATTTTTAGGGCATGTGCGTTACGGTACTTCTGGAGGAAATAGCATTGAAAATGTACATCCTTTTTTACGTCAAAGTAACTGGAGACATAAGAATTTAATTGTTGCTGGGAATTTTAACATGACAAATTCTTCACAGTTGTTAGAAGAGTTGATTGAATTGGGGCAACATCCAAAAGAGAATACCGATACGGTTACTGTAATGGAAAAAATAGGCCACTTCTTAGACAATCAAGTCGAAAGTTTGTACCAAGATTTGAAAGGATCAGTTAGTAAAAAAGATGCTTCTCCAATTATTGCGGAAAAAGTAGATATTCAGGAAATTTTAAAAAGAGCAGCGAAAAGTTTTGATGGAGGTTATGCTATGGCAGGACTTTTAGGACATGGTGATGCTTTTGTTTTAAGAGATCCAGCAGGAATTAGACCTACATTTTATTACCAAGATGATGAGGTTTTGGTGGTAGCTTCGGAAAGACCTGTTATTCAAACTGTTTTTAATGTTTCTTTGGAATCTGTAAAAGAATTGGAAAGAGGGCATGCATTGATTGTTAAAAAATCAGGAAAAATCTCTGTAAAACCAGTCTTAGAACAATTGCCAAAGAAATCGTGTTCTTTTGAGCGTATTTATTTCTCAAGAGGTAGTGATGCCGATATTTATACAGAGCGAAAAAATCTTGGAAAAACAGTTTTTCCTGAGATTTTGAAAAAAATTGACAACGATATTTCGAATACTGTTTTTTCTTATATTCCAAATACAGCTGAAACATCTTTCTACGGAATGAGTGAAGCTGCTGAAGATTTTTTAAATCAGCAAAAATTAAAGAAAATCTTAAAAGGAAAAAGAGAAATTTCTGCAGAAGAATTGAATACAATTCTTTCAGAGAGACCTCGTATTGAGAAAATCGCAATCAAAGATGTCAAATTAAGAACTTTTATTGCAGACGATAACAGTCGTGATGATTTGGTAGAACATGTATATGACATCACTTATGGAGTTGTCAAATCAACAGACAACTTAGTAATTATTGATGATAGTATTGTTAGAGGTACTACTTTGAAGAAAAGTATCATCAAGATTTTAGACAGACTAAATCCAAAGAAAATTGTAATTGTTTCTTCAGCTCCACAAATTCGTTATCCAGATTGTTATGGAATCGACATGGCAAAAATTGGAGATTTTATTGCATTTAGAGCTGCTTTAGAATTATTAAAAGATACAGATCAGTATCACATTGTTACAGATGTGTATAAAAAATGTATCAAACAAAGAGTGAAAGAAGATGCAGGAATAGAGAACTTTGTAAAAGATATTTATGCACCTTTTAGTGCACAACAAGTATCAGATAAGATTGCTGAGATGTTAAAAACATCAGAAATTAAAGCAGATGTACATGTGCTTTATCAAACTCTTGAAGGGTTACACGAAGCTTGTCCAGATCATTCAGGTGATTGGTATTTTAGTGGGGATTATCCTACGAATGGAGGGAAGCGTGTTGTAAATGAGGCGTTTATAAACTTCTATGAAGGGAAAAATAAAAGAGCATACTAAGCTATAATATCAGTTTTGAAATTTAAATAAGGGCTTCCATTGGAAGCCCTTATTTTGTTAACATAGGTTATTTGGGAAGTAATGAAAATTATTGCTATTTTTGCGGGAACAGTTAATTAGTTTAGTTAGAATAGATTGAAATTAGTGATTTTATAAAGTGCACCCCCCCTCTCTCTTTGTATCAAATATTATATATTTTGTATATAATTCCAAAATTTAGATGTTTTATTTTTAATAAAATATCTAATAGAATTTTTGGTATGTATATGCTTTTGTGTGTGGTGTTTAAGTTTAGCTATTTTGATCTTTTTAAGGATTGAACTTTAAGTTTTGAAATTTAAATAGGTAGCTATGTTTAAAAAAAGAGTTTTTTTTGTTTTTTGTCTTTGGGGGATGTTTATAAATGCCCAGACGATACTTTTGGGAGAAGATTTTTCAGGAGGTTCTTTGCCTTCTGGCTGGAGTAATATTGATAATGGCAGTAGTCCAGCAGGAGATATTTGGCAATTCAATGATCCTGGAGGTCGAAATATAACCGCAGGAAGTTTTTCTGGAAATTTTGCAATCCTTGATAGTGACAATTATGGAAGTGGTAACAGTCAAGAGGCTACCTTAGAAACACCAAGTTTTGCAACAGGATTGTACGCAACAATTACTTTAGAGTACGATTACCAATACAGAGATTATCAATCTCCAGAATCTTGTACGGTAGAAGTTTTTAATGGAACCACTTGGACAGCAGTAGCGAATTATACTACAAATTCCGGAGATAATTATTCAGGAGCAACACATGTAACTTTAGATATTACAACTGAAGCAGGAGCAGCTTCTAATGTAAAGGTTAGGTTTACCTATACCGGAGATTGGGACTGGTGGTGGGCCTTAGATAATGTTAAAGTTACTGGGACAGCAGCATCGAGCATTGTAGGGTATTTAGGCCCAGGAGGAGTAGGAAATACGGATGGGAGTTCAAATCTAGAAGCATGGTATTATCCAAAAAATATTAGAAACAGTTCTAATGTTTTACCTTCAGATGGAGAATCAATTGATACTTGGCTAGATGCATCAGGAAATACAAATACAGTGACAAATAGTGGTACAGCTACTTATGAAAGTGATGGTGGTAGTTTGATAAATGGGAACGCTGTAATGAAAGGAACTTCATTGAATAGAAAGTTTGTAACAAGTGGTTCTTTTACAGGGAAAACTTTAATTGCAGTGAACAATCCAGGTGCTCGAAATTCATTTGAAGGTGTTGTAGGTTTTAATGGGGATAAAGGAATAAGAAGACCTAGTACAATAGATAATACATGGCAGTACCCTGGAGGAGGAGGGGGGACAAATAATGATACTTGGTCAACAAATACAGGTAAATCATACATTAATGGTTCCACAGCAACAGCAGGTATACATAACAATCAATTGCATTTTGTAAGCCAAGAAAGACCGAGTACTTTTTCAAATAAATTTTATATTGGGGGGTATTATTCTGGAAGATCATTTACAGGATCAATCACAGAAATTATTGCCTTTGATGCAAATCTTAATTTAGCTCAAAAAATAATTATAGATAATTATCTTTCTGCAAAATATGCAATTACGATAGCTGCAAGTGATTTGTTTACTCAGGATAATATTGTGAATGGAAATTTTGATTACAATGTAGCAGGTATCGGTAGAGCATCTGATGGATCCTTACATTTGGATTCTCAAGGAACAGGAATTGTCCGTATCAATACTCCTTCAGACATAAATAACAATGAATTTTTATTTTGGGGAGAAGATGTAAACGGAGCAAATTATACTTTTTCTTCTGATGCTTCTTCTGATTATTTAGAGAGGTTGGATACAAAATGGCGTGTGAATAAAATTGGTGACTTGGGAACAGTAACCCTTGCTATTGATGCTTCTACAATTACATTAAACTCAGTAGATGGTTGTAATGATTTGAAATTAATTGTAAGCAGTTCTTCTACTTTTACAAGTAAAACAACCTACAATTTGGTGCTTTCTGGTGGGATATACACAGCTACAGGTGTTTCTTTTTCTGACGGAGATTATTTTACATTAGAGTACAAAGATTTAATAGTTGTAGATGGAACTCAGTTTTACAATGGCTCAGGAGTTTCTAATGTACCGGATATAACAGATGATTGTTATAAACTATTGGTGAAAAATACAGCAGACGGAACCTTGACACTTACTGAAAATGCAGATGTTAGAGAAGTGGAGATTGAGACTGATGGGAAATTAGTTGCCGATGATGGAATTAGATTACAAGTTACTAATGGAATCTTATTAAATGGGGATTTTGTTTTATCAGGAGAATCTGAGTTGATTCAATTACATACAGGTGCAAGTTTGGTTACTGGAACTGGGAAATTATACAGGAATAGAGATGCTATCAATGCGAACAAGTATACTTATAATTATTGGGGAAGTCCTGTTCATGATATGGGAAGCTCAACGTATACAATTTTAGGAACATTAAAAGATGATTTCAATCCGGCAACCTTGTCGTATTCAAACCTAACAATAAACACAACAACCCCTTCATACCCGATAGATAATACAGTAAATAATGAGATTTACAGACGTTGGTTGTATAAATTTGAAGATGTATTGGGATGGGAAAAAATAGATGAAAATACAGCCATTGCAACAGCATCTGGTTTTACAATGAAAGGAGATGGAACTGCTGAAACATATACTTTTACAGGGATTCCAAATGATGGAGATATTTCAAAAACAATTACTGCAAATAATTTGTATTTGGTAGGAAATCCATATCCAAGTGCATTAAATGCAGATACATTTATAACCGATAATGTTGTGGGAACTATTATAAGTGGAACTCTTCACTTTTGGGAACATGATCAAACAGAAACTTCTCATTTGAAAGGAGCATACAAAGGAAATTACAGTACGCGTGTAATTGGTTTAGGCACACCAGCACCCTCAACTAATGGATCTGCAATTGGAACTGCTCCCACTGCAAATATAGCTATAGGCCAAGGCTTTTTTATTGGTGGAGATACTGGAGGAACGGTTAATTTTAAGAATTCCCAAAGAAATTTTGGAGGCAATACTCATTTTTTCAAAGGAAAAAAGAAGAAAAAATCAAATTTCCCAGTTTTAAGATTGAGTTTTGAGTTTGATGTCAGTCCAGGAGAAAGGTATCATAGACAGTTGGCTGTTGGTTTTAGAGGGCTAGACAATCAATATCAAAATGGTTACGATGGAGCAATGTTCGATAAGCATCCAACCGATGCAGCTTTGAAAATTGAAAATAACGAGAATCCATTTGTGATAACAGGTATCGAGAAATTCCATAGTAATTTAGAAATTCCATTAGAAGTATATTTAGATGAAACTAGAACGGTTACATTTGGTATAGATGGAATCGAAAGTTTAAAGACAGAGATCTTTATCAAAGACACTAGTACTTCTTTGTATTATGATTTATTAGCCGGTCCTGTTTCATTTACTTTAGATGCTGGAACATATTCAGATCGTTTTTTTATAACTTTTTCAGAAGAAATTTTGGCTGTTGATAATGATTTAATTAAGTCAAATTCGATTACTGTGCATGTGGATGATTCATCGAAAGAAATGCTTATTCGTAAATCAAATACTATCGAAATTCAATCTGCAAAAATGTATACAGTTTTAGGGAAAGAAGTCGGACTTTGGAAAAATTCAAATCCCCAAAGTAAAACTTTTAGAATTCGAATTCCGAAATTGAGTACTGCCGTTTATTTAGTGGAATTGCAAACCAATAAAGGAGTGTTTTCTAGAAAAGTAATTGTTGTGAATTGATAAAAATTTGATTTTTATATATTTATAAAATGAAATATTGGGGTAAATTTCTTTTCATACTTTTTTGTTTTTCGAAACTGGGGGCGCAAAACTCGAATAGTTTTGTGGTGATTCTGAAAAATAATTTTGATAAAATTGTTTTTCAGGAACAAGCTGTTTATAGTGAGAAGACTAAAGTTACAGATATTTATGAGGTAATTGGAAATGACTCCTTGTTTGAGAAAGTCAAGAATCCATTTCTTAATAGAGGTGCTTTTCATAAAGTTCATTGGGTGAAATTAGAAATTAAAAATGTATCCA